>Ga0105240_10012747_pt1 | contig 11586 bp, 12 predicted proteins | sample KBSC54metaG_FD_80426 | JGI IMG/M metagenome (GOLD analysis project Ga0105240, IMG submission 80426) | Corn rhizosphere microbial communities from Kellogg Biological Station, Michigan, USA - KBS C5-4 metaG | ecosystem: Host-associated > Plants > Roots > Rhizosphere > Soil | place: Michigan, USA...
ATGAAGGTTTCCTGGGCGATGTCTTCCGCGTCTGGGGAGTTTTTTGTGATTCGGCCAACGAACCGCTGCAGCGCCGACGCGCACCGCACATAGGCATCGTAGACGGCAGACGTCTTCGCCTCAGCGTCGCTCTGGCCCGTTCTCTTCTTCACGGTGCAACTATTACAGCCCACGGACAGATTTCCGCTCACCCAACGTTACAATACAGACATTGCAGACGAAAGGCCCGCCGTGACGCGCACGCCGGTGGGACTGGAGGCTACCTCGCTGGGTACCAGCGCTCCAGATAGGCGATGACTATATGTTTCATGCACTGGAAGATCACCCCCTGCCGGTACTTTGTCGTACAGTAATCAAGCGAAACGGGACCCGTGACATCAGCCTGCGGCCCCAGCAAACCGTCTTGTTGTAATTGCTTCGCGACAGTGGGACCGGCGGCCTGCGCGGCATGCAGGATTAGCGCCCTAACAAGTTCGGCCGAGCTGTCACGCTCCAGAGCGGTCCAGAAGTTGACTTTACCGATGCCATCCTCAAACAAGCGCCCGAGCCTCTGCGGGTCGACTGAGGACACGCCATGCAACGACAGATGCGGGCCGATTCGGCGGCTAATCTGCCGGGCAACATCGTCTCGATAATGCAGCTTCGAGACACCGGCGCGGTGCTCGGTGCCCAAGTTGGCGACGATCCAGTCAACACCCGTGTCGCGATAAAAGCGCTCCGCATCATCGGGAGCTGTGCAAGGGGTCAACCCACCCTCGCCGAAATGAGCGATGGTGTCGCAAGCGCCTTCAATCACCACCTCATGCCGGTGGCGCTGGATATAGCGCCGGGTGGCTTCGATGTTTTCCTCGAATGGCAAAGCAGACGCGTCGTACATGACCGATGAGAAAACACCGGCGGGTGAATCCAACACATCGCGGTCCGCGTCGTACTGCCCATGATCCAGATGCGCCAACACACGCAAACGACTAAAAGGGCCGTCGGGTGTCAGGAGTGTGCGAAGATCGGCATGAAATAGCCGCATGCCGAGCACCGGATCTCCTGTATGACTGTAGGCCGCGGACTGCGGCCGCTCGGGGTAGCGGTGAGTAATGCCGATGGTAATGGGGAGATCCGGCTCGCCGATGCGCTCGCCATACTCGCGCGCGCCCGAGAGTATCGCCTCGGTCGTGGTGAGGTTTTCGGTGCTGAAAAGCGGATGTACCCGTCGCCGGGCAGCGCACTCCGAGTAGATCTCCAGGACCTCAGGACGGGCGAGAATCAGCGGCATGCCGGTAGTACTTCTTGTAATCCATAATGAGTAGGTGCAATGGCGCTACGTCTTCCTCGACGTCCGGAAAACGACCCACACCATCGTAGAAATGATTGTCCACATGGTCATCGTTGACGCGGCTGACTTCACCTGCCAGCACTGGCCCTTTACCCAGTGCGGCCCAGAACTTGTGATACAGCCGCTGGGTCAAACAGATGGAATCGCCGGGCTCGAGAGTCACCGTGCCTCCGGCGGGAACCGTGGTGCGAATCCCGTCGACGCTGACGGTCACCGGCGTGTCGGCTCGCTCATCGTTTGAGGTGGCATTCCATAGCTGAATCACCAGGTCGCCGCCGCCTCGGTTAATAATGTCCTCCATCTTTTGGTGGTGAAAATGTGTCGGCGTGACCTGATTCTCCTGCACGATCAGTAATTTCTCTGCGTAGATCTTACCTTGCGGCTTCTTCAGCTCGGCGAACGTGCCGTTGCGGATGGTGAAGATGACCAGACCAACTTTGTTGAAATCACCGCTGCCGAAGTCAGTAATATCCCAGCCAAGCTCGGAGTTGACGATCTCACTCACTTCAAGTCCTTTGGTGCGCCAGTCCTGTGGCGTCCATTTCGCAAACCGCGGCAGTAGGAACTTCATCTCATCCATGAAAACCAAGGCATCGGACATCAGACGATTAACTTCGGAGCGTTTCATGGCTACCCCTCACTTGCACCAAACCCACATCATTCGATACCCAGTCGACGTTGAATCGCCTCCAGCGGCACACCTTTGGTTTCTGGCATCAGGAACACAACCCATAGTAGCTGCGCCACCATACACAAGGCGTAAAAGCTGAACGCCCAGACCGCAGACGCGGCCGCAATAATCGGAAACGTCCACGAAACCGCCGCCGACAAAATCCAATGCGTGAGACTGCCGAGTGCCTGTCCTCGAGCTCGAATGCGGTTCGGAAAAATCTCGCTCACGAATACCCAGATGATTGCGCCCTGCCCCAGCGCGTGCGCCGCGACGAACACCGCGAGGCAGACCAGGAGCAGCCAACCGCCACCGCCGGTGTGAAAAGCGTAGGCCACCGCCGAGAGGCTAATGATATAGCCGACGGAGCCGACCAACATAAGTCTCCTGCGGCCGAAATGGTCAATGGTGAACAGAGCGACCAGGGTGAACACCAGCAACGTGAACCCGATGATCACCGATTGGGAGAGCGCGGAAGCTTTGTCGGCGCCGGCCATCTTGAAAATATGGCCGGAGTAGTAGAGCACCGCGTTAATGCCCGAGAGCTGATTGAAAGCGGCGATCGCCACAGCAAGCGCGATCGGTTTGCGGTATTTGCGTTGGAAGAACGGCTCCCGCAGCTGGTGATGCTCCAAGTCGTACGAGCGCTGGATGGCCGCGATCTCCACCTCAACGCTATCGGCCGCGGCGCCGCATCGCTCGAAAACTGTGCGCGCTTCGGCAATTCTTCCTTGGGCCACCAACCAGCGTGGACTTTGCGGCGTGAAGAACAACATAAAGAAGAACAGCGCCGCGGGCACCGCCATGACACCAAACATCCAACGCGCCTCGTCCGCGCCCAGACCCATTCGCCCAATGAGGTAATTCGATAAATACGCCAGCAGAATACCCACCACGATGTTGAGCTGCGTAATCGTGACCAAACGTCCCCGATACGCCGCCGGCGAAAGCTCGGCGATGTAGACAGGAGCCACCACCGAGGCGCCGCCGACAGCAACGCCACCCAGAAAACGGAACAACATGAACGAGCCTAGATTCCAAGCCAGTGCGCAGCCGGTCGAGGCGACCAGGAACAAGACGGCGAGCCCGAAAAGCACGCCGCGGCGGCCATACCTATCGGCGGGCCGGGCTGCGGTCATCGAGCCCGCGACGGAGCCAAGCAGGCTGCTGGCCACAGCAAATCCCAGCATGAAATCGCTCAAGCCGAAGCGCGACTTCAACCAGTCCGTGGCGCCGGAAATGACCGCAATCTCGAATCCAAACAGCAAAGAGGCGCAGGAGGTGATGACCGCGCTGCGTATCAGATAAGCGGTAACGGGTCTCTGGCGAGCGCGTACGTGACTTTCTAACGGTGAGGCGACGATCATGGCGCTCACCTGGTGGCCCACTCTGCTACTGTTGGATAGCCGGCGGCAGACATCCTGGTTACCGCTCTTCTGTGATAGCCAGGGGCTGTTCCCTGATGAAGGCTTCGGCCTCGGCGGCTGAAAAAAGCGAGTCGGTGGTGCCCGCCGCCCGGGTAACCGAAGCGCCCACAGCGCTGGCGTACTGCAAGGTGCGCGGCATGTCCCAACCCATCAACAAGCTGCGGATGACGCCCGAAGTGAACGCGTCGCCGGAGCCGGAGGGATCGACCACCTTCATTTGATAGGCGCCGCAGCGCCAGCGTTTCCCACCACAGCCGGCCACTGAGCCTTGCCCGCCGCGGGTGATAATGACGGTGTGAGCGCCGGCGTGTTCGAATGCATTGAGCTGGTCGCTCGGATCCGTGAGCCCGGTGAAAGCCCGCGCCTCATCATCGTTCGGCACAAACACATCGATCAGCGGCAGCAGCGACTTCAGGCTGGACATGCCGCGCAAATCATGCGGGATCACTACATCGACAACAGTCCTGACGCCGGATTTTCGGCAGAACGCGAGCAGTTCGGCCAGTTGCGCCGGATCGATGCGCGGCAGAACGAACAGGCCGCCGAGATAAAAGACCTGCAGCTGTGCAATCCACTCCCGGGAGATGTGCTCCACGGCAAACACACTATTCGCTCCGGGAGCGTAGAGATAGCGGCGATCCTGACCTTCTACCAGGAGGATGACGCATTGGCTGGTGCGGTGACCCGGGACCTTGACGACTCGAGAAGCGCCCACACACTGCCCCCGGTAGGTTTTCAGCAGGAAATCCGCCGCGCTGTCCTCACCGACACAGCCGGCTACATCAACCGCGATATCCTGTTTTGCCAAGTCGATTGCAACATTGGCGGCACACCCCCCCGCCTTGACGGGCATGTCCTGCAGGACCATGAGAGCGCCCTCCGCGGGCAATGCCGCCACCGGTCCACAGAAGGTGTCTTCGACCAGAATGCCCGCGCATCCCACCTCCGCCATAGCGCCCCCTCAATGCCGCACCATGGGCATCCGCTTTCTTGAAAGAGATTCACTATACTAGTACCGTACTGAATGAAGTTCAACAATCGGGCTCGCAAGGCCGCCTGTACGACTGGGCCCGACCGCAGAGCGTTACTCCGTCGCACTCTTATCAGCCGGCTCCTCGGCCGCACGCCTCGCAAGGCATCGTAGATTGCAGTGGTGCGATCTACACGGGCCTTGAGTGCCGCTGTTTCTTCACTCCATGCCCTTGCAAAAGCCTCATCGGGCTCCCCTTCCCATCTAGGCTCGGTCTGATTGGGCGCGAAGGAGCGTAATCTGGAACGCGGTCTAATCGAGCCTCTACGGTCGCTGATCTTGGAGTTGGGTAAGGGGTTCGCTTTTGTCAGCAGCCAATATCACCTCGAAGTTGGTGGACAGGACTACTACCTCGACCTGCTTTTCTACCACTTGCGACTGCGCTGCTTCGTCATCCTCGAACTGAAGGTGGAAGATTTCAAACCCGAGTTCGCTGGCAAGATGAATTTCTACCTCTCCGCGGTCGATGACCGTCTGCGCCACTCGGACGATCAGCCCTCTATCGGGATCATTCTCTGCAAGGGGCGCAACGAAGTCATCGTCGAGTATGCGCTTCGGGACACGAGCAAACCGATGGGCGTGGCTGCGTATCGCCTGTCGCCGGCACTACCCGAGCAATTGAAGCGCGACCTTCCCACGGTTGAGGATCTTGCGCAGGAATTCTCCGCTATGTCCGTGGTCAAGCTCCGGATTGAAATCGAGCGCGCATTACGAGATTTCACGGCAGCGCACGGCGCAACTTCCAAACGGCCCCGGAGCATCAGTTCCGTATTGCGCGACCTGAAGGAGCGTGGTGTGGCTCCACCAAGCACCGATCAAAAAGAGGCCCGACTGCTGCCGGGGCTCTTCTTGAAGAGGCTCTTACGCGCGCTCTCGCGCCTCCTGCTCTAGACCTGATTGTGCCGCATCCACGATCTGCCAAATTTTAGCCAACTGAGGGTCAGCTTCGGGCCCAAGCTGCGTATCCTCCTCGTGATCAAGCAACACGCTTATAATAAACCCGCCGTCGCGCAGGTCTCCGTAGCGAAGGCCCGGACCGCTGCCGTGGATTCCTGCAATCAGGAGTCCATTTTCGAATGAGCCCAGACTCGGTCGTTTGATGTCATCGGCGTAATCCGCCGCCCTCGGTAACGGGCCACGACCCACCGTCTTTTGACGCGCAGGCCAAAAGCGTCGGATGTGGAAAGACCAAACTTGATTCTGCTGATGCTGATTGAACACCAAAACATAGCCGCCCGCCGGTTCTTCGATCACGAACGCCTTGACGACCATCTCGACCGAGCTCGACCCCACTGTAAAGACATTATTCTTGAGTGCATAGAGGCGGACATCACGTCCGAACTCGTAAGCGCACTTATGTCCCAAGCCTCCTTCGACCAAGGCTTCGTGCAGCCGTAGCAGTTGCGGGAGCTTTCGAGACACCTCGAGGCCAAGGTAGGCCGCGAGTGCTCTCTCAACGATCTGCGGGAACAGCGTCCCTGACGGTCCTTGCCGGGACTTCACTTCTTGAATGCGCAAATGCTGAAACAAAAGGCCCAAGATTCTCGGAAAATACTCCTGACCCGCGCCCTTCTTCAGGGTCTCGAGGAGCTGCTTACTCAGCTCAACAAATCCCGGCCTACTCAGTTTCCTAGCTAGATCTAACAACATATCGCCTCCTGAACGTGTGTACCTAGCTCGTATAGGAACTCGGCTGTTCGAGCTTCGGTAGCGATGGAATCTGAGAGCTCGTCTTGAACCCCCACGCTCCTCGATTTAGAACATCCAGCGCCACACCGCGACAGCGTTTAAGAACACTAGCAAGAGCTGCAGGACCGCCAGCTGCAAATTCCGGGTCAGCAGCGCCTTTACAACCACAAGACCGCTGCGGTCAAAAACAGGGGGAATGTGTCGTGGGAGCCGAGGCGGTTGGATATGGATGGCGGTAGATCATCAGAGTCGACGGAAGCGCCAGGTATTAGTCCCGCAGAGATCGTACATACGTATCCACACATTTTCCCGTTACTAACAGGCATGTGAGGCGAAACCTTTCGGCATCGAATTCCGGATGCTTGCGGGCAATTTGGTAGTCGCGCTTGAAGCGCGGCAGGATTATTACCTCTCGAGCCAACGGAGAGCCTCGCGACCGCTACGGAAGCGCTTCCCCTTGCCGGCAGCCTCTTCCTTCAAAGACTCCTTTAGCGCGGTTCGGAGCGCCGCCATGGTGTGCTCCCCATTCGCACGCGCAGCCATGCTTTCAGAGCCGACTCCGCATCCCTCTTGCCGGTGCGGGCCTTGAGCGCCCTGATTTCTTGCTCGGTGAGCTGGATTGTCACGCTGGTCATTTGGACTCTCCTGAAGCCGCCGGACCGCATAACCGGACTCAAGCGGACATTATACAGGCCTCATTCACCGCGCTGGCTGAACGAACTCCCTGACATCGTCCAAGAATCGCACGCGGCTGGGCTCATGCAGAAAAATCATGTGCCCCACTTCATAGTAAGTATAGGAAATGCGCTCGTGCACCACGCCGTCCTCGGACAAAGCGTTCTCGGCGCCGAAGAACGGCGTGGCGAAATCGTAGTACCCCGAGGCTACCAAGACCCGCAAATCCTTATTGTGGCGCATTCTGCGCCCGAGGAACGGCACGACGTTGACATACCCGGTGCCGATCAAGGCTTTCTCTTCTAGGCTCCAGTTCCAATTTTCATAGAGCTTGGCCAGCGGCACATAGGGCCTGTCCATCCGCACGCCGAGCTCGTTGAGCTGCACATGGGTTGCGCTAGTGTAAGCGCTACCGATGGCATCGAAAGTAGGATCTGATTCAGCCGACTCCCCCGCACTTTCGGGTTCAACGCCTGTATAACGGCCGTCCAGGCGACCGACCACCAGGCCGCGGTCGCGTAGCAGTTCCTTGTAGAAACGCTCCGGCGGAACGCGCAGCTTCGACTGTGCGATATAGGATTCTTCCAACCCCGTATAACCGGCCAGCCGCGCGGTGAGGTGGGCTCGCTCCGCCGGACTCAAGCGGTGTTGGTTGGCGATCAGCGCCCGCGCATATTCATTGCGAGCGAAAGAGCGTACTTCATCTAAAAATGACTCGAATGTGCGGCCGTCCCGATTTACCTTACCGTGATACCACGCCGTGGCTGCATAAGTCGGTAGGAAGGAGGCATAGGAAAGAATCCCACCATCCTCGCGCGCCGGCCGCGAGTTCTGCAAATCCAACACAGCCGAAATCAACACAATCCCATTGAGCGCGATGTAGCGCTCACTCAACATATCCGCCAACACGCAGGAACGCGTGGTGCCGTAACTTTCGCCAAGTAGATATTTCGGCGAATTCCAGCGCTGGTTTTCAGTGATCCAGGCCTGGATAAAATCGGCTATGCAGCGGCCATCGGCCAACAAGCCCCAAAAGTCCCGCGGATCCTTATTGCCGAGCGCGCGGCTATAACCGGTGCCGATCGGATCGATAAAAACTAAATCCGCGACAGCCAGCAAGCTCCCTGGATTATCCACAATGGGATACGGCGGCGCTCCGGCATTCTCCGGCTCACTGGGCACGAGCACCCGTCGCGGTCCGAAGGCCCCCATATGCAACCACTGCGCGGATGATCCGGGTCCGCCGTTAAAGATAAATGCGACCGGCCGGGTTTCAATCCGCTCTACGCCCAACTTCAAGTATGCGAAGCTGAAAAAGCTCGCAATCGGAACCCCCTTCTCATCGCGGATATAGGTTTCGCCCGCAACGGCACGATAGCGAAGCGACTCGCCCCCGAACTTACCGGAGAACTCGCGCGTAAACGCGACCGGATCCGCAATGGGCGCAGCCGGCGGGGCTGCTGATTTGTCGGATGTTCCGCTCTGCAGTGTGGTTTGGGCAGAAGAGCCAGTATGCGCTGCGCTCATGGAGAGCTCGGACTCGCGGCCACTCGGGCGCGCAGCGCCTGTCCCAATACCGTCGCCCACTTGTGCACCTTAGCCTCCCGGATCATCACATCGTATTCAGCAATTGTGCCGGCAACATCCAACGTTGCCGACCGTTTAGCGTGTTGCATCAGCCCGGTCACTACAGTCTTGTGGCCGCGGTCCGTCAAGATAAAGGCGTGGGTGCCAATATGCTTAATGCCGTCAGTTTCACAAACCGGCTGCGCGAGAACCAGCAAATGCTCAGGGATGGAGTGCTCCACAATGTAGAATCCTTGCGGCGGTCCACGATTCTTGTCGGTGATGTGAACCATCTCTCCCTCCTTGTCGCCAAATGCTCCCGAATAATAGTGACCAAAGTCATTCTGCCATAAGTTGAAATCCTTGAAAATTGGCCACACCCGCCGCGCCGGGCTAGCCACCGTGAACTGTATATTCGCGTTGTAGCCGACGGTCTTCTCCCCGCCCGATTCGTAAGAAAAGATGTCTCTGTTATAGAAAAATTCATCGTTGCCCTGTACAAAGACCGCGTGGCACACGGGCTGGAGCGCCGTACCCACCGACTCAGTCGCCATTGTCTTCATCTACTCGCCTCCTCGGTACACCACCCTGGGCCGCTCGATGCCTCATCCCCATAGGGGACAGCGGCTGCTTGCACGGCCTGCAGATCTGCAGTCACCGTCGCACTCCCCCGCCAAATATGCCAAGCCACCCAGAAGTATCCTGGACTCAAGATCATCAATGCATAACGCAACGACTCCTTGCCTGCCCAGGGCTGAAACAGATCGCTCAAAGTCCCAATAGCCAACGGGCCCAGCCCCGAACCCACCAAGTTGACAAAGAGATAAAGAAGCGCAAAGGCCGTAGCGCGCATGCGCTCCGAAACCAGCGTCTGGATCGCCGCTACACAAGGGCCGAACGTCCAGTAATATCCAACTGCACCGACGGTCAGCAGCGCAAAAATCTCGTAGGGGTTGGGCGCGAGATAGACGAATGGCGAGATAAGCCCGAGGCCCGCATACAATAGTGCCGCGACCTTGAGATGCAATCGCTCGTTATGCGGATGGCGAGCGGCCCAGACGCCGCCACCATACGTGCCCAAGAGACCTCCAACTCCATAGATTAAGGCGAACCAGGTGCCTAACGGCCCGGTTTTAAGGCCGTAGCTACGGACAAAAAACGCCGGCTGCCATTGCAGGATTCCATCGGCAAAGAAACTCAAGGCCGAAAAGCCTGCCAATAAATGCCGGAAGGTCCGGTTCTTCCATAGAGTGACACACACTTCGCGAAAACTGACTGCGGCAGGGCGAGCGACAATAAACGGCGCGGCCCCAAGTGAAGCAGCGCCCAACTCGGGCGCAGCATTCCTAGGGAGTTTGGCGCGTCGCGGCTCTTTAAGAGTACACGCCGCCAGTACGGCCAGCCCCAAGCCCGGCAGACCCAACAAGATGAACGTGAGCCGCCAACCGTAGAGCTCGTTGAGCCAACCCGCCAGGAAATAGCCAATGACCATACTCAAAGGCGCACCCAGAGAATAGATGGCGGCCGCCCGAGGGCGCTCGGCACGTGTGAAGTAGTCAGCGATCAACGAATGACCCGGGGGCATGCAGCCGGCTTCACCCACGCCGATGACAATGCGAATCAACAGCAGTTGTGTAAAGCTCGCGGCGATTCCGCACATCACCACCGCGACACTCCACACCGCTGCGGCGAGCGCAATGATGGTTACCCGATTGCCGCTATCGGCCCAACGGGCAAGCGGAATTCCCATGACTGAGTAGAACAGCGCATAGGCAATTCCGCTCAAAAACCCAAGTTGGCTGTCGCTTAAAGAAAGATCGACCTTGACTTCTTGTAGAACCAATCCCAGGGTCAGACGGTCGACAAAATTGAAGGCCAGAATCACCAACAGAACTGTGAGCAGATAGTTCTTATACTTCAGAGTAGCCCCGTTCATTGCATTACCGACAGCGGTGCGGGACGGGCCGTCTTAGCTCGCACCGTAGACGAGTTGCTTCAAGGCCGGGATAAATTCGTCCCGCCACTTGCGTACCCACTCCGGCGCCATATCAGCGCCGCGCCAATAGGCGAGCGCCTCTTCCACAGACTTGCCTCGCGTGCGCGTCGAGTGCTGCATGTATCCGGTGATAACGGTCTTCCCACCGTGTTCATTCAACGTAAACACGTGAAACCCCGGACTCACTCCGCCGGTGCTGCCGTCGGCCGGGATAGGTTGGTGTATGACAATGAAGTGCTCGGGCACCACCCGGATCACGTTATAACGCTGCGGTCCCAAATCATTCTTATCAAGGCCCAAGGCAAAAGTCTTACCTTCCAAATCACCGACCACGCCTGAGTAATAGTGCTGCGTAGCGTTCTGCCATAAGTTGAAATCTTTGAAATACGACCAGACAGCCTTTGCCGGCCTATCGATCGTGAATATCAAGCTCACTATCGCGCCAGCCTCCAGGCCGGCGTCAGTCGAGTTAGTGAAGAAGCGCGCTTGTATACCGACGTCCTGCTGAAAATCCCCCGGCCCATCAATGTAATCCGGGTACTCGGTGCCGCGCACTGCATAAGGATAATCCACAATCATGGTTCTCAACTCCTGACAGTCTTTTTATGATGCCTGGTAAATGGCCCGCTTCAGGGTTCTGATGAAATCTTCGCGCCACTTGCGCTGCCAACGCGTTGCGACGATCTCCCGCCACAGCTTCAGGGCATCCTGCTCACTCCCCGCGTGTTGCTCAATCGTGGCGTCAATTGCCGGCGAAACTCACCGATTTCAATGTCGAGTAGGACTGCAATCCCTGCAACCCCAACTCCGCGCCGAATCCAGAAGCCTTCTGTGGCTCATGACTCAACATGCAGCCCGATTCAGGCCCCTCTTTGCCTGAGGTTCGAATGGCTATGCCCCCCATGCGAAGCGCATGCGCGAGCCGCCTACCGCGCGCTAAATCGCGCGTCCAAACGGTCGCTGCGAGGCCGTAGTCAGTTCCATTGGCGAGGGCGATTGCCTCTTCCTCCGTCTTGAAACTCTGTACACAGAGCACCGGCCCGAAAATTTCCTCACGTACGATCGACATCTTGCTGTCAACGCGGTCGAAAATCGTCGGCGCAACGTAGCAGCCGCCCCGTTCCTGTATTTTGCCCTTCAATACCGCTACCGCACCGGCTTTGAGGCCCTGCTCAATATAGGATTTCACGCGATCACGTTGCG
>Ga0105240_10012748_pt1 | contig 11586 bp, 11 predicted proteins | sample KBSC54metaG_FD_80426 | JGI IMG/M metagenome (GOLD analysis project Ga0105240, IMG submission 80426) | Corn rhizosphere microbial communities from Kellogg Biological Station, Michigan, USA - KBS C5-4 metaG | ecosystem: Host-associated > Plants > Roots > Rhizosphere > Soil | place: Michigan, USA...
GCAGACGGCGTGCGTTTCCTCGATGGCTCGGCTGAGCCTTACGAAGCCGTCATCCTTGCCACGGGATTCCACAGCCACGCGGCGCACCTGTTTCCCGGCATCGAGGTGCCGGTGGACGATAAGGGGCTTCCAGCAGCAACGACAGGAACGGGCGCGTTGCAAGAAGTGTTCTTCGTTGGCTTTGACGTGCGGCAGCCAGGCGGCCTGCTGCGCACGATCGGCTTGCAGGCGCAGGAAGTGGCGCGGGCCGTGCAGAGCCGGGTTCGCCTTTCGGGTGTGCCCATGAACGACGGCGGATTTGCTAATTCCTGAATTGCAACAGCACCACCCACGGCCTTCTGCTGAGATTGCGGCCGCAAGCTTCATTCGCTGAACAGGCATGGGATGCGGCTTGCTGAAAGTATCGGGCGCTCAAGATCTTTTGTGCGTTCAGTGTCATCTCCCGCAAAGTGACGGACTGGAAGACGTTGCCGCCGATGGCTTCCAGCTTGGCGTTGCCGCCTGCATCCGCGCTGGTCACCAGGTCGCAGTGCATTGGAATCTCGCGAGGCTTCTCATCGGTGCGCCTGGCCTGCAGTTCTTCAAGCAACGCTGCATAGCTGGCGATGCCCGCCGCGTCTTCGCGTGTCTGGCAGATCAAGTCGCCGGGTCTCGGCCTGGTGCTGGTGAGGTCGCAGGCCCGGTAGGCCGAATCGCTGGCTTGTCCGCGAACCTCGGCGTCCGACGCCGCAAACGCCTGATCGACGTAATCGACATGGCTGTCGGAGAACTCGAACTCGTTCTTGCTGAAGCCGCTTTGCTTCATCAGGAAGCTGATGAATGCGGCTGACCAGGGATGATCGACCAACGCGCTGCGCAAAAGAGCGCTGCGGATCGCGTCGAGTTCATTCGTATCGAGCGGCGCCGCGCCGTTCGGGCCATCGAGTCCGGCGATGCGTTCGAACAGAAGCTTGCGGCTGACCATGCGCTCGCTTGGCGCGCGAAAACTTGGCGGCAGGTCTTGGTCGAGCGAAGCCCAGAATTGCGCGACCCGCTTCCAGGTGGGCGTGCTCTCGGTCTTGAGCCGGTCGAATTCGGCTTCGTGAAAGCCGACCTTCACGATGCCGCCCTTTCGATCGATCAGCTGGCCGCCAAACAGCCGGTGCTGTTCGCGCGCTTGCGCGATCGCGGCCAGGATGCGGGGCTCGCGCACCGGCTTGGCCCAACCTGCCCGGCAGGCGCGCGCCGCGCGCGAAAAATCAAATCCCGCCGCGTTCGCCTGCAGCGAAACGGCCAATGCAAATAGCAGCGCCAAGCATCTCATCCAAACTCCCGGTGCATTCAATAAGCGCTAAGCCTTGGTGTTGTCGCCGTCGACCCTGATCCACGTAAGGAATCCAGTTCTCCGAGGAGGATACCAATGCCGCTGGTACCCAATGTTCCGTTCTCCGGCAAGTTCGAGGGGCCTGCCGCGGCGGGCCGATGGCGCAGGTGATCACCGTGCAAGGCGGCAAGCTGAAGCGCTTCGAGGATTTCGGCGATACCGCGCAACTCGCCAACGCATTCAAGGGCAAGTGATCCGCGTCTTGGCGCGCCGCCACGCGGCTGCGCAGCGCGCATTGAGCAAAGCAGCCTGTCGCCCTAAGGAAAAGGCCTAAGCGCGCCGTTCGATTCGCCTGGAGACTTGCCGTGCAGCAAGCTAGGAGAGCGAAATGGAAAAAGTGCTTGGGCCGATCGACGGTTATTACGCGGCGATTTGCGCGCGCGAGCTCGACGGCAGGTTCCGTGTGTCGTACAAGGTTTGTGCGGTACCGCCGGCGGATTACGTCAGTGCCCGCGCTTTGCGGCAGAGACGGGTGGCCGGACCCTCAGACACCTTGGGCGAAGCCATGGAGCTGGCCGAACAGCTGGCCCGATTGCAGATCGCCCGTTTGCGCGACGAGAAGGAGTCGATGTCTGCCAGCCAACCCCCGGCGGTGGGGGCTCTGGATTTCGACACCTCGATCGGCGATGACACCCCGGTGCAGCAGCTGGGCCGCCTATTTGCGCCCACCGAGCCGGCGCCCCTGCTGATGGCCGCGCAGCCGACTCACCTGTATGCGTCCACCGAGCCCATGCCGCTGTACGCCGCGACCGAGCCCGCTGCGCTTTATGCGGCGACCGAGCCCTCTCCGTTGCGCTAACGCAAACGCAGCTTCATCCTCAGCCCCACAGGCGCCATTGTCAGCGAGAGTTTTTCTGCCGGCGCCCCGCCGCCCGGCGCCGACACGTCTTCGATCTCGAAGTTCGACAGCAGCATCGCCGCGACCATCTTGATCTCGGTCAGCGCCAGGTAGCGGCCCGGGCACATCCGCGGTCCCGCGCCGAATGGCATGGACACGCGCTTGGCGGACGACATCGCTTTTAGGCTGCCGTCTTCAGCACTGCGCCAACGCGCCGGATCGTAGGCGTTGGGCTGCGGGAAATTCGACGGCTCAAGGCCGGCGGGCCGCATCAGGCACACCACGAACGCGCCCTTGGGCACCATTACGCCGCCGACCACCACGTCTTCGCCCGCGTGCAGGATGTTGAATGGCGCCACCGGCCGAAGCCGCATGGCTTCGTGGGCACAAGCCTCCACCTCCTGCAGCGCGGACAGTTGCTCAACAGTGCCGACGACGTTTCCCTTGGGCATGAGCCGGTCCACTTCGTCTCGCGCGCGTGCCAGCGCTTGCGGGTTGGTGAACAGCAGCCACGTCATCCACGCCAAGGTGTTGGCAGTCGTGTCTTCGCCCGCAAGCAGCATGGTGAGCACATTGCCGGACAGTTCGGCGTCGGTGATGCCGCCTTCACCGCGATCCTTGGCGGCGACCAGCGCCTGGATCAGGTTGCGCGGTTTCTCACGCAGCTGCGGCTCGTCGGCGAGTTGCTTGCGTGCGGCGTCGATGAAGCCTGCCACGTCCACTCGCAGCGCCTCCACGTGCCTTGCGATGCCCTTGTCCTTGATCCAGCGGCGGAAATCGACGGGTGTCAATAGACGCTTCATCAGCGCGGGGAAAATCACGTTCAGGTGCTGCTGGATCGCGGCGCCGTCGCCTTGTTCCAGCGTGTTCAGGTTCTTTCCGAACGCCAGGCAGGTGGTGACGTCCACGGTGTAGCGCATCAGATCGGAAAGGAGGTCGATCGAGGCGCCGCTCCCGGCCGCGAGTTCCCACCTTGTCTTCAGCCTGCCCGTGACGTCGGCAATGGCGGGCAGGAAGGTGCGCGTATGCGACGGGTCCAGTCCTGCGAGCACCATGGGCCGCTGGCGCTTCCAGGTTTCGCCATTCGATGAAAAGAGCCCGTGAAAACCCACCTCCTTGGCTACCTGCTCGAGCCTGGGTCCTCTGTTGAACGTGCCGGGCCGTTGGCGTAACACCGCCGCGATCACGTCGGGATCGCTCACGGCCAGGAATCGGCGCGAGCCGATGCGAAACGCGAAGGTCTGCCCATATTTCCTTTCCCAAGCTTCGAGTTGCTGGTGAAAAGACTCCGACTTGATTTGCAAGGCGTTGCCAAGCAGCGGCAGGCCAGGGGGCCGCGGCACCGACAGGAGCGGACGCGGCGCGGAGGCGGCTTGGGGCTGGGTGGCTGACATGAGAGGAGGATACGGACTTTTGACCGATTCCAGCAATCTCAAGCTAGTACTAACCCTTCCAGACTGGCCGCCACTCGAAGCGCACTTGCTTCCATAATTCTTGGACATCATGACCACCGACGCTCCCACCCTGCCGCTGATCGAAGACGAGTTGAACCTGCTGGCCGAGCTGGTCCCGCTGCGGGGAAAGCGAATCATCGAATTGGGCTGCGGCAATGCGCACTTGGCCCGCACGCTGGTGGCGCGCTTTCCCGAAAGCCGCGTCACCTGCCTGGAGGTGGACGAGCGCCAGCATGCGAAGAACCTCGCATCGCCGCAGGCCGGTCTGGATTTCTTCGAGGCCGGCGCGCAGGAGATTCCCTTTTCCGACGCCAGCTTCGATCTTGCGCTGATGCTCAAATCGCTGCATCACGTGCCGCGGCCTTTGATGGCGCAAGCCCTGGATGAAATCGCTCGCGTGCTGCGGGCGGGCGGGCGCCTGTACGTGTCCGAGCCGGTGTTCGACGGCCCGTTCAATGAGGTGGTGCGGCTGTTCAATGATGAGCAGGTGGTGCGCGCCGCCGCCCAGGCGGCGCTGGATGCGGCATTGCGTAGCGGCAAGTGGGAGCAAGCGGCCGAGCGGCGCTTCGAGATGCCCGTGAAGTTTCGCGACTTCGATGATTTCGAGCGCAAGCTGATGCATCCGACCTTCGCCGAGCGTCATGTCGATGACGCCAAGCTGGCCTTGGTGCGAGCGGCGTTCGAACCGCACTGCGGCCCCGACGGCGCGCATTTCCAGCGGCCGATGCATGTGCGGCTGCTGCGCCGGCTGGGGTAATACCCAACCGCCAGCTGCGATGGCGAACCTAGAATCGCGGCCTCCGGCCGTCGCTGCCGGCATTGCATGGATCAATCAAGGAGACACACGATGACATCGACCGGACTCTCACGCCGCCACTTCGCCGCGGCGGGGGCATTGCTCGTTACGGGGTGCGCAAGCCACGTGCCGCTGACATCGCCTCCTCCTCCTCCTGCGAGGCTGGCCAAGCTGCGCGTCAAGCTGTTTCCCGGCTCGCAGAACCTTCCCTTGCTCGCCGCGGTGCAAAAGGGTTTGTTCAAGAAGCACGGCCTGGATGTCGACCTGCTGTTCACGCAGAACTCGGTGGAACTGCGCGACGGGCTGGCGCGCGGCGATTTTGAAATCGCGCACTCCGCGGTGGACAACGCGGCGGCCATGAAGGACGTGGCTGGCCACGACGTGGTCATTTTCCTGGGCGGTGACAACAGCATGAACGAGTTGTTCGTGCAGGCGGACATCACCAACATCCAGCAGCTGCGCGGGCGCATCCTGGCGGTGGACGCGCCCAACACCGCTTACGCGCTGCAGGCCAAGAAAATCCTGCTGCAAGCGGGAATCAAACCCAACGAGTACCAGCTCAAGCAGGTAGGCGGAACCTTCCAGCGAGTCAAGGCCATGATCGAGGACAAGAGCAACGCGGCGACGATGCTCAACCCGCCGTTCACGGTGCAGGCGAGGGCCGCCGGATTGCACAGCCTCGGGCGGGTCAGTGATCTGCTCGGCCCCTACCAAGGCACCGGCGCGTTTGCGATGCGCGCGTGGGCGGCCGCGAACGGTCCGCTGCTCGAGCGTTACTGCGCCGGCTATATCGAAGGCGTTCGATGGGCGACCACGCCGGCGAATCGGCAAGAGGCCACCGAGATGCTGGCCAAGGAATTGAAGCTCGCACCGGCCGTTGCCGCGCAAACCTATTCGGCGCTGATCGACCCGGTGAACGGCCTGGTGCGCGATGCGCGGTTCGACACCAAGGGGTTCGACAACGTCTTGAAGATGCGGCACCAATTGGAAGCCAAGCCCGGCGCGCCCGTGCCCGATCCGGCGCGCTACGTCGACTTGCGCTGGTACAACGCGGCGCTCGGGCAAGTGGGCCGCGGTTAGCCGCGCGGGCTGCAACGCCGGGCTGATGGCCCGCTCGCGTTCGCAAGCTATTGGGGTTTTCTACATGCGAAGGCGCCGGAATTCCATTAGGCTGGCGCGTCGCAGGAGGAAAAGCCCGTGATTGATTCGTTGCCCTGGAATTGGCCGCGCGGCTGTGGTTATCTCGCGTTGCTCGCGATGTGCTGCGCGGCCGGCTGCGCGTCGAACAAGCAGCTCGCGGACCAGGTGGTCGACGCGAACCTCGCGCAGGAGGAAGCGGGCAACCGGCTGCTGCTGCTGAACGTGTTGCGCGCGCGGTATCGCAATCCCATGCACTTCACCAAGATTTCGGCGGTGCGTGCGCCGGTGGGCCTGGGCAACCCCACCTTCACCATTCCCACGCCCTTCGGCCCGGATTTCAAGCAGCAGATCTACAACGTCTCGACCCAACTGAGCGTGCAGCAGGGCGTGGACTCGATCGTGCTGGACACGCAGGAGTTCATGCGGGGAATCACGACACCGGTGGCGCCCGGCCTCATGACTTACATGCTCGACCAGGGCTGGCCGCAGCAGATCGTGTTGAACGTGTTTGTTCGCAGCATCGAGTTCTATGAGGACCGTCCCGGCAAGCCGGGCGAAAAGCCCATGCCCGTCATGGTCGATCGCATGGAAAACGCGCCCGCCAACGACCCCGAGTTCGCGCGCTTCCAGCAATCGCTGGACCGCTTGCGTTTTTGCGAGATCGCGCTGAAGTCGGGCACCATCGGCAAGTCCGCGTGGAGCCCGGTGTTGAATCCGGCGGTCGTGGGCGACTTGAAGGGGCTCGCCGCCGTGAAAGCGGCCGATCTGGTGCTGGTGGGCGTGGATGCGAACGGCAAGGAAATCACGGGCGGCGCGCCGGCGGGTTACCAGCTGATGCGCGAACAGAAGGCGGTGCAGTTCGAAACCCGGGACCGCCCGGAATCGTTTCCGAGGAAGTGCCCCGGCCTGCTGTTTCGCACCACCAGCATGTCGGGTGAGGGAAGGCCGGTGTTCACCGAGTACCGCGCGCAGCTGATAGGCGCCGTGAACGGCACGGGTGGCGATACCGTCGAGGCGCGCGAGGCGGCGCAATCGCAGATGACCTCCGCCATGCGTGAAATCGCGTCGGCCCCGCGGCCCGAAGCGGACCCCGGCGAAAAGGTGCCGAACAAGCCCAATGCTTATGCGATCTTCAACCTGCGTTCGCCCGAAGCCATGATGTACTACCTGGGCGAAATCGCCAGGCACCAATCCGAGCGGCCGGATTGGGACGGCCCGCGCGTGAAGTTCGGTTACGGCGCTGCCCGGGCAGACGATCGAAGCGCGCTGCTGTTCCGTGTGAACGAGGGCACCGCGCCCGCCTCCAGTCCGGTGCTCGTGAGCTATCGCGGGGCGAGCTACTCGATCGGGCAGACCAGCGATACCGACCGCAGCATGCACACGCTCTCCCTCATCAATCAGGTGTTGATGCTGCAAAACAAGGGCACCGACCTGCCGGCCACCGCGAACATCCGTATCCTGCAGTGACGCGGCGCTTGCGCTTCGTGCGCGAAGCCACAAGCCGTAACACGGGCCCGCCTCAGCCAATCTATCATCCCGACGAACATAGGAGCGACGAGTGAAGTCATTGCTGGCGGCGGTGGCGGCGGGCGTCTTCAGCGGCGGCAGCTGGGCGGGATTGGGCGCGGCCCCGGGCCACTGGCCTGCGCAGGCTGCTGCGGCGAGGTCGGCCACGGTTTCCACGGGTTCGAGCAGCTTCACCGTCGTGCAGCACCAACTCGATTCCGGCACGCTGGTGCAGGAGTTCGTGGATGGCAGCGGCATGGTGTTCGCCGTCTCCTGGTCCGGGCCGTTCCTGCCGGACCTGAAGGAACTGCTCGGGGTTCACTTCGATGCCATGGCCGCGCAAGGACGAAACCAGGGCGCGCAGCATTCGCGCCTGGCAGTTCAAGGTTCGGACGCGGTCATCGTCTCGACGGGCCACATGGGCGGGTTCGAAGGCCGGGCCTGGCTGCCTTCGCGCCTGCCGCCCGGCTTCGACGTGCGCGCCATGCCATGAGCTTCCTGACCGCATCACTTCGTTCGCCCTCGGCGCCGTCGTCGTTATTGGCGCGCACCCTTGCGCTGCTGTTCGCGATCGCGGCGCTGCTTGCGTTGTCAAGCTGCGGCGGAGGCGGCTCGGGATCGCCGGCCGCCGACATGACGGCGGCGTCGCCGGTTCCGCCGCCGCCTCCCGAGTCCGGGAACGTGCTGCCGATCACGGTCGATCGCGGCACCAATGGCGCGTCGGTGAACGTGCCTTTCGTTTCGGTGGTGGTCTGCGAACCCGGCACGGACAACTGCCGCACCGTCGACCACGTGCTGGTGGACACCGCATCCGATGGCCTGCGCTTGACGCCGTCCGCGCTGGCCGGCCTGTCCTTGCCGGTGGTCACGAGCGCGGCCGGCGCCGCGGTTGGCGAGTGCGCGCAATTCGCCACGGGCCGAGCATGGGGATCGGTGCGCCGCGCCGACGTGAGGCTTGCAGGCGAAAGGGCCAATGGCGCTCCAGTCCAGATCGCAGCCGACCCCGATGCGCTGTTCGCGGCGGTGCCCGATGCTTGCAGCCGGACCGGCGCGCAGATCAGCCTTGGTGCAGGTTCCAACGGCATCCTTGGGGTGGGCATGCTGACGCGCGATTGCGGCAGCGCCTGCGTCTCCAGCACGGCGCCGGGCCTGTATTACGGCTGCGCTCCCGCGGGCTGCACCGCGATCACGCTGCCGCTGGCCTCCCAGGTGGCCAATCCGGTGTCGCTGTTCGCCGCCGACAACAATGGCATCGCGATCACTCTGCCCGGGGTACCGCTCGGAGGCGTGCCCACGCTTTCCGGATCGCTCGTTTTCGGGATCGATACGCAGGCGAACAACCAGCTGGGCTTGGCCACCGTGTTCAAGGTCAACGGCGCGGGCAACTTCACCACGACCTACAAGGGCCAGACCTTCACGTCGAGTTTCATCGACAGCGGCTCCAATGCCATCTTCTTCTCCGACGCGAGCCTGCCGGTCTGTTCGGGCTTCTACTGTCCGGCAACGCCGTTGACGCTCTCCGCAGTCAACACCTCGGCGACGGGCGTGACGGGCACGGTCGATTTCATTGTCGAAAGCCTGCCCTCGGTGGGCTCCGCCGCCGCGGCCCACCTGGCCGGTGACATCGGCCTGGCGCGCAGCTTCGACTGGGGCTTGCCCTTCTTCTTCGGGCGTACCGTGTTCGTGGCGATGGCGGGTGCATCGACCTCGAAAGGCGCGGGACCGTTCTGGGCCTATTGAGGCCCGCTACAGCCAGTTGCCGCCGCGCAGCTCCCGAGTGAGCCAGGCGCAGTAGATCGGCGCAGCGATCAGCCCGGCGGCGCCGAACGCGGCTTCCAGCACCAGCATCGACGCAAGCAAGGCATACGCCGCAACACGGATGCGGCCGCCGACGATCCGGGCGTTCAGGAAGTATTCGAGCTTGTGGATCACCACCAGGAACAGCAGCGAGCCGATGCCCAGGCCGAGGGACACCGTCAGTGCCGCGAGCACGATGGCTGCGTTCGACAGCAGGTTGCCCACGATCGGCAGCAAGCTGGCGAAGAAACAGAACCCGACCAGCGTCATGGCCAGGGGCACGTGATAGCCCATTGCCGGCAGCACGAGCAGCAGGTAAATGGCGGTGAGCACGGTGTTGATCAGGGAAATGCGCAGTTGTGCCGCCACGATATCGACGAAGGCCAGCGCAAGCTGCTCCAGCCGGGCCTGTGCCAGCCGCAGCACCAGCGGCACGGGCGCGCGCGGCGGGCCGGCTGCGGCGGCCATCAATCCGATCGCCAGGCCCACCAGGAAGTGGATCAGCACTTCCAGAGCCTGCCGCCCCCAGTGCTGCAGTTGGCCCGCGTGCGAGCGCAGCCAGCCGGAGATGGCCTCCTGCATCGCCGCGGCCGAATCGGGCAGACGTGACGTCATCCAATCGGGCGCGGTGTCCCGGATCTGGTCGAGCGTGTCGGCGAGCAGCCGCAGCAGCTTGGGCAAGCCATCGGATGATGCGCTCAACAGCAGCTCGAACCCCGCGAACAACGCGGCGCCGAGGATCAGCAGCATGACCGAAACGGACACGTAGGTCAGCAGCCGCGAGCCGAGCGAAGCCGCGCCGATCCGCGTGCGGGCCCGCACCCAACGGTAGAGCACGAAGCCGCCGAGTCCCGCCATCAAGGCCGAGATCAGGTGCAGCCACACCACCGCCAGCAAGGCAATCGCCGCGATCAGCACGCTGCGAAGGTGCAATGCCTCGGGTGGTGGCGGTGGCGGTGGAATGGAATTCACGTAGTCCGAGTATCGCCCTGGCTGGCTATCGTGAGCGCCGATTCGGGCGCGACCAGCAACAGGGCGAAATCGATCGCGCGAAGCGGGGGATGCGGCGCGATGCGCTGCGCCGGGTCTCGCTGGCAGCGAAACAGGAATCCGGGCCCGCGAGCCGGCTGCGAAGGCGGGCTCGCCTCGTGCAGAAAGCTTGCGCGCTGCTGCGGATCGTCGATCTCCCCGGCCACGGCCGCGCAGATCGCGGCGAGGCTGGCGCCGTTCGCGGACGCTCGCGCGACCAGCGGCCCCGCATAAGGGCCGATGCATGCCGCCAATGCACGCTCGATGCGCGACAGCGAAGCCGCCCGGCTCAAGTCGCCGTCGCTGCCTTCGCGCAGCCGCCGTTCTATGTTTTCAAAGCCCTCGCCATCCGGATCGATCTGCGCGAGCTGTCCGTCGATCAGAATGCAAAAGCGATCTGCCAGCCGCTCGGGCAGCACGATGCGCTCGCCGGCGTCGTACAGCAGCTGTTCACCCGCGGCGATGACTGCGGCCGCCGGCGATTCGGTCGCATCGCTGCCGCGCCCGCGCGGCGTGCGCAAAGCCGCGCAGACGGCGCTCAGAAGAATTTCGGGGGCGAGCTCGGCGGGCTGATGGCCGGGCACTTCGGCTGGCGGCGCGAGGCCTTCGCGCCGGAACGCGTACCAGCAGCGGCGCAGCACCCGACCTTCGACATCCGCGCGGGCCGAGTAGCGCGACACCCAGAACGACGCGCGGTAGCTGGCCAATGCGCCGGTGCCAGGAGACTTCTGTGGCAGCACGGTCATCGGCTGCGTCTGGTCCACTTCTGGAAATTCATCGATGATCCCGCAGACCAGCTTTCGCACCCGGTGCGGCGCCAATGCGGCCGGGAGTTCGACCACCACCTCGACCCGAGTGGAGCGGTCATGCGGCAGCACTTCCAGCGTGCTGTCGGCCAGCCGCGCGTTCGGCACGATCACGGCCGTGCCGTCGGGACGGCTTGCAACCACCGAGCGCCAGTTCAGCGATGTGATGCGCACTTGCTCGCCATTGAGCATCACGCCGTCGCCGATGCGAATCATCCGATGCAGCGAAAGCCCGGACATCAAGCTGCCCAGCAGCGGCTGCGCGCTCAGACCGATGATCGCGCTGAGCAGCGCCGAGGCCGTGAGGATCGGGGCCAGGTCCAAGCCGAAATAGGCGAGGGCCGTGGCCGCCGCGATGAATCCGAGCAGCGCGATGACCAGGCCGCGCTGCAAGTGGGTGGGCTCGTACTGCAGCAGCCACGCAAAACCCAGCCGAACGACCGCGTAGGCACCCACCAGCACGAAGAGCGCAGCCGACGCCAGCACGGCGGCGATACGAAACAGGGTTGGAACGGCGCTCGACCCGAACAGCTGGTTTTGCGCGGCGAAACCATACGATAGCCATAGCAGCGCGGTAACCGCCACCAGCAGCAGCGTCGGCAGTAAGAAACGACTCGACATCGCCGCTGCCTCAGGATTGGCGAGCCGTGTCATCGGAGCGCTTCATCGCCTTGGCCAGGCTGATGCGCAGGCGCTCGATGGCGGCGGCGATGGAGCGGATCTCGCGCGCGCCGGTGGCGTGAACTGGCGTGCTGCCCGACGTGCCCATGCTGACCGCTTCGGCTGCCTGCTCGAGCGAACGCAGGGGACGCACCACCAGCGATTCGATCGCAACTGCCAGCGCGAAGTAAGTGGCC
>Ga0105240_10012751_pt1 | contig 11585 bp, 7 predicted proteins | sample KBSC54metaG_FD_80426 | JGI IMG/M metagenome (GOLD analysis project Ga0105240, IMG submission 80426) | Corn rhizosphere microbial communities from Kellogg Biological Station, Michigan, USA - KBS C5-4 metaG | ecosystem: Host-associated > Plants > Roots > Rhizosphere > Soil | place: Michigan, USA...
CCGCCGACGCTCGTTCTCAATCCGACGGACGACATGGCGATCATGAAAGATGAGATCTTCGGGCCGCTCTTGCCGGTGAAGACCTACACGCACGTCAACGAAGCGATCGGATATGTGAACGCGCATGCGCGTCCCTTGGGCCTCTATTATTTCGGCAAGGACTCGAAAGAGCAGGACGAGGTCCTGGCGCGCACCACCTCGGGTGGCGTGTCGGTGAACGATGTCGTGATGCATGTGTCGATGGAGGACTTGCCGTTCGGCGGCATTGGACCATCGGGCATGGGCGCCTATCACGGCATCGACGGCTTTCGCACCTTCAGCCACGCCAAGGCGGTGTTCCAGCAATCGGGCCGTGATTTGACAGCGATGATGCGCCCGCCTTATGGCGCGGCGATCCAGAAGATGCTGGATGGCGGCATCAAGCGCTAAGTGTCAAGGAGCTTGAGCGCGGTGAGAGTCGCGGCCGGCCAGACCTTTGCGCGCAAGGGTTCCGGCGTGCGACCCGCATACCACAGCGCCGCGATGGCATTGCGGGCGAAGCACCAGCCGAGCACGCGTTGGCGATCGAGTCGCAACCTCTCGCAATAGATGCCGACACGGCGGTCCATCTGCGCCGGCGTCATGAACGTTTCGGGGTCTGCAAGCGGATTGCGCAGCGGCGCAGCAAGTTCATAGGCGAGTTCACCGATTACGCCTTTCGGATCGATGGCGAGCCAGCCGTGGTTTTCGTCGAACAGGATATTCTCATGGTGCAAATCGCCGTGCAGGAGAACGCGATGTTCTTGTGTTGCTTCGAGCTCCAAGAAAAGCGCCTGTGCCCGCGCCGCAATATCCGCCGTCAGCGGCGCGACGGGTATGCGGCGCTTGAACTCCGCCACTTGCTCCTCGTGTCCGGGCCAGCCGTCGATGTCGGCGCGCGCTGACTGCAGCTTCTCAATCGTGTCGCAGATGATGTGCGTCGCTTCGTCGTCGCGACCTTCGAAAGAAAGCGTCTCCAGCCTTTTGCCCGGAACGATGCGCTCCAGGAGAATCGCTTTCGGATCGCTCTCCAGAACGCGCACCGTTCCGACGCCCTTGTGCAGCGAGAGAAAGCGCGCGCCTGGCGCCTCGTCGCTCTCGGGTTTGAAGACTTTGAGGACGGCACGGTCGTGACCGCGCCGGACAAAGCAGAGCCACGAGCTATGCGTTTCGAATGGTTTGCCGTCGAGATTCAGACGCCACTTGGCGATGTACGTGTTGAGGTGCTGAGACCCGCTCAACTTTCGACGTCGGCCTTCTTGGCGAGCCGCACCGGGCGGAAGAGAAACGCCGGCAGCTGATGCTTTTCCGGCTTCACGGGCGTGGCGTCGTTCTTGCGGTCGAAACTGGCCCTGTGTTCCGGGTCGCGTTTCTTCTGAGGCTGGCGATGTTTGTCGCGTCGCGGTTCGTGTTTTTGCTCTCGCCGAACCGGCGCCGGTTCTGCCGTCTTCTCCGGAACGGCCGCAACAGGAGCGACCACGACCGGAGCAGCGGGCTCCATGGACGCGACATGGTCGTGGAATTTGTCGGGGCGGAACTTGTCCTTGCGCTGGCGTGCACGCGCGCCGCGCGAGCGCTCGTTGTCGCGGCGCGGCTTGCGGTCTTCGCGGATTTCGAGATTTGCCATCGTCTGGCGCGGAATGGTCGTCTTGATGAGATGCTCGATGGCGTCCACCTGGCGTTCGTCACGCGGCGTCGCCAGCATGAAGGCATGCCCGGTCCGTCCGGCGCGACCGGTGCGCCCAATGCGATGCACATAGTCGTCGGGATGGAACGGAACATCGAAGTTGAAGATGTGGCTGACGGCCTGGATATCGAGACCGCGCGCCGCCACGTCGCTTGCCACGAGAATTTTCAACTCGCCAGAGCGAAAGCTCTCGAGCGTCTTGGTGCGCAGCGACTGATCGAGATCGCCGTGCAGGGGCGCGGCATTGAAACCGTGCTTGAGAAGCGACTTCGCCACGACATCCACGTCGCGCTTGCGGTTGCAGAACACGATGGCGTTGTTGAGGTTGGGCTCGGCTTCGCGGATGAGACGGCGAAGCGCTTCGCGTTTGGCCCAGTCGTTGGCTGGAACATCGACGATCTGCTGCGCGATGGTGGTGGCGGCCGTGGCCGGGCGGCTCACTTCGACACGCACCGGATTGTGCAGGAACTGTTCGGTCAGCCGCTGGATCTCCGGCGGCATCGTCGCCGAATAGAAGAGCGTCTGGCGCGTGAAGGGGATGAGCTTGCAGATGCGTTCGACATCGGGAATGAACCCCATGTCGAGCATGCGGTCGGCTTCGTCGATGACGAGGATGTTGACCTGGCTCAGCATCAGCTTGCCGCGCTCGAAATGATCGAGCAGCCGGCCCGGGGTGGCGATGAGAACGTCGACGCCGCGATCGAGCTTCTTGTCCTGGTCGTCGAACGACACACCGCCGATCAGAAGCGCCATCGAAAGCTTGTTGTATTTGCCGTAGCGCTCGAAGCTCTCGGCCACCTGGGCTGCGAGCTCACGCGTCGGTTCGAGAATGAGAGAGCGCGGCATGCGCGCCTTGGCCCGACCGCGCGCCAGCATCTCGATCATCGGCAGGGTGAAGGACGCCGTTTTGCCGGTGCCGGTCTGGGCGATGCCCACCACGTCGCGGCGCTTCAGCACGGGGGGAATGCCCTGGGCCTGAATCGGGGTCGGGGTGGAATAGCCGCTCTCGGCCACCGCTTTCAGAACTTCAGGCGAAAGCCCGAGGTCATCAAACCCGGCAGCTTGCGGCGGCGGGTCGTCAATTGTCGATGAAGAAGGAAAATCAAGGGCTTCTTCGCTGCCGGTGTTCGTACCGGCCGTCGTCACGCTGTTCGTCGCACGCTCCTAAGGTGGGGCGTATTGCGAACGCCCAGCGGCTGGCCCGGATTGGCTGCCGACTCCTATATGCGCTGCAACATAGGGTTGCGTGGCGCTTTGTCAACCCGTGGCGGCGCCTTGACGCGCAGCCCCGATGCGACGTCCGAAGGCGAAGCGACCGAATTGGCACACTGCGTCCCGGATCTGTTTGTCCCGAACGGCACGGCTCGACAAGCGTGCGCGAGGGCGCGACGCTTGGCGGAGCATAGGGAGGGGGTCCCCATGGAGTCGCGAAACGCGGATGCCGTCGCGCGGGTGGTCAGTCTCGTGCTGATCGCTCTTGCGGTCTGGCTGATCGCGAACACCTTCAATGGGCTTCCGGTTCCGCTGGGTCTGGATGCCGCCGCCAGCGAATTCTCCGCTGCGCGCGCCGACGCAACGCTTGGTCGGCTTCTCGGACCCGAGGTTCCACATCCGGTTTCCACGCCAGCCAACCAGGCCGTGCGCGACCGCGTGCGTATGGAGTTCGCGGCGCTGGGCGTGCAGACGAATGTCTATCGCGCACCCGGCTGCTTCGACCGTCAGGCAAGGTTCGGCGTGTTCTTCTGCGGTACGACCGAGGACATCGTCGCCGACGTGATACCTGGAACCGGCAAGGCGATCATCCTGCTCGCCCATTACGATTCCGTTCCGGCCGGTCCCGGCGGCGCCGACGATCAATCGGGCGTCGCCACGATTCTGGAAACGGTGCGCGCGCTGAAGGCGCGCGGCGCGACGAGTCTGCATCCAGTGATCGCCGTCATCACCGACGGTGAAGAAGCAGGCTTGCTCGGTGCGGCTGCGTTTCTGGACAATCCGTCATTGAAGGCAAAGGTCGGAGCCGTCGTCAATGTCGAGGCGCGCGGCAACCAGGGTCCGAGCCTGATGTTCCAAACAAGCCCGGGCAACGGCCGGCTCATCGATCTCTACGCGGGGAGCGTGCCCACATACGCGACGAGCTCCTTGACGTCTGTGATCTACAAATACTTGCCGAACGACACCGATCTCACATTGTTCCTCAATGCCGGATTCATCGGCTACAATTTCGCCTTCAACGGAAACGTCGCCGATTACCACACGCCGCTCGATCGGCGCGACAATCTGAGTTTGTCGTCGCTGCAGAACCATGGCGACAACATGCTGGGCCTCACGAGCGGTCTAATGAAGACCGATTTCGAAAGTCTCAAGGGCGGCGACGACATCTACATCTCGCTCCTGGGCTATTTCCTCCCGCGCATGCCCGCGAGTTGGGCGTTGCCGCTCTCGATGGTGTCGTTCCTGCTGCTCGTTGCCGCGACCTACTTTTCGCGCGCCGAAGAAAACGGATTTTGGCGCTGGTTGCGCGCGCTGGCGATGCCGCTGGCCATGGTCGTCGGCGCGGCCGTGGCGGGCTTTGTCCTGCACAAGGTGGCCGAACTTGTTTCCGGGCAGCCCAACCCGTCTTATGCCTATCCCCTCTGGCTGCGCTTGGCGCTCGCGCTGGGCGTGACAAGCGTCGGCGTTCTCGTGTCGCGGCTTTCAACGGTACGGCGCTCGGCACTCGCAGTTTGGTATTGGATGTCGGCATTGGCCATCCTGACCGCCGCGTTCCTACCTGGCCTCAGTCCCTATTTTCTTTTTCCGGCGCTGATCGGTTCGCTCATCATGCTGATCCAGTCGCGTCTCTCCGACGCGTGGGATGGCCGCTCTGGCGAGGTCGCGATTTTTCTCGCCGCACTCCCCGCGCTGGTGATCTGGCTGTCGCTCGCCTCCGGGCTGGAAAGCGTGCAGGGACTTTTCGCCCATCCGTTGTTCACGGTCCCGGCCGCATTCGGCACCATGGCGTTCCTGCCATTCCTCGCGGTTGCGCCTTTGGGCAGGCGCGCCTGGATTTGGACGACGTCGCTTCTCGGCATCGCGGCCTTGTTCTGCGCCTGGATGGCGGGGCTTCAGCCGGCGTTCAGCCCGCTCGCGCCGCAGCGTCTGAACGTCGATTTCCTGGACGATCATGTCAGCAACAAGTCTCTGTGGGCCATCGATACCCAGGCGCCCTTGCCGGAGGCGTTCCGTCACGTGATGCCGTTCTCCGACAAGCCCATCAAGGCGTCACCGTTGTCGACTCAGCCTGCCTATCTCGCGCCGGCGGGCGCGAACCGCTTCGCGCAGCCGGTTGCAGCGTTTGAAAACATCGCGGACGCCACGGGGCGGCTCGTCACCATGACGCTGCAGGGCTCGGAGCGAACCAATGAGATGCTGCTTGTCGTTCCCAAAAACTCGGGACTCGACCGGATCGAATTCGAAGGCAAGCGCTTTGTTCCCGTGCCCAATGCGGAAAATCCTCTGGGAACGATCTTCGGCTGCGTGACGCGCGATTGCCGCGACAAAAGCGTCACGCTGCATTTCGCCAACACACGTCCGGTCGATGTGTGGGTCGGTGAAATCGACTACGGCATTCCGCCCGACGGCCAGCCGCTCGAGAATGTGCGCCCCGGCACGACCGTCGCGTCGCAATCCGGAGACACCACGATCGTGTTCGGAAAGCTAAAGCTGCCCTAAACGTCGACGTTGGTCGCGAACTCGGCGTTTTCCTGGATATACTGGAAGCGCAATTCGGGCTTCTTGCCCATCAACTGTTCGACCAGCTCCTCGGTCCGCTTCTTGTCGCTGTCCGCGATTTCGACGCGCACGAGCGTGCGGCTGCCGGGCTTCATCGTGGTTTCCTTGAGCTGCGCCGGCATCATTTCGCCCAGGCCCTTGAAACGCCCGACCTCGACTTTCGCATTGCCCTTGAAGACCGTCTTCAACAACTGGTCGCGATGCGCATCGTCGCGGGCATATTCGGTCTTCGAGCCCTGAGTCAGACGGTAGAGCGGCGGCATCGCAAGATAGAGATGGCCGCGTGCGATGAGCTGGGGCATCTCGCGATAGAAGAACGTCAGGAGCAGCGAGGCGATGTGTGCGCCGTCGACATCGGCGTCCGTCATGACGATGACGCGATCGTAGCGCAAGTCGTCGTCGCGATACTTCGCGCCGGTCCCGCAGCCGAGTGCCTGCACCAGATCGCTGAGTTCCTGGTTCTGCTGCAGCTTCTCCAATGTCGCGCTTGCCACGTTCAATATCTTCCCCCGCAGCGGGAGGATCGCCTGGGTGGCACGGTCGCGCGCCTGTTTCGCCGAGCCGCCGGCGGAGTCGCCTTCGACCAGGAAGATTTCGGTTCCCTCGGACGCATCGCGCGTGCAATCGGCGAGCTTGCCGGGAAGACGAAGCTTGCGCGTCGCCGATTTGCGCGCGGTTTCCTTTTCCTGGCGCCGCTTCAGTCGCTCCTCGGCCTGCTGGATGACGAAATCAAGCAGCCGGTCGGCGTCCTGCGGGCTCTCCGCCAGCCAGTGGTCGAAGTGATCGCGCACCACCGTCTCGACCAGGCGTTGCGCGTCAGGCGAGGACAGCTTGTCCTTGGTCTGGCCCTGAAATTCGGGCTCGCGGATGAACACCGACAACACCGCGCAGCATGCCGCCATGACATCCTCTGTCGCGACGAGCGCGGTCTTCTTGTTGTTGGTGCGTTCGCCATGGCTGCGTAGCGCCCTGGACAACGCGTTGCGCAGACCTTGTTCGTGCGTGCCGCCATCCGGCGTCGGGATCGTGTTGCAAAAGGAGTGTACGAAGGGATCGATTTGCGGCGTCCAAAGGACGGCCCACTCGACCGCCCCCTTGCCGTCACGGTTCTCGGTGCGGCCGAAGAACTCGCGCGGCGTGACGGTCGCGTTGCCCGCCGTCTCGGAACGCAGGAAATCGAGCAAGCCGTCCGGAAACTTGAGTGTGTCCTCGGCGGGCGTTTCATCCTTGATGAGCGACGGATCGCATTTCCAGCGGATTTCCACGCCGCGGAACAGATAGGCCTTCGCCTTCGCCATGCGATAGAGCTGCGCCGGCGAAAAGTGCGTGTCCTTGCCGAAGATCTGCGTATCGGGCTTGAAGGAGACGATTGTGCCGCGGCGATTGACGGCGCCAAGGTCCTTCAGCTTCCCGGCGGCGTGGCCGCGTTCGAACCGCATCTTGTGCGCGTGTTTGTCCCGCGCGACATCGACTTCCATCCATTCCGACAGCGCGTTCACCACCGAGGCACCGACGCCGTGCAATCCGCCGGACGTGTCATAGACCTTGCCGCCGAATTTTCCGCCGGCATGCAGGGTCGTCATGATGACTTCGAGCGCAGATTTGCTCTTGAACTTGGGATGCGGGTCGACGGGAATGCCGCGGCCATTGTCGCGAATCGTCAGCACGTCGCCTTGCGCGTACTCGATTTCGATGCGCGTGGCATGGCCGGCGACCGCTTCGTCCATCGCATTGTCCATGATCTCGGCCGCAAGATGGTGCAGCGCCCGCGCATCGGTCCCCCCGATATACATGCCCGGACGGCGGCGGACCGGCTCGAGGCCCTCGAGGACCTCGATGTCCTTGGCCGTATAGCCCTTGGAGGAGGGTTGCGCCGTGTCGAAAAGATCGGGTGCCTTGGCCATCGGTTCCTTGCGGGCGAATGAACGCGATTCGCGCCGATTTTCTACGTTAACGAAAACTTATTCCCGTGAAACTGTTTTGGCATTCGTCGGCAACCGATGCGCAAAGGCGCGCAGAATGCCGCTAACCGCAGTCCGCGTCTCAGAATATCTTAAGACACGCTCCTTACGCTCCAGACAAATTTCGCGGCTTATGGCGAGGGCGATCGTTGGGCTTCGGACACGAGTTGAGAGTGAGGCGGAGTGCTGACGTTCGCGTCCTCAGCGCTCAGCTCGACCTCATTGTCGCGGCCGTTCGCTCGACACGCTACACCTCGCCTCTCTGGGCGCTGGCACTGGCATGGCTGAGCTCGGACTCCTTCGGCTATCTCGGACGCCGCCCGCTGGCCGAGGCCATTCTTCTTCCTTGCGTCGTGGCGATCACGATGTTCCTCGCCTCGAACGTGGTGACGTTCTACGAGACCTCGACCAAGGGAAAGGTCGACTACGAAGCCGTGCGGCCCTGGTTCAGCCGGATGACGGCCCTGCAGCTCTGCATCAGCGCCATCTGGGGCCTCATTCCCTGGCTCTTGTGGGATCCGGCGAGCCAGATCAACCACGTCTTCCTTGCCGGCGCGACGATTGCCATGCTGGCCGGACTGGTGGTCAGCCGCGCCAGCCACATGGATACCTTCATCGCAAGCCTGGCGCCGCTCTCGGCCGTCGCGGCATTGCGTTTCGCCTTCGGCGACACGCTGATCGACTATGGCATCGCGCTGTTCATTCCGGCCTGCGCGACGCAGATCTTCTATGATGGCCGGCGACTGGCCCGTCGCGTCGACGAAGATGCGCGCCTCAGATTCCAGGTCGAGGACCTGGCGCGCGAGCTCGAGGAGACGCGCGACGAGGCCTTGCGCAAGCGCTTCGAAGCGGAGACGGCCAATGCCTCCAAGACCGCGTTTCTCGCCAACATGAGTCACGAACTGCGCACGCCGTTGAATGCCATTCTCGGATTTTCGGAAATCATCGCCGAAGAATGTTTCGGCCCGGTGGGCTCCAGACGGTACAAAGACTATGCCGGGGACATTCATTCCTCGGGCTCGCACCTGCTGAGCCTGATCAACGATCTTCTCGACGTCGCCAAGATCGAGGCCGGCAAGATGGAGATCGCCCCGCACCCGCTCGACGCGCATCGCACATTCGACATCGCGCTGAAGCTGATCGGGGCCAAGGCACGCGAACGTCAGCAAACGCTGGCGATCGAGATCGATCCTGGCTGTCCGCCACTCTATGCCGATGAACGCGCATTGAAGCAGATCCTGATCAACCTGTGCTCCAACGCGGTGAAATTCACGCCGGAAGGTGGGCGCATCGTGGTGCGCGCGGAAGCGGCGCGAAGCGGCGGTTTCCAGATCTCGGTGCAGGACAACGGGCCGGGAATTCCACGCGAGAAGCTCGACAAGATCTTCACGCCGTTCAGCCAGGTCGACAATCGCTACGACCGCCAGGCAGGTGGAACCGGACTTGGGCTTGCCCTTGTGCGCGGGCTCGCCGAATTGCATGGCGGACGCGCCTGGCTGGAAAGCGAACCCGGCAAGGGTTGCTGTGCCTATGTCGTGCTTCCAGTGACTGCGCCCGAGGCGAAAGTCGCGGAATCTGTCGCGGCATGAGCCCGCAAAAGCGAAGGGCGCGACCTTTCGATCGCGCCCTTGCTGGTGTTCTCGAAAATCCGATCAGACCGAATAGTACATCTTGAACTCGATCGGGTGCGGCGTGTGCTCGAAGGCATACACTTCGCCCATCTTGAGTTCGATGTAGCTGTCGATGAAGTCGTCGCTGAACACGCCGCCCTTCTTGAGAAAGGCGCGGTCGCGGTCGAGATAGGACAGCGCATCGCGCAACGACCCGCACACGGTCGGCACTTCCTTCAGCTCTTCCGGTGGAAGCGCATAGAGGTCCTTGTCCATCGGATCGCCGGGATGGATCTTGTTCTCGATGCCGTCCAAGCCTGCCATCAGCATGCCGGCATAGGCGAGATAGGGGTTCGCGCCCGGATCGGGGAAGCGCACTTCGACGCGCTTGCCCTTGGGCGAAGCGGAGAACGGAATGCGGCAGGACGCCGAGCGGTTGCGCGACGAGTAGGCGAGCAGAACCGGCGCCTCGAAGCCGGGGATCAGCCGCTTGTAGGAATTGGTCAATGGGTTGGTGAGCGCGTTCAGCGCCTTCGCATGCTTGATGATGCCGCCGATGTAATAGAGGCAGGTGTCCGACAGATCGGCATAGCCCGAACCGGCGAAGAGCGGCTTGCCGCCTTTCCAGATCGACTGATGCACATGCATGCCTGAGCCATTGTCGCCATAGACCGGCTTCGGCATGAATGTCGCCGTCTTGCCATAAGCAGCCGCAACTTGATGGATGACGTATTTGTAGATCTGCATGTTGTCGCCGCACTTGGTCAGCGTGTTGAACTTGAAGCCAAGTTCGTGCTGCGCGGTGGCGACTTCGTGGTGGTGTTTTTCCGGCTGGATGCCCATGTCGCCCATGATCGCGAGCATTTCGCTTCTGATATCCTGCGCGGAGTCGACGGGCGGCACGGGGAAGTAGCCGCCTTTGACCGCAGGCCGGTGGCCGAGATTGCCTTGCTCGTATTCCGTGCCGGTGTTGTAGGCGCCCTCCATCGAGTCGATGGCGTAGAAGCCCTTGTTCATTCCGACGTCGAAGCGCACATCATCGAAGATGAAGAACTCGGCTTCCGGCCCGAAATAGGTCGAGTCGCCGACTCCCGACGAGTTGACGTATTTCTCCGCCGCCTTGGCGATGGAGCGCGGACAGCGGCCGTAGCGCTGGCCGGTGGTCGGCTCGACGACGTCGCAGACGAGAAGCAGCGTAGTGGCCGCAAAGAAGGGATCGATCACCGCGGATTCGAGATCGGGAACGAGGGTCATGTCGGATTCGTTGATCGCCTTCCAGCCGGCGATCGACGAGCCGTCGAACATCGTGCCGTGGGTGAGGAATTCCTCGTCGACCATGGAGAGGTCGAACGTCACGTGTTGCCACTTGCCGCGCGGATCGGTGAACCTGAGGTCGACGAATTTGACCTCCTTGGCCTTGATCATCGCCAGGATGCTTTGCGGACTATGTGCCATTGTCTTCGCTCTTCCCTTTCACGCAGTTGAACCGCCCAACGCGGGATATTTAGATGGCATCGGCACCGGTCTCGCCTGTGCGGATGCGGATGACTTCCTCGACATTCAGGACGAATATCTTGCCGTCGCCGATGCGTCCCGTGCGCGCAGCCTTCTGGATGGCATCGACCGAGGCTTCCAGCCGGCTGTCCTCGACCACGATCTCGATTTTCACCTTGGGCAGGAAGTCGACGACATATTCCGCGCCGCGGTAAAGCTCGGTATGGCCCTTTTGCCGGCCGAAGCCCTTGGCTTCCGTGACCGTAATGCCCTGGACGCCGACTTCCTGCAGGGCCTCTTTCACCTCATCCAGCTTGAACGGCTTTATGATCGCCTCGATCTTCTTCATCCATGTCTCCTCGGCGGTTTGAACGCACGCCGCAATTCACGATTTAGCAGGACTCGTGCCGGTTTGCGCGCCGGATTTCACCAAGGAAATTCAGCCCTTTGCGCGGAAATCGGACTCGACCTTCGGCAATGCCTGCACAAGAAACGAGCGGTTTGATCGTTTGTTGTGCGGGTCCCTCAATGCCCGTGCCGGAGCACCATGCCAGCACGTGCGCCCGTATGCTGGTCGTCGAGGACATTGATCTGGCCGTTGACCAGCGTCGCCTTGTAGCCCCGCGCGCGTTGGGTGAAGTGCGGCGCGCCGCCCGGAAAGTTGTGGACGATTTTCGGCTGCAGCTGAGTCAATCGATCCAGGTCGATGACGTTCACGTCTGCACGCTTGCCGGGCGCCAGGACGCCACGGTCCTTCAGGCCCATCACCCGTGCCCCGTCGCTCGTCATGCGGCGGATGCCTTCGGCGAGCGAATAGACTGCACGCTCCTTGACCCAGTACTTGAGCGTGAACGTCGCCCAGTCCGCGTCGATGATCTGCGAGACATGCGCGCCCGCATCGCCGAGGCTCGGCAACACATTGCGCGAGCCCGCGAACAAATCGCCGAGTTCGTCCATGTCCGGGCAGAAGAGGCGATAGTTGAAGAGCGCGCGCCCGTCGGTCTCGCGCGACAGCCTGAGGAAGTATTCGACGAAGCGTTCGCC
>Ga0105240_10012753_pt1 | contig 11583 bp, 7 predicted proteins | sample KBSC54metaG_FD_80426 | JGI IMG/M metagenome (GOLD analysis project Ga0105240, IMG submission 80426) | Corn rhizosphere microbial communities from Kellogg Biological Station, Michigan, USA - KBS C5-4 metaG | ecosystem: Host-associated > Plants > Roots > Rhizosphere > Soil | place: Michigan, USA...
ACTGCCAACAACGTCTGCAAGAATTGGAGTAGGGACGCTCATGACAAAGCAACCTCCCAAATTGAGTGTGCAGATCCTCGACGAGGCCTCGGCGTGGTTCACCGAGCTCACCGCTGGCGGCCTGGATGCCGCAACGCAAGCGGAGTTCAACACCTGGCTACGCCGCTCTCCGGAGCATGTGCAGGCCTATTTGCAGATTGCTGCGTTCTGGGAAGATGCGGATGTGCTTAGGGGGGCGCTGGGACGCGACTTGGACGGCCTTATCCTGCGTGCGAAGCAGGAGCAGAATATTTACCCTTTGGAACTGGCCGCCCGCGCTGATGCAATTTCGTCACCCATAGCAGGGCCGCCGCTGGTGGTCAGCGACGCGTCCTCGAGTTTGCCCGGAATCGAAACAAACATCCCACCTGAGACCGTGACGGCTTCTCAGGCCGTCAACGGGTTGACGTCGCCCGTGCCGACTCCGCAGTCTATCAAACCGATACGCCGCCGGCGCCAATCCCACTGGGCCGTCGCCGCATCGGTCGCGCTACTGCTAACAACATCGAGCTGGCTGTACCTGCAACGCGGGGTCTACACTACTGATGTTGGTGAGCAACGATCTATAACGCTTGATGATGGAACCGCAGTCGAGCTCAACGCGCTATCACGCCTTCGGGTTCGCTTCAACGGGCAACGGCGCGCGGTGGAGCTGTTGTCTGGCCAGGCGCTGTTTCGCGTCGCCAAGGATCCAACCCGGCCTTTTGTGGTGACGAGCGGCGATACGCGTGTGCGTGCCGTAGGTACTTCGTTCGATATCTACCGAAAGCGCAGCGGAACAGTCGTCACCGTCGTTGAAGGTCGCGTCGCGGTGGCGGGCGGTTTCGCGCAATCGCACTCGGAAGCGGCCGCTGGCCGGCCAGAAATCGACAATAGTAACAACGAAGTCCTGTTACAGGCGGGGGAGCAATTCACGGTCTCTGCTCTTGCGGTCACACCTGCCGCTAATCCGCCGCGGCCGCGGCGGGCAGACGTCGCGGTTGTGACTGCCTGGTTGCAGAAAAAGCTCGTGTTCGAGGGAGTGCCCCTGCGCGAGGTTGTCGAAGAATTCAATCGATACAGCCGTCAGCGAATCGTGATCCGCGATCCATCGCTGTATGACTTCCATGTCAGTGGAGTGTTTTCATCGACGGACTCCGCTCGCATGCTTGACGTGCTGCGCCATCGGTTTGGCGTGAAGTTGAATCAGTCTGGGGACGAGATCGACATTGTCCGAGACACTGATGAGTCGGATTCCGCCTCAGCCGCTCAAAATTTTTGAAAACAGTTCCTTATTCCTAGCGTAATACGCTCTAACACGCATGAAGCCGACGGTTTCGTCCGTCACCCTCGCGAGAGCGATGGTGCAGGCTATTAATCCAATAAACCTCATTTCCGGAGGGGGATTCTTCATGCGCACTCTGGTTGCTGCGGCAGTAGCCTGTTTAACAATCGTGGGTTTGTCTCATGGCGGCGAATCGCGCGCGTCTATTCGAAAAACCATCAGTATTCCTGCGGAAGGGTTGGGAGCGGCGCTCCAGACCCTGTCGAAAGAGCAGGACGTTCAAGTGGTCTTCATGTTGGAGGATGTCGAGCGGCTGAGTACGCCAGGAGTGAGCGGTGAGATGACGCTGGACGAGGCCCTAAGCCAGCTGCTGCAGGGAACCGGCCTGAAATATGAGTATGTGGATGAGGAGACTGTGACGATCGTACCAATGGCGCCGGCGATGAAAGGTAAACAAATCAAAGAGAACTCGGCGGAGAAATACAAGGAGGCTCAGAAGGATGCCAGCTTCTGGGAACAGTTTCGGCTGGCTCAGGCGGATATTGGAAATACCAAAGTAAGGAAAGAACAGGACGGAGCGCCGAAGTTGGAAGAAGTCGTGGTCACCGCGGAGAAGCGGCCGGAGCGATTGATCGAGACGCCGCAATCCGTGACCGTGCTCTCAGCTGACACACTCGACAAACTCGCGGCCACTCAATTCCGCGACTACGCCAACACGGTGCCGGGGCTGACATTCAACACGTTGGGCGCCGGCTATACGCAGGTGACTTTGCGCGGCGTAACCACAGGAACAGATCTAGAGCCCACCGTGGGGATTTATATTGACGACGTCCCTTATGGCTCTAATGGATTGTATGCGGGAGGGGCTTCGTTCGCACTTGATGTGGCACCCTTCGATCTGGACCGCATCGAGGTCTTGAAAGGTCCGCAAGGCACACTCTACGGCGCATCCACGATGGGAGGGCTGATCAAATACGTGACCAAACGTCCGGATGCCAATGGATTTAGCGGCGACGTCCAGACCGGTGTTTCCGATACGCATCGCGGTGGTGTGAGCTATAACGTTGCTGCGGATCTCAACGTGCCTCTCAGTCAGAACATTCTCGGGTTGCGAATCACGGGATTTGAGTCTCGTGACGGTGGCTACATCGACAATGTCGGATTGAACCACGCGGATGCAAATCGCGCAGACACCTACGGCGGTCGTATCGATCTCCTCTTTACGCCCAGCGATGCGCTCTCCCTGCGTATCGTAGGATTCACGCAAACCGTGTCGCGTGGCGGCGCGGCTATCGCGGATTACACGCTGGCCGGAGCACCGGTGTACGGTGACCTGGACCAACATCGTCTCACTGCAGAGTCGTTCCATCAGCCCTTCCATCTCGCAAGCGCGACAGTGGTGTACAACTTTGGGTGGGCATCGTTGACCTCCGTCACGAGCTATCAGACAGTGCGGTCCCATTATGGCGAAGACGTCTCCTCCATTTTGCCCCTCCTATTGCCGGTCCTGCCCCCCGGCTCATACAGCGCCCTTGGCGACGTTAAGGAATTCGGACTTCACAAATTCAATGAGGAGTTGAGGCTCGCATCGAGCCCCGGCAACGTATTTGAATGGCTGGCGGGCGCCGTCTATGACAGCGAAACCTCCACGAATCTGCAGTACTTTCTTCCGCGAGATTTGGCTGGCAATCCCACGGCTCCTGCGGGCGCCGAGTCGATACCGTCGCTATACAAAGATGCGGCAGTTTTTGGGGATATTACCTGGCACTTGAGCGGACGATTGGACCTCACTGGGGGGGTGCGCTATGCAAATAATAAACAGCAGAATACGTTCAATGTCGGTGGCGTTGGCGTCTTGCCCCCCCGTAACGCCACCGACAACGTCACGACATATCTTGCCGATACACGCTATCACTTCAGCGAGAACGCGATCGGCTACTTGCGCTTTGCAACCGGATATCGGCCGGGCGGGGTAAACCTTGTCGCTAACGATCCGGCTACGGGCCAGCCGATTGGGCCGGCTTCCTACGGTCCGGATCGTTTAAGGAGCTATGAAGCCGGGTTGAAGTCGCAGAGCTCGGACCATAGATTCTCGGCCGAAGCTTCAGTGTTCCATATCGATTGGACTGACATTCAGGTGTTCGGGACTCGGGACGGCGCCTTCGTGGCGACGAACGCGCCGAAAGCCAAGATCGATGGCGGCGAACTATCCCTGAGCGCACGGCCGGTGGCGGGCTTGAGCCTCGTTGGAGCTTTCGGGTATCAGCATTCGCGGCTCGCGGCGGATGCTCCGGATCTTGGAGGAACAGCTGGCGAAACGCTGCCCAACGTCCCTCGTTTCAGCGGCAGTATCCTTGGCGACTACACATTCGTTCCAAACGAATGGAAGCCGACGGTAGGTGCGACGGTACGCAGTGTATCGAGCAGCCAGCAAGAGTTGGCTCCGCCTATTTATCGCGTCCCCTCCTACGTGACGTACGATGTGCGTGCCGGCGCGTCGTTTGGCAGGACCGATCTGCAACTCTACGTTCACAATCTCTCCGACAAGCGCGCGCAATTCTCCGAGATCGACTTTGGCAACACCGCGTGGGTCGCAATCATGCAGCCGCGCACGGTTGGCCTCATCGCGACGACTCACTTCTGAAGGAAGGCTTAAGATGCCCAGCTTCAAAAGTAACCCGTCGCGACGGACGACGCATCGGATCGACTTCGACGCGCAGAAGATCGATCAGATCTTCCAAAGACTCGATCGCTGCGATGCGCCGGGGGCAGCAGTGGGTATATCGGTTGGTGGCGTCGTTGTGTATCGCAAGGGATTTGGACTAGCGAACGCTGAGCTGCCGTGCGTCCTTTCACCCTCGATCCGGATGCGCATCCATTCGACCAGCAAGCATTTCACTTGCTTTGCATACCTCTTGTTGTGCGAGAAGGGGGCGGCCACACTGGACGACCCTATCGGCAAGTTCCTGCCGGAAATGCATCCGGCCATCCGGAGTGTTACTGCTCGACAATTGATGGGCCACGTCAGCGGTTTGCGGGACGCGCACGATCTCAACTGGCAATTTAGTGGAACCGGCCACGAGGTCACGAGCGAGGAGATCGTCTCGTTTTATCGTGACACCAACGATGTCAACTTCGCACCGGGCACGAGCTGGTGTTACAACAACGGCGGCTACACGCTGCTGAGCGCCGCGATGGAGCGCATCACCGGCCGCTCGTTTGAGGACGTGCTGCGCACAGAGGTCTTTGAACCCATCGGCATGTACGACACGCTTCTCCGCCGCCGTGACACTGACTTCGTGTTGAATAGCGCCACGCCTCATTCGGCGCAAGGCGGGGGGCATGCATGGCGCGGCAGCGGTAGCGGCTTCAAGCGAAAATACCAGGGCACGGAGAGTGCGGGCGAAGGGGGCATCGTTTCCACGGTCGACGACATGTTGCGCTGGCTGGCGCACATGGATGCGCCGACCGTCGGCAGCGCCGCTTCGTGGGAGCTCTTGAAGACCCCGCAGATTCTCGACAACGGCACTTCCACGGGATACGGGTTCGGGCTCATCATCGGTCGCTACCGGGGGGTTGACATCCTGAACCATCCTGGAGGCAGCCGAGGCTCGAACGCGCAGATGCTCAAGGTGCCGGGTGCAGAGCTCGACATCGTTGTTCTGGTGAATCGAGACGACGTCAGCAGTCAGCTGCTCGCAAACGAGATCGTCGATGCGTGTATCACGGACCTCGAGCCGGCCACCTCAGGGCGATCGCAACAACCGGTAGCCAAAGGGACATTCCACTCGCCCACGACGGGCCGAGTGATCCAACTGGGTCTTCCTGCGCGTTTCGCCTGGAATGAGGGCACTAGCCAGATCATCTCGGTGAACGCCATGGAGACCGCTGTAGAGCCCGATGCGACCGGCGTGCTGCGTCCCATACCGATCGCGAGCTTTATCCAGCAGTCGGTCACCTTGATAGGCGATCCACAGGAGCCCCGAGCAATCCTGTTCAGTGATTTCGGCAACCGGGATGAATTGGTTCGTGTTGAGCCGATTGAGGTGGGTGAGTCCGCGAAGATCGTCGGTCACTATCGGTCAAACTCAACACACACGGACGCAATCGTCACCGGAACTGAGCAAGGCGTGCAACTGAAGATGCGCGGACGATTTGGCTCGGTCGACTATCGACTCGATGCGATCGGCCCAGGGCTCTGGCGGGCGACTTCGCAGAGCGTTGCATTCTTGGGCGGAATTCTCTCATTCGAGTCTGGCGCCGGCGCGTTCCGTTTCTCGAACTATCGCACCTGGGCATTACCCTTTATCCGCGTCGCGGATTCCCAGTGCTGATCGGCGCACGTGCGACACAAGGTTTACCAAAATTATTTGCTAGCCGTCCTCACGGTCAGTCTCGCGTTCAATTACGTCGATCGATTGACGCTTGGGCTGCTGTTGCAAGAGATCAAGACGGATCTTGTTTTGAGCGATACACAGCTCGGGGTCATTACTGGTTTCGCCTTCGCCATCTTCTATTCGCTGACCAGCATACCGATTGCGCGCTGGGCCGATCGGGGAAATCGTGTCTCGATCATCGGCATTGCAACGGTCATTTGGACGGTGGCCGTTACGCTTTGCGGATATGTGAATTCCTTCGTGCAACTAGCGGGAGTAAGGATTGGTGCCGCCATAGCAGAGGCGGGCTCCATGCCGCCCGCTCACTCGCTCATTGCCGATTATTTCTCGCGGGCTGAGCGCCCGAAAGCGATGGCGGTCTATTTGGCGGGTGGGTCGCTTAGCTTCGCGATCGGGTATTTCCTGACCGGATGGCTGAACGAATTCTACGGGTGGCGCTGGACATTCAGGATTCTTGCCGTGCCGGGCCTCGTGCTCGCTGGCTTGGTCTGGTTGACATTGATAGAGCCACGCACGCGGGGTCTGCGAACCGAGCGGCCGGGGTCCGCGGTACACGCAGATGCGATGCGCTCGAACGCGGTGCAGTCGAAGGATGCTCCGGGTCTGAGGGAAGTCATAGCAACGCTATGGCATAACAAGACGTTTCGCCAGTTGCTCGCGTACTTGTCGGTGATAGGTTTCTTCACCAGCGGCATCGGGCAGTGGCAGCCGGCATTCTTCATCCGTAGCCATGAGCTGTCGACCGGCGCGTTGGGGACCTGGCTCGCCTTGCTGTTGGGAGCGGGCGGTGTCGTAGGCACTTACTTTGGAGGTGCCTGGGCGTCCCGTTATGCGCCAGACGATGAGCGTCGGCAGCTGAGGGTCATGGTGGGTGTCGTCGCAGGTGTTGGGGTGCTGTCACCCTTCATTTATCTCGCCCACGACGTTCGTGTCGCATTTGGCCTGCTCGGATTGTCATCCGTCGTTGGTACAACTGCCAGCGGGCCGCTGTTTGCGACGATTCAAACTCTCGTTCCGGAGCGCATGCGCGCAACGTCTATTGCGCTCATCTTTCTCTTCACCAACCTCATTGGGATGGGCCTCGGACCGATGTTTGTGGGCACCTTGAGCGATGTCTTGCGGCCCTGGGCCGGGGAAGAATCCTTGCGATACGCGTTGCTCGCACTCTCGCCCGGTTACTTTTGGGCCGCGTGGCATGTGTGGTTGGCGAGCAGGACGGTTCGGAACGATATGAAGAACACTACCGTGGAGGCCGAGCGCGACCCGGGGAAACTCGGCCGGGTCCCGTTGAGCCATCCAACGGGCGATCCAACAAGACACCCAAGGTATCTGGAAGCCTAAGATGCAAAGAGATCTCCGTGAAAGCGCCTCGTACCGGGAGGCGGAAGCGATCTACCAAATGTTACGACGACCTGGAAGCGGGCAGATCTGTGATGCGGCGGATGTGCACGCTTCCCCGGACGGCCGTCACGCGGTCTTTGCCGGCACCCTCGTCGAGCGGCTGGAGGGAGCACTGCCGACGCGTATTTGCCGTGTCGATCGGACGACCGGGGAGTGTCGTGTTATGACCTTTGGCCCCAATGTCGACCGGCTGCCTCGGTATTCTCCGGATGGCCGTTATGTCGCCTTCCTGTCGGACCGACATCGAGCCGGTGACTTTCAACTCTATCTGTTGGATTCAGACAGCGGCGCGGTCCGCGCTACTCCGTTTGTCGACGGCTGGGTCGAATATCTACACTGGTCTCCGGACGGGCGGCGCGTCTTGCTCGGTGTCGCAGGCCATGGCGCTGACATTGCAGGCGGCCAGGGGGCGGTCGCCAGCCAGCAGGCTCAGCAGGAAACACCTGCTTGGGCGCCTGAAATCGAAACCGGCGAGGAAGCGTATCGCTGGCGCCGGGCTTGGCTCTACGAGGTTGAGAGCCACGAGGTACGCCAGGTTTCCAACACTGACACCAATGTTTGGGAAGCCGCGTGGTGTGGAAACGACGCATTGGTGGCTGTCACCTCCCCCGGTCCGAGCGAGGGGCTGTGGTACACCGCGCACTTGCATCGCATTGAGCTCGCAACCGGCTCTCGAGAGCTGCTTTATGTTCCCGAATCGCAGCTCGGCTGGCCTGCCAGCTCCCCCTCGGGAAGGCACGTCGCGGTTGTGGAGGCGGTCTCGAGCGATCGATGGTTCGTGGCGGGTGATTTGTTGGTGATCGACACCCGCTCTCGCGAGGTGCGCAGAGTCGAGACCGCGGGCATCGACATCACCTACGCTGAATGGCGAACCGAGCGGCAATTGTTGGTCGCCGGACACCGAGGATTCGAGACCGTGGTGGCTCTCTACGATGCCCACACCGGCTCGTTCAGCGAGCTCTGGCGGAGTGATGAGATTACGGCGGGGTACTTCTACGCATGCGTGTCCGGCCTCAATGACACCGGCGACTGCCTACTCATTGGCGAGAGTTTCGAGCGGGCGCCCGAAATCGCTGCCATTCGGGGTGGTGAATATCGGGCAATCAAGTCCTTCGACCTGGCGGATGCCGGTCAAACCAAAGCCGTCGCCCGAGTAGAGCGGCTCACGTGGAGAGCACCTGATGGCCTCGAGATTCAGGGCTGGCTACTGATCCCGTATGGCGAGCCTCCGTATCCCCTGGTGATGCACATACACGGCGGACCGGTTGGGCATTGGCGGTCACGATGGCTTGTTCGCGGCAACGTGTTCGCCTGGATGTTATTGAGGCGAGGATATGCCGTGTTCTTTCCCAACCCTCGCGGTAGCTCCGGTCGTGGTCAGGACTTCGCACGGCGGGTCGTAGGCGACATGGGCGGTGCCGACACTTATGACTATCTTTCGGGCCTCGACCATCTAGTTGCCCGAGGCAGCGCCGATCCCAAGCGATTGGGTGTGACCGGCGGGAGTTACGGCGGCTTCATGACCTCATGGCTGATCACGCAAGACCCGAGCCGCTTCGCCGCCGCGGTCCCGGTGGCACCTGTCACCAATCACGTGACCGAACATCTGCTCTCCAACATTCCGAATTTCGTCGCTGCCTATCTTGCGGACACGTACACCAATCTGGGCGGAAAGTATTATCAACGCAGTCCCATCATGCACGCGCACCAAGTCCGAACACCGGCGTTGAACATTTGTGGAGCGCTCGACCGCTGTACGCGCCCTGAGGAGGCAATCCAGTTTCATCGGGCCCTGCTGGAGAACGGTGCGAAATCGGTTCTCGTCATCTATCCGGACGAAGGTCATGGCGTCCGCAAATTCCCGGCGGCCATTGATTACACGGCGCGCCTGGTCGATTGGTTCGAGGCGCACCTACGTCCACAGACCGCGCAGTAACGCCTATGGACACGCAAATGCTGCAAAAAGATTTCTGTAACACCGTTGTAATCCTAACGGCGCTGGCGTTGTTTGCAGGTGTTGTTAAGCCCGCTCACGGCGAGACGCCGCCATCGTCCTCAACTGGATCAACGATGCGGGGGCTTCCGGGCGTCGTGATCGAGCCGAGTCGACTCATGCGTGCGAAGGGATACCCCTGGGCTCATGAGATTCGGATCGCCCTGCCCCGGTCGTACGGAGAAAAGGACCGAAGATTCCCGGTGCTATGGGTGATGGACGGCAACTACTGGTTCGAAACAGCGGTCCGCATCGCCAACACATACGGTTTCAAATACCTGCCGCAAATGATCGTGGTAGGGGTCGGAGTGCCGCCCGATGCAGAGAGCGAATATCAGATGCGGCGCACCTTCGACTTCAATCCAAACAATGTCGTGGGTTTCGAGGGATACGGCGGGGACCTCGTTAAGCCCCCGCCGGGTGTGCCTGTCTTCAAAGGCGGTGGCGCAGCGGCCTTCCTGACATTCCTGGTGGACGATGTGCGCAAAGCACTTGCTCGCGACTATCAGACCTCGGGCGAGGGCGTTCTTTTTGGCGACTCTGGAGGGGGGACGTTCTGTACCTATGCACTCCTCGAGCGGCCCGCGGCATTTCAGAAATACATTTGCGGAAGTCCGGCGCTATATATGGGAAATTTCGGGTTATTCAAACTCGAGGAGGCTTATCACCGGGCGCACTCCGATCTGGCTGCTGAAGTCTTCTTCGGAGCCGGCGAAGGGGAGGTGACGGAGAAGGGGACGGCGGCCGCCGGGATTGTTAGTTCCATGACTCGGATGGCGGAGATCCTGACAGAGAGGTCTTACCCCTCGCTACAGCTACATGTCCGCATCAGCCCGGGCCAGGAGCATCTCTCAGCCATCCCGGATAACCTCTACTGGGGCCTGCGCTCTGTCATGCGGAAGCCGCCCGAATGAGTCAGGCCCGCTCAATTGCGCGTTCCGGCATCGTTTGGGACTGTCATGCGTGCATGCCTCTACGGCCCGGCGACACGAGCTTCTTGCCCCAGCTCGAGCGGTTCCGCAACGCGGGCGTTGATGTGGTTTCTCTGAATGTCAGTTTTGATGTGGTTGATTCCAACGATGCATTCAAGGTTCTTGCCACCTTCCGTCACTGGATACGCCGGCACAGCGAACACTATGCGCTCGTGGAAACCGTGCAGGATATCGAGTCGGCCAAGACGCAGGGACGCTTGGCGGTCACATTCGATATCGAGGGAGGCAATGCGGTCGACGCGCACCCCGGGCTGGTGGAGATCTTCTACAGACTCGGCGTGCGTTGGATGCTCCTTGCCTACAACAGGAACAACAAACTTGGCGGCGGTTGCATGGACCACGACACGGGCCTCACGCCCTACGGCCGTGAGATCATCGATGAGATGGAGCGTGTCGGGATGGTGCTTTGCTGCACGCATGTTGGCCACCGCACGGCCCACGAGGCGCTCGAGTATGCCAAAAACCCGGTGATCTTTTCTCACTCCAATCCGTCGGCTGTTTACCGCCACGACCGCAACATCCCCGACGATCTCATGCGAGCCTGCGCAAAGACGGGCGGAGTGGTCAACATCAATGGGGTCGGCATGTTCCTAGGTCCAGGCCAGGAAGGCTACGGCGACAACCGGACGGAGACACTGCTGCGCCACATTGACTACGCTGTGCAGCTCATCGGGCCTGAGCATGTTGGGATAGGGCTCGACTATACGTTCGACCTCTCCGAGCTCGAGGAGTTTGTACAAAAGCATCCGGATCGCTTTCCGCCACGCAAACCCGGCTCCTATATGCAGGTTGAGCCGGAGCGCCTGCCTGCCGTTGCAGAAGGGCTCTTAAACATGGGTTATACACAGGTCGATGTGCAGGCAATCCTGGGGCACAACAATTTGCGCGTGGCTCGCCAGGTCTGGAAGCCGCCGTCGAGAGTCTAAAGATGCACGCGCTCACTTTGCAGGACATCCGCGAGGCTCACGGACGCATTCGAGGCAAAGTCCATCGCACTCCGGTCCTGACCAGTCACGTGTTGAATGACATTGCACGCGCTCAGCTCTTCTTCAAATGCGAGCACTTGCAGAAAGGCGGCGCCTTCAAAGCGCGCGGGGCCAGCAACGCGGTATTCAGTCTGAGTGATGCAGAAGCGTGTAAGGGCGTCGTGACCCATTCCTCGGGAAATCATGCCGCCGCGCTCGCGCGTGCGGCGAAACTCAGGCGCATCCCGGCCTACGTCATCATGCCGCGCAATGCACCCAAAGCCAAAGCCGATGCTGTTCGGCGCCATGACGGCGCGATCATCCTGTGTGACTCCACGCTCGAGGCGCGCGAATCGACCGCGCAAGAGGTTATCGCATCCACGGGCGCAACCTTCATTCACCCTTACAACGACGTGCGCGTGATCGCCGGCCAGGGGACGACGGCGCTCGAGCTGCTCGAGGATGTGCCCGATCTCGATTTGATCCTATGTCCGGTCGGCGGCGGAGGTCTCCTTGCCGGCATGGCGGTTGC
>Ga0105240_10012757_pt1 | contig 11583 bp, 11 predicted proteins | sample KBSC54metaG_FD_80426 | JGI IMG/M metagenome (GOLD analysis project Ga0105240, IMG submission 80426) | Corn rhizosphere microbial communities from Kellogg Biological Station, Michigan, USA - KBS C5-4 metaG | ecosystem: Host-associated > Plants > Roots > Rhizosphere > Soil | place: Michigan, USA...
GGTAAGGTCGATCTCTTCGGCCGTCCAGAAGCTGGCCTCATGCTTTTTATACATTTCCCACACTTTCGGGTAGTTGATCGGGAGGATCACAAACCTGTCCTTGTTTTCGCGCAATAAAATCTCGTTTCCGTGCTCCATTTTTAAAACAGATTGCAGATTAACACTTTATACCAGTAATACGTGGCTCGAAAAAAATTCCTGCTAGAATGTAAATCGGGCGGTGATAACCCAAAAATAACATTGCCAATCAAAAAACAATGGGTATGTTATCCACCACCTATGCATAGTTTTTTGTGTGACTTAGGAAAGGCTTGCTGGCTGCAAGTCCTGGTTTGCAGGTGTCCCAGGAAGCAGTGAAATAGCCAGTAAAGCCAGCAGGATCAGATATTCGCCAATGGTGTTGCCCATTTTCACGAAGGACAGGTGTATAATGCTTAGCAGCAGCCCGGCGAGAAGAGCGCCATACCATCTTTTCCTTTGTGGGGACCAGATGGCGGCTGCCAATAACAGTGGAAATATCCATTGTACGGTGTAGTACTGATGACGATATATGGGGGAGAAAAGGTCCGCGATCATATAGAGACAGAAACCAAAGATGGCCATTCGAGTGATGTCCTTTTCACTGGATGATCGCTGCAGGAAGTACCACAGGGCTGTCAGGCCAAGGATGGCCGTCACGCATAAGAGGCCCAGTGCTGTTACAGATAGCTTTCGATGCAATAACAGCCGGTAAAGCACGAAGACATTCCCGTTCTCTGAATATACAGGGGACCAGGTGTGTTTCATCTGGTCGCTGACTGCCGACATATCCAATCCTTCCCAATAACGGTAATGGGGGTCCGGGGTATTGTGAACGACCTCATGCGGCAGGTCCTGGTGTACTTTCAGCTGCTCCTGCAACATGTGCGCATAGTCCTTCCAGAGACCTGATTCCTGGTTGCTGATCAATATCCAGCCTGCCAGTAAAACGCCCGGTATAAGCCCTGCTATAAGCCAGCGGCGTGAAAAACCCCTGGCCGACAGGGCCAGCGGAATAAGGAATAAAATTGCGTAGGGTCTTATCAGGATCATGCAGGCTGCCGCCGTACCGCCGGTCAGCGCCCATCCAACGCTCTTTTGATGTCGTATGGAAGCATAGAACAACATCCCGAATGCAGCTATAAGCAGGTAATACTGGCCATGGGACACCTGGCATTTCCAGGCGTTGGTCAGCAGGAACAGCAGGGTGGCAACTACAACGGCTATCCGTTGTCCCCCGGTGCATGCGCAGTAAAAAGCAAAGACCGTCATACAGGCCAGCAGCAGGTACTCGAATACCAGCCAGTATTGCGCTATCTGTGCCTGTGACTTATCTGCAATGGGCAATAGCAGCCGGTGCATAAAAGGCGTCGAGGTCATAACAGCGGGTCTGAGGGTATCGAAGTTGTCGGGGTCATAATAGCGCAGACCATCTCCCTCCTTCCATTTATAGAAATAGGGCGAATGCCCATCTTCGATTATTCTGGCGCCTACGATACGATTACGCAGGTCGCCGGGATATTCTTTGGTATAATGGATGTCCCGCAGCAGCGCAAACAGGAATAATGGCAGCCCTAAAGAGATTATCAATATCCATGCGAGCCTTCCCTGCATAAGCTGTCAGTTGCATTAATTGATAGTTTGCTCGCTGATCTTGCCAGTCTTCTTGTGTTTAAGGATGACCTTTTTGGCGCCGTAGTGGGTAACTTCTTCCTTTACCAGGTAATGATCGGCGTCATATTCGGTGAGATGGCTGTCCTTGCTTACTCCGGTGCGACCGCGCCAAATGTCCAGCTTTACGGGTTCCCATAATTTGGTTTTGGCAGAACGGTAGGCGGCGTCGAGGATGGCATTGACGACATATCCGTCATAGAAAGTTTCCCTGGGTGCGCCGCTGTTCTCGATGGAGCGGAACATATCCGTGAACATGTGATTGTAGCCAAGATCGTTGACCTCGTCGCCAACGGGGAAGAGCCAGCCTGTGTTGCTTTCCGCCTTTTCCGCCACATAGTCGGCGCCTTTGCCGGTGGTGAACATTTCAAATCCTGTGCGCAGGAAGCTATTTATCCAGATAGTGCCTTCCGTGCCCATGACTTCGTCACGGAGATCCATGCCCCCCCGGAAGGTCCAGCTGACCTCAAACTGGCCGATGGCGCCGTTCTCATATTTCACCAGGCCGATGGCGTGGTCTTCGGCGTCGATGGGTTTTACCTGTGTGTCGGCCCAGCACATGACCTCTATCGGCTTAATGTCCTTTCCGATGAAGCTGCGTGCGATCTCCACGCAATGACAGCCCAGGTCGAGGATACAGCCTCCTCCGGCCTGTTCGATGTCCCAGAACCATTCACTATGTGGGCCGGGGTGGGTCTCCCTGGATTTTGCCCAGAGGATCCTGCCCAGCGCGCCGTTCTTTACGCTGTCATGGGCTTTCAGGAATTTGGGTGTGTAGACCAGGTCTTCCAGGTAGCCGTTAAAGATACCAGCCGCCTCTACGGCCTCCAGCATGCGTTTGGCTTCGGCGGCATTGCGTCCGAGGGGTTTGGTGGTGATGACGGCTTTTTTGTGTTTGCAGCAGAGCATGACGGCGGCCTCGTGGAGGTTATTGGGAAGAGCGATGCATACGACATCCACTTCCGGGTGTGCGATGGCTTGCTCCATGTCGGTGGTCCAATGGCTGCAGCCATAGTCCGCAGCGAACTTCTTAGCGGATTCTTCCCGGCGCGCATAAATGCTGAAAACCTTGTCTTTGCTGCGTTGTCCCTGGATGGATTCGGCATAGAACCTGCCGATGAATCCTGAACCCAGCATTGCGATCTTTACCATACACTAAAATTTTATTGGTTAGCTGACAATTGTTTTTTTTCGCGGAAAAATAAAATGAAATAGATCAGAACGGCGGCGGCGATATAGGCAGGTACCAGCCAGATGCCCGTCCAATTATGCGGTACGGGGGAGTCTGTTACGGAATACTTGTCTACCACCAGTCCCGAGAACCAGGTGCCGATGAACATACCCACTCCATAGGTGGCAAAGGTAAAAAGCCCCTGTGCGGCGTTCTTGATGCTTTCTCCCGCCTTTTTTTCTGTATACATATACCCTGTAACGAAGAAAAAGTCATAGCATACGCCATGGAGGATGATGCCTGCATACAGCATCCATTCGGCTGGTCCGATATTTCCATAGGCAAAACAGATATAGCGGAGGATCCAGGCAGTCATGCCCAAAAGGAGCATTTTTTTGACGCCGATGCTGTTGAACAGGAACGGAATGGCCATGATGAAAAGGCCTTCGGATATCTGTCCAAGGATCATTTTGCCGGCAGCATTTTTCATGCCCAGCTCATTGAGGAAGGGATTGGCAAAGCCATAGTAAAAGGAAAGGGGGATACAGACCAGGATGGCGGCTATAAAGAAGATGAGATAGGGTTTATTCCTGAAAAGAACGAATGCTTCTGTACCCAGGGATGCGGACGCATCGGTGGCAACGCCTTTTGGGGGTGTATTTGGGAGGAAGAAGCTGACCAGGCCAAGCAACAACGAGGCGCCTGCAGCCAGATGAAAAGTGGAAGAGGATTTTTCCCAGCCCAGGTTGCCGACGAGCAGTCCTGCCACTATCCACCCGATGGTGCCGAATACGCGGATCCAGGGGAACTGTTTGCCAGGGTCGTTCATCTGATAAAAAGCTACGCTATTGGACAGCGCGATGGTGGGCATATAGAGCAGGGAATAGAGCAGTATGATCCAGAAGAAAAGATCATTGTTGTGGATGGAAGGTGCCAGGAAGAGAAGTACGGCGCCAAGCAAATGCATTACGCCCATGATCTTTTGCGCGGCGAAATAACGGTCGGCGACCATGCCGATAAAGAAAGGAGAAACCATGGTGGCGATAGCCAGAGCGCTATAAGCCAGACCAATGTCCCTGCCGCTGGAATGCAGGTTCTCACCCATGTAAGTACCCATCGTGACATACCAGGCACTCCAGATAAAATATTCAACAAACATCATGAATGCGAGCTGAACACCTGTAGTTGTTTTCATTATTCTTGCAAATTAATATGTGCCAATTTAAGCGTTCATGCCGGACTAAAGAAAAATGTTTGGAATAAATATTTTTCAAACCCTTTATCTTGCACCTTGAACACGTTTATGAGAACATTCGAAGATACATACCGGCACAAGGGGCTGCGCAGGCAACTGGTGGACACTATCCGTCAGAAAGGCATTACGGACGAGAGGGTGCTGGACGCCATTCAGCAGATACCCCGGCATTTTTTTATGGATTCGGCCCTTGACAAGACTGCATACGAGGACAGGGCTTTCCCCATTGGGGAGGGGCAGACGATCTCACAGCCTTATACGGTGGCTTATCAAACGCAGCTGCTTGAAGTGAAACCTTTTGAAAAGGTGCTGGAGATCGGTACGGGCAGCGCCTATCAGGCCAGTGTACTGTCGGAGATGGGAGCATTGGTATTTTCGATAGAGCGCCAGAAAAAGCTGTTCGAGACCAATAAGACCTTCCCTTATTTGAAAAAATACCGCAATCTCAAGCTTTTTTATGGGGATGGGTTTGAGGGGTTGCCTACTTACGGTCCTTTTGACAAGGTGATCGTGACCGCTGCGGCGCCTTTTATCCCACCCAGGCTGGTAGAGCAGCTGAAGCCGGGAGGGAAGATGGTGATACCCGTTGGGGAAGGACAGGTGCAGCGGATGCTACGGCTGACCAGGCAGGGGGATGGCGGGGCGACAGAAGAGCTCTTCGACAATTTTTCCTTTGTGCCGATGCTGGAAGGTAAGAACCACTAATGTCCGGAAAACGGGTACCTGAAATATAACCCGTTTTCCGGAAAAGTTTAATGATGGGCCTTCGGCCGCCGAACCTGTGGTTCGTCTAGACAAAGGCTGCTACCTGCCGTATGACATCTCCATCCCGGTAGATCTTACGATGTCCCAGTCCTTTTGTTATGATGAACCGGACATTGGGATGACCGTCCTTTTTTACTGGGAGGGTGTCTGCCAGAGGGGTGATGTCATCGTCCTCGTCATGCAGCCACAACACTTCGGCCTTGATCCCGTGCAGGGCGCGGCGAAGGGAGAACCAGGAAAAAGGGCGACCGGAAAGATGGTATGCATATTCGTCGAATGCTGTCCGCACATCGTTATCCAGCTCCAGCATTTGAAAGAACATGTCTACCGCGGAAACCATTTCGACTGGCGGGGATATCAGGACCAGGCGGGTGGACCTGTCGTGTGCGATGGATTCGAGGAACAGGCTTAGAGCCAGTCCTCCCAATGAATGTCCCATAAGGGAATGGATAGGACCATAACGATCGTAAATGGCGCGGATCATATCCACATAGAGCGGCAGGGTGATCCGCCCGCCGCCGGACCGGCCATGAGCGGGTGCATCGAAGGCCAGCACTTCATACCCTCGTTTTAGAAAAGCATTGACATATTGTTCGAAATTGCGGGAGGATGATTCGAAGCCGTGTGCAATGAGCACTTTTTTAAGCGTGTCGGAGGAAGCCTGGTGAGGTAGCCAGCGATGGCCGCGAACGGAATGGCCTTCCAGGTGAAAGGAGAGTTCTTCTCCCTTGTCGAAGAGCGGGGAGCGTTTTTTCCCGGGCTTACGGCGAGGGGTACAAAAAAGAGAGAAAGCCTTCTTCGCCGCCTGACGGGGGGATACGAGGGTCAGGATATGCAGACGGGCGCGCACATAGCCGATAGCCAGTTTTTGCTTGAGCTTCATAGTGAACTACAGGTTTACTGCCCGAGGGGCAAAAAACAAAGATATGCAGATTGTAATGATAGGATCGGGGAATGTCGCTACTGTATTAGGCGGCAAGCTGCGGGAGGCAGGCCATCAGATCGTGCAGGTGTTCAGCCTGCATCCGGAGCATGCCATGCGACTGGCGGAGGAACTGCAATGCGGACATGTATCTAAGTGGGGTGATATTTATCGCGGCGCGGATCTGTATATAGCGGCTCTTTCGGACGATGCGCTCCGGACATTGGACGCGGAGATATCCCTGCCAGGCAGACTCGTCGTGCACACGGGCGGGGCCGTGCCAAAGGAAGTATTATTGAAGGTGAGCGCGAATAGTGGGGTACTGTATCCTTTACAAAGCCTGCGCAAAGAGCTGCGACCTTATCCCGAGATCCCTATCCTGGTGGATGCGAACCTGCCGGCTGACCTGGAAAGGATATTTGATGTTGCCCGAAGCATCAGCGGACAGGTGCAGGCAGCGGATAATGATACCCGTCTGAAGCTCCATGTGGCGGCAGTGCTGGTAAATAACTTCACCAATCATCTTTATGTGTTAGCAGAGGAGTATTGCCGGAAGGAGGGAGCTGATTTTAACATGTTGCTGCCGCTGATCCGGGAGACGGCGGACCGGCTATCGAGGATCCCGCCCGGGGATGCGCAGACAGGGCCAGCGATACGGGGGGATGAGGCCACTATCAAAAGGCATTTGGAGCTGATAGGCAATTACAAGGATATTAAGGAAGTATATACATTGATCACCCGACAGATACAATCGGAAAGATAGAGATAATTTCACCCGTAATTTTCCGGGGATTAAGGTAATTTGCACCCCAACTTTCAACTATGAGTGTTCTTGAAAAATTCAAGTCGATCAGCACCTTTGTATTCGATGTGGACGGAGTTATGACGGATGGGAGTGTACAAGTGACGGATGACGGGCAGCAATGGAGGACGATGAATACGAAGGATGGCTATTCCCTGCAGCTGGCTATCAAGAAAGGCTATCGTATACTGGTGATCTCGGGAGGACAGTCGGAGGGGGTCCGGCTGCGTCTGCAGGGACTGGGTATACAGGATGTTTTTCTGCATGTGAAGGATAAAAAGGAAAAGCTGTTGTCTTATATGCAGGAACATGGTCTGAAGGAGAGTGATATGTTGTATATGGGGGACGATATTCCTGATTATACAGTAATGAAACTGGTGGGGCTGGCCTGTGCGCCTGCGGATGCTGCGCCGGAGATCCGGCATATTGCGGCCTATATCTCTTCTTTTAACGGAGGACATGGATGTGTTCGGGATGTGATCGAAAAGGTTTTAAAGCTGAATGGTCAATGGGAACTGGATACGGCCATTGCCTCCAAATAATGGAAAAATTATCCTATATGATCCGGTTGTTCGGCGCTTTTTTCAGACTTATACGCTGGCCCAACCTTATTTTTATTGTCCTGACGCAGGTGCTGTTCTATTACTGCATCCTGCTGCCTGACTTTCATTCGGGCAATGTGAGTGGCTATGTGAATGTCCTGCAACCGCGGTGGTTCTATCTGCTGTCGGTGTCCTCCATACTGATAGCTGCGGCAGGGTATATTATCAATGACTATTTCGATCTGAATATCGACCGGGTGAACAAGCCGGACAAGCTGGTAGTGGACAGGATCATCAAGAGGCGCTGGACTATTCTGTGGCACTGGATATTGTCGGGACTTGGTGTCGCGATCGGAGCCTATGTGAGCCTGAAGACGCGAAATCCGTTTGCAGGCCTTGGCAACCTCGGTTGTGTAATATTGCTATGGTTCTACAGCACCACCTTTAAGAGAAGGTTACTGATCGGCAATGTGATCATATCACTATTAACAGCATGGGTGATCCTGGTATTGTACATGGCTGAATTCAGGTTGGCTGTATTCAGGGACCCGGTGGTGCATAAATTGTTATCGAGACTTTTCAAATTTGCCATCCTGTATAGCGGGTTCGCTTTTATCATATCGCTGATACGCGAAGTAATAAAGGATATCGAAGACATGCCGGGGGATGTGCGTTATGGGTGCAGGACAATGCCCATTGTATGGGGAGTGAATGCGGCCAAGGTATTCGCGGCCACCTGGCTGGTGGTCCTGATCGGCAGCCTGGCCGTTATACAGTTCTATGTACTGCAAAATGGCTGGTGGATCATACTCCCGTATTGCGCGGTCCTGATCATTGCGCCTTTGATCTGGATATTGAGGGGGCTTTATCGTGCAACGACCGCGGCGGATTATCACCTGCTGAGCACATATATAAAGGGAGTGATGCTGGCCGGCATATTATCAATGATCTTTATAAAAATCGTATAGGATGAAAGAACGTATCGTACTTGCTTCCGGGAGTCCCCGGCGCAAACAGCTATTGGAATGGGCGGAGGTGGATTTTGAAGTGATCGTATCGGATGCTCCGGAGACATATCCGTCCGGGCTGCCGGTGGGGCTGGTGCCTATACATATTGCCCGAAACAAGGCGCTGGCTGTAAAAAAGCAGGTTTCTCCGGACCGCATTGTGCTCGCGGCGGATACTGTGGTGGTATTGGATGGGGATATCATCGGCAAACCCACGGACAGAGAGGATGCTATCGGGATATTGAGCCGTCTGGCGGGCCAGCAGCATGAGGTGATCACGGGGGTGATCCTGTCAGCGGGGCAAAAGGAGATCGCCTTTGCCGAGAGTACAGAGGTATATTTTCATGAGCTCACGCGACAGCAGATCGAGAATTATGTAGACAAATATAGTCCTTATGATAAGGCCGGCGCTTATGCCATTCAGGAATGGATAGGGGTGGTGGGCATCCGCGGCATCGAAGGTGATTTCTACAATGTGATGGGTTTACCTGTCAGCCGGGTGGTGCAAGAGCTGGAGAAGATGTGAGCCATGAAAGAATCTTTACTACAGTGGATCTGGCAGTATCAGTATTTTAACGCCCTTGATCTGCAAACCACCGACAATGTGCCATTACAGGTATTGTCTGCCGGACAACCCAATGTACACCAGGGACCCGACTTCCTGGATGCCCGGATAAAGATAGGAGACACCTATTGGGCGGGTACCATCGAGCTGCATGTTGCAGCATCCGGCTGGGAAAAACATGCTCACCGGCAGGATAAGAACTATCAAAATGTCATTTTGCACGTCGTATGGGTAAATGATACCGAACGGCCCGCGCTTTCGGGTGAGCGGGAGGTGCCGACCCTGGTATTGGAGTACCGGGTATCCAAATGGCTGCTGCGACAATATGAGGTGTGGATGAAAAGTCGGGATCTGGTGCCTTGTCAGCAGCAGCTGAAGGAGGTGGATGGGAAGGTCTGGGAGGACTGGAAGATGCGGCTGGTGGAACAACGGTTGCAGCGGCTGGCAGGTGTTATTGCTGCTGATCTCAAGGTCAATCACGGGCATTGGGAGGAGACTTGCTGGTGGCTGATGGCGAAGACCTTTGGAGGGCCTGTGAACGGGGCGGCATTCGAGATGATAGCCCGGAGCCTGCCGCTGGCTACACTGGTCCGGCAGGGAGAAGATCAGCTGGAGGCCCTGTTGCTGGGACAGGCTGGGCAGTTGGAAGGAGTGTTCCGGGATGAATATCCTGGAAGGCTGCAACAGGAATTCCATCACTTAAGGGTAAAATATTCGCTTCCTGCTGAACCAGTACCCGCTCATTTCCTCCGTATGCGGCCGGGCAATTTCCCTACGATAAGGCTGGCACAGCTGGCCAGGCTATTGAAAGGGGGCTCTTTTTGGTTCAGCCGGTGTAGGGAGGCCAGGTCCATCGGGGACTTGAGAGAGCAGATGGAGGTGACGGCGGGAAGCTATTGGGACGATCATTATATCCCCGACCGGCCGTCCCCGCGGCGGGTCAAGCGGCTGGGAGAGGGGCTAAAGGACAGCCTGCTTATTAATGTATTCGTACCGTTGTTATATGCGTATGGGACACTCCGGAATGAGCCGGAGCTGCGGGAAAGGGCTATGAACTGGTTGAAGGCCCTGCCCGGGGAGAAAAATATCGTCATCGGGAAGTGGAAGAGCCTGGGTGTAAGCTGCCGGCATGCCGGAGATTCCCAGGCCTTGCTGGAATTAAAAAAGCACTATTGCGATCAGAAGAACTGTCTGCAATGTGCTATTGGAAAAGATGTATTGTACCATGGGGGCGACCCAGGGTAGGAGGCAGCCGGATCAGGCGGGCTGGGCGACCTTATCCCAATTAAACGCCACCTTGACCTCGATGTCCGGATGGAGGCTGTAGATGACAGGGCAGGTATTGGCAATGCGTTCCAGTATCAGTCTTTGTTTTTCATCCGCCCGGAAGCTGGGGGGCCATTCAAAGCTGACATCGATGCCGCCGATGCGGCGCGGCTCCGACTTCATGATCTTTTGGACGGATATTTTCATACCGTGCAGGTCTATCTGCAGGTCCTTTGTCTTGATCCCCATGGTAGTAGCCATACAGGCGGCCAGGGAGGTGGCTACAAGGTCGGTGGGAGAAAACCGCTCGCCTTTTCCCTGATTGTCAACAGGTGCGTCCGTCTCGATAGATGTCCCGGATTGTAGGTGTGTGGCAACCGTCCGCAAATCTCCTTCGTAAATAACTGTAGAGGTCATTGTTCTTTTTTACTTAAATTTACGTTAGATAAATTAAATCATCCCCAGTGAAGAAACTTTTCTTGTCCACGCTGATCCTGCTGGCCGTTGTAAGTCTTTATGCCCAGGACAGCAGCTACGTCTCCCCCAGACGGAATAAGAAAGATGCTAAGAGAGACAGGATCAATAATTTGATAAGAATGGAGGAAGAAGGGGATCTCATCTTTAATAAGCATAATATATTCGGCATAAGGTTAGCGACGGATGGCTATGGGATCAATTTCGAGAAGGGAAAATTTGTCACCCCCACCCGTACCATCCTGTATCAATTCGAGCTGAATGAAAAGAAAAGCACAAAGGAGCATAAGGTGTCGGCTTCTCCGGATCAGTTCAACTACAGCTCGCTGGTGCCATATAAATTGAATAATTTTTACATCTTCAAGATGGCAATAGGCCAGCAGCATCTGATTGGCGGCAAGGGTAACAAGAATGGCGTGGCGGTGACGGCCTTGTACACCGGAGGCGTCTCTATTGGCATGCTGAAGCCTTATTATGTGGATGTACAGAACACCCAGACGGGGGAGACAACCCGCAAGACCTTTACCGAGCTGCAAACGGATACCCTGCCGGATGTGGTGACGGGGGCTTCCGGCTTTACGGTGGGCTGGGGACATTTGAAAATAAAGCCCGGACTCAATGCCAAGGGCGCGATGCGATTTGACTACGGCAGACTCAATCAATCGGTGACGGCCATCGAAGTGGGTCTTACAGGTGAATATTACTTCTCTAAAATACCACAGGTGCTTTTGGTCCCTCAAAAGAACTTTTTCTTCAACGCCTACGTCCAGATCATGTTCGGGAGCCGAAAATAAGGTTGTATCCCAAAGTGCGTACATTTGTACCATGGAAGAAAGATCAACAGTTCCCTCCTGCGGGGGAAATGATAATAATAATGAAGGTAAGATCAAGAAACCCAATTGGTTACGTGTTAAGCTCCCCATTGGCGAAAGTTACAAGCATGTCCGTGGTCTTGTAGATACACATAAGCTCCATACTATTTGTGAAAGCGGCAATTGCCCCAATATGGGGGAATGCTGGGGTGAAGGAACAGCCACCTTTATGATCCTGGGTAATATCTGCACCCGGAGCTGTGGATTTTGCGCGGTAGCGACGGGCCGGCCCGTCGCTACCGCGCAAAATCCA
>Ga0105240_10012759_pt1 | contig 11581 bp, 5 predicted proteins | sample KBSC54metaG_FD_80426 | JGI IMG/M metagenome (GOLD analysis project Ga0105240, IMG submission 80426) | Corn rhizosphere microbial communities from Kellogg Biological Station, Michigan, USA - KBS C5-4 metaG | ecosystem: Host-associated > Plants > Roots > Rhizosphere > Soil | place: Michigan, USA...
CAACCATGTCTTCAACGTCCTCGTCGACGGCAACCGCATCTGGGCCGCCACTGAAAATGGCCTCGGCCTCTACGAAGACGGCAAGTGGCGGACCTACACCACCAAAGACGGTCTGGCTCACCGCGCCGTCCTCTCCCTCGCCCTCGACAAGCGCACTGGCGATGTCTGGGCCGGAACCATGGGCGGACTCAGCCGCATCTCTGGCGGACGCATCGACACCTTCAACCAGCTCAACTCCGGCCTCAGCAACGACGTGGTCTACGGCGTCTCCGTCGAAGGCGAGCACGTCTGGACCGCCACTGCCGCCGGCGCATCCATGCTCGACCTCCGCACCAATCAGTGGTCTCTCTACAACGAGCGCAACACGCCCATGAACGAAATCTGGGTCTACGGCGTCTCCGCAACGCCCACCAAGGTCTATTACGCGGTCTGGGGCAGCGGCGTTCTCGAGTATGACCAGCAGAAAAAGACCTGGGACAAATACGACGACCCTGATGGCGAAACTGAAATGGTCCTCTTCAAAGACCAGGGTCTCATTCACGAAATCACCACGTCCGTCAGCTACGTCGACAACATCCTCTGGGCCGCTACCTACTTCGGCGATAGCCGCTACGACGGTCGTTACTGGCACAACTTCCTCACCAAAGACAGCGGACTTCCCTCCAACTTCACCAATGTAGTCAAAGGCGTCGACGCCAACCGCGCCTGGTTCGGAACCGACAAGGGCCTGGCCTACTACGACGGCGTCAACTGGGCCGTCTATCGCCCCTCCCTCACCACTGGTCTGCCCGAGATGACCATCCGCGACGCGAAAGGCAATGTCACGCCTGTCGCTGTAACCACCGCGCCTGCGCACAACTACATCCTGGGAATCGATTTTCAAGGCAGCGATATCTGGGTTGCCACTGCCAAAGGTTTAAGCCACGGAATTCATCAGCCATAAGGAGCCATATAGTCATGATTGATTTTTCTGAAGTTCTGGAGACCATCGCCAAAGCCCCCATCCAAAAGCGCGCCATGACCAATCACGGCGTGCTCAATGAAGCCTACGCCTATGCCAAGCCAAGCTCGTTCGCGCGCGGCATGCGTATCGACCTCAATGGCCTCACAATCCTCCTGATCTCCGGCACCGCCTCCATCGACGAGCACGGCGTCAGCGTCCACATCGGCGACTTCCGCGCCCAGTTGCGCCGCACCTACGACAACATCACCGGCCTGCTTGCGAGCGAAGGCTGCACGTGGCACGACATCGTGCGCACTACATGCTACCTGCGCGACATCGACCGCGACTACGACGCCTTCAACGAAGAGCGCACCAGGTTCTTCGCCGAACAAGGCCTCGATCCGCTCCCTGCATCCACCGGCATCCAGGCGCACCTCTGCCGTCCGGAACTGCTCGTCGAAATCGAAGCCATCGCCATGTTCCGCACCGAGAAGACCGCCAACTAAGGAGCACTCCGATGAGTAAGGCATGGTTGATGATGGCGGCCGGCATGCTGGCCGCCGCGGCAACGGCAATACTACCGGCGCAGCAATTGGGCACATGTGAGTGCGGCAAAAATCCCCCGGGCCCGCCCAAAGATCGCGTCGTTGCGCCCTATGCTGGCGAGCCGGCCGACTTGAGCCCTTACGAGAAATTCGCCAAGCCTTACGACCTGAACTACGTCCATCCCAATATCTACACCGGTTCCGGTCGCGACATTCCCGAACCCAAAAATCTAACCGAGGTCCGCATTGGATTCTTCGGCCCCATCGAGCACAATCCCGAGCAGGCATTCGGCCTCCGCATGCTGCATGGAGCGCAACTCGCCGTCGAAGAAGCCAACGCACGCGGCGGCTATGGTGGAACGCCGTTCAAGCTCATGCTCCACAACGATTACGACAACTGGCAGGCCAAAGCGGTTTACGGAGAAGACCGCCCCACCGATCCAACCATCTGGGGATCCGCCTCCAACGAGGTCGTAAAGATGGTCTATGACGATCAGGATTGGGCGATCTTCGGATCCATCAGTTCAGAGTCCACCCACATCGCCTTGCGCGTCTCACTCAAAGCTGAGACCCCGATCGTAAACTCCGCCTCCACCGATCCCACAATCCCCGAAACCTACATCCCGTGGTACTTCACCGTCCTTCAGGATGATCGCGTTCAGGGCCTCACCCTCGCTCGGCACATCTACACCGACCTCGGCCTCAAGCGAGTCGCCCTGTTGCGCATTAACAGCCGCTACGGCCGCTTCGGTGTTCTCAAGTTCCGCGATGCTTCGCGCCGCCTCGGCCATCCGGTAGTCATTGAACAGAAATTCATGCCCGGCGACACCGACTTCACCCGCGCCCTCAAAATCATCCAATCTTCCCGCGCCGATGCCATTGTCCTCTGGACCGACGAAATCCCTGCAGCCAACATCCTCAAACAGATGAAAGCTCTCGGAATGAAGCAGCGCGTCTTCGGCTCCTATCGAACTCTCGGTCCTGAATTGCTCGCCGGGGCCGGCGATGCCGCCGAAGGATTTCAAGCCGTCTTCCCATACGACCCCACGCGCAACGATCCAAAATGGCTCGACTTCAACACGCGCTTCGAAGCCCGCTTCCACGAGAAGCCCGAGCAATTTGCCTCGCTCGCCTACGACGCAATGAACGCGCTGCTCGATTCCATCTGCAAAGCAGGCCTCAATCGCGCTCGCATCCACGACGCGCTCGCCAACATAGAACAATCCGACGGCGTCACCGGCCACATGGTCTTCGACCCCAACCAGAAAAACGTTGCGCCCATGTACCTCGGCACCGTCCACAACGGTTCAATCTCGTATCGAGTGGCGACGATGGAAAAACAGCCTGCTGATAAGCCAAAGAAAACCGCCGAAGCCACTCCCTCCGGCCCCGCCGTCCCCTATGCCCGCGTCGGAGAAGACGGCGTTGAGTTCAATGGCCCGCACAACTCCGAACCCGAAACGGGCGCCGCGAAGATCATCGTCTTCGGCAAACAAGCCGCCGCTCTCGTCGAAACACCCGAGATCCGCGCAGCACTGAACGAGGCAGGGAAGCAGTGGCAATTACTGCCCGTAGCCAGCGATCAGAACTGGGGCGCAGCCTCCACCCAACTCGTGCACGCGCTCATGGACGAGCACGCCCTCGCCATCCTCGCCCTCGATCGCGACGCCGCCCACCTCGCCGAGCAACTCGCGCTCAAAGCCTTCGTCCCCGTCATCGCCCTGAGCGAAGACAAAAAGCTAACCTCCACCAACGTCCCCTGGATCTTCCGCCTCCCCACCTCGGCAACTCCTGCCGACGCCCTCCGACTAATCCAGTCCGCAAGTGCCAACGGCACCACCACCCCCGACAAACTTCGCGACACCCTGGCCTCCGGCCACGCCATCAACGGAGTAGCCTTCCTAACCACCGGCGAACCAAAACTCCCATAATCTCCGCGCCGCGACTCCTCTTTTGAATGCTCTGCCCTGTTTTGAAAGGGTACGACTTCACAGCTTGGTGAACAACTCGCGTTTCTTCGCTGTTTTGAAAGGGCACGACTTTGAGTCGTGCCGCCAAGTCGCTCAGGATGAGCGCGGCTTTAGCCGCCGAGGGACGGTTCTGCAATCTCGGCCCTCACAAATCGGCTTTTTCAGCAAGCTCTTTAGCCCTGCCCACTCACTCACTTTCTTCCTTCGCCCGAGCCAGACAAACCCGCCCGAAAAGCAAAGGGGCGATCCGCCTGGACCGCCCCTTCGCATTTCACAATCAACTCGATCTACGGCAAGTAATACCGAAGCGAGGTCCAGAACATGTTATCCGTGCCTTTGCCTCCGCCGTCAGGATTCAGCGGGCCGCCCTGGCCGGTCCACAGATCGCGCTGGAACCGCGCGTATTGCAGTCCGTAGCGCAACCGGCCCTTCGGCCCGTTGTACAGGTTGTACCAGTAGCCAGCAGTGAACTCCTGCACGTCCTTGTTGTTCCCGCCGCAATTAGCTGGTGTTGACGGGGTGAACGAACCGCCTGACTTCGCCTCGGTGTTGCAGCCAGACATATTCGTCGTGTAAGTTCCGTAACCAACTTCCTTGCCCGTAGAATCGAGCGCGTAATCACGACCGATGTAATCGCCGCCGTAATTCAGATAAACCGAGAGGCGCGGATTGGGGTTGAACTCCACTGTGCTCAGTGCCGAGAATCCGTGCAGCGGAGAAATCGTCGCATCCGGACGCAACGTGATATCCGCAATCGTCGAAGAGCCGTAACGCCCTACACCCTCGCCATACAAGCCCTTCAACCCGATGGAAAGCTTCTTGTTAAACAGCGGCCCGCGGAAACCGCCGCCAATGCCGCCGCCCCACGTTGTGCTGTTGAAAGCCGATCCAGTCGCGGGATAAATACGATCCCGGAAACTGCGACCAATTCCGAAAAGTTCCCAGTGCCCCCAGCCCGGCTCGGCTGCGATCTTGACCACGAAGTCAGGCGTGGCGTTAAACGAGTAGTTCGCGTTGAGGTTATACAGACCGCCACCGGTGCCGGCCGACCCAATCAGCAGGTTAGTAGGCAGATTGGCGCCAGCAGGATTCAGAGTTTCAGCATTCTCGATTCCGATGCCGGCAAAAAACTTCTTGCCGAAGTCCTTGCTCACTCTGAAGCTGTATTGGCGGCCCCATACAAAGCCCGCCGTATATTGCGCGTCGATGGTAGCCGGCAGAATTTCGGTTCCGCGCGTCAGGCCCTGCGTCGTTTCCGTTGCGAGTGACCAGCCCTGACCGCCTGAGAAATCCCAGCCGTTGTGAAGCTTCGCGTCGGCCCACAGTTGACGCTGACGCATCGTGTAGCTGTTCGACTGATTGTTGTTGGACGTAACGCCGGCGCTCAACCAATCCAGTTCGTAATAGCCCGAGAGCGTCATGTTTTCGAGTTTGCCTACTGCTTTGATGGCCAGTCGCGACTGACGCCCCGATCCATAGAATTCGCTCAAATTATGCGCATCGGCGCTATCCAGCGGAACGCCTGTGAACGGCGTATTGATATCGCCGCCTGTCGCTCCCTGCCGCCACACTGTTTCTGCCGCCAGAAAGCTGCCCGCCGGCGAGATCGTGATGCCTTTGTAATGAAGCGCCTCCGGGCTGCTGATGCTCTTCTTGATAGCCGAAGTTTCGTCTGAAATGTTTGTGGCCAGCGACAGGTCAGTCGCCTTGATATCGTTTACCGTGCTCTGCAGAGTCGTAACGGCCGTCGCGTTCTCAGTCACTGCCTGCTGACCAGCCGCGGCATCCGACTGCGCCTTCTGAGCCGCCGCTTGTGCATCAGCCGCTGCCTGCTGCGCCTGCTTCACCTGAGCGTCCTTCGCTGCCAGATCCGACTTCAGGCCGTCGATCTGACTCTGAAATTCCTGGCGGAGCGCATTGATCTGCTCTTCAACAGTCGGCTTGGGAGGCTGCCTTTTCGTGGCGTGCTTTTTCGCAGGAGCGGGGGGATCACCGGCGTATGCATTCGTACCAACGAGAGTGGCTGCCAGAACTGCGGCGGCAACCATTTTCATTTGCAATTTCATTGGGCGTCTTTTTCCTCTCAGATCAGGTTGAATCGTGCAGGCGCTTTTCTTTGGTGCGCCACTGACTGGGTTCACTAACAACTGAAGATGAAGCCACGGATGTGTCAGAACGAACTGCGAGCATCGAGGTAGGCTCTCGCGAAGAGCAGCACAGTCGCAGCCAGTAGCTGTTCCTCGTTGCCTGTGTCTTCACACTCGCAAACTTTGATGAATATTTGACGAATTCACATAGTTTTAACAGCCCGCAGCGCGCACCAGCGCGCGTTAATTGGGCGTGCGGTGATTCACGTGATATTCACAATCGGCTCAGACCGATTTGACAATCTCAAACTTACCTGCTTACTCTAGGCATGATCTAACAATGCCTTATGGAAAATAACAACGATGCTTCTCGGGATTTGTTTCCCGGCGCCCTCGAGATGATGATTCTCGAGTCTCTCCGCCGCCAGCCCGCCCATGGCTATGCCCTGGTGCAACACATTCAACAGCGTTCCAAAAACCTGCTTCAGGTGGAAGAAGGCTCGTTGTATCCGGCGCTTCAGCGGCTGCTTAAAACGAAGATGGTCAAGGCAGAATGGACAATCTCCTCCTCGACCAACCGCCGCGTGCGTGTCTACCAGATCACCAAATCCGGAATGCAGCACCTCGAGCGTGAAATATCGAGTTTCGATCGCATGCTCGAAGGCATCCAGATGGTGCTTGGGCCAGCCCGCCGCGCAACCAACACCTAAGGAGACCACGGGCATGAGCTGGTTTGAGCGAATCTTTCGCCGCAGTCACCTCGATGACGACCTGGTCGAGGAATTGCAGGAGCACATCGAAGAGAGAACCGAACAGATCATGCGTCTCGAGAATCTGTCGCGATCCGAGGCCCGCCAGGCCGCGCTTCGTGCCTTTGGCAACCCCACTCTGGTTAAGACGCGCAGTCGCGAGGTCTGGGAATGGTCCAGGCTTGAGGCTCTTCTTGCCGATCTCAAACTCGTCGCTCGTCGACTTTCGAGATCCCCTGGCTTCGCGGTCACCGTTCTTCTTACCTTGTCCATCGGCATCGGCGCCAACACGGCCGTGTTCAGCGTGGTCGACAGCGTCCTGTTGAAGCCGCTCCCCTATCCCCAGCCCGATCGTCTGGTCACGCTTTCTCTCCAGGCGCCCGGAGCCGCGGGTCTGGCGAGCTTTCGTGATGGCTTGCTTTTGTCGCCTTCAATGTATCTGACCTTCGCCGAGCACAATCGCACCTTCCAGTCGCTTGGGGTGTGGAGCGCGGGTACGGCAAACCTTACCGGAATTGCACAGCCGGAAGAGGTTCACGTGGTTACAGTGAGCAGCGGGCTACTTGAGACGCTGGCAGTTCCGCCAGTGGCGGGTCGTTGGTTGAACGCGGACGATCAGAAACCGCAGGGAAGCAAAAGCGTATTGATCGGCTACGGCTTCTGGCAGCGGCAGTTCGGCGGCCAGCGAAGCGTCATCGGGCAGACCATCCGATTGGATACGCAGTACTGGCAGATTGTTGGAATCATGCCGCGCGGGTTCAAAGTGGTTGATTCCGATTTCGATGTCCTGCGGCCCGCGCCCCAGGCATTCGATCCTCGCCATCAGATCATGGAAGGATTCGCGTGGAATGGTGTTGGCCGCCTGAAAAGTGGCGTCACAATCAGCCAGGCCGATGCAGACATATCGAGCCTGATTCCCGTCTGGATGGATTCCTGGTCAGATGGCCCCGGCTCAAATTCGCACTTCTTTGACATCTGGCGGATCACTGCGGCGCTCAGTCCTCTCAAGCAGCAGGTCATTGGCAGCATCGGCAAGGTGCTCTGGCTGGTAATGGGCACCATTGGCATCGTCATGCTGATCGTCTGCACCAATGTGGCCAACCTGCTGCTCGTGCGCGCCGACTCCAGGCAACAGGAACTGGCAATTCGGGCTGCGCTTGGCGCCGGCCGCGGTCGCATCGCTCGCGAACTGATCTTCGAGAGCCTGGTACTCGGTGCAATCGGCGGATCGGCGGGAATCGCAGTGGCCTACGGTGCACTGCAACTGCTCTCGGCCATCGGACCTTCGAATCTGCCTCGTCTGAGCGAGATTTCGCTTAGCCTCGAGTCCCTGTGTTTCACCGCCGGGCTTGCAATCTTTTCCGGTCTCTTCTTCGGATCGATCGTGTCGCTCAAGTTCTCGCGCATCGGCCCCGGCCCAGCTCTGCGTGGATCCAGTCGCACCGTGAGCGCCGGCCGCGATCGGCATCGTTCGCAAAACGTCCTGGTCGTTGCGCAGGTGGCCATGGCAATGGTGCTGCTGGTATGCGCTGGACTGATGATGCGCAGCTTCTCTGTGCTGCTCAATACTAAGCCGGGTTTCTACGCGCCGCAGCATCTCCAGACCATGCGCGTTGCGTTTCTCAAGTCCCTCGCCTCTGATCCGGTCACCGTAACGCGCATGCAGAACCAGATTGCCGACAAGCTTGCACAGCTTCCCGGCGTCTCGTCCGTGGGGTATGCGGCGGATGTGCCGATGGATGGCCTCGAGCCTAATTGGAACAGCATCTTCGTCCAGGGACGAGATTCGTGGGGCGCCAAGAGCACACTCCCCATGCGCCTCTTCAACTACACTTCGCCCAACTACTTCCATACCATGGGTTCCCGCATGATCGCAGGCCGCGAATTCACGTGGGATGACGTGTACAACCAGCGGCCGGTCAGCATTATCTCGGAAAACCTCGCGCGCGAACTTTTCGGCACCGCCCAGGCAGCCGTTGGCAAACAGATCACCTATTTCCAACTGATGCCGTGGCATCAAGTAATCGGCGTGGTTGAGGACGCGCGGCACAACGGAATGGACGCTGCGGCACCGGCAATTGTCTATTGGCCGACAATGTCGCCGAATCTCTACGGCCCTGAGCCCCTCGATGCCGTGCGGGGAGTAACATTCGTCGTGCGCAGCCAGCGCGCCGGCTCCGAGAGCCTCATCCAGGAGATGCAACAGGCCGTTTGGCAAATCAATAGCGAGCTGCCTGTGAGTGGACTCCGCACCATGCAGGAGATCGACTCGAAGTCCCTGGCGCGAACTTCGTTTACACTCACGATGCTCGGAGCCGCCGCCGCTCTAGCGCTGGCCCTCGGCATCGTCGGCATCTACGGTGTCATCTCCTACTCTGTCGCGCAGCGCACGCGAGAAATGGGCATTCGCATCGCTCTCGGCGCCAGAAAGAGGGAACTCCAGTGGCTGTTTGTTCGCTCCGCCCTGGCACTTACCGTTGCCGGCTTAATCATCGGTGTCCTGGCTGCTGCCGCAGTCGCAGAATTGATGAGGACGCTCCTGTTTGGAATTCGTCCACTGGATCCGCTGAGCTTCGCCGTTGTACCCCTTGTCCTCGTTGCGGCAGCCATGCTCGCAAGTTACTTGCCGGCTTCTCGCGTTTCCGCAATCAACCCGGCAGATGTGCTCAAAGCTGAGTGATCGTGCCGAACAGTAACTTCTTGCCGAAGTTAGTGCGCGGCGCCCGTCTCTTTTCCCGCACTAACAAGGTTGGCAAGAATCCGATAAGCACCCGGCACTAACTCCGGTAACTGGCGATACAGCGCGTAAGCAACATAGATATAAGTACCCTTGCCTTGACGCGTCACGATCAGACCGCCGCGTTGCGGATCCTGCCCAGGATCAGCCGTCTCTGTGAGCGCTGTGTACCCTGCATCCCAAGTATCCGGAAATCCGTGTCCGCGCTCCTCAACCCACCCATCGAAATCCGCAGCGGTAATCTTGTTCGGAAAATTCAGCAGCGGATTGGAAGCGTCCAGCAGTTTCACCGCCGAGTTTTCATCGACCACGCGTTCCGCCAACCGGCTTCCCATCGACACCGGCAAAGGAGCAGGGAAGTTACTGCCCTGGTATTGAACAATCATCGTTCCGCCATCCCGCACGAATTGCTCGAGACGCGGCTGTGCCTTTGCCAGCTCAGGCCGAACCGAGTAAGCGCGAATCCCAACCACAATCACGTTGTAAGCGCTGAGATCGCCCGACACCAGATCAGCATTCGAAAGTATGCGCGGAGTAAGACCCATCCCCTCCATCGCCTGCGGCACCAGGTCGCCCGGCCCCATCACGTACCCCACCCGAAGCCCCGGAGCGAGCTTCACATCCACCTTCCGCGTCTTCAACTCCGCCGGCATGTACTGGTTGTAAGGACGAAGCCCCGGATACCCAACGCTGTGCCACCCCGATTCATAACTGCGCCCACCAGATTGGGCCACCGCATCAATGGAATACCCACCCGTGTGCGCGGCCGCAGGCGTAACGGAAAACAAGATCGGATCTGTATCGCCGCCGCTCTTGCGATGAAACTCAGCCTGCTCCGGCTCTGACCGCCACCCTTCCGGCAGCTTCAGCGACACTGTCCCGTCCGCCGATCCCTGTGTATGTACGGTTACGTGCACAGGCAGTGCGCTTCCATCCAGCGGAAGAATCCGTGCTCGCGGATCAACGCTTACCCCAATTGCCGGAGTCACAACCAGCGGCTCATAAAATCCCCCCGGCCCTGACACGCGCTGAAGCGTCTGCACAACCTCACCCATCCTGATCGGCAATCCCTCAAACGAGAACTCCGCCCACGCATCCAGCGGATACGGTGCAAACGACCGTCCCCGCCACTCTGAATTCGACACGTCATAGTACGGCTGTTCAATGTCCGGCCGTGTAAAGTAAGGCGCTGTCGGTTTCGCGTTCTCCGGCACCTGCACCGAAAAAACAGGATCCGAAACAGCCCCAGCCGCATTCACCCCACCGCTGCTGATGCTGTTCTTCCACGCATCGCCTGTGCGGCTCTCCAGCCACACCTTATCGAGCTTCGTCTCTTTCGTCGCCTGAGACGCATGAACCTGCACATACATCTGCTGCCCCGGAGAGACGCTGGTCGAAGCCTCATCAGCCGATGCCCCGCGAAATCCCGAACCCTGCGCGTGCCCCTCGTTGCTTCGAAACGCAATCATGTCCAGTCCCAGCGCATTCGCCAGCGCCGATTGAAACTGACCGATCTTCGCATCCAGCTCAAACAGCAGCCCCGCCTTGCCCTGAGCGTCGAGATTACTCCGCGCAACCCTCTCCCGCACCGCAAGCGTTTTGCGGTAAACCGGAGCGAGTTGCTGTGCCACCTGAATTCCCGAGTTGCACGGGCACTTCGATTCAAGCTGACGAATGTCGCTGTCCATTTCCTTGAGTTCAGATTCCAGCCATCCCGGCGCAGGAGATTTCACAAGCCCCGCCAATCCGGCAATCGTATCGTCGATCTTCACCCTCGAATTGAGGAAAAGACTGTCGTTCTTCGCCGTATCCTTACCGCCCGCAGCCTGGGCACTCGCCGCCACCGCCCACAAATGATAGCTCGACGACGCCGGCCCTCTCAGCAGAGGATTCGCTCCGCCATACTGCGATTTCTGCTCGCCCCACCCTTCATGCGCGATCTGCGCATACGTCCGTCCAAGCGTCAGATCCAGCGTTCCCACTGGAATTTCCGTATCGCTCGAAGGAACCGTCGTCGACCACTCGCCCGTAATGTAGTTGTGGAACCGTGCCGGAGACCACTTTCCCGTCGCATAGTCAAACATCCCCTTGCTCGTCACCGGCGCAAACGGCGTTCTTGAGTACACCGCAAGCGGTTGCCACGGCTGCAGCCCCAGCCCGCCTTCCGAAACCGGCTTCAGCTGATCGGGAAACACATTCGCATCCGGAGCAGCCTTGAACACCTCCTGTGCAATCTCCCCTGAAACCTGGTGCTGCCCATGCCCATCTGTGATTCCCCCGATAAACGTCGACACAATCACCTGCGGCCTCTCCCGCCGCACCGCAAGCACCGCGTCATACAACACACAGTCGTGCCCCCACTTCTGAAACGCCTCCTCCTGCGTCTTCGAGAACCCGTAATCCACTTCTGTCCCCCAAAGCTGCTTCGCCCCGTAATACTCATCAGCCTTGAGCAGTTCATTCGTCCGGATAATGCCGAGCGCATCGTACGTGTCGGCCGACATCTCGTTCTGGCCGCCCTCGCCTCGCGTCAGGGTGAACGAAGTGACG
>Ga0105240_10012760_pt1 | contig 11580 bp, 10 predicted proteins | sample KBSC54metaG_FD_80426 | JGI IMG/M metagenome (GOLD analysis project Ga0105240, IMG submission 80426) | Corn rhizosphere microbial communities from Kellogg Biological Station, Michigan, USA - KBS C5-4 metaG | ecosystem: Host-associated > Plants > Roots > Rhizosphere > Soil | place: Michigan, USA...
GCGATCGCGACAGCCTGCGTTCATCGTGTTGACACCGCGCTACGCGGAACCCGAGCGTTCGGGCGGATGTCACACTTGGTTCGATTCAGGAGACTTGACATGCTACGTCGTACCACGCACATCGCTCTTGCAACGGCCCTCGTCGCCGCGGCTGCGGCTTTCGCGCCGGCGGCGCATGCGGATCGCATCGGCTTCAACGTATCGATCGGCGGTCCTGGCTATGGCGTCGCATTCGGCAACGCGCCGTACTGGGGATATCGGCACTATTACCGACCCGCATGGCGTCCCGTCTACGTCGCGCCACCTGTCGTCTATGCGCCGCCGCGCGTTGTTTACGTAGCGCCGCGCGTCGTGTATCGCATTCCGTACGTGCGGCGCCACGTGATCGTCCGCGAGCCGGTGTATTACCGCTATTGACGTCGACTAACCGCGATACCGGATCCTGTAAACCGCGCCGGCGGTATCGTCGGAAACCAGCAGCGATCCGTCGGGCGCCACGAGTACGTCTGCGGGGCGCCCCCACGCTTGCTGCCCCTGCAGCCAGCCCTGCGCAAAGGCCTCGTACGCGACCGGCTTCCGGTGGGCGTTCAGCGTGACCATCGTCACGCGATAACCGACCTTCGAGCTCCGGTTCCAGGATCCATGCTCGGCAATGAAGATCTGGCCGCGGTACGCCGGTGGAAACTGCGTGCCCGTATAGAAACGCATGCCGAGCGAGGCCACGTGCGCGCCCAGGCGCTCGGCAGGCGCTGCGAAATCGCTGCACGGCTTCTTGCGGCCGAATTCCGGATCCGGAATCGTCCCCGCGTGGCAATAAGGGAAGCCGAAGTCGAGGCCCGGCTTCGGTGCATGGTTGAGCGTATCGGGCGGAACGTCGTCGCCCATGTTGTCGCGGCCGTTGTTCGTGAACCACAGCTCGCGCGTCGCCGGGTCCCAGTCGAAGCCGACCGTATTGCGGATGCCGCGCGCATAGCGCTCGAGGTCCGAGCCGTCGGCATTCATCCGCATGATGTTCGCGTAGCGCTCGGCGTCAGGCTCGCACACGTTGCATGGCGCACCCACCGGCACGTACAGCTTGCCGTCCGGGCCGAAGGCGATGAATTTCCAGCCGTGCTGACCATCGGTCGGAAACTTGTCGGAGACGACGACCGGCTTCCCCGGATGATCGAGCCGCTGCTCGATATCGTCGAAGCGGAGGATGCGGCTCACCGCCGATACGTACAGCGCACCACCGCGAAACGCGACGCCGACCGGCTCGCGCAGTCCCGACGCTATTTTTCGCACGCTCGCCTGCGAGCCTTGTCCGTCGAGTACGACCGCGTCAACGTCGCCGTTTACCGAGCCGACGAACAACGTGCCGTGCGCGCCGAACGCCATTTCCCGCGCGCCGGGCACGCGCGCGACCAGCTCGATCGTGAAGCCGGGCGGCAGGCGGATGCGATCGAGCGGAAGCGGCTGCGCGGACGCAACCGACGGCAGACACGCAGCGGCGAGCAGGAGCAACGGCGCGATGCGCGAGAACATGGAGTCTTCCTTCGCCGGGGTCGACGACCGGTCGGTGCCGGTTGGATGCCGCCGCGCCGCGATCGGTTCAGTCGGCCCATCGCCGCGCGGTGCTATCCTGCCTCTTTGCGTAGGCGAAATCATGAACGCGCCCGAACCTGCACGACATCTGAATCCGCCCGCGCCTCGTCCCGAAGACCTCGCAGGGTACGAGATGATCCGGCGCCTCGTCGCCTATCCGACGGTGAGCCGCGACTCGAATCTCGAATTGATCGAATGGGTGCGGCGCTACCTCGAAGCGCTCGGCGCATCGACCGCGCTCACGTTCGACGATGATCGGCGCAAGGCGAACCTGTTCGCCACGCTTCCGGCGCGCGACGGCAACGCGTCGCGAGGCGGCATCGTGCTGTCGGGCCATACCGATGTCGTGCCCGTCGACGGACAGCCGTGGGACACGAATCCTTTCGAAGCGACGCTCGCCGGCGATCGCCTGTACGGGCGCGGCGTCGCCGACATGAAGAGCTTCTGCGCAATCGGCCTCGCGTTCGTTCCGGAGTTCCTCCGCCGCGGGCTTGCGCGGCCACTGCATTTCGCGCTGTCGTATGACGAGGAAATCGGCTGCATCGGCGTGCGCCGGCTGATCGCCGACGTCGTCGCGCGCGGTATTGCGCCAACCGGCTGCATCATCGGCGAGCCGACCGGCATGCAGCTCGTCGTCGCCAACAAGGGCCGCAAGACGTGGCGCTGCCGCGTGCGCGGACACGAAGCGCATTCGTCGCTCACCCCGCAGGGCGTGAATGCGGTGCAGATCGCCTGCGATCTCGTCGCGTGGATCACGAAGCGCGCGCGGGCCTATCGCGAAGGCCAGCGCCAGGATCCGGCCTACGATGTTCCGTACACGACGCTGCACGTCGGCGTCGTTCACGGGGGAACCGCGGTCAACATCGTTCCACGCGACTGCACGTTCGAGTTCGAGATGCGGCATCTGCCGCTCGACGACACCGAAGCGTTCTTCACCGACCTGCGCCGCCACGCAGATTCGCTGCTGCCGGCGATGCAGGCTGTCGATCCCGCGACGTACATCGAGTTCGACGTGCTGTCCGAGATGCCGGGATTCGACAACGAGCGCCACAATCCGATGGTGGACATCGGCCACGCGTGCACGCGTTCGGATCTCGAGCACAAGGTTTCGTTCGGCACCGAGGCGGCGCTGTTCCATGGCGCGTCGATGCCGGCCGTGATCTGCGGTCCTGGACACATCGAGCAGGCCCACCAACCGAACGAATGGGTGAGCCTCGAGCAACTCGGGCGCTGCGAGGCATTCATGCAGCGGCTCGCGCAACACCTGTGTCTGGCCTGAACGATCGATCGCGGCATGGTCGGGAAACGCGCGCCGCAGCAGCGTGACCGGTGCGCGAGCGGCGTGAATCAACCCGTGCCTCGCGTCGATGTCGCCATTCCCGACATAGCGGGCTGGGCGTGCGGGAACACGGGAATTCCCTACGTGTGGCGCTTCGACGGGCCGGCGAGCGGACCGCACGTCACGATCCAGGGTGTGACGCATGGCAATGAAGTGTGCGGCGCCATCGTCCTCGACTGGTTGCTGCGCCGGAAGGTGCGTCCCGTCCGCGGTACGCTGACGCTGATTTTCGCCAACGCCGCCGCATACGAATCGTTCGACGCGACCGATCCGTACGCTGCGCGCTGCCTCGACGAGGACTTCAACCGCGTCTGGGACGGCTGCGTGCTCGACAGCCCGCGGCGCACGCGGGAGCTCGACCGCGCGCGCGAGCTGCGGCCCTGCTACGACGCCACTGATTTCCTGCTCGACCTGCATTCGATGACCGATCCGTGCCCGGCCCTGGCGCTCGCCGGACGGCACGCGAAGGGGCAGCGACTCGCACGCGCGCTCGGCATGCCGCCGTACATCATCGTCGATGCCGGTCATCGCGCCGGACGGCGCTTGCGCGACTATGCGCAGTTCGACGATCCTGCAGACGCGCGCAACGCGCTGCTGATCGAATGCGGCCAGCACTGGGAGCGCGGCACGCCGCTTGTCGCGCAGCAGTCCACGCTGCGGTTCCTGCGTCATTTCGAAGTTTGTGACCGCGCCTTCCTGGACGCATTCATCGGGCCGCGCGAACTGCCGCCGCAGCGGACGATCGAGATCACCGACGTCGTCACGATCGCCAGCGCGTCGTTCTCGTTCGTGCTGCCGGTGCACGGGATGATGACGATCGCCCGCGCAGGCACGCTGCTCGCACGGGACGGCGAGCGCGACATTCACACCCCTTATGACGATTGCGTGCTGATCATGCCGGCGCAGCGGCCCAAACAGGGCGAAACCGCCGTGCGGCTCGGGCGTTATCTCGACACGTCGTACCAGTAACGCTGATGGCGCTCGCGCTCGGCGGTCGCCTCGATCGGCGTCCCCGCGGCGAGCGTCAGCGTGATTGCGCCCTGCAGGTCGGTGCGCGGACGCGCAGCGCCCGCTCGTGCATAACGCGCCAGTATTTCGGCGCGCGGATGGCCAAAGCGATTCCGATAGCCGGCCGCGATGACGGCAAAACGCGGCGACACGGCGCGGATGAACGCGAGCGTCGACGACGTGCGCGAGCCGTGATGCGGGACGACAAGGATCTCCGCAGCGGCAGTTGCGTCACGCGCGAGAATCTCCATTTCGGAAGCGGCCTCGATGTCACCGGTCAGCAGGACGCTGCCGCCGTCCGACACGACGCGCAGGACGCACGACAGATCGTTGGTCTTGCGCGCCGCATCGACATAGGCCGATGCTGCAGGATGCAGGATTTCGAACCGGACGCGGTCCCATTCCCAATGATCGCCCGCGGCGCAGCGCACGGGGCGATTCGTCGACGGCGCGCTCGTCACGATCGGATGATCTGCCGCGAGCGACGAGATCAGTTGGCGGACCGGAACCGCATGCAGGATCGACAGCGCGCCGCCGGAATGATCGCTGTCCGCGTGACTGACGATGAGCGCGTCGAGCTTCGCGATGCCGGCTGCGCGCAGCAGCGGAACGACGATTCGCCCGCCGGCGTCGACCGTCTCGTTGAAACGCGGCCCGGTATCGTAGACGAGGGCGTGGTGTGCCGTGGCGACGAGCACTGCGAGCCCCTGGCCTACGTCCAGCACGACGATGCGCGCGCCGCCTGCCGGAACGGCCGGCGGCAGAAGCAAGGCCATCGGCAGCGTCCACACTGCGCCAAGCGCGCGACCCGGCACGCCCCTGGGCGCGAGCAGCCAAAGAATGCCCGCAACCGCGATCCCCACCGTCCATCCGACTGGCGCATGCGACGTCCATGCCGCCAGCGGCAATGCCGCGAGCCATTCGAGGTAGCGCATCAACGCGGTTAGAGCGGCGTGCGCGGCGAGCCACGGCGCGTCGAGCGGAATCACGATGCCGAGCAGCGCGAGTGGAACGATCGCCAGCGTTACGACCGGAATTGCGATCGTGTTGGCCAGTGCCGATACCAGCGACACCTGCTGGAAGAGCGCCAGCGTGCCCGGTACGAGGCCGAGTGTCACCACCCACTGCGCATGCGCCGAGTCGCGGATCGATTCGCGAGCGCGCGCACGCCAGCCGCTCGGCGATGGCGCGCGCAGGCGCCCGCTGCCGGCGAACAGCAGCAAACCGACGGCGCCGAACGAGAGCCAGAATCCCGGCGCAAGACCGGCCCACGGGTCCCATGCCAGCACGGCGACGAGGGACCACAGCCAGACGAGCGCCGCCGTGCCGGGGCGTCCGAGCCACAGGCCGAACGCGGCGACGACGAGCATCAGCAGCGTGCGCACCGCCGGAACTTCGGCACCCGCCAGCAGCACGTAACCGAAGGCCGCCAGCGCGCCGACAAGCGCTGCGACCTTGCGCGCCGGAATGTGCGACGTCAGCGCCGCGCTGCGTCGCGCCAGCGCCAGCGCGCATGCGCCGGCGAGCGTGGCAAATACCGTCACGTGCAGGCCTGAAATCGAGACGAGGTGCGTGATGCCGGTTTTGCCGAACACGCGCCACTGCGCTTCCGGAATCGCACGCTGATCGCCGATCGCAAGCGCGACCAGCACGCCCTCGTACGGCGCCCCGGGCAGTGCACGCGCGATGCGCTCGCGGATGCGCTCGCGCGCGCGTTGCACGTAATCGTCCGCGCGACCGGCGAAGGCGCAGACGCGGACGTTGGCCGGATCGTCGCGCACATAACCGGTGGCGCGCAGGTCGTGCTCGAGCAGCCACGCCTCGAGATCGAACCCGTCCGGGTTGACGTTGCCGTGCGGCCGCTTGAGACGCACTGTCAGCGTCCAGCGCTCTCCGGCGTGAACGATCGGCGGAGGCTGCGGAGTTTCTTCGCGCGGTGCGCGCGGCGCATACCACGCGAGCGAGACGCGATGCGGGACGACGGCGCCCGCCGTGATGACCTGCTCGATCGCGAAGGCGAAGCGCGATCCGCTATCCGTGCTTTGCGGCAACTCGTCGACGATACCGGTGACGCGGAGGTCGGTTTCCTCCCAGGCCGGCGGCAGTGCATCGGCCAGCCGTGTGTCCGCACGCCACGCCGCGTAGCAGAAGCCGAAGAGGCATGCGGCGACGACCATCAGTGACGCCCAGAGGAATCGATACCGGCTCGCCCGGGCGGCGACGAGCAGCGCCGATGCCGTCAGCACGAGCGTCACCATCGCGAGCGCGCTCGATAGCGGCGGCAGACGCGGGCAGAACTGCAACATCGTGGCGCCGGCGGCGAACGCCGCGAGGGCCGCCGCGACGGGGGGACTCGGTCGGATCAGGGTTGACTTTCGTTTCAACCTCCGAAATTCCGGAGCGCTGGAAGCACGTCGAATCTGACCGCGCGATACCCATCATGGCGATAGGCCGTTCGGCTGATGCCGGAGCGCGAAGCAGCCCCGCAGCCCGATTGCAGAGTTCGTCCGCATGTTGCTGCACGGGGGGCGCTGGGACAGAGCGAATTGAGGCGATGCCGGTGCTATCATCCGCTGAGCCAAAAGAAGGGGCGCTGCGTTGCGCGTTCTTCTTTTGGCACTCAGGCCATCACGCGGCGCCCTATTCCTGGAACTACGGGATCAGGACGAGCCTGGACCCCTTTGAACCCAAGCGCGCGCCGGATCAGCGGATCGATGGCGGTTCGGCGCAGATCACCCAGCCAGGAGGAACAAATGCTTTTCCGTCTTTCAAGCATTGTGCTCGCAATGACCGCAACGGCGGTGCTGGCAGGTCCCGCGCTCGCCCAGGAAACCATCAAGATCGGCGTGACCGAGCCGCTCACCGGCGCATTCGCAGCTTCCGGCAACTACGTCACGCAGGGCGCGCGGATTGCCGAGGACGAGATCAACAAGGCTGGCGGCGTGCTCGGCAAGAAAATCCAGCTCATCGTCGAGGACAACAAGTCGAATCCGACAGAGGCCGTCGCGACGGCCGAGAAGCTCATCAACAGCGACAAGGTGCCGGTGATGATGGGGGCCTGGAGTTCGACGCTGACGCTGGCCGTGATGCCCAAGCTGGAGGAATACAAGATCCCGATGCTCGTCGAGACCTCGTCCTCCGACAAGATCACGACTTCAGGCAATCCCTATATCTTCCGCATCAGTCCCACGTCCGGGATGGAGGCGCGCGCGTTCACGCCGCTGGTCAAGAAGCTTGGCATCAAGAAGGCGGACTTCCTCGCGACCAACAACGACTTCGGCCTCGGCGCTTCCAAGGCGTTCTCGGAGATGGCGAAGAATGCGGGTGTGAAGATCGGGGTCGTCGAGACCATGGATCCCAACGCGACCGACTTCTCCGCGCAACTTGCCAAGATCAAGGCCTCGGGCGGTGACACGCTGTTCGTGACGACCGCGGTCGAACAGATCACGCTGATCCTGAAGCAGGCGAACGACCTGCAGCTCAAGACGCGCATCATCACGACGGGCGGCTCGAATGCGCCCGACCAACTGATCGAGCAGGCCGGCGCTGCGGCCAATGGGTCCATGCACCTCGTGTTCTTCACCCCCTGGTTCCCGGACGCCGTCAAGAACCCGGAGATCGCCAAGAAGTTCGTGTCGATCTGGAACGACAAGAAATACAACGTCGGCGGTCTCACCGAGGGCTTCCGTGGCTGGGACGGGATTTACACGATCGTCGCGGGCATCAAGGCGGCTGGCTCGGCCGATCCGGCTGCGATCACCAAGGCGCTGTGGAACGTCAAGGTGAAGGGTATCAACGGCGACATTGCGTTCATCAAGCAGGGCCCGGCTGGCAAGGAAAGCGCGCAGAACGTACCGAGCGTCTACCTCGTCAAGATCGAGGGCGGCAAGGTCGTCAGGGACTAGCCCCGGCCGCAAACCTCGATGATGGGACGGCCGCCGGGAACGCAAGCTCGGTGGCCGCAGCGCGCGTTTCGCCTCCCGCCATCAGCCCGATACGCCGTTGGTCTGCAAAGGACGCGGACCCGCGCCCCGCGACCGAGGTAATCCGCTGGAACAACTCCTGCAGCATGGCGCCAACGCCCTGATTCTGGGGGGAACGTACGCCCTGCTCGGCATCGGCCTCACGCTGATCTTCGGGATCATGCGGGTGGTCAATTTCACCCACGGTGAACTGTATGCGTTCGGCGCGTACATGATGTACCTGTGGGTGATGCGCTTGCACGTGAATTTCTTCGTCGCGCTGCTGCTCGCGGTGGCGCTTGGCGTGGCACTCGGCGCACTGATCGAGTACGTTCTGCTGCGCCGTTTGCGCAGCTCCGACATCGATACGACGATGCTGGTCATGATCGGTGCGTGGATCGCCATGCAGAACACCGAGCAGTTGATCTGGTCCGGCGTCGCCCAGTCGATCAGTGCGCCGTTCCCGTCGCAGCCGTTGCAAATCGGCCACGTCTACATCGGCTGGGATCGGTTGTTCGTATTCGTGACGGCCCTCGCGCTGATCGGGCTCGCCTACTACCTGATCAACCGCACCAAGCTCGGCAAGGCGATGCGCGCCACCTTCCAGGATCGGGAAACCGCGATGCTGATGGGCATCGACGTCCACCTGGTCAACACGGCGACGTTCGCGATGGGATCCGGCCTTGCGGCGGCGGCTGGCGCCCTGCTCGGCCCCGTGTTCGTCGTCCAGCCCAGCATGGGCGACCTTGCTTCGCTGAAGGCATTCGCCATCGTGATTCTGGGCGGCCTCGGCAATATCACCGGCGCGACCGTCGGCGGATTCATCCTGGCGTTCATGGAGGAACTCGGCGCCGGCTACATCTCCTCCGGCTTCCGCGACGGCATGGGCTTTCTCGTCATCATCCTGATCCTGATCTTCAGGCCGACGGGCCTGTTCGCGCAGAAGGAGCGGATCGGTTGATGCGGCGCCTGGCAACGGCCGCCTGGCTGCTGGTTCTCGTTTCGGCGCCGCTGTGGCTTCGGAGCCCGTATTTCCTGCACGTCCTCATCATCACCGGCATCTTCACCATCGCCGCGATGAGCCTCAATCTGCTGCTCGGATACACCGGGCAATTGAGCCTCGGCCACGTTGCGTTCTTCGGCATCGGCGCGTACACCAGCGCGCTGATGTCGCTCGGCTTCGACATCGATCTGACCGACACCTTCAAGCTCGTCGTCGAACCGAAGCCGGTCGCGCTCTCCTTCGCGGTTGCAATCGCTGCGTCAGCGCTGTTCGGCTGGCTGATCGGCAGGCTGTCGTTCAAGGTGCGTGGCGCCTACTTTGTCATCGTCAGCCTGAGCTTTGCCGAGGTGGTGCGCCTCGTCGCGCTCAACTGGGTCTCTCTCACCCAGGGGCCGATGGCGTTGAACAACATTCCGCCGGTGTCGGTCTGGTTGCCGGGGATCGGTGAGTACCGGTTTCTCGGCAAAGTGCCGAATTATTACCTGATGCTGGCAGTGGCCGTCGTTTCCTACGTCGTCATCGCGCGCCTCGTGCGCTCGCGGGCAGGCCGCGCGATGATCGCGCTGCGCGAGAACGAGGCGCTGGCGACGTCGGTCGGCGTCGATGTCACGCGTTATCTCGTGCTGGCCACGATCGTGTCGGCGGCGATGGCGGGAGCGGCCGGCGCGCTCTACGCCCATTACGTCCGCATCGTCGATCCTGACATATTCCTTTTCATTTACACGGTGACGATGGTGATCATGGTGGTCACCGGCGGAAAGGGCACTCTCGCCGGGCCGATCGTCGGAGGCATCATCTTCGGTATCGTGCCGCAGGTCCTGCGCGACATGGCGGGACCCGAGGTGCAGTGGATCATCTACGGCATCCTGATGATCGTTATCGTCTACTTCCTGCCGAAGGGCATCGTGCCTGCGCTGCGCGACGGCCTGCAACGTCGTCGCCACGTTCGGGACGCGGGCATCGATCCGTTGGCGTCCGCGCCCCCTGCGGAGGCAGCGCAGCGGCGATAGCCGCAAGCGCGGGAGTACACGAATGAGCGTCGCCGGGCCGCCCCAAGACGCGAACCGCCCCCCGGGGGGCAGCGCAGCGGCGCAGCCGCAAGCGTGGGGGGACCATACAAGCGCACCCGCATCCGGCGTGGAGCTGGTGGTGAACGCCCTGTCGATCCGCTTCGGCGGGCTCGTCGCCGTCGACGACATGACCTTCGACGTGCGCACTGGCGAAGTGCTGTCGCTGATCGGCCCCAACGGCGCCGGCAAGACGTCTGCGTTCAACGCCATCACCGGCTACCTGCACGCATCCTCCGGCGAGATCACGTACCGCGGCCAGCGCCTCAATGGCCTGCGACCCCACGAAATCGCGGCCATGGGGGTTGTGCGCACGTTTCAGAAAACCAGCGTGTTCGGCGGCCAGTCTGTTCTCGACAATGTGCTGATCGGCCTTCATCTGCGCTCGCGCCAGAAGCCCGTTGCCATCATGCTCGGCCTGCCGTCCGTCAAGCGCGAAGAACGGGCGTTGCAAGCCGTCGCCCGGGATATTCTGCGCTTTGTCGGGCTCGAGAGTCGCTCGCACGAACAAGGCGCCGCGCTGCCCTATGGCGAGCAGCGGCTGCTCGAGGTTGCGGTCGCGCTCGCGGCAAGCCCCCGGCTGCTACTGCTCGACGAGCCCGTCTCCGGCATGAATCCCGTGGAGAAGGCCGACTTCATGGAAACGCTCGCGCGCATTCGCGCCCGCGACGTCACGGTGCTGCTGGTGGAACACGACATGCGCACCGTGATGGGCGTGTCCGATCGCGTCGTCGTCCTGAATCAGGGCCGCATCATCGCCAACGGGCCGCCAGCCGACATCCAGCGCAATCCCGAAGTGATTCGCGCCTATCTCGGCGAGAGGTATGCGCGTGCTCACGGTTGAGAACCTCGAGTGCCGCTACGGCAAGGTTTCCGCCGTGCGCGGGCTATCGCTTACGGTGAGACAAGGAGAACTCGTCACGCTGATCGGCGCCAACGGCGCCGGAAAGACGACGACGCTGAAAACGATCTCCGGCGTGCTGCGACCCGCAGCCGGTTGCATCCGGTTCGAAGGAGAGGACATCACGGGAATCCCGGCGAAGAAGATCATCGAGCGCGGGATTGCGCACTGCCCGGAAGGACGCCGCGTATTCCCCTACATGACGGTGCGCGAAAACCTGGAGATGGGCTGCTATCTGCGCCGCGACAGCAAGGCGATCGCAGCCGACATGGATGGCGTGTTCGGCCGCTTCCCGATTCTCGCCGAGCGACGCGAGCAGGCGGCGGGCACGCTGTCGGGCGGCGAGCAGCAGATGCTCGCGATCAGCCGCGCGCTGATGTCGCGGCCGAAGCTCGTGCTGTTCGACGAGCCGTCGCTCGGGCTCGCGCCCAACATCGTCGAGCGCACGTTCGAGATCATCACGCAGATACGCGCCGAGGGCGTGACGGTGATGATGGTCGAGCAGAATGCGTTCGCCGCGCTCGAATTATCGGACCGCTCCTACGTGCTCGAGCAGGGCCGCGTCACGCTGTCGGGGACCGGAGCCGAGCTGCTGAACAATCCGCAGGTCAAGCGCGCCTATCTCGGCGAGAGGTATGCGCGTGCTCACGGTTGAGAACCTCGAGTGCCGCTACGGCAAGGTTTCCGCCGTGCGCGGGCTATCGCTTACGGTGAGA
>Ga0105240_10012762_pt1 | contig 11579 bp, 8 predicted proteins | sample KBSC54metaG_FD_80426 | JGI IMG/M metagenome (GOLD analysis project Ga0105240, IMG submission 80426) | Corn rhizosphere microbial communities from Kellogg Biological Station, Michigan, USA - KBS C5-4 metaG | ecosystem: Host-associated > Plants > Roots > Rhizosphere > Soil | place: Michigan, USA...
CCGTGCGCGAGGCGCAAATTCCGCCGCCAAAGTCAGCGGTAACCAAGACGTCTTCTACCGGCGCACCATCGCGTCCGCCGCTACCTCCGAGCACGTTCTCGGCCGCGCCTGCTGGCCCCGCGCTGCCCGATGGCACAGCGCCGGTCGCGTCCAACGCCGCTTCGGCGCCGCAACCCGGTGCCGCCACAGCCAGCAATGGCGCGTCTGCGACTCGTGCGACACCCGCCAGTGGAGTTCCAGCGGCACCCAAAACCGCAGATGCGGGGCACGCTGCATCTGCCGCATTGCCACCTTCGGCGGCAATCGTGCAGCAGCCCGCCTCTGAGCCAGCGACCACGGCAAGCGCTGCGGGCGCGTCGCAACCGGGCACCGCCGCCCTGCCGCCACTACCGGCGCCTGAGCCACCCATGACGCGCTACTGGGCCGCCTACGGCGCGTGCATGCAGGCACGAGGCTATGTCGTTGCGCAGTGAGCCTTCGCCGCAAGCATGCTTGCGGCGTCCACTACGCCGGCTACGGGGAGCGCGCCGCACGCCTTCGGCAACATCGCGGATATAACGACATGAATAGAGACCAAAACTATTATTCGGAATGCGAACAATGTGGCGCACCGCTCGTGAGCCGCGACGTTCCCTGCCCATCATGTCATGCGCGCAACGTGCCTGCGTACGCCGCGATGGTGCCCACGCTAACCGTGCGACTCACCGACGCGCGGCCGCCGAAAGCACGGCGCCTACCGGCGCGAAGAGTCTGGAACCCGACACGTGCGCTCGCCAATCCATATGCTGCGGTGGAAGATGCAGCCATCGTGCAGAGCACCTATCAACGGATGCGCGAGCCGCTGGCTCTGGCCGCCTCCGCTCTGATCGTGGCTTCGGCGGTCTACGTCGGCTTCATACACAACCAGGACAGCGATGCAGACGGCGACCCCATAACGGTGTCGGGTGCGATCAGCAGACCGAAGAGCGCGCCGCCGGTCCTGGCGGTGCAGCGTCCTGAAACTGCTGCGCCTGCGCGCGCGACAGCGGTCACTGCGGCTCCTCGCGTCGACACGGCGCCCAAGTTGCCAGCGGCAACGACCGCGGAGTCAGCCGCGTTATCGTCGTTGCCCGCGCGCCGCACTGCGCCGGCCGCTTCGGCTGCCGGGACCCCGTCCGCTGCGCCGGCCGCCGCTATCACGACTGCATCCGCGCAAGCAAAACGCAATCCGGATGTCGCACCGCCGCTCACCCCAGAAGAAAAAGCGCGTGCCGACCTGGCTCGGCATCTGCGTGCCGCGCGTGCAAGCCTTCAGAACAATAATTTATCTGCGACGAAGGCGCGCGTCGCCGCGGCGATCGCGGTACAACCTCAAAGCCGCGACGCCCAGAACCTGCGCGCGGCCGTCAATACACGCGAACAGCAGCGAGACGCATTGTTGAGTCTTGCGCGAGGCTGCGGCCACATCGGCCGGTGGGATTGCGTGTCGCTCAATGCAGGCAGCGCACTCGGTATCGATTCGAGCAGCAAGGAAGCGCGGCATCTGATGACACTTGCGGCACAGGAGTCGGCGCTAGATAGTGCGCGGACGATCGAGCCGGCAACCGACACTGCGCCCGATACACGCGACATCAACTTGCATCATTAAAGCGCGCCCGGCTCGGCGTTTAACGCGCCGACACTGCCGGGCACACTTGTCGCGCGATTGCGCGATATCGCTCAGCCGTGTCTCTCAGCGTGAGCCCTGCAAGCGATCTTTGCACGCGCTTCTCGCTCAACGCCTTTACGACGGCGTCGGCGTAACCGCTCACGTTGTCGGTGTCGACCAATTGCACGCCGGGGAAACCATTGGCGAATGCGAACGCCGGTATCCTGCTCGCGACGATCGGCACGCCCGAAGCCAACGCCTCCAGAAACGCGACGCTGTGCCCTTCCGAACGCGAAGGCATGACGAAAACGTTCGACTCGGAGAGCACGGTCGCCACATCGCTGCGCGGCCCGGCGACCACGACACGCTCCGCGACGCCCAGCTCCGTTGCGAGCGCAACGACCGCGCGCTGATAGTCGGGGTCCTCGACTACGCCGTACAGCACGAGCCGTGCGTCGTCGATCTGTTTGAGCACTTCCCCGAAAGCGCGCACCGTGAGCAGCTGATTTTTGACGGACGCGTATCGGCCGATCTGAACAATCTGCGGAACACTTGCAGCTCGCTGCGCACCGTCGGTAAATGCGAAGCGGGCTAGATCGACGCCGTTCGGCACCACCGTCATCGACGGATGCACGCCGATTGCCTGGATGTAGTCCGTGACGCCTTGCTGCGATACGCCGATCACGACGCTCGCGCGCCCCGACAGAAGATGTTCGATGCGCCGGAACAGCGGGCGCTCGAAATCGTTGGTCGCGGAATGCATGACGTAGACGACAGGCACGCCCAGCGGCAACGCACGCGCGTAGAACGACGGAATAGTCGCATGCGCGAAGATCACGTCTGGGCGGAACCGCCGCACCGCGACGAACAGATTCCACAGTTTGCGTGCCGCGTGGTGCCGTTTCTGTGGAAACCAGCACTGCACGCCGTGCGCCTGTAACTCGCTCGCCAGCGAAGCGAAGTCGTCATGCGCAGGCAGTAGCGACCCCACGCATACCGCCATGCCGCCGGCGCACTGATCGAGCGCGAGGTCTTTCGCGAGCACTTCAGCGCCGGACAAGCGCGGCGCCAGTACGAGATGGAAGACGCGCATCATGCAGTCCTTGCTCTCAAGGTTCTATAAAGCATCCACGCCGCGGCGCAGCCGAGGCCCAGTGTCATCGACCATGCGATACCTGTCACGCCCCACCAGCGAACCGCGAGCGGCGCGCTGATCAGCAGCACCACTACCTGAATCGCCGATGCATGCACAGTCGCTTTTGCATCGCCGATTGCCCGCAAATACGAAACGAGCACCGCAATCAAAGCGCCGATTGCCATGTTGATGACTAGTATTCTGAAGAGCGGCACCGCGGGCAGCCACGCCGCGCCGAGAATCAGCGAGAACATTGGCTCCGCGATCAGCCGCAGCACCTCGACAAACGCGGCGAGCCCGATTGCGGCCGCCAGCAGATAAACCCTGATGAGGCGCGACGCCGCCTTAGGATCGCGGCGATGATGCGCGGCAAAAGTCGGAAACAGGTATTGCGACATCGCGATCGCCGCATCGGCCAGCAGCATCTGCGCGAGACGCGACGACATCTGATAGCCGCCGAGTTGCGCGGGTCCGAGCAGCTTGCCGACCACCACCTTGTCGAACTGGTTGAGCAGCAGGTTGATCACACTGCTCGCCCAGATCCATCGACTGAAGCCGACATACTGGCCAATGCCGGACCACACCGGGCGCACCGGCGGCCTGGGTGTCATGGTGGCCCACGTCATCACGCTTTTGAGCGATTCGCCGGCGACGAGGCCGATCAGTACCGAAGCTGCGCCCGCGCCGAAATAAGCGAGCGCAAGGCCGACCGAGCAGTCGACAAACGCCGCGGCCACCTCAACGCCCGCAATATGCTGAAAGCGCCGCTCGCGCTGGACCACGTAATAGGTCGGCGACGCGAGCCCGCGCAACAGCGGCAGCAACGCGGCAAGCTGGATCAGCACGAGCGATCCGTCGAGATGAAACTGACTGCTCAGTAACGGCGCGAGCGCCACCAGTAACAGCGAAATCAATAAGCCACGCGCCGTTAGTGTGGTCCATACCGCGCCGAGCTGCGAGCGCGTCGGTGCGTGCTCGCCTTGAATGACTGCCTGCGCGAGTCCCGTGTCGGATAGCGCCTCGGCAATCGCGACCGCGAGCAAAGCCACGCTCACACTGCCGATCGCCGCCGGCCCGAGCATCCGGCCGATCGCAAGAAATTTGATGGCCACCAGTCCACGCACCGCGAACTGTTGCAATAACACCCATGTCGCCGCGCTCGCGCCGAAACTGCTGGCTATCGAGAGCGCGGGAAGCCTGATCGCCCGCAAGCTGGTTCTCCGTCTAATTGCAGCGCTTTGCAGCGGTTTAACCAGCGTGTCGTGACTCGCTGTGAACGCCGCGGTGCCTGATTGGAATTGGTCCCGCCAGCAAGCTGGCGACGGTTCATGTATCACCGTAAGCAGGACCATACCGCGAGACATTCGCCGTCAACCGCCATCAACCAGGCGGCTTCGGCCCAAGCCTTTGTCTGGTAGTACGTTTACCCACACAACGCGAGAGATAGGTGTTTTTCATGCTGTGGCGAGTGCTACCGTTATTCATCTGACGCCACGGCAGAGCCCGCGGCTCGGGCCATTTCCGCTCGCTGCGGAGAACCCGCTGACGCAATTCGTCCACCCATGCACGCCTATTTTCACTATGCCTACCGACGTGATCGAACCTGACTTTGTCCTGATCGTGGAGCCCAATCTCACCGGCCACCGGTGGCGGTATGCCGAGTGGACGATGCAAGCCTGCGCAGAGGCCGGCTATCCGTGCATTCTCGTCACTGAATGCGCCAACGAAGATCACCGGCTCGCCAAACAGATCACTGCAGCCAACCGCCCCGATCAGCAGATCGCTTTTGTCGATCCGGACGAAAGCCGCACTCACCGTTTGCGCGAGCGCAATCAGTACTGGCGCTTTCACAACTATTTCCAGCGTGCATATCGCATTCTCAGCCGCACTCAGTCGATCCGGCTGGTCGTCGTGCCCTATGCCGATTATTTCTTCAATGGGCTGCCGTTTCTCGGCTCGCCGTTCGGCAAGACGCCGTGGGTCGGCATTACGATGCGCTCGACGTTTCATCATCACAAGGTCGGCATCAAGGCGCCCGATCGTCCGCTCGTCAACGCCATCAAGGCACAGTTGTTCAAACGCGCGGTTCGCACGCCGGGACTGCGCACGTTGCTGAGCATCGATCCCACCTTGCCGGAATGGGCGGCGCTCAATACGTCGAAAGACAGTGCAAAGGTCGAGTATGTGGCCGACCCTTTCCCGGATGAACGCGCGGAAGACCCTGCACTCGCGCGCGAGCGGCTCGGGCTCGATCCCGCGCAACGCTACCTGCTCGTGTACGGTGCGATTACCGAGCGCAAAGGCATCTACGAACTCGTTCATGCGATGACGCGTCTCGAGAGCGCCCCCACGCTGATCGTTGCAGGCGAACAGGATCCAGTCACGCGGCACTTCATGCGCAATCACGTTCGCAGTCTGACGCCCGCGCCGCTCGTGCTGGATTCGTTTATCTCCATCGACATGGAGCGCGATCTGTTCTCCGCTTGCGACGCGGTATGGCTCGGTTATAAAGGCCATTACGGCATGAGCGGCGTGCTCGTGCAGGCTTACCGCTTCGGCAAGCCGGTAATCGCAACAGAAGACGGGCTGATTGGCTGGTTTAGCAGGCGCTGCGAACTGGGACCGATACTGAGCGACCTGAGCTCCGCGTCGATCGGCAAGGCCATTGCCGAAACAATGACTTCGTGGCCGCACGAACATGCAACGGCATCGTCGCGCGACAATCTACTGTCGCGGAATACGCTCGGCGAATTCAAGCAAACCTTGCTGCAACAGATGGCGTGATTTAACCGCCATCCGCATGATGTGCGCCGCCGGTCACGCCGGCGCACATCATGCGTTTACTCACGACAACTGCCCGCTGGCCACAGGCACTTCCTCGCGCACCGAGCTGCTGCGCTTTTCCGGAAACAACGCGTTGCGCATCAGCAGGAACGGATATTCGATTGCGCGCGTAGTCACATAACCAATCACGATTGCAATGACGAACTGCGCCGTGAGCGCAACGATCCAGATGACGCTGGGCGCGAAGCCAAGCGCGGTGGCCTTGCGAATCACCATGTCGCCGGGAGCAAGCGCGAGAGAGTGCCACAAGTAGATTCCGTACGAATACAGACCCACCCAGGCGACGCCGCGATAAATCCATGTCGTGCGCAGCGACCCCGAGTACTCCAGAACCAGCACGATCAGCGCGGCAAAACCGAGTGCCTGGATCGTGTATCCAATGCTTTCGTCGAGTGCGATGTTGCTCGTCGCCAATACGAGCCATGCACATAGCAGCGCGACGCTCCCGATCAGCAGCCACTTGCGCTTAGCGATCTGGTGATAGATGCCCGGCTTCATCCAGTAGATCGCGGACAGGATCACGCCAATCAGCAAGCTGTCGATGCGGTACTGGGTATAAGCAAACGCCCCTTGCAGGTCGCCGCCTGCCACCGCAAAGCAACGCGCTGTGAGCGTTACCGCACAGATTGCCGACAGTACGCCGATGATCGTCCACGCGCCGAGTCGCAAGCGTGAGAAAAGTAGAAGCAGCGCCGGCAGCACGAGATAAAAATGTTCTTCAACCGCGAGACTCCATGTCTGTGTGATCGAAGTACCGAGGTAATTCTGCAGATGCGTCATGTTCTGGAAAAGAAAGGTATTCCACGGATGCCGGCCGGCCAGCACATGGAAAACAATCAGAACGTAATACGCGGGCCAGATACGGAACATCCGCCGCACGATAAAGCGGCGCGCGTCGACGTGACCCGTTTCAGCGTATTGCCGAAGCAGCAGGCCTCCGACGAGAAAGCCGCTCAATGTGAAGAAGAGATTGACGCCCTCTCGTCCAAAGTTCTTGAGTGGATACTCGATAATCTGAAGGAGTACATTGTCGGTATGAACAGCGTGAAAGTGAAAGCCCATCACCGCAATGATTGCGATGCCACGAACGAAGTCCAGTTCGATCGCACGTCCGGCTTTCGCGGGTCCCGTCCCGCCAAATAGCTTCATTTTGTTTTCCCCTTTCCGTTTTTTCGGTCGCATCCCCCGTCTTTGCATCTTCGGTGTCGGCAGGTACAAGCGACCGCCAAGATCAAGGCATTCACCGACAATAAACGAGAGCTTGCGTGCGTCTTGCAGGCATAGCCCTTTCCACTGTCGCCAGAATCCAGGCAGGCGGAGACGAACAGCAATTTGCGATATCCGCAAGCACAAAGTTGCGCTCACAATGACCCGACGCGAGACCGTCCGCTTAGACGACGGCAAACGGCGACGGGGAGGAAAAAAGAATGCGCCATCAGTATGCAGCACCTTGGATATGGATTTTTCTATTACCGCTTGCGCTGGACTACAAGGCCACCAACGCGACCACGGGCCATTTCGCCCAATTCATATTCGTCGCTCCAGCAGTGGCAGCGGGGCTCGCCCTCCTGCTCATCGCACCGCGTTTTCACGAGCGCTCCCGGCTTCGCACGATCGTCACCACGAGCCTGCTGTTGTGCGTATTCGGTAGTGTCGTTGCGCAACTCATCCAGGATAACGACGGCGGCAACTATTTACGCGTGCTGCTGCCGTTCATGCTTTTTCTGCTCGGCTATCTCGTCGCTTGCAGGCCGTGGAGCGAGCAAAGAATCGCGCAGTTCGAAAAAGCGCTCTTCGCGGCGAACGTAGTCAGTCTCGTGTTCACCTTCGTCTATGGTCTCGCGACGAGCGGCGGCCTGGACGACGCGCGCTTTCGCATCATCTCCGTAACTTTGCTCGGACTGCAAGGCGTGCTGCTTCACGAATTCGTGGTCGCCAAACGCTATTCGCCGTTCACCATCGCCGTCTTTGCCGGCACCGTGATTGTCGAACTGCTGAGCGTGACTCGCAGCCTGCTGGTCGGTACGGTGCTTCTGTTCGTGATAGCAATGGCACTGAGCGCGCCGTCGATGCGGCAGATCTGGCGTGCCGTCGCTCGTGGCCTCATGGTTGTCGTGGTGTTGGCGGGCGTGGCGGGTATCGCGGTACTGGCGGTTCCCAATGTCGCGGAGCACTGGACGCAGCGCATTTTCGTGGCGGAAGCAACCATCTCCGGGAAGGATCCGACCACCATCACGCGTCTGGCAGAAATGCGTGACCAGTATGACCAGGTCACCGCCTCGCCGGAAACGCTGCTGTTCGGTGCGGGCTACGGGCACTACTACCGTTATTCGCCGGATTACCTGCCGGACCTTGCAGGCCAGTTCAGCAAGCAGGATTTCTACGCGATCAACGAATGGGCTGCGGGCCACAACTTCTGGGTCTATCAGCTGTTCGCGGGCGGGCTCGTGTTCGGTATCGCGATGCCTCTCGCCACACTCGGCGCGCTCGCGCTCTGTTTCTTCGCCTATCGCTACTGGCGCTCGGTAGTACCCGATGCGCCCATGCTGCCAATACTCGGCCGCGCGATCATGCTGTTCGCCGCGCTGCCGGCCACCTCTATTGGCGGCAATCCACTTGGGCCTCGCTTTTCGGGGCTCGTATTCGGCATTGGACTCGGTTTGATGATTGCCACTTACACGCGTTTGCAGCGCGCACTGCCGGCACGCGCGAATCGCATGAACGCCGCGCGCCGCATGCGGGCCGCCGCCTCGCCAGACATACCGCGCCGCATGCAGCCAGGCATGGGCCGCACGGATGTCGCCAGCACGCTGGGCATGTCGCAGACGGCACGGCTGCCGGGTTCCAACCGACCGGATATCGCGCGATGAAAATCCTACACGTGCTTGCAAGCGTCGATCCGCGCGCCGGCGGTCCAGTTGAAGGCGTTCGCCGTAGCGGCGTGGCCATGCAGGATGCCGGTCATGAAGTCGAAGTTGCCACCTGCGATGCCCCGGACGATCCATACCTCGCTGCTTTTCCGTTCCCGGTTCATGCGTTCGGTCCCACGACCAACCGCTACAGCTATAGCGCCTATCTCGCGCCGTGGCTCGCGAATCATGCGAAGCGCTTCGACGCCGTCGTCGTGCACGGCCTGTGGCAATACCATGGCTTTGCGACATGGAAAGCGCTGCATGACAGCGGCGTGCCGTACTACGTGTACACGCACGGCATGCTGGACCCGTGGTTCAAAGAGGCGTATCCGCTCAAGCATCTGAAGAAGTGGCTCTACTGGCCGTGGGCTGAGTATCGTGTGCTGCGCGACGCGCGCGCTGTGATCTTCACCACCGAAGAAGAACGCACCAGGGCCCGCCAATCGTTCTGGCTCTATCGCGCTCGCGAGCGCATTGTGCCGTTCGGAACAACGGTGCCCAAGGTCGACGCAGCGTCGGTACGTGAAGCGTTTTTGCAGGCAGTACCCAGCGCACGCGGCAAACGCGTCGTGCTGTTTCTCGGCAGAGTGCACGCGAAAAAAGGCTGTGATCTGCTGATCGACGCATTCGCGCGCGTGGCCAAACGTGACGAGAGGCTGCATCTCGTGATCGCCGGCCCGGATGAAACCGGCTGGGCCGCGAGTCTGCGCGCTCAGGCGCAGGCTGCCGGGATCGCGCATCGCATGAGCTTGCCGGGTATGCTGCAGGGCGATCTGAAGTGGGGAGCCTTTCACGCAAGCGACGTATTCGCGCTGCCGTCACATCAGGAGAACTTTGGCGTCGCGGTGGCCGAGGCACTCGGCTGCGGTTTGCCCGCGCTGATCTCCGATAAGGTCAACGTGTGGCGCGAAATCGAAGAAGACGGCGCTGGGCTGATCGGACCGGACACCGTCGAGGGCACCGAAAAGAGCCTGGTTCGCTGGCTGGAACTGGACGACGCTGCTCGTGAAGCGATGCGTGTGCAAGCCGCGCGCACATTCAACGCCCGCTTCAGGATCGAAACCATGGTGAGCGCGTTGACCACCTTGCTTGAAACGAGAGGCGGTCACCACGACGAAGCAGAGAAGGCCACGCTCCCCGCTTTTCGCAAAGCAACTCAGCAGGCTCGCTGACATCCAAAAAAAAGGCGGCACTTATATAAGCGCCGCCTTTTTTTTATTCCAGGCGACGCCGCGTTCACCGCGCCGTCGCCTTTTCATTGCACTGCCGGTTCACTGCTCCTTCATCAACGGCGTCAACGTCGAGGCCGCGATCGGCAGCGTCTCTACCGGCGACTGCGCCGGCGTAACACCGCTATTGGCCGCTTCCGCGCGCGTATTGCCGACGATGTTCGGAACGTCGAGCTGCCGGGCCAGGTGGCCGGCGAGCCGCAACGACAACGCGGCGATCGTAATGGTCGGGAAGTTCGCGCCGACAGTCGGGAACACCGAACTGCCGCCAATGTAAAGATTGCTGATGCCGTGTACCTTGCAATCGCGATCGACCACGCCCTCGCGCGGCGAATCATGCATGCGCGTCGTGCCCATGTGATGCCACGTCCCTTCCAGTTTTTGCGGCCAGGCCCTGCCTTCGAGCGGCGCATCGAGCCGGACTTCGGCGACGCGTGCGAGCCGCAGTTCCTTCGCGAGCGCGTCGAACGTTTTGTCGAAGGTGCGCTTTACCTGGTCGCCAAGGCGCCAGTCGACCTTCACGCGCGGCATGCCGAACTGATCGCGTTTATCGGCGCTCAGTGTGACGCGGCTGTCCGGATCGGGCACCGCCTCGACGATTGCCTGCAGCGTGACGTCGGTGATCAGCGCCGGCCACTGTAGCAGCCGCGTCAAGCCATATCCCACCGTATGCAGAGGATGCGCCGCCATCGTCGCAATGTCCGCCTTCAGGCTGCGCCCCGGCTGGTCCTTGTGCATCAGCGCTTCCTTGCAGCGGATCAGCGCCTCGGAGCCCGCACTGCCTTCGCCGTACCACCGCGAATAAAGCCATACGCGAGAATTGAGCAGTTTTTCGCGCTCCATCATCTCCGGTCTCGGCGCGAACTGAGAAGAGATCTTCGTTCCGTGTGCCGAGACAGCCGGGTTCTGGTAGTGGTACTTGATGTCATACAGCTTGTTGCGCGCAACGCCCGGCAGGAAACGCACTTTCCCCGACATCATGCGCGGGTGATCCATGAAGTAGCGTCCCACCAGATCGTTCGCGTTGCCGAGTCCCGCCGCCTGCACGTTGTTCGAAGCAAGCAGCAGGCGCGCGTTCTCGATACCGCCCGTGGCCAGCACGAAGATGCGCGCCTTCACGGTCATCCTGCGGCCGCTGAGCGTGCCGACCTGCACTCGTGTGATCGTCGTGCCTTGAGCATCCGCGTCGATGTTCAGAACGTTCGCGTACAGAAACACGCGCACACGCGTAGAGCGCGCCAGTTCCTCGCGATACACCTTGCCGAAGCGCACCGGAGGGCTGAACTGGGCAACGGTGTCGCGCATATCGCCGGTGCCTAGCGGAATGCGGCGCACGTCCGGGCGGCCGATCTCGCGCTCCCAGTAGGCGGGGTCGAAGGTTTGAGGGCCGAGCTTCAGCAGATCGTGCGTGCGCGCATAGTATGGCGCGAGCTCGTCCAGACCGAACGGCCAGCCGCTATGCGGAATCCAGTCGCGCTTCTCGAAGTCCCACGGATCGAGCGGGCGGCACCAGCCGCCCCAGCAGTTGCTGCTGCCGCCAAGATAGCGGCTGCGCGAGCCGTCCGCGAACCGGTACGGCAGCCCGGCATTCTCGCCGCGATAGAGGTCGCGTGTCGCCTCGTCGGGAACGAGGCCGCCACTTTCAAGCATGCAGGTATCCACGCCGATCCGCGACATTTCGCGAGCGAGCGTGATGCCCGCGACCCCTCCCCCGATGATGCAAACCGTCGTTTCAATGACCGTGTTTTGCTCGACATTGCGAGTATCGATGAACATCCGCAGCTCCCGTATTCTTCATAATGTTTGTGGGGCGTCGCTGGCTCGCAAGCGAG
>Ga0105240_10012763_pt1 | contig 11579 bp, 12 predicted proteins | sample KBSC54metaG_FD_80426 | JGI IMG/M metagenome (GOLD analysis project Ga0105240, IMG submission 80426) | Corn rhizosphere microbial communities from Kellogg Biological Station, Michigan, USA - KBS C5-4 metaG | ecosystem: Host-associated > Plants > Roots > Rhizosphere > Soil | place: Michigan, USA...
GTGGTGCTGGCTTTCCCGAAGCTGCAGAATGGCGGCGCGCGCCCCAGCTTCAATCTGCGCGAAGGGCCCGAAATCGCGCCCGGGTCCGGCACGCGGCTCGGTCCGGATACAGCGTTGGCACTGGCGAAGAAGACATTCCCCGACGCGACGCCGATCAGCATCACCATCCCGTCGCGTCCCGATCGCACCATCGTGGTCAGCATGCTGGCGCATGATGCGGTGGGAGCTCAGGTCTGTGTTGATCCTTGGCAGGGCGCGGTGGTAGGCCAGCGCGATCCTTCCCAAAGCTTCCTCGCCTGGCAGCGCCCGGTGCACCAAGGCGTCGGGCTGGGCGCGGTGTGGCGCGCGCTTGTGTTTCTGTCCGGTTTTGTGCCCAGCCTGTTCGTCGTCACCGGCGTGATCATGTGGGCGAAGAAGCGCAAGCGACGTCTGCCCATGGCGACTTTGGTGGAGGAGGTGGTGTCATGACCATGCACTTCTCTCCGGGGCATCTTTCCTCCGGCACGTTCGACGAACGGACCGCGCATCCGCTTCGCACCATGTCGCGCTCCAGTGACGAGGGGCGAAGCCGTGTTGGTGCGTTCCTGATCACGGTCCTTATCCATGTGGGCGTGATCGCCGCCTTTATTGTAGGGGTGCAAGTGGCGGCGCCGATCCTGTCGCCGCCGGTGATGATGGTGCAAATCGAGCCGCCCAAGAAAGACAAGCTCGATCTTTCCACGCCGCCGCCGGTCTTGCTGCGTCCCACCGTGCTCACCGTGCCGCCGCCCGAATTGGTGATCCAGACGCCGGCGCACACCATGACCGCCGCGCCGCCTGTGATCGAAGCGCCCCCCGCTGTGGCTGCGCCGTCACCGCAACGGGGCGTGAGTGAGGGCCGCGAGACCTATCTCGGGCGTTTGCTGGCGCAGCTCAACCGCTTCAAACATTACCCGCCGGAGGCCCGCAAGGCGCATATCGAGGGCGTGGTGCAGGTGCATTTCGTGATGGAAGCGGACGGTCACATCACCACAGCCGAAATTCAGAAAAGCTCGGGCCGCCCCGCATTGGACAAAGAAGCGCTGGCGTTGATGGAGCGGGCGCAGCCGCTGCCGCCGCTGCCGGCGGATTTTCCCACCCGCACTTTGGATGCCGTGGTGCCGATCGAATTTTCCTTGAACGGCTAGATTTTTTGTCGCGCAATCTACGGAAAACCGCTGCACACTTTTCCGGATTGCGCTCCTAGCCGCGATCCACGCCGGGCGCGCGCGTTGCCCATAGAAGCGCGATGAACAGACCCTTGGAGCAGGGCAGCAGCGCCATCGATAGCGCTCCGAACAGCGCCGCCCAGGTGAAGACGCCGGCCCAGAAGGGCATAAAGGCATCCAGGCTGACGAAGAACATCAGCGGCATGAAGACATGGCCGACCACGATGATGGTGCCCCAAGGCGCGGCGTCGTCGGCGCGGATGCGTCCGAATTCGGCGCCGCAATTGGCGCAGCTCTGAACCTGCTTCAGATAGCTGGCGAATAGCCTGGTCTTGCCGCAGCTGGGGCAGAAACCCAGCAATCCCCGCCTTGCCGCCAGGCCCAGAGGGATGTCCGAGGGCTTCAATGCATTCAGGGTCAAAATTCCGCTTCCCATACAAGCCTCCATACAGTAGAAGCATACAATATGCGTATATATGGAATGCGCTGGTACCGGCAATGAACAAAGCGCCGCAGGCCTGGATGCCCCAGATCCGCCGCGATGGCGGGCCGCTTTACCTCGCCATTGCCGACGCCATCGCCGCCGATGTGGCGGGCGGCCGGCTCAAGCCTGGCCAACGGCTGCCGCCGCAGCGGCCCCTGGCCGATGCGCTGGGCATCGATTTCACCACTGTGACGCGTGCCTATGCCGAGGCGGGGCGTCGCGGCCTGGTGGAAGGCCGGGTGGGGCAGGGCACGTATTTGCGTCTCCGCCGGAAATCCTCTTCCCTGGAAGCGGCTCGCAGCATCGATGTCAGCATGAATTTGCCGCCGCGCTTCCAAGACGCGGCGCTGGAAGCGCGTGTCGCGTCCGGCATCGCGGAGGTGGCGAGCGACGGCCTCGATCTCTTTCTCACCTATCAGGATCCGGCGGGCACGGAGAGTGATCGCATCGCCGGTGCGCAATGGCTCTCCTCGCGCCTACCGGGCGTCACGGCGGACCGTATCGCGATCTGCCCCGGCACCCAGGGCGCGCTCACCGCCTCGCTGGCGCTTCTGGCCAAACGCGGCGACACGGTCTGCGTGGAAGCGCTGGCTTATCCCGGCTTCCTGGCGCTGGCGGCGCATCAGGGCATCGTGCTGGCTCCGGTGGCGATGGACGGCCAGGGATTTCTGCCGGACAGTTTCGAAGCCGCCTGCAAGGCACACCACCCCAAGGCGCTCTATCTCACGCCCACGTTCCACAATCCCACTACCGCGACTTTGCCGCTCGGGCGCCGCCGTCGCTTGGTGGAGATCGCGCGCCGCCATGGCGTGACCATCATCGAAGACGATGCTTATGGCGCTCTGCCGCGCGATCCGCTTCCGCCGCTGGCGGCGCTGGCGCCCGATTGCGTGCATTACATCGGGGGACTCTCCAAATGCCTTTCGCCCGCGCTGCGGCTGGCCTATCTGGTGCTGCCGGATGCGCGCACCCGTGCCCGCGCCGCCGACGCGATCCGCGCCTTCGCCGGCATGGCATCGCCTTTCACCGCGGCTATCGTCACGCGCTGGATGGAAGATGGCACCGCGGCCGCGATCCTTGGCGCCATCCGCGCCGAGACAGCCGCACGCCAGATCGTCGCTGCGAAGTTATTGCCGGAAGCAGTGACCGATCCCGAATGTTTTCATGCCTGGCTGAAACTGCCCAAGGGCTGGCGCGCCGGTGCGCTGGCATCGCGGGCGCGGCTCGATGGCCTTGGACTGGTGACGGCGGATGTGTTCGCGGCGGGCGACGCGCCGGAAGCGGTGCGCATCGGCCTGGGTGCGCCCCGTACGCGGCAGGATCTCACACGCGGACTGGAGAGCCTGGCCGATCTCCTACAACGCGCGCCCGGCGTGTCAGCAGGTATCGTATAGAGCGGTTCCAGGAAAAGTGTGCAGCGTTGCCACGACGCTGACGCTAAGCAACTCCGTCCGAAACCGCGATAAAAACTAATCTTTCTGAGCGCGGTCGAATTTTTCCCGCGCCTTGTTGATGTCGCCGATATGACCTCGCGCCCACCCGCTCAGGGGCTCAACCGCTTTCCAAAGTGAACGTCCAAGCTTGGTCAATTCATATTCCACGCGCGGTGGAATGGTGGGAAAGATGGTGCGCGTCACCAGCCCGTCGCGCTCCAGCCCGCGCAAGGTCAAAGTCAGCATGCGTTGGGAGATGCCGCCGACCAGGCGCTTGATCTCGTTGAAGCGCTTTGGCCCGTCGCCCAGCAGCACAATGATCAGCACGCTCCACTTGTCGCCCACCCGCGCCAGCACGCCGCTGACGGCGCGGCAGTCGGTGGAGTTATGGTCGAGACGTTCGGTCACTTCTGTGTGCTCCGGTATCAATTTTGTGCCTTCTTGCGAGATATAGGCACGGTATCCCATATAGTCCAGGTTACTATTCAATACCGAGGAACCAATGGATACTTTATTGCATGTCGATGCCAGCATCCTGGGCGATCACTCCGCCAGCCGGAAACTGTCCGCCGCGGTGACCGAGCGGTTGAAAGCCGCCGATCCCGGCCTGAAAACCGTCTATCGCGACCTCGCCGCCACGCCCCTGCCGCATCTGTCGGGCGCGCATCTGGCGGCGGCGCAAGGTGCTACCCCGGCTACCCCTGCGATCGAAAACGAGCTGATAGAAAGCGCCCAGGTATTGGAAGAGTTTCTCGCAGCCGGCACGGTGGTGATCGGGGCGCCGATGTACAATTTCACCCTTCCTACCCAGCTCAAGGCCTGGATCGACCGCATCCTGGTGGCGGGCAAGACCTTCCGCTATGGCGCGAACGGCGTCGAAGGCTTGGCGCGCGGCAAGCGCGTGATCGTGGCGGTGTCGCGCGGCGGCTTCTACGGGCCCGGTACGCCGGCCGAAGCGATGGAGCATCTGGAGAGCTATCTCAGAAGCGTCTTCGCTTTCATCGGCATCACGGATGCGGAGTTCATTGTCGCGGAAGGTCTGCAGACGGGCGCCGAGCACCGCGAGAAGGCGATGGATGGCGCGCTGAAAGCCGCCGTCGCGCTCGAGGCGGCTTAAGCTTTTCCGGGCAGGGCCCCCGATAGGGCGATAAGGCGGGTCTTTGCATCCTCCGCCAGATGAAGCGTTAGCTCCCTCGCGCTCATCGGACGGCTCGCTGCCAGCCTCGCCGTCAGCCTGGCCGCTTGGCCGGACCAGAGATTGCTGAAATCGCCGGAGCTTTCCGCTTCCGCCTTGGCCTTCAATGACGCCAGCGCGCCTGCGGCCAGCGGAAAAGCGGGGAGGTCCGGCGACAGCGGTCCCAGTTCGTGCATCAAGCGGTTGACGATGCCGCGCGCTGGCCGACCGGTGAAGAGATTGGTGATTTCGGTGTCTTCATCGCGGGCTTCGGCCAGCGCCGCGCGGTGGGGCGCCGACAGTTTCGCTTCCAGGCAGAAGAGATAAGCAGTGCCGATCTGCACTGCGCTTGCGCCCAAAGCCAGGGCGGCGGCGATACCCCGGCCATCGGCGATGCCGCCTGCCGCGATCACCGGCACGTCGACCGCGTCCACCACCTGCGGCACCAGCGCGAAGGTGCCGATCTGGCGCGCCATGTCGTGACTCAAGAAATTGCCGCGATGGCCGCCCGCTTCCGCGCCCATGGCGATCACCGCATCGCAGCCATGCTCTTCCAGCCAGCGCGCTTCGGCCACCGTAGTGGCTGACGCGATTATTTTTGCCCCGGTCGCCTTCACACGCTTAAGCAATACATCGTCGGGCAGACCAAAATGAAAGCTCGCCACCGCCGGCCGCAATTCCTCGACCAAAGCGCAGGCGGCTTCATCGAACGGCTTGCGGCTGGCGCCAGGGGTCTGAGCTTCCGGATCGATGCCCAGTTCCCGGTAATAGGGCAGCAACCGTGCTCGCCAGGCCGCTTCGCGCTCTTCGTTCTCGGGCGGCTGCTTGTGGCAGAAGAAATTGAGATTGACGGGCCCGCCTACCGCCTTGTCGATGGCCGCAACGCCGGCCCGGATCTGGTCGGGCGAGAGCGAGGCGCAAGGCAATGAAGCCAGGGCGCCAGCTTCGCCCGCGCCGATCGCCATTTCCACGGTGCCGAAATTTGCCATCGGCGCCTGCACCAAAGGCAGGCGAATGTTGAACAGATCGAGGATCTTGCGGTCTGGCCAGGTCATGGATCTTGCAGTTGCAGCATAATGTCGGGGGCTATCCAAGCCCGGCTTTGGCATTCTTATCCGCTGATTTATCGTCAGGCTATGTCGTTTTGCGGTCTAGCGGGGCGTCTGTAGGCCAAAGCGGCAGAGGAGGGGCACATGCAGTTTCTGGCGATCAGCGCAGTGGCGGGATTGATGGCGGCCGCGTCCGGCGGCGGAAAGCCGTATAGCGATACGTCCTTCAAGGAGCCGAATGGCGACCGGGTGCTGCAGCAATCCATCGACATTGCTTCCGCACCGTCCTGTCCCTGGCGGGCACTGACCGACGAAGAAGGCGTCAAGGCTTTCGGCGTGGCAATCGCACATATCGAAATGAAGAATGGCGGCGTGATCGAGGAGGGCTTTTCGCCCAATGCCAAGATCGGTGGCACCGACACCATCCGCCATCGCATCATCGCCTATCTGCCGGAGCGCTTGCTGGTCCTGCGCAACGAGCAGACGCCACCGAACCTGCCGCATGCCGAGCTCTACAAAAATGTGGTGCAGGTGATCGCCATCGAGCCGCGCGGGCCGGGCAAGACCCGGCTCACCATCTCCCATACCGGTTATGGCGCGGGAGCCGATTATGATGAGCTCTACAATTTCTTCCGGACTCACAATCCGGAATTCCTGACAGGCGCCAAAAAGCTCTGTGAGGCGTCCAAGCCGTAATTTCCGTGCAAGCTTTGACTTAACTGGGGAAAGGAAACCGCATGACACCGGAGAGCACCGCATCGTCACTGTTGGGCCGCGACGCCCTGATTGTCGCCACCACCGTGGGGTTGATCCTGCAATTCGCCATGGTCGTGGCCGGGCATTATTCCGCCCCGGTGAAGGCCAGCTTCGCCATCGGCGGCATGCTGTTCTCGCTGGTGGCGGGACTTCTCTATATCCGCCTGGCGCCGGGCGGCTGGGCCGGAGCCTGTTTGGGCGGCGCCATCGCGGGCGGCCTTTGCGCCATCATCGGCATTGCCGTCTCGGTCTCGCTGAAGGATGTGCCCACCCAGATCCTGTGGCTGGGAACTTCGGCTTCGGTGGTTACCGGAGTGATCGGGGGCGCCATCGGCAAGGTCCTCGGCTGAGGGATCGGCTAGCCGTCCTTACGATAAATTTACAGCGACATCACGTACATTGCCGCGGCGCATTCTTCTGGCTAATCCTTGCTTGACCGGCGGCCACAACGCCGGAACTCGGGGAAGGACCAGATGAAAAGACTAGCTATTGCTTTGTTGCTTTCCATGGCGGGGACGCCAGCGTTCGCGGGCGAATCCGCCGGCCTGACGCTACCGCCGGGCTTTCATGCCACCGTCGTCGCCGACGGCCTGGGGGCCGGCGCCCGCCATGTGGCGGTGCGTGCCAATGGCGACGTCTATGTCTCCACCCGCAAGCCTAAGGACAATGTGCCCTCGATTGGGGTCTGGGCGCTTCAGATGAACAAGGACCACAAGGCGGTCCAGACCGATCATTTCGGCTCGGCCGAAGGTGGGACTGGCATGCGGCTCTATAAGGGCGCGCTCTATGTCGCCGGCCCGGATGCGCTCTATCGCTTCAAGTTCAAGGGCAATGAGCTGACGCCCTCAGCCAAGCCGGACGTGATCGTCAGCGACCTGCCGGCGCGCCGCAGCAATATTGGTATCGCCTTCGACGGCAAAGGCGGGCTTTATGTGGTGGTGGCGGGCGCGGGCAATATCTGCACCGATCCCAATGTGCCCAAGGATCAGAAGCCGGTTGGCCTCAAGCCTTGCCCGCTCTTGAACGGGCGCGCCGGCATGTGGCGCTTCGATGCCGAGAAGTTGAACCAGAAATTCCCCGATGGCGGCGAACAGCTTGCCACCGGCGTGCGCGACATGATGGCGGTGGCCTGGTCGCCGGAGATGAAAAGCGTCTATGGCGTGATGCAGGGCCGCAACGGCACCGCCAATCTGGTGCCGGGCATGGCGAAAGAGTCCGATACGGTGGCCGAAGAAATGCACCGCCTCGACAAGGGGGCCGATCTGGGCTGGCCCTATACCTATTACGACACGGCGCTGAAAGCGCGCGTGCTGGCGCCGGAATATGGCGGCGACGGCAAGATGCCGCCATCGGAAGGCAAGTATGACACGCCGGTGGTGGCCTTCACCTCGCATGAGTCGCCGGTCGATCTGCAATTCTATGACGGCAAGCAATTCCCCGCGAAATATCGCGGCGGCGCCTTCATCGCCTTCCAGGGCGGTTCCGGTCCAGAAATGCTGCCGCAGGGCCGCAGCGGCTACAACGTGACCTTCGTGCCGTTCGATAAGTCCGGCAAAGCCGGCACGCCGGAAGTCTTCGCCGACAATTTCGCCGGTCCCACTCCGTCCGACCGCAACACGGGCAAGGCGCAATTCCGTCCCAGCGGCATCGCGCAAGCGCCGGATGGCTCACTTTATGTGGTGGACACGATGAAAGGCCGTCTCTGGCACATCTATTATGATGGAAAAGGCTGATTTGACCCCATCCGCCCTTCGCACGCTCGAGAGCGTGCTACGGGCCCCTTCCCGTCCAAGCGCTTCGCGCTGAGGGGAAGGCGGGGCACGACCAAGTTTCAACAGGCGCTCATACGTCTTGGCCATGGCTTTCTTCCCCCGCGCGGCAAAGCCGCTGGCGGGGGAAGATGTCTGCTAGCGGGCTTGCCCGCGTGGCAGACAGATGGGGGCGGCGTTCATTGCGGAATGCGTGGTTTGATCCGGGCGATGAAATCGGCGCGGGAGTTTTCGGACGGAAAAGGCTCGGCCGGCACCGGCACGCCCAGGAATTTGCACAAGGGCTCCCAGCCTTCGCCCACTTGATAAACGAGCAGGCGTTCCGCCGGGATGGTGCGAACTACAGTCTCGGTGTGGCGGCGGAAATAGTCGGCCATGAAGGCGCGGTCATGCAGCTTGTCGCCGAAATCCTTCAGGATGGTGGCGAAGAATTCCGAGAAAGGGCCGGGTTGGGTGGTGGGGCCGTCTGCCGCAAAGATGGTGGCTTGTGTGGATTCGAACCATTGATCGGGATCGCGCACGGTATGCAGCACTTTGGCGTGCGGATAATGCGCGGCAAGCTCGCGCCAATAGCGCGCCCCGGGATAATCCACCATGGATTGATAGTTGGCGAAGATGGCATCCCAGTCAGGCTTGCCGTTCGCGGCGTCGATCCAAAGAAAGCGGCTTTCCGGATTCTGGAAGACCTCGACCATGTGATGGCACGGACCAAGCCCCAGCATGCTGAGCGCGGTGTGCAGCGATTTGGTGCCCGTGCGGCCGAGCCCCGAGCCAACGACTTTCAGCGCCATGATCCCCCCGATTATTTTTTGAGCCGGGACGCTAGCCGAAAAGCAGCCTAGATGTCGATCCGATAGACGCTGGCCGGCTGGCGCGGCACTCGTTCGGGCGGCGTGATCGCAAGACCCGCGCTGCTTTGCTCGAAAACGAGCGGCGCTTCGACGCCCAGAAGGCGCACGCTCTTGACCTTCCGCTCCGGCTTTAAGGACGCGATCACCACCTTGGCGCCGTCCGGCTCCGCCATCTGGATGGCGTAAAGCGCGCCGGCCTTTGTCGTGAAGCGGAAGTCACGCGTGGTATAGGGCTTGGCTTTGCTTTCGGAAAAGCTGCCATTGGCGGGCTCGGTGGGGCCTTCGCCGAAAATTTCCCATGGCCGGCTGCCATAGATGGCTTCGCCATTGGTCTTGAGCCACCCACCCACCGCCAGAAGCGTATCGCGCGCCGCATCGGGAATGCGGCCATCGGCCTGCGGCCCGACATTGAGCAACAGATTGCCGTTCTTGGATACGATATCGGCCAGAAGGTGCACGATCTGCTCGACGCTTTTATAGGTGTCGTTCTCGATATAGCCCCAGCTCTTGTCGCTGATGGACGTGCAGGTCTGCCAGGTGTCGGCGCGGATGCCAGGCGCCTGTCCTCGTTCAATGTCCAGGGTGCCGGCGCCGTCTGCGAATTCACCCAGCTTGTAATTGACCACGGCCGAGCCGCCGCGCCGCGCCGCGTGATTGTAATAATAAGCCAGGAAAGAGGGCAGGGTGTTGCGGAAGGACGGCTGGCCGATCCACCAGTCGAAATAAATCAGCTCGGGATCGTAGCGCACCACAAGCTCCGCCTGCCGAGCCAGCCAGTCGTCCAGCCAGGCTTGCGAGACATAAGTATAGTCACCGAACAGATCATCGCTGTTGGGTCCTGCCATGCGCGTCTGCGCCGGGCCATACAGCGCGGCATTGGCCGGATCGGCCACATCGGACGGAAATTTGCGGCCTTCGTCGAAGAACCAGTCATGCTCGGCGCGGTGCGACGACAGACAGAAATGCAGGTCATGGCTACGCGCCGCCGCCTTGATCTCGGCGATCACGTCCCGCTTCGGCCCCAGCTTGACGGCGCTGAAATCCGACAGATGGGTGTCATACATCGAGAAACCGTCATGATGTTCGGCGACTGGCACGACATAGCGCGCCCCTGCGTTGCGGAAGAGGGTCATCCAGACATTGGGATCGAAGCGTTCGGCCTTGAAGCGGGGAATGAAATCCTTGTAGCCGAATTTCGTGTGCGGCCCGTAGGTCGCGACATGATGGGCGAATTCCGGACTGCCCTGGACATACATATTGCGCGAATACCATTCGCTGCCGAAAGCCGGGATGGAGTAAAGCCCCCAATGGATGAAGATGCCGAACTTGGCGTCGGCATACCAGGTGGGCGTCTTGTGACTCTGCAGCGAAGCCCAGTCGGGACGGAACGGCCCGTCTTCGCGGCCCTTGCGCACCTCCGCCAGAAGGCGCGCGCGCTCCGGCGCATAGCGGGCGGTTGCTTTCAGCCAGTCGCGGTCGAGCTCGGTGGGTGCGCGATGGTCCTCAGCCAAAGCCGGCGGCACGGCGAGGCCAAGGCCCGCGCCCGCGGTGGCGATCAGCCATTCCCGGCGCGACAGGATAGGGGTTGGGCTCATATCTTTTCCTCCGCGTAAATGGCGGACCAGTTTCTTCTGTAAATCTCCGCGGGTCTTTGGCGGTTGGCAAGCCTTTCGATCGGCTTTTCCCCGCGAAGAAGGCGCGGGGCCATGCTATGTCTCGCCCACAATCGACAGAAAGATAGAGGGTGGAATGAGCAGCGCCGTGGCCGATATCGTCAAACCTTTGATCCCCATGAGCGCGGCTTACAAGCGCATCGCCACGGAGGAGGCCTATGCCCCCGCCGAAATGCTGCAGCGCTACCGCAAGCTGATCGACGAAAAAGGCACCACCGATCCCGGCTTCCTGTCGCAATGGGCTTACTTCCTGGGCAATGCCAGCATGATGCAGAGGCTCGCCACCCGCTTCACCGATGTGGGCGAGGGTCGCATCCGCGACATGGATGCGACCGGCATTTCGCGCCAGATCGTTTCGCTCACCAGCCCCGGCGTGCAGATCTTCGATGCCGACACCGGCACGGCGTTGGCGACCAAATGGAACGACGAGTTGGCTGCGAATATCGCCAAGCATCCCGATCGTTTCTCCGGCCTGGCGGCCGTGGCGCCGCAAAATCCAGCTGCGGCGGCGAAGGAATTGGAGCGCGGCGTCACCAAGCTGGGCTTGAAGGGCGCCATCATCAATTCCAACACCCAGGGCGAATATCTCGATGATCCAAAATTCTGGGATATTCTGGCGGCGGCGGAATCTCTCAACGCGCCGATTTATCTTCATCCCGCCACCGCGCCGGCGCGGATGATCGGCCCCATGATCGAGAAGGGTCTGGAAGGCGCGTTCTATGGCTTTGCGGTGGAAACCAGCGTGCATCTGCTGCGCATGATCATGAGCGGGGTGTTCGACCGTTTCCCGAAGCTGCAAGTCATCGCCGGTCATGGCGGCGAAGGTCTGCCCTTCTGGCTGGTGCGCTTTGATCTCTTTCAGCGCAATTACGCTGCCAACAACCGCTTCCCGCACATGCCCAAGCTGAAGCGGAAAGTCAGCGAATACATTAAGGAGAATATCCCCGTCACTTCCAGCGGCATGGCGTGGTCGCCGGTGATCCGCTTCTGCCAGGATGTGGTCGGCATGGACCGGGTGATGTATGCGATGGATTATCCCTACCAGTATGACGCGGCGGAAGTGAAAGAGACCGACGACATGCCGATCAGCGACGCCGACAAGAAGAAATTCTACCAGACCAACGCGGAGCGGATCTTCAATCTGACCTGACGGCGCGGGCTTGCCCGAGCGCCAGCAGAATCAAAGACAATAGGAAGGCGGGA
>Ga0105240_10012764_pt1 | contig 11578 bp, 6 predicted proteins | sample KBSC54metaG_FD_80426 | JGI IMG/M metagenome (GOLD analysis project Ga0105240, IMG submission 80426) | Corn rhizosphere microbial communities from Kellogg Biological Station, Michigan, USA - KBS C5-4 metaG | ecosystem: Host-associated > Plants > Roots > Rhizosphere > Soil | place: Michigan, USA...
CTTATCGTGTCGGGTCGTTCCTTTGTCCAGCAACATTTCCGTGAGCGTGGCGACGGCGGAATTTCCGTCCGCCTGGCTGGCGAAGAAATCACCCGCGGGCAATGACCCGGCGAGGGTCACGACACCGTTCGCCCCCATCGGGTAAGTCATGAGATCTATACCGGCGACCCTCGTGTGCGCGACATGATCGGCGATGTCCGCATTCGCGCGTGGCGCCAGGGTGATGGTTGCCAGAGCGCAGAGCGCGACACCGTTTTTCAGCCGCATGGACTTCACTTAGCGGTCACCACCGGGACGAACCAACCCGTGGTGCTGCGATCCTCGCTGAAATACTCGTTCGCAACCCGCAGCACGTCCGTGGGCGTTACTTTCGCCACCTTGTCGACATAGGTGGCGTAGAGGGTCCAATCGCCCACCCCAATCCAGTCATTGATCTGCGCTGCGATGCGGGTAGTGCCGTCCCGGTTGTAAGCCTCGCTGGCACGGAATTGATGGACGACTCTCGAGACTTCCTCCACTGTCACACCCTGGTTCTTGACCTTCCCGATCTCTGCGAGCAGCGTCGCTTCGACCTGCTCGTGTTTGGCTTCCGGGGCCAGGCCGGCCGATACGAGGAACAGTCCAGGATCGTGCATGAGCTCGATTTCGGCGCTGACGCGGGTCGTCAGCGACTTGTCCATCAACGCCTTCGATAGCCGGCTGTTCTCGCCCTTGCTCAGGATGGCGCCTAGCACATCCAAAGCCGGTATGTCCTCGTCACGCCCGTTGGGGCCCTTGTAGGCGATCATGACCGTGCCGAGCTGGCCGGGTCGTTTCAGGACGACGCGGCGAGGGCCCTGCTGCGGTGGCTCCGTCGTGTATGGCTGCGGGACGGGCCGTGGCGAATGGGGGATCGCGCCGTAGTATTTCTTGATCAGCCCCAGGACGTGGGCGGGATCGAAAGCGCCGACTACCGTCACCGTGGAGTTGTCCGGCCAGTAGAACGTATCATAGAACTCACGTAGCTTCTCGAGCGGAACGTTCTCGATGTCGCTGCGCCAGCCGATCGTCATGTGATGGTAGGGCTGGGCCTCGAAGGCAGACGCGAACACCTCCTTCATCAGGGTATTGCCCGGGTTGTTCTCGCCTCGCTCGTACTCGTTGCGCACGACCGTCATTTCCGCCTGCAGGTCCGCCGCATGCAGCCAGAGGTTGCGCATGCGGTCGGCCTCGATGGCAATGTAGCCCTCGAGGTTGTCGCGACCGAGGGTGGCGAAGTAGTTGGTCCGATCGAACGAGGTTGCCGCGTTGTATTGCCCGCCTACCCGCTCGAGGTATTGCTTGACGCTGTTGCCGCTCGGGTCGTTGAAGTGCTCACTGCCTTTGTACATCAGGTGCTCGAGGAGGTGCGTCGCGCCGGTCGTACCGGTGACTTCGTTCCGTGAGCCAACGTGGTAGGTGACTTGAAAGGTGACCACCGGGGCGGAAGGGTCGGGTTTCAGGAGGACGTCGAGGCCATTGGAGTCGAGCGTGTATTCGGCAATTCCCGCAAGGGATTTATCGTAGGTGAAACCGGGAACGTCAGCCCTGGCAAGGGGTTGGGTAATCGATTCCATGAAGGGCTCGCCCTCCAGGCCGAACGCATTCACTTCGACCTGCCGGCGTCCTGGCAGCGCTGACACGGCGTCCGGTTGGACCAACAGATCACGATAGATCGCGTGCGCCTCTGGGGTCGACAGATGGCACGGCTCCACCACGATCCGCCATTCTCCAGGCGCTGGATTGTTGATCCGCACCACAGGTCCGATGCCACCCATACTGCGGACTTTCTGATTCTCCACGGGCTGACCGTCCTTGACCTGGTAGGCCAACAAAGTCACCTCGGCGGTGGGATCGTCGATGTGGTCCAACTGCGCCTTGAGCAGCCGGGTTCCTTTGGGCACGGTCAGTCGAAAGACTTGCCTGCCGTGTAACATCACGGACTTCTCGAGCTCACTGCCTGGAGAGCTCCACAGCACCTGGCTCGAGGCCGGTGCGCCGCCGTTTTCCGTCCGTACCCATTTCACCTCCAGATCGACGGCGGTTGGAGTGAGGGGGTCAGGCCGCGGCTCCAACTGATCCTTACCGAAATCGCGCAGCAGGTTGCGGTTGAAGATCAGAACCTCCCACACTCCCGGTGCCGGTTCCTGCACGGCTTTGTGCGCAACACCTTTGGACAGGGTCATGGCATTGGGAATCAAACGATCCGCGTCGGGCGGCAGAAGCGAGACATTGATTTTTTCCGGGCTCTGCTTGGAGGCGGTCACGTACAGCGCCTGGGTCCCGGGCGGCACATAAACAAACACGCTCTCCACGCCGGGGCGGCGTATGCTGAGGGTCTTCTTCAAGGTATCCTGTGTTGCCGCTGCGGGCGCATCGGCTGCCACGACAGTGGCCAACAGGCTCAAGCTCTCCACCGGCATACCGGACTCGCGTAGCCGCAAAAGCGCGCTGTAGGCGCGCGCCTCGCCCGTGACGATGGCAATTGGCAGTGCCACTGGTTGATTCAGGGGGAGTGTGATTGTTGTCGCGCTGCTGAAGGCCGCCGTATCGCCCTGCCATTGCAACTGATACGTCACGGGCGTCGAAGGGCCATTGCGTCGCGTGAATACGATTTGTCGCTCGCCGCGCTGATGTGCACGCCATCCCTCCCGCTCGAACAGACCCACACCGTGATCAGATGTCGGTAGAAGATGTGACACAGAAGTTCGCACCGGCGCATCGACTTCGATACGCGGTGCCTGCCACCCTTTGACGTGATCCAGCGCTACCAGTGCCTGCCACGCTGAATCAATCTGAATCAATCCGCGCCCCTGCTGATAGGCGGGAATATTCTGGAGAAAGCGCGCAGTAGAGAACAGTGCATAGCGCAGCCTTGCCGCGTCCCACTTCACCCCTTTCTGCTTGGCTGCACTGATGAGCAACGCCGTTGCTGCCGCCGCTACCGGCGTCGCGCAGGAAGTGCCACCGCAAACCATATAGAACGGCGGCAGGTTGAAATACCCCTTCAGGCGGCGGGGCATCGGGCTGGTCAGTCCCATGTTGGTGCTGATCGGGCTCGCGGGGGCCAACAGGTCGGGCTTGAGCGCGCCATTCCCGGCGGGCCCGAAGGCCTCCGCTACGTGCAGATCGTCATGATACGGCGATGTGACTCCGTAGTTGGTTCGCACCGCGTCACTACTGTCATAAGCGCTCACGCTGATCAGGTGCTCAGGCACGCTGAGCTCGGCGACGAGGCTCATTCCCTGAAAGTTGTGTGCAGGAACGAAGATCGGCTTGCGAAAACGCGCAGCGATGCGATCGAGCGCGATGGACAGAGCGTTACCGCCATCACGCAAGCTATAGTCGAAAAATTGACGGGCGTTCCACTCATAAAACAGAACGTCAATGCGTGGATCTTGCATCGCGCGATAGACGGTCTCCGGCACGTTGTATGCATCTTCCGCGTCGCTCGTCTGGTACTCTGCCAATTGCGCTTGGCCTGCCACCGCGTCGAAAGCGCCGCCGTTCATACCGGAGGCCACGGCTGCGCCAGCGACACCGGTGCCATGTGGCGCCCAACCCAGATTGAGTCGTACCGTCTGGGATTCCTGGTCGATGGAGATCGTGAATCCAACCGTCTCGCGTATCGGCGTTGCCGGATCATCCCGGCCGAACACGCCGATGTCGCGTCGCTTCTCATAGGGCTGCATCGGCTTCTCATCGGCGAAGGAGCCGTCTACGTTCGTATCCACCCACACAGTGCCCGTGCGGCGCTCCCACAATATCGGCAGTTTCGACGGATCGCCTCCTGTCGCTGCGGCCACGGGGAGTTGAATCCCGCCGGCGGCGGGTCGCGGCACGAGGCCAAAACGGTAGGTACCGTCGTGTGGTGCGATGTATTCGCGACCGTCGTAGATGAAGCGCCTGTTTTGGCTATGAACGTCGGTCCAGACGCGGACCCACCGGGTGTCGGTGATATCGTCGCGTGCATTGCCCGTATACTGGATATCCAACAGCTTAGGGACCGGGTGGCCCCGCAAGTCCAGGGACTTTTGCAGGTCCGGATGCAGCAGGTCCGGGATTTCATCGAGCATCGCGATGGCCGTGCCGCGGCCGTCGAACGTCGGATTCTGGCGCTGCCAATCCAAGCCGCTCATGTCCGTGATGGCGCGGTAGGGAGACAGCAGAGGCGTAGGCGGCTCAGGGCCCTCCTGCATGGGTGGTAGAACGCCCTGCGCCGTGGGATCCCAGCGCTGTCCCGAGAGTGACAGTGTTGCTGCCTCTACGGCCGGCAGCGTATTGATGTCATCAACGTTGGCGATGGGCATCGCTACCCGCAGGTAGTCGATGTCATCGGCACGGAAGCGGATCTGGGCGCCGCGACGTTCGAGCGCGGCAGCAAGCTCGGCATTCCTCCCCGGACGGGCCACGACATGGAGTTGCACACGCTCGGCGCCGCGCTCATGAAGGAATGTCAGCTTGTCGAGCCAGTCCTTGTTGAAAGACGGATGTGCCGCCGACACACCCGCCAGCCACAGGCTCATCAGGACGAGCCCTCGGCCGAGTCTGATCCTCCGTGCCATGGCCCTGCAGCTCACCAGGCCTGGCGGACATCCAACGACAGGTAGCGCCCGATGGGATTGCCGTTGCCGACATCGTAATGGATGTTGGGTTGGGCGATGGCGGAGCCGCTGACATACGGAGGGTTCCGGTCGAAGAGATTCTGGCACGACACGGCCGCCGAGAACCCCGGTAGCCATGTGGGCGTATAGCGGGCGTTCAAGTCCACTGTCGTGTCGGAGGCGGCGGTGCGGATGGGCACGCCGCTGTTGTCGGTATAGCTGTTGGCATAGTTCAACGCGCTGGAGACGCGAACCTCCCGCCACGTCCAGCCGAGGTCGGCGCGCATGCGAAAGTGCAGCGGATTGGCGTACGTGTTCACCACATCGAGAGGAACTGAAGTGGTCGTCAGGGCCGTGACGATCTTGTTGATGATCGAGGTATTGACGCCAAAATCCACCGTATGGGCACCAAAGCTGACCTTGTAGCGGCCGCCGATGTCGAAGCCACTCTGGTCCACGTAGGCTGCGTTTTGAATCAACGACGCTATGGCATAGCGGACGCCCGTCGAACCGGTACCCAACAAGTTGCTGAAGACATATCCCTGTTGCTCCAAGGATGCGAGGTAAGCGGCGGATGCGGCGTCATCGGCCAGCGGCGTGATGAGCGAGCCATACGTCGCCTGACGCTGCAGGATGTTGCCGGGGATAGCGGGCTGAATGATGCGACCGTCGACGTGGAGATGGTAGTAGTTGAACGACAAAGACAGGTCTTGCACCTGGTGCGGGGTGTAGTCGAACCCTACCGTCCAGGTCCGCGACTTCTCAGGCCCGAGATTGGGCGCAACGCCTCCTGAGAGGAACACGCGTGTCGTACCCGTACCGCTGGCGGATGCTTCGTTGAGATTCACCACGCTCAATCCCGCGGCCCGGCCCAGTATTTCATTGGCGAAAGGTGCGCGGAATGCTTTACCCCAGCTACCCCGCACATTGAGGTCATCGACCGGCTTCCACGCGAATCCCAGCTTCGGATTGGTGGTGCCGCCGAAATCCGAATAGTCGTCGTGGCGGATCGCAGCGGAGAAGTCGAGGCCCTGGATCAGCGGCACGGCATTGCTGGCTGAAACCAGTGGGACGTACGCTTCGGCAAAGCCTGCCTTCACAACGCGGTGGAACGTGCGATCGTGGACAGGAGAGGCTGCGGGGAGATAAGTGAGGAGCAGGCTGCCATCCTCGTTGCGGTAGCTGCCGCCCACAGCGAGCTTCACCGCTCCTCCCGGAATACTGAATAGCGTTCCGTCAGCTTTGAGCTCCGCGTCGGTCAGACTATCGTTGTTCTTGAATGCGTCAGAGCCGTCGTAGTGATATCCGGAGAGTGGCGGCGTGTTGGAGAGGTACACAATCCCCGTCGTCTGCAAGCCATAGGTGCCGGTGGCGTCGATCTTCCAGTCACCGACGACGTTGTAGGAAATGCCACCGGTCGCGGACAGGGATTCACTGGTTACCGTATCTTTACGGGCGGAGACCGCGCTGTTTGTTTCTACACGCCTGACGGTCTCGCGCGAGTAAAGCACGTCTGAGGTCGCCTCGATGCTATCACCGATATTCTGGTGGCCGGAGCCAATGAACGACCATTGCAGGGTCGGGGGGACGAGGTCGGTAGGCCCGGGGCTGGTGTTGGTGAAGGACCGTTGCGAGAGCCATAGGGCTGTGCGATCGTGATATTGCGCCACGCCCAGCACTCCGCCGGAGCCCCAGGTCTTGCCGGCGGTCTGGCTCGCAATAGTGTCAGTCATGGCGCCGGAGGTGACTCCGCCGTAGCGCACGTTGGTTTCCAGCCCGTTGTAGTCTTTGCGCAGCACGAAATTCGCGACGCCGGCGACGGCGTCCGTGCCATAAATCGCCGATGCGCCGTCGGTGACCACGTCGATGCGCTCGATGGCATCGAGCGGAATGACCGAGATATCGGTGATGCCGCCGGAATCGGAGGGCGCCATACGATGTCCGTTGAGCAATGTCAGCGTGGAAACCGTGCCAAGCCCACGCAGGTTGACACCAGAGGCACTGTCGTTGTTCTGTTGCGAGTTGGCGCCCGCTCCCAATTTGCCGTCTACGCTGGCCCCCTGCTGGCCGCCGCCGTAGTTCTGCGGCAGACTGCGCACGAAGTCCTGCGTGGTGAGATAGCCGCTGCGGTCGATGGCGTCGCGGTCGAAGCTGAGGGTAGGCGAGGTGACTGCCTGGACGCCGCGGATGTTGGTTCCGGTGATCACGATCTCTTCCAGAACGACCGGGGTCCCTTGGGAAGCCGGCTCGTTGTCTGCTCGTCTGTTCACGGAAGAATCGCTTTCAGGAGCTCCTCGAGACGCTTGAACCAGGCGAAAGGAGTTGTGAGCGTCTGGCTGCTTCACCCCCTTGGCGTGATCGGTTCCAGATGCGTCAGCGGTCGGCTGGACGGCTCCTTTCTCTCTCACGACGACTGTCTGATCGTTGATGAAGCGGTACTCGAGGCCCGTACCCGCCAGGAGTGAGGCGAGTGCCTGTGAGGGGGTTTGCATCCCTTTGCTGCCCTGGGTGTGCAGTCCCTGCGCCAGTTTCGACTCGAAGCCCACCTGCAAGCCGGATTGCTCGGAGAAGGCCTGTAAAGCCGTAGCCAGGGACTGGGGCTCGATGTCGATGCGAGTGGGTGTGTTGGGAGGTGTGGCCATGGCCTGAACGACCGACGTCGCCGTCGCTACCACAGCGAAGGCCACAGTCAACGGTCGGCGCAAATTTCCGGCGGAAAAGCAACGTGCCATGTGAGACCCCATTTCGTTGTTTGTGGGTGATGTATGCACCCTCCCCAGTTAAGAGTGAGAAATCAGAAAAATGACCACTGCTTTTTTTCTAGTGAGCTGTTTTCGCGGCGGCTCGCAACAGTATGCGGTCGGGCTGTGTCGTCGAGCGCGCGATTCCAGCCTCATCGAGGAACAATACGAACGACTGTGGATCGTTCGCGTTGAAGGAGCCGCTCACCTGGACGGTCTCCAATTCCGCATCGCGAATCTCGAGCGGGGTCGAGTTATAAAGATTGAATTCCGCAATCACCTCTGCGAGCGGCCGGGACTCGAAGGTCAGGCGCCGCTCGCGCCAGGCCGTGGCAACGGCAGGGTCGGCGGCACTCACGCTGACCGGCAGATTCGGTGCGCGGACTTGCGCGCGCTGGCCCTGGGTGAGGCGGATTGCCTGGGAGGGGGCAGGCTCGGCAGGTCGTTGCGAGTCGGCCGGCCGGATTTCCACCGTCCCCTCGACGACCGTGACGGCCGTACGCGCGTGCCGATAATACACATCGAACTGTGTGCCCACGGCTTGAATGACACTGTCGCTCGTCAACACTCGGAAAGGTCGCGCGCGATTCTTGGCGACGGTGAACAGTGCTTCACCCGACAGGAGCTGAACGTCGCGATAGCGCGATGTGTAGTGAATTCGAAGCTTGGAGACCGCGTTGAGCGTGACCAGCGAGCCGTCGGGTAATGGGAAGGATTTCTGTTCACCCGTGGAGGTGGTGTAGGTGTTGAATACAACGCTCTGGAGCAGCGGCCACTGCCAGATCAGCAGTGCCATAGCTGCCGTGACCGCCGCGGCAGCCATCCACCGGAATCCTCGCGACTGCTGCCGGTGTGTGCGAGTGTCAGTGGCGCAGTCCTGGGGAGTCAGCGGGATGACATTCTCCGCCGCAGTCTGGCGCGCCAACTCGATCAGATCCTCGACGCTGCGCGCGGAGGGAAGCTCACCGATGGCACCGTGGAGGAGCGTGAGTGCGAGGTACTCGCGAACGTGCTCCGGGGAGGCGGATAGCCAGTCTGCAAAGGCTTCGCGATCCCGCGAGGTGAGCTCGCTATCCTGGAGCCGGACGAACCAGTCCGACGCCTCATCGATGATGCGGTCGCCATACTCAGGGCGAGGGTTGTAGCTTTTATTCTTCTTCATGGCCGTGCGCCCTTGCGCCTGCTATGGCCCTCGCGCGAGGCTCGCAAGCGCTTGCGGCAGTGTGCAATCGCCTGGGCGAGGCATTTCTGCACCATGGATTTTGACAGCCCCACCTGGTCGCCGATTTCCCGCTGACTCAAGCCGTTCTGACAAAACAGCAGCAGGATCGCTCGGTGTCGCGGCGAGAGCTCGCCCATGACACGCTCGATGGATTCCGCCAGCGCGGCACGCTCCACCGCGACCTCGGGCGCATCGCGAGAATCCTCGATCCGTTCGAGCTCCCAGTCTTGCGCAAAGCTGCCGGCGGGTAGTTTCCTGGCTTCCTGTTCGTAGACGAGATTACGCGCCACCCGGTACAGATAGGCCGGTGGATCTACGATCAGATCGGCGCGCGACACGCGTAGCAACCGCAGAAACGCTTCCTGGGCCAGTTCCTGGGCGTCAGCCTCGTTTGCCAGCCTGCGCCTGAGGTAGTGGTATAGCCGCCGGCGGTGCTCACGAAAAGCATCGCTGAACAGGGAGTGTCGTTTCGACTCGGTCACGTGGGCTCAATCGTCGGATGGTCGCTGAGGTAAGAGTGATTTTTGCGGAAATCGACCACTTCTTTTTTGCATCGAGGCTTAGCCCCATGATTTACATCGATTTTTAAATCCTGCCGGTCGTGGTCTGCGGAAATTGCTGCTGTTGGACCGCATTCGATGCGGTTGCAAGGTTTCGCGACCGTGCTTACTGCGGCGGCGGTTTCGTTATGCTCCGCGTCCTCCTATCGTCGATCTGGTGAAGACTGCAATGCACGCTGCGACGCTCTCTGTGCGCGATGCCTTCCGTATTGGCCGCGAGGACGCTCACGGGCAGGCCGATCTGTTGCGTTCCGGAGAGGTCACCGTCCCCGAGCTGATAGAGGCAGCTATTACGCGCATCGAGCGGCTCGATCCACAGCTCAACGCGATTACTCATCGGGGATTCGAACAAGCGCGCCGACGCGCGGGAGCAACCGACCATGATGGATCGGAGGGTGGCCGGCACCTCTCGGGCGTGCCCTATCTGTTGAAGGATTCGCTGGAATACCCGGGCATGCCAGCCTTCGCAGGGTCACGCTCGCGTGATGCTACACCGTCCACTCACGCCTATGCCTACATCGAGCGTTTCGATGACCAGGGACTGATCCCGTTAGGGATGACCTCGATGCCGGAGTTCGGCTTGATGCCTTCGACGGAGCCGCTGCGGCACGGACCGACTCATAATCCCTGGCGGTCGAATGTTTCAGCCGGCGGGTCCAGTGGTGGCGCGGCGGCTGCGGTGGCCTCCGGTATGGTGCCGCTCGCGCAGGCGAGTGACGCCGGCGGCTCGATCCGCATTCCCGCCGCGTGCTGTGGATTGGTGGGTTTGAAGGTCAGTCGCGGTGGGAATATCCGTGCGCGGGCGCAGAATCTCATTGATGATCTGTTGTGTTCCGACACATTGCTCGCACGGTCCGTGCGCGATGCAGCCTGGGCATACAACATCGCTCGACCGGACACGATGCCCATGGTTCCCGGGCAGCCGGGCGAGCGGCGGTTACGCATAGCCGTGGACCTCGCTCGTCTGGATGGCATCGCGCCGGCGGCCGAAGTAGCCGAAGCGATCGAGAAAACCGCAACCCTCTGCGGCCGGCTGGGGCATCGAGTCGAGCGCATGCGCATGCCTGTCGACGGGCCTGCCGTCATGGACGGGTTCCAGGTCCTGTGGAGCTATCTCGGCGTCGAGATCGTCGAGCAGTTTCAGCACCTTCATCCAACGAGGAATCCAGCGGAATACCTGGAGCCCTGGACGTTGGGACTGGCTCACTGGGGACGGCAGTTTGGCGGGCCCGAGCTGGAGCGCGCCTTTCAGAGCATGATGCGGGCCTCTCACTCACTCGAGGCTCTCTTCCGCGACTATGATGTGGTGTTGTCGCCTGTGGTGAGTGAGCCTCCACCGCCTCTCGGCCAACTTGCGCCGACGCGACCCTTTCCGGAGTTGTTACCCACCACGTTGCAGTACATGGGATATACCCAACTGCAGAACATGGCGGGCACCCCTGCTCTCTCGCTGCCCCTGTTCACCACGGCGGATGGCCTCCCGCTGGGCTCGATGTTCGCGGCGGGGCGTGGGCAGGATGCCACGCTGTTGTCATTGGCGTTCGAGCTGGAGCAGGCGCAACCGTGGGGTCATCGTTGGCCGGGCTGCTTTATGGAGATGGCCGAGGCCTGAGCCGACCTAACCTGTCCGTCTGACCATCCGGTTGCTGCGCAGCGGGTAGCCGGAAAACGGCTTGGCTTCCTGCACGAGCACGTGGGTAACCATCTTCTCCACGCCGTTGCTCTCGGTCAGCAACTGAGCGGCAAGCTGACGGAACTCGCGCATGTCGGTCACTACAATCTTCAGAATGTAATCATAGGGTCCGCTGACCCGTGCGGCCTCGACGACCTCCGGCACGCTCCTCAAGACTGCGTCGAACTTGTCGAACCAGTCGATCAGATGTCGCTGCATGGTGACCTGTGCATAAACCACCATCGCCGGCCGGATCAACTCCAGGTCGACCGAGGCGTGATACCCGGTGATCAAACCAGTGGTCTCCAACTGCTTGACTCGCGCAAGACAGGCACTCGGGGACAGGGCGACCTTCTCGGCGAGGTCGCGGTTGGTGATCCGGCCGTCGGACTGCAAAGCCTCCAGGATTTTCAGATCGATGCGGTCGAGCTCGAAGGAGGAGCCGGCGATGGTGGCGGTCATGTGAAGCTCTTCATACGGTAGTGGAGGCGACCAACCATATTTTATGCGGTTGATCGCCGAGGGCAGTGTACGAAAGTTCGCTTCCCGCCAAAAGATCCTATGAAAACAATATCTTAACCTGGAAACGCAACGTCTGGACAGCGGCGCCGACGATGTGCCACGTTTGGCCCGTCGAGGCCTCGGGAGCGCCGTTTATGCGGTGCCGTCCTCCGCAACGATCCAGCAAGAGATTGGCGGAAGGCGGTGAGCGCAGCAGAAACGGTCGGAAAGCGCTGTCGGGCGGGGGAGTTAGCTGCCGC
>Ga0105240_10012766_pt1 | contig 11577 bp, 11 predicted proteins | sample KBSC54metaG_FD_80426 | JGI IMG/M metagenome (GOLD analysis project Ga0105240, IMG submission 80426) | Corn rhizosphere microbial communities from Kellogg Biological Station, Michigan, USA - KBS C5-4 metaG | ecosystem: Host-associated > Plants > Roots > Rhizosphere > Soil | place: Michigan, USA...
AAGACTGCGACGCAGCAGCTCGGTGAGGTCGATGATGTCGGCACTGGCCTTGACTTCCTCGCCTTCGATCGGCTTGACGATGTGCTCGCCCTGGCCGGCCTTGACTTTTTCCTGCACCACCTGTTCCAGCTTCTCGCGGAATTCATCGTGGAACTCGTCGGGCTTCCAGTCGTCTTCGAGTTCGCTCACCAGCTGCTGCGCCATCTTCAATTCCTTTTCACTGACTTTGGTGTCGCTCTTGTCGGGAAGCGGCAGGCCGGCGGTGTCGCGCACTTCGTCTTCCCAGCGAAGCAGTTCCAGCACCAACCCGTCCTCGCCCGGCATCAGCGCGGCCAAGTGCTGGCGCGTGGAGATGACGACGCGCGCGATGCCCACCTTGCCGCTGCGGCGCATGGTTTCCAGCAGCAGCAGGTAAGGCTTGCCGCCTTTGGCCGCCGGTGCGACGTAATAGGGTTTGTTGTAGTACGCGGTGGGGATCTGCGCACCATCGATGAACGCTTCGATCTCGATGGTCTGCGTCGATTTGGGCAGCGCCGCCTTGATTTCTTCGGGCGACAGCGTGACGTACTGGTCCTTCTCGTACTCGAAGCCCTTGACGATTTCTTCCTTCGTCATGGCCTCGCCCGTGGCCTTGTTCACCTGGCGGTTGCCGATCGGGTTCATCGTGCGCTTGTCGAGCAGGTTGAACTTCATCCGGTTCTCGGCGGTGGCAGAGTGCAGCGTGACGGGAATGTGGACCAGGCCGAAGCTGATCGCGCCTTTCCACAGGGTGCGGGTACTGGAAGGTGCTGGCATCCTTGCACAGTAGCCGATCGCGCGAAGCGCGCTGTAGGACAGCGCAGCAAGCACGTGTGCGCGGCGCGCGCCGCAGCTCAGCAGTTCGCGCCCGAAGCCGATCAATCGATCAGCTTGTTCTTCAGCGCGTAATAAGTCAGGTCGCTGTTGGACGCCAGGCCCATCTTCTCCATCAAGCGGGTGCGATACGTGCTGACGGTCTTCACGCTCAGCGACAGGGCGCTGGCGATGTCACCGGCCGTCTCGCCCTTGGCCAGCTTGAGGAACACCTGGAATTCGCGCTCGGACAAGAGGTCGTGCGCGGCATTGCCTTCCTTGCGATTGAGCTGCTGCGCGATGAGTTCGGCCACCGAGGGCGAGATGTACCGGCGCCCGAGCGCGATGGTGCGGATCGCGTTGACGATCTCCATCGGCTCGCATTCCTTGTTCAAGTAGCCGCTGGCGCCTTGGCGAATCAGGTTCACCGCGTACTGCTCCTCGGGGTAGCCCGAGAGGATCAGGATACCGACGTCGGGCGCCTTCGCTCGGATCATCGCGAGCGCGTCGATGCCGCTTTGTCCCGGCATCGACAGATCCATGATGATCACGTCCAGTTCGGTGGTGCGGACCAGGTCGATCGCCTCGCGCCCGCTGGCCGCCTCACCCACGACGCGCAGGTCCACCATCTCGGACAGGAACTGCTTGAGCCCTGCCCGCACGATGGCGTGGTCGTCGACGATACCTACCTTGACAATCGAGTCGTTCATAGTGGAAATCCGCTACCTCAGCAGCCCCGAAGTTTGCGCCGCAAATCCGCCGGGAAGGGAAATTCCACATGATTTCGCCCAAAGTTCCGGCTTTGTCCTACAGCAGCCCAATCAGTGCGCGGCAGTCCCACTGGCAGCTGAACCGTTGAGAGACGCTTCGAACACTCGTTGCAGGGAATCCAGCGTCGGCTCGCCGCCCGGATCCAGCGCCTGGCCCGCGGTGCCCACCAGATCGGCCTGCGCCTTCAACGCGGCCGTGACGATCTGCTGCCAGTACTGGGTCGCTTCCTGGATGTTGAAGCGCAGCAATTCGCTTTGGATGGTCAACAGTTCATTGAAGTCGCACGGAGCGCGCAAGCGTGCCGCGATCTCCTCGTTCTGCGCAGATGCGCGATGGGCTGTTTGCTGCTGCACTTTGCGAACACTTTCCGAGGCGCGCAGTAAGGCCGAGGCCGATTGCGTCATCAGCGCCATCTGCTGGCGCGGCAGGTCGGCAAGCAGCCCGAGGGGCGTGAGCGACATGGTATCGGTGGTATCGGTGCCGCTGCTGCGGGAAGTCTTTGCGGTCATGGATTTCCTCCTTCAAGGTTGGGCTGAGGGGCGAGATTGACCAGGATCCGGCCCAAGGACGAGGAGGCACGTTAGCAGGGATCACCCGCAAATCGCGGCCGAGGCAGAAGTGTTGAGGGGTTTACTTCTCGCAACGCGCGAAGCGGACGAGCTCAACCGCAGATCGCGCCGAAGTCCTACAGGGCTCGCGTCTCGAGCTCAACAGAATGCGGCATGCCTTTTCGCATCGTGTCGCTCGTTCTGTTCGTGATCGCCTGGGCGCTTTCGGGCGCGGCGTCGGCGCAGCTCAAAGCTCCATCGGCGACTCCGCCGGCCGAGGCAGTGGCCGAACCTGCGCGCACCGCCGCGGATTACGCGTTGCCGATGGAAGAGATCATCGGCTTCGATTTCCTGGTGAATCGGTTCAACCGCAATGTCGGCAGCAGCAAGCACGACTACGCCGTGAGCTTCGAATCGATCCGCCACAACCTGCACAGCAGCTGGGGCATCGACAGCGACCCGTTTCGCACCAACCAGCTGGGCCACCCTTACCAGGGCTCGATGTATCACGGCTTCGCACGCTCGGCGGGATTCGACTTCTGGCCCTCGATGGGCTACACCTTCGCCGGCAGCGCCTTGTGGGAGATCGCGGGCGAGAACACGCCGCCCTCGCGCAACGACCAGATCGCTTCGGGCATCGGCGGCAGCTTCCTGGGCGAATCGCTGTTTCGCATGTCCAGCCTGCTGCTGGAAAAGGGCGGCGGTCTGCCGCCGTTCTGGCGCGAAATAGCCGCCGCGGCGATCTCGCCATCGACCGGGTTCAACCGGCTGGTGCTGGGCAAGCGGCTCGATGCGATCTTTGCCAGCCGAAATCCGGAGTACTACAGCCAGGCGCAGGTCGGCGTGATGGGCACCACCGACGACGACAGGGGTTCGCGCACGGGCCTGAAGCGCTACGAGGCGCAAACCGATTTTTCCCTGGACTATGGACTGCCCGGCAAGGAGGGCTACCAATACACGCGGCCCTTCGACTATTTTTCATTCCATGCCACCGTATCGAGCGCCGACTTGTTCGAGAACGTGATGACGCGCGGACTCTTGGTGGGCAAGGACTACCAGGCCGGCAAGAACTACCGCGGGATCTGGGGGCTGTATGGAAGCTACGACTTCATCTCTCCGCAGACCTTCCGCATTTCCACGACCGCGGTTTCGCTGGGCACCACGGCGCAGTGGCGGGCCAGCGATGCGGTCGTGGTGCAGGGCACCGGTTCAGCGGGCCTGGGCTATGCGGCCGTGGGCGCGGTGGGCGGGACCACCGATCGCGACTACCACTACGGCGTCGCACCGCAGGCGCTGCTCGCGCTGCGCGTGATCTTTGGCGACCGCTCTTCGCTGGACCTCACCGCGCGTGAATATTTCGTCAGCCGTGTCGCCGGCACCGGGCGGGGCGGGCACGACAACATCGCGCGCGCCGACATCTCCTACACGTGGCGCATCCAGAAACAGCATGCGGTGACCGTGAAGTACCTGTGGAACCGGCGCGACGCGACGTTCCCCGATCTCTCGGACCACTCTCAAACGCGCAGCACCATCGGTATCTTCTACACGCTGCTCGGCCAGGATCACTTCGGCCGCGTCGATTGGAAGTAGCTGGCTAAAGAGGCAAGCCCACGTAGTTTTCGGCGAGCGCGGTCGAGGCCGCGCGCGAGCCCACCAGGTAATCCAGTTCCGCTTCCTGCAGCTTCTGGCCGATCTCGCCGGTGTCCGGAAACTTGTGCATCAACGACGTGAACCACCACGAGAAGCGCTCGGCCTTCCACACGCGGCCCAGGCATTTGCGCGAGTAGTCGTCGATGCCCGCGTCGCTCTTGTGCAGGTAGTGCTCGATGAATGCGGCGGACAGGTATTTCACATCCGTCGCGGCCAGGTTCAAGCCCTTGGCCCCGGTGGGCGGCACGATGTGCGCCGCGTCGCCGGCCAGGAACAGCCGTCCGAAGCGCATCGGCTCGGCAACGAAGCTGCGCAGGGGCGCGATGCTCTTTTCGATCGAGGGACCGGTGACGAGGTGCTCGCGCGCCTCGACATCCAGGCGCCGGCGCAATTCGTCCCAGAATGCGGCGTCGGACCATGACTCGACTTTCTCTTCCAGGGGCAGCTGCACGTAATAACGGCTGCGCGTCGGGCTGCGCATCGAGCACAGCGCGAAGCCGCGCTCGGTGTTGGCGTAGATCAGTTCATGCGAAACCGGAGGAACCTCCGCGAGAACGCCCAGCCAGCCGAAGGGATAAACCTTCTCGTAGGTTTTCAACGCAGCGGCCGGAACGCTCGCGCGGCTGACGCCGTGATAGCCGTCGCACCCTGCAATGAAGTCGCACTCGACTTCGTGGGTCTTGCCGTCCTTGACGTAGCTCACTGTCGGTTGGGAGCCGTCGAAGCCGTGCAACTTCACCGTGTCGCCGGTTTCATAGATGCTGCTCAAACCTTCGGCCTTGCGCGCGTCCATCAGGTCGTGCGTGACTTCGGTCTGCCCGTACACCATGACGCTCTTGCCACCGGAAAGCCCATGCAGGTCGATCCGGTGGCGCTGTCCCTTGAACAGCAATTCGATTCCATGGTGCACCAGTCCCTCGCGGTGCATGCGCTCGCCCAGGCCGCAATCGTCCAGCATGTCGACCGACACCTGCTCGAGCACACCGGCGCGGATTCGCCCGAGCACGTACTGCGCGCTCTGCCGCTCGAGGATGACGTTGTCTATGCCTGCCTTGAACAATAACTGGCCGAGGAGCAGCCCCGAAGGGCCGGCGCCGATGATGGCCACCTGGGTGCGCATGGGTTGCTCCGTTCTCTCAGCCGTACCGGCTTATTCAAGGTTGACATTAATTAACAACAATATAGTCGTTTGCGGCGGCGGCCTTTCTCCGCACAATCTGTGTTTTGCCGCAGCAGAAAGGACGAACCATGGCTACCTTGAGACTGGGCGACCCCGCCCCCGACTTCGTTCAAGACTCCACCCAGGGCCCAATCCATTTCCACGAATGGGCCGGCAACTCCTGGGTCGTGCTGTTTTCGCACCCCGCGGACTTCACGCCGGTGTGCACCACCGAATTGGGCAAGACCGCGGCTCTGGCGACTGAATTCGCCAAGCGGGGCGTCAAGCCGATTGCCGTCAGCGTCGACCCGGTCGAATCGCACACCGGCTGGGTCAAGGACATCAACGAAACCCAGAACACCACGGTGAATTTCCCGATCCTGGCCGATGCCGACCGCAAGGTCGCAACGCTTTACGACATGATCCATCCCAACTCGCTGGCCAATGCCACCGTGCGCAGCGTGTTCATCATCGACCCGAAGAAGGTGATCCGCGCGACCTTGACCTATCCGGCGTCCACCGGCCGCAACTTCGACGAGATCCTGCGCGTCATCGATTCGCTGCAGCTCACCGACAACCACAAGGTCGCGACGCCGGTGAACTGGCAAGATGGCGACGACTGCGTGATCCTTCCCAGCATCCAGGACCCCGCCGAACTCGCGCAGCGCTTTCCCAAGGGCTTCAAGGCCTTGCGCCCGTATTTGCGCATGACGCCTCAACCGAACAAATAAAACGGAACCAACGGAAAACCAGGCCCGATGGGCCTGGTACTTTGATTTCTTATGTACAAAAACACCAAGCTATTGATCGCCTCCCTCATCCTCACCGCCAGCGGCATCGCGTCGGCCCAGCAGACGCTGCTCAATGTCTCCTACGACGTCGCGCGCGAGTTCTACAAGGACATCAACGCCGCTTTCGTCCCCTACTACAAGAAGACGACCGGCAAGGACGTGAGGATAGAGCAGTCGCACGCCGGCTCGAGCGCGCAGGCGCGTGCCGTCGCTGACGGCCTCGATGCGGACGTGGTGACGATGAACACCACCACCGACATCGAATTCCTCGCCGACAAGGGCATCGTCGCCAAGGACTGGACCAAGCGCTTCCCGGATAACGCGGCGCCCACCACGTCCACGATGCTGTTCCTGGTGCGCAAGGGCAATCCGAAAGGCATCAAGGACTGGGACGACCTGGTCAAGCCCGGCGTGCAGGTGATCGTGGTCAACCCGAAGACGGGTGGCAACGGGCGCTACGCCTATCTCGCGGCTTTGGGCTACGAGAAGAAGAAGGGCGCCAGCGAAGCGCAATCGCAGGAATTCCTCGGCAAGTTGTACAAGAACGTCCCCGTGCTGGCGCGCGGCGGGCGCGACGCCACCACGGCCTTCCTGCAGCGCAACACCGGCGACGTGCTGATCACCTTCGAATCGGAAGTGGAATCGGTGAACAAGGAGTTCGGCGCCAACAAGGTCGACGTGGTGTATCCCTCGATCAGCATCGTCGCGGAAAATCCCGTGGCTGTGGTCGAGCGCACCGTTGCCAAGAAGGGCACCGCCCAATTGGCCAAGGACTACCTGAACTTCCTGTACACACCCGAGGCGCAGGAGATCGCGGCCAAGCACTCGATCCGCCCGCGCAATGCGGCGGTGCTCAAGAAATACGCCAACACCTTCAGGCCGATCAAGCTGTTCACGGTGCAGGAGCTGTTCGGCTCCCTGTCGGACGCGCAGAAGGTCTACTTCAACGACGGCGGCCAGTTCGACAAGATCTACACGGTGAAGTGACGTGAGCGAGGACCGGCCGCCCCAAGGCGCGAAGGCCCCCTCGGGGGGCAGCGCGGTACGCGAAGTGACAAGCGTGGGGGCACGTTGACCGCTGCCAGCTTGGGCGTGCCGCTGCCGGGCGCGGCGGCGCCGTCGCGCGGAGGCAGCAAGAAGGTGCTGCCCGGCTTCAACCTGACGCTGGGGTACACGTTGCTGTACCTCAGCCTCATCGTGCTCATTCCGCTGTCGGCGCTGATCCTCAAGACGTTCACGCTGAGCTGGCCCCAGTTCTGGGATGCGATCGCGTCGCCGCGCGTGCTTGCGTCTTACCGGCTCACGTTCGGCGCGTCGCTCGTCGCGGCGACGATCAATGCGGTGTTCGGCTTGCTGGTGGCATGGGTGCTGGTGCGCTACAGCTTTCCGGGCAAGAAGATCGTCGACGCGCTGGTGGATCTTCCGTTCGCGCTTCCGACCGCTGTCGCCGGCATCTCGCTCACCGCGCTGCTGGCTGGCAACGGCTGGATCGGGCAATACCTGGAGCCGCTCGGGATCAAGCTCGCGTTCAATCCGAACGGCGTGGTGATCGCGCTGATCTTCATCGGCTTGCCGTTCGTGGTGCGCACGGTGCAGCCGGTGCTGGAGGACAGCGAGCGCGAGTTGGAGGAAGCAGCCATGTGCCTGGGCGCCAATCGGTGGCAGACGTTCACGCAGGTCATCTTTCCTTCCGTGGCCCCCGCCTTGCTGACCGGCTTCGCGATGGCGTTCGCCCGCGCGATCGGCGAGTACGGATCGGTGATCTTCATCGCCGGCAACGTGCCGATGGTGTCGGAGATCACACCCCTGGTCATCATCGGCAAGCTGGAGCAATACGACTACGCCGGCGCGACGGCGGTGGCGGTCGTGATGCTGGTCATGTCCTTCGCGCTGCTGCTGGTGATCAACGCACTGCAAGGCTGGCAACGGCGGCGCTCGGGGAATTGATGTCCGACTTGAGCAAGAAGCGGGTGGTCACGACGGAAGCGCCGTGGGTGCGCTACACGCTCACGGGCGTGGCGCTCGCCTTCATCGCGCTGTTCCTGGTGCTGCCGCTTGCCGCGGTCTTCGCTGAAGCCTTGCGCAAGGGCCTGGACGCATTCGTGCAAGCGCTGCGCGAGCCGGACGCGTGGTCGGCGATCCGGCTCACCTTGCTCACCGCGGCGATCACGGTACCCTTGAATCTGCTGTTCGGCGTCGCGGCGGCGTGGTGCATCGCGAAATACGAATTCCGCGGCAAGGCATTCCTCACCACTTTGGTGGACCTGCCGTTCTCCGTGTCTCCCGTGGTGGCGGGCCTGATCTACGTGCTGATGTTCGGCGCGCAGGGCTGGTTCGGCCCCTGGCTGGCCGCGCACGACATCAAGATCATCTTCGCCGTTCCGGGCATCGTGCTGGCCACGATCTTCGTCACGTTCCCGTTCATCGCGCGCGAGTTGATTCCCCTGATGCAGGCGCAGGGCAACGACGAGGAGCAGGCGGCGATCGTGCTCGGTGCCAATGGCTGGCAGACCTTCTGGCATGTGACGCTGCCCAACATCAAGTGGGGCCTGATCTACGGCGTCATCCTTTGCAACGCGCGGGCGATGGGCGAGTTCGGCGCGGTCTCGGTCGTGTCGGGCCACATCCGCGGCCAGACCAACACCATGCCGCTGCACGTGGAGATTCTCTACAACGAATACCAGTCGGTCGCCGCGTTCGCCGTCGCGTCGCTGTTGGCGTTGCTGGCGCTGCTGACCCTGCTGATCAAGTCGGTGGTGCAGTGGCGCCACGAGCGCGAGATGAAGGCCGCAGCGGACATCCCGCCCGAGCGGCCGCCGCAATTGAAGGAAGCCTTATGAGCGCAGCGCAGAACCGCTTCAAGCAAGCTCGCGCCCCCTCGGGGGGCAGTGCAGCCGCCATGGCGGCAAACGTGGGGGCCTTATGAGCATTGAAATCCGAAACGTCAGCAAGAAATTCGGCGAATTCCATGCGCTGCGTGATGTGTCGCTGGACATCGCGTCGGGCGAGCTGATCGCGTTGCTCGGCCCGTCGGGCTGCGGCAAGACGACGCTGCTGCGCATCATCGCCGGCCTGGAGACTGCCGATGCCGGCAGCATCCTGTTCGCCGGTGAGGACACCACCGACCTGCAGGTGCGCGAGCGCCAGGTCGGCTTCGTGTTCCAGCACTACGCGCTGTTCCGGCACATGACGGTGTTCGATAACGTCGCGTTCGGCCTGCGCGTCAAGCCGCGCGCGCAGCGGCCGAGCGAAGCCGAGATCAGGAGAAAGGTGCACGAGCTCCTCGGCCTGGTGCAGCTCGACTGGCTGGCCGACCGGTTTCCCTCGCAGCTGTCCGGCGGCCAGCGGCAACGCATCGCCTTGGCGCGCGCGCTCGCGGTCGAGCCCAAGGTGCTGCTGCTGGACGAGCCCTTCGGGGCGCTCGATGCCAAGGTGAGGAAAGAGCTCAGGCGCTGGCTGCGCCGCCTGCACGACGAGTTGAACGTGACCAGCATCTTCGTCACGCACGACCAGGAAGAAGCCCTTGAAGTCGCGGACCGCGTCGTGCTGATGAACTCGGGGAAGGTGGAGCAGGTGGGTTCGCCGCAAGAGGTGTGGGACCATCCCGCGAGCCCGTTCGTCTACGGCTTCCTCGGCGACGTGAACCTGTTTCACGGTCGAGCGCATGAGGGTGTGTTGCAGCTCGAAGGCATGAACCTCAAGTCGCCCGAGCATGCCGATGCGCAGAACGTGAAGGCCTTCGCGTACGTGCGGCCGCACGACCTGGACGTGCGGCGCTACGTGCCGGGGCAGGGGCTGGACGCGGCGGGGCGCCCACGCGGGATTGTGGTGCAATTGAGCCGGGCGATCGTGGTCGGGCCGATCGCGCGGCTGGAACTTATTCCCGTGGACGACAACAAACCCGTGGGGGTCGGCGAGGATCCGATCTCGCAGGATTCGATCATCGAAGCGCAGATTCCCGCGCAGCAGTACAAGGAAATGGGATTCAGCGAGGGCGAGACGCTGGTCGTGACGCCGCGCCGCGCCCGTGTGTTCGTGGAAGGCGCCGCTGCAGGAGCGGAGGCGGGAGAAACATATCTTGATGGACTGGTTTGAAACCGCACCGCGCCGAGTGCTCCTGCTGATAGGCGCCGCTTGCGTCGCGCTGCTCGCGTTCGGGCTGTACTTGCAACATGTCGTCGGCCTGGAGCCGTGCCCGATGTGCATCGTGCAGCGCTACGCGATGGTGCTCGTTGCCGTCGTCGCAGGCCTCACAGCGATAGCGCGCGGCCGCAGGCCCCTGATGACAGGCAGCGGGCTGGTCGTGCTGCTCTGCGGCTTCGGCGCGTTCGTCGCCGCGCGCCAGAGCTGGTTGCAATGGAATCCGCCGGAGGTCGCCTCCTGCGGCCGCGATTTCTACGGGATGATCGAGAATTTCCCGCTGCAGCGCGTGATCCCGATGATCTTCAAGGGCAGCGGCGATTGCGTGAAGATCGACTGGACTTTCCTGGGCGGCTCGATCGCCAACTGGTCGTTCCTCGCGTTCTGCTTCTTCGCGCTGGTGGCGCTGGTGCTCATGGTGAAGCTGGCGCGCCGCGGCCGCGCCGAACATTCATACGCCTGAGGGCCAGGTCTCCGGCGCTTCGCGGTTGACCCACGCCGGGCCTTTATCGAGCGGCTCGAGCGCCTGCGTCTCGTCGATGTGAATGATCGCGTCGAACTGGTCCGGCAGGCGCGTGAAGAAGTAATGGCTTTGGCGCTCGGTGTCGGGCCGGTAGATCACACCGATCGCGCGCTGCAGGCGGCGCTTGGCGGTGGCTTCGCGCAAGCCCGCATTGCCGCGCAACGCCAGCATGAAATGCTCTTCGCCGGTCTGGTGGAACAGGTCTTCCCAGCTGCCGTCCAGCCCCTCGCTCACCCGCTTGTGCTGCGGCGGCTCGTCCCAGTCGCTGGCCGCGGTGACCCAGCCGCGGTGCGTGCTGAAGCCGATCAGCGCCGCCTCGTCGCGATAGCGGTCGCGCACCAGCTGGCCCACATTCCATTCCCCCGCATCGCCCATCTCGGTGGCGCTCGCGTCGCCCAGGTGCGAGTTGTGTGCCCACACCGCGATGCGTGGTGGATGGCCGCCGACGCCCAGGTGCCGATCCAGCGCTTGCAGCGTCTCGACCATGTGGCTGTCGCGCAGGTTCCATGAGGACACGCGGCCGCGGAACATCGTGCGGTAGTACTCCTCGGCGTTGTGCACCAGGCGCGCGTTCTGGGTCGCAAAGAAGGCCTCGTCGCGTTCCAGGCCTGGCGTGCGCGGCAAATGGGTCATCAGCTGGTTCATCTCGCGCAATTGCTGCACCACCTCGTCCTCGCAGCTCGGCGACAGGCCGAAGCTTGCACCGTAGCCGTAGGTCTGGCTGTCTTCACCGGCATGGTCGAAACAGGCATACCGCGCGCGCGCACGGCGAGCCGCTTCCGGGTCGGTGCGATCCAGATACTCCAGCACCGCCTGCATCGACGTGAACAGGCTGTACAGGTCGATGCCGTAAAAGCCGACCTGGCCCTGCCTGCCGCGCCCGCGGTTGTACTCGCGCAGCCATTCGACAAACTCGCGCACTTCGGTATTGCGCCACATCCAGGACGGAAAGCGCTTGAATCCGGACAGCGCCGCGTTGGCATCGGTGTCGTCCGACGCGCCGCGCACGTAACGATTCACTCGCCACGCATCTGGCCAGTCGGCCTCCACCGCGATCGCGGTGAAGTGCTGTTCCGTGACCAGGCGCTTGGTGATCTCGATGCGCTCGCGATAGAAATCCTGCGTCCCGTGCGACGCTTCGCCCAGCAGCGCGAAGCGGGCGTC
>Ga0105240_10012769_pt1 | contig 11575 bp, 5 predicted proteins | sample KBSC54metaG_FD_80426 | JGI IMG/M metagenome (GOLD analysis project Ga0105240, IMG submission 80426) | Corn rhizosphere microbial communities from Kellogg Biological Station, Michigan, USA - KBS C5-4 metaG | ecosystem: Host-associated > Plants > Roots > Rhizosphere > Soil | place: Michigan, USA...
ATGTGCCGTCCGCCCCCGTATCAGCCGCGTTGGTGCCCAAACCGCGGCAATCGTTCTCCAAAATCATTTCTCCGAGATCCTGTTTCTTGCCGGACGCCACGTCCCATGAAATAAGATGGGCAGCAGCCGCGCCCCTACTGCCGCCGTAGTCGAATTCGCGTCCCGCTGCACCGTAGTAGAGCTTGCGATTTCGCCCCATCGTCAGGCTGAGCGTGGCGAAGGGAACATCGCGCTTATCTTCAAACCCGGGGATGCACAACTGTCCGAGCCTTTCGACTACGCCGTCTTTTCCGGCCTGCGGATCGAACGAAAACAGATTGGTCGCGCTCTCGTCAATGCCGTAGAACCGCCTGGTCGGCGTGTCCCAGACCAGAGTTCGCCACGCGGTTTCGGACTTTTCATAGTCGCGGCCTAGGGAGATTCCCTTCTGGCGGATGGGCACGCGCACCGACAACTCACGGATGGCATCCGTGCGCGGATCGTATTTGAAGATCTGTCCCTCGCCGAAACTCCCGTAAACATTGCCCTGGCCGTCAATGCCGAGTGTCCGGCAGATGGACTCCCAGTTATCGAAGCGGCCCAGATCGCCTTTGCGTCTCGTCGCCACGTCGTAGTACACGAAGTGAGCGCGCGGGTGAGTGAGTCCGTAGATGCGGTTGAACTGCGGATCGTAAGCGCCGGTATTAATGCCTTCGTAGCGTGGGCCGATACCGAAATCTTCGACCTTGCCGGACTTAGGCTCGAACGCCATCCAGTGCGCGCCTGGATAGCCTTCCTTGGTGCCGTAGCGCGAATAGTCGTACCAGTTGCCGCCGTGCGTACCGAAATAGATTCGCCCGTCCTTGCCTTCTCCGAACTTGGCGTGAATCTTCGACTGCGGTCCACGCCTCAGTCCCGCTTCGCCGCACATGGTCGTGAGATCGCCGACGTCGTGCATGCGGTCCTGCTTCGAGTCGTAATAGACTAGGTGGCCGTCGCCTCCGTGGTTGGCGAGGCCGACGTACACTTTGCCGTCGCTTGCGGAAAGCAGCGCGGCCCAGTTGCCGTCCATCTCGACCAGGCCCGGGAAGATGCGATGGTCAATGCGCACCCGTGTCTCATTGGCTGCGCGAGTGACTCCTGCGAAGGTGACGCCGCCGCACAGGCCGAGAAATGAACGCCGCCTCATGCCCACTCCACCGCGGCGATCATGTAGGTGTTGATCCGCGGAACCTTGAACGATGTCGTCGTACCCTGCGCGGTCACCTCGACTTTCCGTTGCTCGGCAAAGTGCGGACTATAGAGATGGACGGCCGATGCGCGTGAGCCGTTGGGATTCCGGCATGTCACCGTCACATCGGAGGCTGGCCCCTGTGCTGCGACGTAATTGACCAGGTGTACGGTGGTGAGATGTGAAGACACTGTGGCCGCATTCGCAACCAGGCGTTTGGGCCCCTGCACCTGGACACTGGCTTCCCCGTTGCGCGCCCACGCCACACCATCGAGGAACTGAGGCGCGTTCGCGGGATTCTTCCAGAACCGCGCGTCGACCCGATAGTAGTTTCCGAACTGCGGCAGCGGACCATCGAAGCGTAACGCCGGCAAATAGAACACGCGGCCCCGATCCACCTGCTTGCGTAGCTCCCGTCCTTCTTCGCCTTGTCGCTCGACATTCTCCTGATAGCCGCGCGCGCTGACCTTGACATCCACCAGGCCCGCGAGACCGGGAGTGGAACGTGCCCTGCGCCACTGATCGTACAGCCCCGATGATCCGACCGCGACTAATCCGCCGCCATTTTCCACGAACTTCCGAATCGACTGGAGTTGAGCGTCGGAGAGACACTCGGAGTCCGGCAGCACCAGAACCCGATACGCGGCCAGGTTCTGCAGATGCTGATCGAAAATAAGGTCGAACGGCACCGCGCCTTCAATCAGCGCCTGTTCCGCCAGAAACGCACTGAGTTGGCATCGCGAGTGGTTGTAGGTGATGGAAGCGTACGAGCGGAGCACCGCCACATCAGAAAGATCACGCGACTGGTTGAACAGTTTGCGGTTGGTGCGATAGAAGTCGATGTACTTCCGCATGATCGGCGTGAGTGGATAGATGCCGCCCCAGCCTAACGTCTGGTTGAACGCGAGGCACTCTGCGATGTTCAACTCCGCCCGGTGGTTGTAGGTAAAGAGAACGTTTTTGAACGTCCGCGCCAGTTTGTAGCTGCGGATCTTGGAAATCAGCCGGCCGTCGGTCTCGACGCCAGGTTCGTTCCGGTCCTCGGTCCAGAACACCTGGGTATTCGGTAAGAGACGCGCGTGGTCGAGTCCCGCCTCCCAACAGCGATTACCGCCGGTGATGCCGTGCGGGTTAATCTCGATGACCACTTCGGGATTCATCGACTTGGCATAGGCGGCTACCTGGTTCAAACCGTCCGCCATTACCTGGCAGCGGAAATCGATCCACTCCTGGATCCCGGGATCGAAGATGATCTGCAGTTTTTCGGGCGGATTCTGAACGTTCCACTCCGGCGGACTCACATAGTCGAGGTTGGAGAAGCCGAAGCGTTCTTTGCGTTGCTCCTCGTTGTATTTGGACAACAGATGATCGTGGAAGCCTTTCACGCATACCGGACAGTGGCACGAGTCCGGCTCGGCATTCAGATCGAAGTTGTCGAAATGGATGAAGTCCGTCTTCACCTCCCGGATCGCAAACCCCACCACCTTCTTGATGTAGTCAAGATAGTTCTGGTTTTTGATACAGGGACGGTAGCGGAATGACTGCTGGAATCCGTACGTCGTCCGGATGTGCCGTCCCTCGGCATCGCGCTGTACCCAATCTTTGGCGGCGGGCACCTCGACAAAGAAGGTCTCGTACATCATGGTGTCCCACTGAATGTACGTATCCACCTTCATGCCGATACTGTGCGCGAACGCCGCTGCCTTCACGGTGTCCTGCATCTCTGGAGCCTCGGCGACCATGCCGAAGCCCTTATAGAGGTGGGTATGGAACACTTCGACGCCGCTGTTTTTCAAGCCGCGGATGGTCTCCTCGCTCTGCTGGAATTCATATTCCTTCCGGGCGTCCTGCCGTTGCCCGCCGCGGCGCACCATGAAGAGGTAAGTTTCGTGGATTCCACCTGCGTCGATAATGCCGTTCTCGATCCACTGCGCGGGCGGTACCGGCGCGAGTCCCGCGGCCTGTGCGAGATTGCCGCTCTTTAGGACAGCGGCTCCCGCGACGGCGCCAGCCGGCAGCAGTTCCAGAAATTTACGACGCTTCATACAATCCCTCGGTTCTGTCCAGAATTCTCAACTGCCCTCCCCGCTTAGCGAACGCCTCTTCCCCCGGCGCATACTCGCGTTTCGCCTCTGCCACGGCCACCTTGCGTTTCATGTGGTCTACCGGCTGAGCGATCGTGAGCCTGCGTCCCGCAAGGTTGCCCGCCACCTGCGGCAGATCCGTGTGTTGGAGGATGTCCGGCACAAAGATTCCCGCGCCATGCAGGTACCGATCAGAGCGCGTTAAGCTGCGATAGCTCAGCAGACCGCGTTCCAGGGTCACATCCGAAATACGATCGTCGAGTGCCGCCGCGAACAGCACCCACAATGCGCCCGCACCTTTCCCCACCACCCGAAGCTGTTCCTTATCGACGTCCGGGCGGCTGTGAGCATACGATACCGTACGAACCACGTCCTGCACGCGCATCCCGATGAGCGACTCGTCGGCATACCAGGTCATGTAAGTGATAGCAGTTTCGACGTCGAACAGATGAATGTATTCGTTGGTCGAATCATATGGCTGAACGTGCGGCGGCTTGGTTTCGCCGATGCCGCGAACATCCGCGGCGATTACCGTGTGTCCCTTCTGCGCCAGTCGTTCATAGAGGCCGAATTCCAAGCCGTCGGCCTGCTTGCCGGATTCATTGATGAATACCAGGGCTGGGGAAGAAGCGGCCTTCTTCTCTGGAACGAAAACCCAGGTCGGAATATAGATGCCGGGCTCAGATAGAAACTCGAGTTTCTCGATGGAATAGTGACGGCGCGGAGTGGTAACTAGAAGTCGGGGCTCAAATGCCGCCTCGGACTTCTTGTACCGCAGCAACCGACTCAGCTCCGCCGCCATTTCGCCGCGACCCATTTCCCGGCGAGGCGGCAGCAATTCTTGCTTCTTCACGATCAAGTCGAAAATGTTATCGCCGACGTGCGAGTATTTGAGCGACCCGTTGGGAACGCAATAAAGCGTCTTAGGTTCTTCGGGCGTGAAGTCGGGTTCGGCATTGGGACCCGCCGTGTGTTGCAGCCATTTGCAGAGGAACCGGGTGGTTGCGATGCGGAGTTTTGGCGTCCACCCATGCGGATCGTTCGCCGCTTCGGTAATGAACCGGTCCACCACGCCCAATTGGCTATAACGCTGCCGGATCTGTTCGGCCGCTTGATTGAAACTGGTGTGATACTCCTCGATCATCGCCAGCAACGGACGCGGGGCGATGGCGATGTGCAAGTCTGGTGAATCAACTCCGAGCTTCGCACCGGGAAAATAGTTTTGCTCGATATCGGACGGCCCCATGCGGCTGCCGGTCCGCACATGGTACGGCCAGCGGCCCGCGGTACCGCCTTCGCTCACCACCGAAGCTTTTACGCGCTCATCGAGCGCGCTGATGAACAGGGACAGCGTCCCGCCGCCGGAGTGTCCCGCGCAGGCAATGCGCTTCGCATCTACTTCCGGCCGCGACTCCAGGTAATCGATGGCGCGCATGCCGTCCCAGACGCGATAGTGCGTCAGGTCCTCGCCAAGCAGCAGCAGTAACTGCCCGGCCATGGAATGCTCGTACGTCGACGCCGTCGCCACTTCCGTCACGTTGGTCGTGGGATTCCAGTATTGCCGACGCTCGCCCTGACCTACAGGATCATATGCCAGCACCACGAAGCCCGACTTGACCAGGTCGAAATAGACGGACTGATACGCTTCGTACATGCGTGATTCCGGATAGTGCCCGCACGGCGAGATCACACCCGGGAACGGCCCCGGCCCTGTGTTCGGAATATAGAGGTTACCTGTCACCCAAAAATGCGGCAGGCTCTGAAACATGACGTTTTCCACGCGATAGCCGTCACGCTCATGAACTCCCGTAGTCTTCGGAGTCAAAGGCGTGCGCTCGGGATATCCGTGGATCATCTCCTTGAATTTCTCCCGCACGTAGCGATTGCGCTTCTCCACATCTTCCGCCGAGTGGATCTTTTCCCGAATCTGGTCATGTGCAGCAGCGAATGCGTTCAGCTTCGAAGCCACGTGATTGAGAAGCATGTCGGGATAAGCCGACGCGTAGCTCTCCACCGCCACGACTGGCGCCGCCAACGCCGAGACGGCACCAGCCGATACAGCGCCGGCGGAGGCCAAAAGAAAAGTTCTCCGGGTGGTCATTTGGGCTCTTACTCTATTACACGCTCATGCTCAGAAACTCAGCTTCAGGATGAAGTCGATATTGCGCGCCGAGGGCTGTCCGGAGAGCGCACCGCGGATGCCGCTGATTACGCCCACCGAACTCGGCGTGCTGATGTTCGCGTTAGGGGTGGTGAAGCTCGGATGATTGAACGCATTCGACATCGTCATCATGAATTGCAGGTAGGTGCGCTCGCGAAGGCGGAAGGCTTTCGACGCGCCGAAGTCCAGGTTCTTCAGCGGTGGTCCAACCAGGTAGTTCCAACCCGAGGTACCGAAGCGGCCCACGTTGACCGGGTTACTGCAGACAGGAGTGGTCGCCATGCATCCGGGAACGGCGAATGCCGCCGGATTGAACCAGTGATTCACGTCCTGGTGATCGGGATACAAGGGCACTCCCACCACGCGGTCGGGAACCCCGCCAATCACGCCCGTGTTCGAGGGGGTGAAGGTGGAAAAACTCGGCGTGAAGTATTGGCCACTCTGAATCACCAGCGTATAGCTGGTCTGCCAGCCGCCCAGGATCGCGTCGAGCACACGGTTGGCGCTGCCCATATATTTCTGCCCATGTCCCACAGGGAGGGCATAGACCGCATAACCATAGAGCCGGCGGCCGGGCACCAACTGGTTGTTCGACCGTTCACACGTCCGGCAGAACTGGTCCTGAATCGACTGACCCGCGAAGCTGCCGCCGCCCCCGCCCGTATCCTGGGCATCCGTCAAATCTTTTGCCCAGGTGAATCCACTGCTGAACGTCAGGTTCTTGCCGAGCTTCTTCTGCACCTGCAGTTCCAGCGCGCTGTAGAAATCCGACCCGCCATTGTCGTAGTAGGTAATGCTATTGAAGAGCTGGTTGGGAAAACGGGCGGTCGAGAACGGCGTGGTCGACGGCGCGGGCTCGTTGAGATTCCGTGGATAGAGCAGTGCAATACTGCGGCTTCCCACGTACGAAGCGCGCAGGCCGTACGAACCAATCTGCCGCTCTAAACTCATGTTCCACTGTTGCGTGTACGGCATCCTGAGATTGGGATTGATGCCCGAAACATTTTGCGTAGCCGTTGTTCCGGTCGGCAGGAAGGGCGACGGGAAACTGAACAGTGGTACGCCGTTGGTCACCGAGTTGAAGTACGTGACGCTTCCGCCGAACGGCCCGCCGGTCATGGCGCCCGCCGTGAGCAGCGGATAAATCAGGTTGGAGTAAATCCCATAACCGCCGCGGAGAACGGTTTTATCGCTGCCGAACATTTTGTAGGCAAAGCCGATGCGGGGCTGAAGATTAAAGGTGTCCGCCTTTACGAGCGAGTCGGGATAACCCGCTTGCGAAGCGGTTGCGATCGGAATGTTCTTGGGATAAAACGGATTCACCAGCTTCAGACCCTGGTCGGGCACCACCAGACCGCCCGTGGCCGGATTGTAAGTAAAGAGCTGCCCACGGGCGTCTGTATAGGGCCGCGGCAGTTCCCAGCGAATGCCAAGTGTCAGGGTCAAGGCATTGGTGATGCGATACTGATCCTGCGCATACAATCCGAACGTCTTGCCGCGGAGCGCGCGGTCGGGACCCGGCAGCGACAGCGCGGTCGTGGCCGGAATTCCCAGCAGAAAGTCCGAATAACCCACGCCCGTGTAAGCTCCAGTAAAGTTGTACTGGCCGTATACGGTGGCGCCGATACTGTTGCCGTTGAACCTCTCGGTGAGGGCATCGAAGCCGAACTTCATCATGTGGCGGCCGTGCGTCCAACTCACGTTGTCGAGGACATCGAAACTGGTATCGGGATTGTCGTAGTGAATGTCGGTGCCGGAGCCGGGATCGAACGCTGTGAGACCGGTGATGCCGAAATAAGGAGCAGTGAGGATACCGGTGGTAGGGACGCCCTTGATTCCGAACTGATTGAGCAGGTCCGTACCATTGACGTTGGCATCGATCTGATTGCGATGGTACACGGCGCCCACGCGGAGTTCGTTGACCGCGTTCGGCGAAATCACGTGGTTGTACGAGACCATGGCGCTTTGGGCGAAGCGCGTTTGGTTGCGCGCCAGCGGAAAAACACCTGCCGAATAGTAAGGCATGCGCATCCAGCTTACGCGCCCGAACAGCGTATCCTTACTCGAGATATTGTAGTCTCCTCGCACGTCGACGCGGTTGTAGCGCGTGAAGCCAGTCTGCGAAAGAACGTTCTTGGTCCAGTTATTGGTCAGCAGTCCCGGACCGCCCACATTGGGCAGGGGATAAATGTAATCCTGGACCGCTTTGGACACGGGGCTGATGCGACTGTCCGGAATCACGTTTCCGGGAAAGGGCTGGCCGGTGAGCGGATCCCGCACCGTCGATGTACCACTGAAATTGCCCGTGCGCCACGCCGCGAGGGGAACGGTTTCGGTTTTGGTGCCGCGGGCAGCCTCGCGCGCCGCTTCGTAGTCGGCGTAGAAGAAGACTTTGTTCTTAATCACCGGGCCGCCGCCCGCGACGCCGAAGTTGTTGTAGACCCGCCACGGCACCGTGGGGCTGAAAAAGTTGCGCGCGTTGAGTGAATTCCCGTTGTAGTCTTCGAATGCCTCGCCATGAAAGCTGTTGGTTCCCGATTTGCTGATCACCTGTACGTTGCCCGCAGTCGGGAACTCTGCCGGCGCGACCGAAGTCTCCACCTTGATCTCCTGCACCAGGCTTAGCCCCATGGACACGGGGCCCGCGCCCTGCGCATATGCCGCAATCGAGATTCCATCCATCGTCGACATGACGCCCGTTCCAGAGCGGGTGCCTTGGAAGATCGGATAGGAGCTGTTCGCGTTGTTGGCCATGCCGGTCGATAGCGTCGTATACGTGTAAACCCCATAGTCCGCCGCGTGGCGGGCGATCAGCGGCAAAGCTTCCGCCGCTTCGCCCCGAATGCTTCCGGTAATGTCGTTCGATTCAGTGGAAATGATGGGGCTCGGCGCGTTGACTTCCACCGATTCGGCGCTGGTGCCCAGCTTGAGGTTGACGTCGACATTGATGATCTGATTGGCCATCAGTACCAGGTTCTCCCGGTCGTAGGTGTTGAAGCCCTTGACCGCTACTCGCACGCTGTAGGTACCGACATCGAGGTTGGGAACGCTGAAGAGTCCGCCGGACGTCGAATTCGCGCGCCGGACGGATCCCGTGCCCGTGTTGGTAACGGTGATTTCGGCTCCCGGTATCACGGCGCCACTGGGATCTTTGACGGCTCCCGTAATCGAACCAAAGGTGCTTTGGGCGAAGCCGGCGGGGACCAATAGGAAGCCGAGGATCGCTCCCTGAAGAATGGATCGTGTAACGCGGTGCATAGTTTGACTCTCTTTCCTGAAGCGGAGGGATTCTACGAGCTGCTGGTACAACCTCAATCTAATGGGAAGTGTAGGAGTGCACCGCAGGCTTGTCAAGACGTTTTTCTGATTTCTCAGAAATGTTTATCCGGAAGCGCTTGCACAAGTCTTTGCTGTAAGCCTACAGTTTTACGCAAGCGTTTTGGAAGGCCTTGGTATGGGTTGTGTGTTACAGAGAAGTGAATCCTTAGGCTGGGAAATCTTTCTTGTCGCGCCCTACGCGGCTATGTATAATCGCTCCATGTCCGCCTGAAGCCATGGGTTCCTTTCAAATCGCCACAATCGACCTGATCATGCTGCTGGTCTACTTCGGTGGAATCTCGGCAGTCGGCATCATCGCGTCCCGCCGCATCCGTTCCACCGCGAATTACTTTCTGGGCGAGAGACAGTTCAACAAGTGGATCATGATCGGCCAAACGTTCGGCACCGGCACCCATGCGGAAATGCCCGTGTCGCTTGCGGGCGCGGTTTACAGCGTCGGAATCTCAGGCATCTGGTTTCAATGGAGGAATCTCTTCGCGACGCCTTTCTATTGGCTGGCGGCTACGGTTAATTTTTCCATTTACTGGGCGCGCAATGGACGCCTGGACTCCTGGGTTCCGGACGTCTTTGTCATAGCGCTGGCGGCGGGAATCGGGGCGACGATCGTAGTGAGCCTGGCTACTCCGCCGGAACCGAAGAGCGCGAGAGACAGTTTCTTTGTCCGCGTCAACACCCCCTCCATCGGTGATAACGACGAATTGCCCGCCGAACAGGATCGTGCCGTTGTAGCTCGCGATGGAAGGCAATTACTGATTACTAATCTGTTGCACCGTCGACGGGGAACTGCCGGATTGGGGATTCGCGCTTACCGTGTCGATTTGTGGGGATTTGCCATCGGCTGGACGATCGTCATTGCGCTGGTGGGTTGCGTGTGGCTGTTGTTCAGTGTGGCCGGGTGAAACAAACGATAGGGTGGGGAGCGCCATGAAGGATTTTCGCAAGAGTAAATCCGATCCGCAGAGCAGGTCCGGCAAAAAGCCATCGTTCAAAGAACTGGCCAAGCTGGCAAACGTCAGTCCAGCTACTGTTTCGCGGATCGCCAAGGGTCACCTGAATGTCGATACCGTGATGCGGAATCGGGTTCGCAAAGCCGCCGTTACACTGGGTATCGACCTCGACCAAAAACGCAACGAGAAGCCTAACATTATTGCTTTTCTATTGTCGAATCGCGATCTCCTGCACAATTTCCAGGCCCGCATTCTTTTCGGAGCCGAGGCCTACTGCGCGTCGCAGCATCGCGAACTTCTCTTCATGTCACTGCGTTATTCGGCGGTCGTACCGCCCAAGGAATTGCATCTTCCCAAGATTCTCAGTGAGCCCGGCTTGGTCCGCGCGGTGATTCTGGGGGGCACCAATTCGGCCAACATGCTGTCGGCATTGCGCGACCGTGACATCCCATTTGCCGTACTGGGAAACAACGTGATGGGAGACTGGACTGCGTGCGACGTCGATGCCGTTTATTCCGACGATGTGCAGGGAGCCTACGATCTAACCGCGCAACTGATCGCAGGGGGGCATCGGGCTATCTGGTTTATCGGGGATACCGATTTGCCATGGTATGCGCGTTGTGCGAGCGGCTACCGGGAGTCGATGCTTGCCGCGGGAATCACTCCCCGCCTGAGCCAGATTCACTCGGACGACGGGCAGTTGGGTTACCTCGCCATGCGATCCATTCTTTCCAGCGGAGAGCCGGTCACCGCCGTGTTTGCAGGTTCCGATCAAATTGCGCGAGGAGTGTATGAAGCCCTGTCACAAGCTGGCCTGCGGATTCCCGACGACATCAGCGTTGCGGGTTTTAACGATACGGAAGGGGCGCTGCTGTTTCCGCAATTGACCAGTGTGAGAGAGTTCCCTGAAGAATTGGGAAAGCATCTCGCAGAACTGGTGTTGAAGCGAATTCAACAGCCAGACCGCCCAGCGAGACAACTGACCATCCCGACTCAAGTGGTGCGCCGCAATTCCACCCGGGCTCTTGGCAAGTCCAGTCCCAAAATGGGCAACCTGGGAATAGAAGAATCCCCCGTCAACGCTTAGTCTCAGCGTCACATCAAAATCGGCAACCGAGCCCGGCGGGCGTTCTGTTGCACGTAGGTAACCTGTTGTTTTTTTCAGATTTTCGAGACGCTAGTAGTGACACCGTGCTATGACCGTTGGAACCGCTGCGGACCAAGCTTTCCATGCGCCGATCCAAAATGCTCCAGACTCAGATTGGCCCCGTCTATCTGATTCCGCCGCTGGACTTGTAGCGCACAAGTCGCCAGAAAGAAACTGAAGATCTCCTGACGGACTCCTGAAGATCTGCTGAAGTCGTTCGAATATCTACATCTGTCGCGACCTCGTATGGACCGAAAAACTGAACTCCCATCAAGCGGTCAGTTGCGGACTGGAACCACGGAGTCGGAGTTGGCGAGATTTGAGAATATCCGAATCGATCAGCGGTGCGTCTCAGGCCCTTCGACCTTCAGATGGACCTTCCGCATCCGTCTCGCCCGCCTCGCACGAAGCATGGAGCATGGAGCATGGCCAACGGATCGCACCAAACACTTGCTACCGGTCGTCTAGAGCCACCGCGGAATCGGTCGTGACGAGCTCAAGCTGCAGATCGGTAGTAATAGTTCAGCATGCCGCCGAGACGCTGGCGCTTCTGCACTCCACCTGGGTTCGTCAAGTGCTCCGGCTCGGGGTTAATCAGTCGATTTGCCAGACCCTGGTGATTGCGCTCGGTGTGATAGTGGACGGTGAAATTCCGGATGGCTATTCGCAGAGACTCCTCTCCAAACA
>Ga0105240_10012771_pt1 | contig 11573 bp, 6 predicted proteins | sample KBSC54metaG_FD_80426 | JGI IMG/M metagenome (GOLD analysis project Ga0105240, IMG submission 80426) | Corn rhizosphere microbial communities from Kellogg Biological Station, Michigan, USA - KBS C5-4 metaG | ecosystem: Host-associated > Plants > Roots > Rhizosphere > Soil | place: Michigan, USA...
CGATGCGTTCGGGTGTCACCGACTTCGGGATGACCACGATCTCGTGCTCGATGTGCCATCGCACGATGACCTGCGCGGTGGTCACTTCGTGGGCTTCGGCGATATCGCGTAGCACGGGATCCTTCAAGTTGCTGCCCTTGAACGGGCTGTAGCCCTCGAGGACGACGCCACGTTCGCGGCTGTGGGCGAGCCGCTTCTCGTCATACTGTTGCTGACTCCACGGAACCTGGTTGACCGCAGGCGCCTCACCGGCCGTTTCGACGAGCTCGTCGATCTGCGCCGGGTCGTAGTTGCTGACGCCAACCGCCTTCGCGAGACCGTCTTCGCGCGCCGCGAGCATCGCCTTCCACGTCTTCGGCGACGCGTCGTCGTCCGGTGGCCAGTGGATCAGCCACAAGTCGACGTAGTCGGTGCCGAGCAGCCGAAGGCTCTCTTCGATCGTCGCGCGCGCCCGGCCCGCAAGCGACGGCGGCAGCTTCGTCGTCACGAAGATCTCTGTTCGATCGAGCCCGCTGTCGCGTATCGCCGCCCCGACGTCCTGCTCATTGCGGTAGATCGTCGCCGTGTCGATGTGCCGGTACCCGGTTTCAAGAGCAGTGCGGACGGCGTCGCGCGCACTGGCGCCGGTTATTTGCCAGGTGCCGAATCCGAGGAGCGGGATCTTGCCGCCCGAGTTCAGCGGCAGGGTCAGCGGCTTAGGAATAGGTGCCATGCGACCCGGCTTTCCCGCCTGACCCCGACGTGACACGTGACCGAGGAGCGGTGAACCGTCCCCGGCGTTAGGTCGGGCTTACCTCAGATGCCGCCGCGTCATGGGTAAGTGGGATGCTCATGTAATGCAGGGGGACAGGCTGGGCCTTACGGGCTCGACGTTGCCGGAGCCGACGCGAGACGACGTCGAGCTCCTCGTCAACGACCCATCAGGCGGACGACGCTCGCTGGCGCGAGCCCGCCTGGCGCTCGTCTTCTTGAGCGACCACGCGTGGCTGGTGACCCTTACCCTTGCCGCTATCGTCGCTCTGGTCGGCTTCCGGGGCGGAGATTTCCCCGCGCAGGACTACCGCGCCTGGATGTTCAAGACCCACGGTTTCTTGATCTGGGACGTCAACTGGTATGGCGGCCACTCCGACCTCGGGTACAGCGTCTTGTCGCCCGTCGTCGGCGCGGTGCTCGGAACGGTACCCACGATCGCGCTCGCCTGCGTTCTTTCCATGGTGCTGTTCGGCCGGCTGGTCGGCCGGTCGAGCAGTTGGGCCTGCGTCTTGTCGCGGCTGTGGTTCGCGGTGTTCGTCGTCGGCGACCTCATCATCGGGCGGGCGCCGTTCGCCTGCTCGGTCACCTGCGCCCTCGCAACCGTGCTCCTGCTACGCCGCAACCAGCCGTGGCTCGCGCTCGCGGCCGCTACCGCGACGTCGCTATTCAGCCCGCTCGGCGCCATGTTCCTGCTGCTCATCGTGGCGGCTTGGTTGCCCTCCATCGGCTGGCGCCGCGCGTTGCCGGCCACCGGCGCGTTCACGGGCCTTGCGGTCGCCGCGTTACTGGGCGACGGTGGCCGTTTCCCCTTCCCGTGGACGACGTTCGTCGGCCAGCTTGCGATCGTCACGATCGGGCTGATCGTCACCCCGAAGCACGAGCGCACCGTGATCCGCGCTCTCGTGCTCTACGGCATTTCGTGCATCGGCTTGTTCCTCGTGCCGAACCCGGTCGGCGGCAACATGGCCCGGCTGGCCGGCATCGTCATCGGCCCAGCCGCCGCGTTCGTCCTGCTGCGCGCCAACCGGCGCGTTGCCCTCGCGGTGGTTGCCTTGCCGCTGTTCGCGTTCCAGTTGCAGCCGATCGTCGCTGCGATCAGCTCGGCTGCGGGTGATCTCTCGACCAAACCCTTGTACTACCAGGGCATGACCCGGTTCCTCGCCGCGCATCAGCAGACGCCCGGCAAGGTCGAGATTCCCTTCACGAAAGACCACTGGGAGGCGACGTACGTCGCCGAGAAGGTGCCGCTCGCTCGTGGTTGGGATCGCCAGGTCGACCTGTCGCGCAACTCCGTGCTGTATTCACCGATGACACCGGAGACCTACGCGAATTGGCTGCACGACAACGCGGTCAAGTACGTGGCGCTCCCCGATGCTGCGCTTGACTCCGGCGGCGAGGCCGAGGCGGCGATCCTGCAGCACCCGCCGGCCTGGCTGAAGCAGGTCTACGCCGACCAGCACTGGAAGATCTGGCAAGTCACCGACGCCACGCCGCTCGCCACTGGTGTCGGCACGATGACCGAGTTGACTCACAACGGTTTCACCTTGTCGGCCGCCCGGTCGGGCGCGACGGTCGTGCGGTTGCGGTGGTCGCCTTCGTGGCGCGTCGACAGCGGCGACGCCTGCCTCGCCCAAGCCGCCGGCGGCTGGACCACCGTCGTGTCGTTGCAACCCGGCGAGACCAAAGTCAGCGCCCAACTCGCGCTCGGTGACGGCGACGCGTGCACTGCGCAGCAGTTGTCGGACGCCGGAGTGCCGAGCACGAAGAGCGACAAGCAGCCCAAGCAGTAGCAAGTGGCTCCTACAGCGCCGCTGCTACCGCCGCCCACGTCTGTGGCTTGGCGCCACGCCCCTGCCCCGTCTCGGGATTCCAGTACTCCGCGAACCCGGCCAGCAGCACCGCGCGCTTGGTCTGCTGTGACAGCGTCTCTGCAATCTCGGTCACGCCGCAGCGGCGGGCCGCGAGCACCAGCAGGTAGTTGAGCTGCGGCCAGGCGGGGCCTCGCCAGTACTCGTCGGGTTGGTACATGTCGCTGTCAGCCGAGACGAATCTCGGGCCGAAGGCGGCTCCAAACTTCCCAGGCGGTACCAGTTGCTGCAGTGCCTTTGCCGCATTGCCTTGGTCTGGCGTGCACAGCGCCGGTAGGACGGCGTCCGATGTAGGTATGCGCACGCTGTCGGTGTTGCGCGGGCCGGCGAAAACGACGTCCGACCAAAGGCTTTCGCTGTCGTCCCACGCGCGATCGTCGAGGGTTTTGGCGAGGTCGCGGCCGCGGATTCGCCAGCTCTCGTCGTCGAGCAGGTCGCCGAGCGTGAGTGCCGCGTCGGCCGCGATCGCATTGAAACTTGCTGGCGCTACGACGAAATCCGGGTTGTCGATCGCGACGCCCTCTGCCGAGAAAACGGTGCTGCCGAGCAGCGCGCGATCCGACTTCGTCCAGACCCGGCGGCGCCATGTCGTCGAGCCGACCCACGAATCCCAGCGTGGCGAGTCGTCGGTACCCGCCTCCCACGGATGCACGATCACGAGCAGCCCGTCGCGCAGGCGGAGGCGCCAGAGCGCATCGAGCGCACTCGCGGCCTGTTCAAGCATTCGGTCGGACGCCGCAAACCCCGCCGCGCTCGCTGCTTGCATTGCGCGGGCGTACACCGGCGGCTGGGTGAAGGAGGAAACACCGGGCAGCGGGCCACGCGCGTAAGTGCGCCGGCCGTAGCGCATGTGCGGGAGGAATCCGTTCGCCAGCTGGCCTTCGAACACGGCCTCGAGTTCGCGGATCGCCCGGTCGTCGCCGATCGCCGACCAGGCGATCGAGTGGAAGCACGAATCCCACAACCACAAGTGCGGATAGCTGCGGCGGTGCGGCCGGCAATAGCCGAGGCGCGGTTGCCACGCGCGGTGCAGAACCCGCGTGGCGCCCGAGTGCACCAGCGAATCGAGTTCCGGCCCGGCGAGCGTCACCACCGCAGGCTATGCGACGCTCTCGTGCGCTCGACGGCGCGGTCGCCGCATCGCCGGATGGGACCGTCGCCGGATGAGACAGTGGGGCTGTGCCTCGACCCTTCACCGAAAACGAGCTTGCGCGACGTCGCGCGCTGGTTCCGGCGCTGCGCTATCCGAGCGGGCTGCCGGTGGTCGAGCGCAAGGACGACATCGCTGCGGCCATTGGCGATCACCAGGTGGTGATCGTGGCGGGGGAGACCGGCTCCGGAAAGACGACCCAGCTGCCGAAGATCTGCCTCGAATTGGGGCGCGGTGTGCGCGGCATGATCGGCCACACCCAGCCACGGCGCATCGCCGCTCGCGCCGTCTCGGAGCGCATCGCCGAAGAACTGCAAGCGCCACTCGGCGGTGCGATCGGCTACCAGGTGCGCTTCACCGACCGGGCGAGTGCGGACACGCTCGTGAAGGTCATGACCGATGGCATCTTGCTCGCCGAGATGCAGCGAGACCGGCTGCTGCGCAGCTACGACACGATCATCGTCGATGAGGCACACGAGCGGAGTCTCAACATCGACTTCATCCTCGGCTACCTCAAGCAGTTGCTGCCACGGCGTCCCGACCTGAAAGTGATCGTGACCTCGGCGACCATCGATCCGCAGCGGTTCTCGCGACACTTCGGGGACGCGCCGATCATCGAAGTCTCAGGGCGGATGTTCCCGGTCGAGGTGCGTTACCGACCGCTCGTCGAAGAAGCCGATGCGGACGACGACGCAGCCGAACCGCGCGACCAGATCACGGCAATCTGCGAAGCGGTCGACGAGCTCTGTCACGAGGGGCCGGGTGACGTCCTCGTTTTTCTCAGCGGGGAAAGGGAAATCCGCGACACCGCCGACGCGCTGCGCAAGCGCGGCCTGCGCGACACCGAAGTCGTGCCGCTCTTTGCGAGGCTCTCGTCGGCGGAACAGCACCGAGTCTTCGAATCGCACACCGGCCGCCGCATCGTGCTTGCCACCAACGTCGCCGAGACGTCGTTGACCGTGCCCGGCATCAGATATGTCGTCGATCCGGGCACTGCCCGCATCTCGCGCTACAGCTATCGCACGAAGGTGCAGCGGCTGCCGATCGAGGCCATCTCCCAGGCGTCGGCAAACCAACGCGCGGGCCGCTGCGGCCGGGTCGAAGCCGGCGTCTGCATCAGGCTCTATTCGGAAGCCGACTACTTGGCGCGCCCCGACTTCACCGCCCCCGAGATCCTGCGCACCAACCTGGCCTCCGTCATCTTGCAGATGGCCGCGCTCCGGCTGGGTGACATCGCGCGCTTCCCGTTCGTCGAGCCGCCCGATCATCGCAACATCAAGGACGGCGTGGCGCTGCTCGAAGAGCTCGGCGCGCTCGAGCGGGCGGCCGGCAGTCCGCGGCTGACGCCGATCGGCCGGCAGCTTGCCGCGCTGCCCGTCGACCCGCGCATCGGCCGCATGATCGTGCAGGCGCAGGAGCAGGGCTGCGCGCGGGAGGTGATCGTGATCGCGGCCGCGCTGTCGATCGTCGATCCCCGCGAGCGCCCGCTCGACGCGCAACAGGCCGCCGACGAGATGCACAGCCGGTTCGCCGACGAGGACTCCGACTTCTTCGCCTACCTGAACCTGTGGGAGTACTTGCGCGAGAAGCAGGCCGAGCTCTCGTCGAGCAGGTTCCGCCGGATGTGCCGCGCGGAGTTTCTCAACTACCTGCGCGTGCGCGAGTGGCAGGACGTCGTGGGCCAGCTCCGCCAGGTTGCCCGGTCCTTGGGCGCGCACATCAATGACACGCCGGCGCCACGGCTCGCCGTCCACCAGTCGTTGCTCTCAGGGCTGCTGTCTCACGTCGGCATGCGCGATATCGAGACCCGCGACTACCTCGGCGCCCGCGGCGCGCACTTCGCCGTTTTTCCCGGTTCTGCGCTGTTCAAGAAGCAGCCGCGCTGGGTGATGGCTGCCGAGCTTGTCGAGACAACTCGGTTGTGGGGCCGGGTGTGCGCGCGCATCGAACCCGAATGGGTCGAGCCGCTCGCCGCTCATCTCGTGAAGCGCAACTACAGCGAGCCGCACTGGGACAGCAAGCGCGGCGCGGTGATGGCATACGAGAAGGTGCTGCTGTACGGCATTCCGATCGTGGCGTCGCGCCGCGTCGGGTACGGGCGGGTCGACCCGGTGCTTTCTCGCGAGCTTTTCATCAGGCATGCGCTCGTCGAGGGCGACTGGCGAACTCACCACGCTTTCTTCCACGCCAACCGCGAAAAACTCGCCGACATCGCACGCCTCGAGGAGCGGATGCGCCGCCGCGACCTCGTCATCGACGACGAAACAGTCTTTGATTTCTACGACGCGCGGGTTGGCCAAGAGGTCGTCTCCGCTCGTCATTTCGACAGCTGGTGGAAGAAGGCCCGCAAGAAACAGCCTGAGCTGCTGACCTTCGATCGCTCGATGGCGCTTGCGAAGGACGTCGACGTGCGCGGCGCGCCCGACAGCTGGCGACAGGGCGACTTCGAGTTCCCGCTCACGTACGTTTTCGAACCGGGCGCCGACAACGACGGCGTCACCGTGCGGATCCCGGTGGCAGTGCTGAACCAGATCTGGCCCGGCGACTTCAGCTGGCAGGTCGACGCGTGGCGTGAAGAACTCGTCACGGCGCTCGTTCGCTCACTACCGAAGGCCTTGCGACGCCATTTCGTCCCGGCGCCCGACGTCGCGAAGAAGCTGACCGGCGTGCTCGCACCCGAACCCGGTATTTCGCTGGAGGAGGCGCTCGCTGACGAACTGTGGCGCTTGAGCGGCGTCGAAGTCGCGCCCGCCGACTTCGACATCTCACGCGTCCCGCCGCACCTGCGGATGCGGTTCGAGATCCTGGACGACGACGGGCAGCTGCTCGCCGCAAGCCGAGATTTGCCGGCGCTGACGAAGAAACTTGCCCCGTCGGTGCGTGCAGCCATCAGTGGCGGCGCGGTCGAGATCGAGCGCGATGGCATGCGGGCGTGGGACTTCGGTGCGCTGCCGGACTCGGTCGAATACGTGAAGGCGGGCTTTCGGGTGCGCGGCTTTCCGGCACTCGTCGACCAGGGCAGCGCCGTCGGCGTCCGACTCTTCGAAAGCGACCTGCAGGCCGATGCCGCGATGCGACAGGGGCTGCGACGGCTGCTGCTGCTCAACGTTCCGTCGCCCGCGAAGGCCCTGCAACGCCAGCTTCCGAACGCCACGAAGCTTGCGCTCAGCCGCAACGCGCCCGGCGGCGTCAGCGAACTGCTCGATGACTGCCTCGCGGCCGCTGTCGACTCACTTGTCGCCGCGAACGGCGGGCCGCCCCGCGACGCGCCGCGCTTCGAGCGGTTGCTGCAGGCGGTGCGCGCCGAGCTGCCCGACGCGCTGACGCGCGTCGTCACGACCGTGGTGGAGGTGCTGGGTGCCGCGCACGACGTGGAGAAGACGCTGAAGGCGGCGGCGGTGCCGGCTGCGTTACCGGCGCTGGTCGACATGAAGCGCCAGCTGGCGGGGCTCGTGCACCGAGGATTCGTCAGCGAGACGGGCACGGCCCGGCTGCCGGACCTGCTGCGCTACCTGGCCGGCATCGAGCGGCGGCTCGAGAAGGTGGGCGGCGACATCAACCGCGACCGCGCCCGGATGTGGGAGGTGGAGCAGGCCGAGACGGCTCTTCGTGAGGCGGAGCAACGCCGGCCGGCTGAGGCGGCAGCACTCCTCGACGTCCGCTGGATGATCGAAGAGTTGCGGGTGAGCCTGTTCGCTCAAAGTCTCGGCACCGCCCAGCCGGTGTCGCTGCAGCGGATCTTGCGGGCGCTCGAGCCTTAGGCCCGCGGCAGGCACCTTAGGCGCGCCCGGCGTTCTGAGGTAGCCGAGGACTAGGCAGTCGCCCGATGCTCGGGCCTACCTCAGAGACCGAACCTGAATCTGCAGCCAATCCGGCTGCGAGGTGCAGGAGGTGTCAGATGTACGTGTCCGACTTCTTGACGGCGGCGGCGAACGCGCACCGCGACGAGCTGATCAGGGACGCCCGTCGTCGGCGCCGGGCGGCGAGCGGTGGCAAGCGGCGGCGGCTGTTCTCGCGGGCGCGCGACGTCGAGGCGCGCGCGGTCGCACAAGATCGAGTGGCGGTCGGCCAGTGGCCGGCCCCTGCCCGCCCGGAACTCACGGTGATCTGTGGCCGATGAGCGCTACCGTGGCCGACGTGGCGGTGGTTCGCGGCGGATTGAGTGCGGTCATGGTGGGCCGTGCCGACGAGCTGCGCCGGCTCGAGGCGCTCACCACCGGCCTCACCGAGCCGCGGGTCGTGTTGATCAGCGGCGAGGCGGGGGTCGGTAAGAGCCGGCTGACCCGCGAGTTCGCCGCGACGCTCGGCGACTGCCCGGTGTTCGTCGGCCATGCCGAGCCGGGCCCTCTCGGGCGGCCGTTCCACGTGGTGCAGAGCGCGCTGCGCTCGGCGGTGTCGCAGTGGACTTCGGTGCCTCCGATTCTCGAGTCGCGCGCGCAGGCACTGCGGGTGTTGCTCGGGCCGGTGGCGCCCGGGCTCGACGGCGGGGCTGCTACCGAGATGCGCGTCGTCGGCGAGGAGAACCTCGCCGCCGCGGTCGAGCTCGTGCGCTGCCTGCTCGGCGGGCGCGCCGGAGTGCTCGTGGTCGAAGACCTGCACTGGGCGGACGCCGAGAGCTTGCTGCTCATCGGCCGGCTCGCCACCACCCCGGATCTGCCGCTGTTGGTGGTGGGCACTTTCCGCCCGGCGGTTGCCGAGGGCCGGCGGCTGGCCGACATGCTCGACCGCGTTGCCCGGCAGCGCATGGTCGAGCAGATCGAGCTGCGGCCACTGACCGAGGCACAGGTGGCCGAATGGCTCAGCGCGGTCTACCACGCGCCGGTGTCGATCCGGGTTGCGAGCGACCTGACCCGCCGTACCTCCGGCAACCCATTCTTCCTTGAAGAACTCGTCTCTTCGGCGGCCGGCGCGTCGCTCGACGAGCTGTGTTCGTTGCCGATGCCGGTCAGCATCAGCGAGGCCGTGCTGCGCCATGTCGACGGGCTCGACCCTGCGCAGCGGCGCATCGTCGACGCCGCCGCGGTGCTCGGCCGGCGTATCCCCTTCGACCTGCTCGCCGCGGTAACTGGCGCCGGCGAGGACGAACTCATCGACACGATGCGGGTGCTCGTCGACCGCGGCCTCGTCGTCGAGGTCGAGCCCGACCTGTTCATGTTCCGTCACGCGCTGACTCGCGAGGCGGTCGCGCAACGGCTGCTCGGCCGGCAGCGCCGGCGCTTGCACGAGAAGGCACACGCGGTACTGCTCGAGATGGGCAGTGACGACTGGGCGGCACTGGCTTACCACGCGAGTGGCGCACACTTGTGGGACGAGCTGATCCAGGCCGCCCGCCGCGGCTCGTCGATTCACCTGCGCACCGGTTCGACATATGAGGCGCTGCGCCTTGCCGAGCTCGGTTTGACCGAGGCCGAGGCCGACGAGGAATTGCTCCAGCTAGCGACCCGGGCGGCATGGGCGTGCGGGCTCATGGACAGCGCCCTTGGCTACGCGACGCAATGGCTGCAGCTGGCTGAGGCCAGCGGTGACGACACGCAGTTGAGCCGTGCCCTGCGGGCGGTTTCTCGGCTGCTGTGGGAAAAGGGCGATCTCGAAGCTCGCGACCTCATTCTGGCGCGGCTGCTCGAGCTGGCCGATCGGCTGCCCGAGGGTGCCGATCTCGCCTCGGTTTACGGCCACATCGCCGAAGCACGCATGCTCGCCCAGCGCTCGGCCGAAGCGGTCGAGTGGGCTGACCGCGCGATCGCGCTCATCAATGCAGGTGCGGACGACGAAGCGCTGCCGGCCGCTCTCGTCAACAAGGGTTCTGCCTTGCTCGACATGTCAGGTCGATTCGACGAAGGTTCTGCATTGCTGCGCGAGGCGATCGACGTCTCGATCGAGCACGGCGACGTGTTGAGTGCGCTGCGCGGCTACAACAACCTCCTGCAGGGAGTGTTGGTGCGCTGGCCCGCTGACGAGGTATTCGGGCTGATCGAGCGCGCGCAGTCGGTGATGCGGCGATTCGGCTGGCAGGACTGGAACCTGGCAGCGGTCGGAGCCGCCTATCAATCCGAGGTGGTCGGCGACATCGTCGCTGCGATGGCTGTGCTTGACAAGGCATTGGCCGACCCGCTGGCCGACCGCTCGCCCAAGCGCATATGGATTGCCTCCGAGCGGGCCTGGCTCGCGCTCGAGGTCGGCGACGTTCACGCGGCGGCTGTCGTCGACGAGGTGCGTCGCGCCATTCTGGCCGACGTGTCGAGTCAGGACCAGCACATGCAATGGCTCTACACCCTCGAAGCCGACGTCGCCGCTCGGCTCGGTGACGCGGCTCGCGCGTCGGCGGCCGTCGACCGCGTCGCCGCGAATACGGGTGGTGGCGCGCATTCGTGCACGCTGATTGCCGGCAGTTGGGGCGGTGCGCTGTTGAGCGCGCTGCGGGCCGGCGTGCCGCCCGCCCGGGTGCGCGAGGCATTCGAGCAGGTGCGCGCGAGTAACAACCTGGCGCTGCGTGACGACGACGGCGGGTGGAGCTCGCACGTCGAGGCCGCGCTTTCCGCGGCCGAGGGCGACCATCTTCGGGCGGTCGAGAGCTACCGGGCGACGCTCGCGCAGCCGCGTCGGCGGCCGGGGATCGTCATCGATTCCGATGTGCAGATGGGTCTCGCGCAGTCGCTGCTGGCGCTCGGCCGTCTAGACGAGGCACGGGCCTGCGTCGACGAAGCCGCCCGGTTGCTTTCGCGGTGGAAGGGCTGGCGGGTCGAAGAGTTGGAGGCTTTGCAGCGTCGGCTGGCTGTCGGTGGCGCACGAGGTGCCGCCGGCGAGTTGACTGCGCGCGAGCGTGATGTGGCCATCTTGGTGGCGCAGGGGTTGAGCAACGGCGAGATCGGCCGCAAGCTCTACATCTCGACGAAGACCGCATCGGTACACGTGTCGAACATCCTGGCCAAGCTGCACATGACATCGCGGTCGCAAATCGCTGCCTGGGCCTCGTCCGAAGGCCTCGTGTAGCGGCCTATTTGCTTTCGCCGAGTGGTCGCCACCGTTTCCGCTCGCCGAGTGGGCGGAAATGGCGGCGACGCGCCGACGCCGAGACTGCATTTCTGCCCACTGGGCAAGGAAAATCCGCGATCAGCCGGCCGTGGCACCGAAGGTGGTCGCTACCCGGGCGGCATCGCTGCCCGAGGGCGCGGCCGATTGCAACGCAGCACTCGCCGCCAATGCCGCGGTGGTCGCTTGCGCACTGGCGAGCACCGCGAGGTCGGCGCCCTTCGCCGCCTGTTCGAAGTCGGCGATTCGCTGGTCGAGGTACGCAAGGTCAGCCTGCTGCGCATGGCGCATCGCGTGGTGCCAAGACAACACGGTTACTTGCGCGAGTTCCTTACGCGCTTGCTCGAGCCGCGTCTTGCCCTTGGCGGCCGACTGCTCGATCAGCTGTTCGAGCCCGGTGCGCACAGTGGTCGACGACGAGCTTACGAGCAGGGGCATGGTGTATTGCCGGGTCGACAGCACGGCAGCGCGTGCAGCGGCCGCGGTTGCCTGGGCGTCGGCCGTCTTGGCGAGCAAGGCGTCGAACTCGCGGTGTTCCTGCGCAGCGTCGCCCCACTTGCCGAGCAGCGCCAGCGCGATCAGCACGGTGACCGTGATGATGAGCCAGGGTCGGCGGCCACGTTTGCCGTCGTCCAGCACATCGACGTCCGCCTTGCTCGTTTGCATCAACACCGCCTTCGGTGTCCATCGTCACTCGGACAAGGCGAAATCGCTACGGCGTCGTGGCTTTCAGCGCGCTGGCGACCTGGGTGAAGACACCGTCGTTGATCGAG
>Ga0105240_10012774_pt1 | contig 11571 bp, 8 predicted proteins | sample KBSC54metaG_FD_80426 | JGI IMG/M metagenome (GOLD analysis project Ga0105240, IMG submission 80426) | Corn rhizosphere microbial communities from Kellogg Biological Station, Michigan, USA - KBS C5-4 metaG | ecosystem: Host-associated > Plants > Roots > Rhizosphere > Soil | place: Michigan, USA...
GTTCGTCGCGCAGGCCTGCATTCGCGACCCTGCGCTGCTGGAGGACCTCTTCTCCCGCTACGATCTGCAAGCCTCGTTCTCGGCCGCCGATCTCGTTGCCCGGGCTCCGGTTGCCGGCGCGCAGGCACTGCCGGATGAGTCGCAGATGCTGGCGGAGCTGCGCCGGTGGCGTCACCGCGCGCTCGTGCGCATCGCGTGGCGGGATCTCATGCGTTGGGCAACCCTCGAGGAAACCCTTGCGGAGCTCTCAGCGTTCGCTGATGCGGCGATCGACCTCGCGTGCCGTTATGCGTGGGGCGTGCTCGTTGCACGCTACGGTGAGCCACGGTCGGAAAGCGGTCAGAGCCAGCCGCTGGTCATCATTGCGATGGGCAAGCTCGGTGGCGGCGAGCTGAATTTCTCCTCGGATGTCGATCTCGTCATGCTCTTCCCCGAGGCCGGCGAGACCGACGGGGCGAGCTCCGGCGGGACCCGCTCGATCGCCAACGAGGAGTTCTTCACGCGGCTCGGCCAGGGGATCATCAGGGTCCTGGAGACCCCGACCCACGACGGTTTCGTACTGCGGGTCGATATGCGCCTGCGGCCGTTCGGAGATAGCGGGCCGCTGGTATCGAGCTTCGCTTCCTTCGAGGACTACCTCCCGCGCCACGGGCGCGACTGGGAGCGCTACGCCTACGTGAAGGCACGCGCCGTGACAGCACGAGAGCGCTTTGCCGAGCTGTACAACTCAGCCATCCGCCCGTTCGTGTACCGCCGCTACCTCGACTTCGGTGTGTTCGAAAGTCTGCGGGAGATGAAGAGGCTCATCGAGCGCGAGGTCGAGCGTCGCGAGCTCGCGGACAACGTGAAGCTGGGCCCGGGGGGAATCCGCGAGATCGAATTCATTGTCCAGGCGTTCCAGCTGATCCGCGGCGGCCGCGACAGGCGGCTGCAGACCCAATCGTTGCTCAAGGCGCTGGCGATTCTGGAGAGCGCCCGCTCGCTCCCTCAAGGTGTCGCCGGGGAGCTGCGCGCCGCCTATGTGTTCTTGCGCGATCTGGAGAACCGCCTGCAGATGCTCTCCGACACTCAGGAGCATCGTCTGCCGACCGATGCACTGGCGCGGGAGCGGGTCGCCCGTGCCATGCGGTTGCCCGACTGGCCTCACCTGCTGGGCGAGTTGAACCGCCATCGGTCGAACGTGAGCCGCCATTTCCGGCTGGTCGTGTTCGGTGGCCATGATGGGGAGCAGGCGGCGGCGCTGAAGATCGATCTGGGACGCTTCTGGGAGTCGCCGAATGCGCAGGAGCTGCCGGCGTTGCAGGAAATGCTCGCCCGTGCGGGTTTGGTCGCTGCGCAGGAAACGGCACGCTTGCTGTTGGAGCTGCGCGAGTCCGCTCCGGTCCGCCGCCTCGATGAGGCGGGACGCAAGCGCCTGCAGGCGCTGATGCCGGTGCTGCTGACGGACATTGCCAGCGGCGCCGGCGCTTCGCAGCTGGCGGTTCTGCGGCGCATTCTGCGCATCCTCGAGGCGATCGGGCAGCGCTCGGCTTATTTTGCGCTGCTGCACGAGAACCGTGCGGCGCGCGCAAGGCTGGTCGAGCTATGCGGACACGGTGAGTTTCTCGCCAATCAGATCGCCGCGCAGCCGATCCTGTTGGATGAGCTTCTCGGGGACCTGGCACAGCTCCCGGAGCGCAGGGATCTTGCGCAGGAGCTGGACCTGCGGATGGCGCACGTGCAGGAAGATGAGCCGGAGCATCAGGTCGAGGCGCTGCGCCACTTCCAGAGCGCCGCGCTATTCAGGGTCGCAGTCGCCGACCTGACGGGCCGCCTGCCGGTCATGCGGGTCAGCGATCGCCTGACGGAGATCGCGGAGCTGATCCTCGAGCGGGCGATGCAGCTCGGCTGGCAGCAGATCACCCAACAGTTCGGCACCCCGGAGTGTGGTGAAGGGCCTGCGCGGCGGCCGGTGTCCATCTGCGCCGTCGGGTACGGGAAGCTGGGTGGCATCGAGCTCAGCTATTCCTCGGACCTCGACCTGGTGTTCCTGCACGATTCCCGCGGCGAGCGCCAGGAAACCTCCGGCGCGCGGCCCATCGACAACCAGTTGTTCTTCGTGCGCCTGGCACAGCGGATCGTGCATCTGCTGACCATGCACTCGGCGGCCGGCCGGTTGTACGAGGTCGATGTCCGCCTGCGCCCCAGCGGCAAGGGGGGCATGCTGGTGACCAACATCCTGGCTTTCGCGGAATACCAGCAGAAAGAGGCGTGGACGTGGGAGCACCAGGCGCTGCTGCACGCGCGGGCCGTGGCCGGCGCGCCGCAGCTGCGTGCCGAATTCGAAGCCGTACGCCTGGACATCCTGTGCCGGCACGTGCGGCACGACACGCTGCGGGATGAGGTCCGCAACATGCGCGAACGCATGCGCAAGGAGCTCTCGAAATCGGCGCGCGACCAGTTCGATATCAAGCAGGACGCCGGCGGGGTCGCCGATATCGAGTTCCTGGCGCAGTACTGGGCACTCGAGTGGGCGCGGACGCATCCGCCGGTCGCGATGTTCTCCGACACCATACGGCAGCTGGAGTCGGTCGCTTCAGCGAACCTGGTTTCCCAGGAGACGGTGGACACGCTCACCGGTGCCTATCGCGCCTACCGCACCCGCACTCACCATCTGGCGCTCGCCGGCACGCCGGCCATCGTGCCGGTGGCGGAGTTCGCCGCGGAGCGCGCGTCGGTGAGGCAGATCTGGGCCGACGCGATGGGCGGGTAGAGGAGGCCTTACGCTATAATTGCCCCATGGTCGCGACAAAACCCCTCATTCAGCCCAACGCCCAGAACCAGTACGACGTGACGCACGAGGACCTGCCCCTGTCGTGCCCCATGCCGGAGATGTACCTGTGGAACTCCCATCCGCGCGTGTACCTGCCGATCCGGGACGTCCGCTGGGCGAAGTGCCCGTACTGCGGCGCGGAGTACACGCTGAAGGGGCCTGCGGTCACGCAAGCCGATGACGATACGGGGCTTTAGCCCTTGCCGGTGGCGCCATAGGGCTGGTACGACTTCTCTTCGACGATCCGTGACCCCAGGCGAAGGTTGACGCGCTTCTTGATCGCCGCGCGCTCATCGTTCGAGACATAGACCGAGCGCGCCAGCTCGATGAACTCCTTATCGAAGCTCTGCGCCGCTTCCTTCTCGCGAATACGATCCTCGACCACCCACAGACGCTCGTTCACGTCCTGAAGCGCCTGCTCGTCGGTCGACAGATCGACCGCGGCGCAGCCGCTCGCGCGCCACGTTCCTTCCAGCAGGCCCAGCTCGAGCTGCACGTTCGCGCGCTTGCCGGCATCGCCGATCCGCTCGGCCTTGATCCGCAGGATCGTGATCTTGTCCAGCAGCTCGCCCGGGGAAATGGGGACCAGGATGTCGTTCATGCGCGCCATCGTAACAACTCATCGAGCTTGGCGGTGACCTGCTCGATGCTGATGAGGTCCATGACCCCTCGCTGCTCGATCTTCTCGGTCCAGGGAAGCTTCTCGGGCGCACGATGACGGAAGCGCCGGGCGGCCTGCGGGTAGGCGTCGATCGTCCACAGCCGCGACAGGTAGGGCCCGGTGCGCGCCGGATTGGTGGCCGCGTAGAGTCCGATGACCGGGGTGTTGACCATGGTCGCCATGTGTGCGGGGCCGGAGTCCGGTGACAGCAGTACGGTCGCCCGGCTGAGCAGGCCGAGCATCTGCGGCAAGGTGTCTTGCCCGATTTGATTGATGAGGGATGACTTGGCGGCACGCTCGATGGCCATCCCGGTCTTGCGTTCGAGCTTGGTGGGTCCCCCTGCAAGGATGACGCGCATGCCGTGCCGGCGTGCCGCGTAGTCGGCGACCGCGGCGTAGCGTTTCGGACGCCAGTTTCGCAACGCATGGCTGGAGCAGGGGCTGATCACCAGAGTGGGACGCTCATCGGGGATGAGCCGCTGGGCATAGGCGAGCGCGGCCTCCGGAAGAGGCAGGTCCCAGACCAAGGAGCGCTCCTTGATGCCGAGGGCGAGCAGGAATCCGAAAAAGCTGTCGAGCACGTGCTCGCGTGACCGGGCAGCAATGCGCGCATTGGTGAACAGCCACTGCAGCTCACGCGCGCGCGCCCAGTCAAACCCCAACTTGACGTCGGCGGGAATCTGACGCGCGACCAGACTGGATCGGAAGGAGACCTGCATGTGCAGCAGCGCGTCGAATCGGCGTCCCTCGAGCTGCGAACGCAGAGCGTGACGCGCGCGCAGTCCGGCGCGTTTGTCGACGGTGATAAACTCGACCCCGTCGAGGAGCGTCATCAAACGGGCCTCGGTCTTGCCGATGATCCACGTGAGCTGCGTGTCCGGCCATGCATGCTGTAACGTTCGCACCACCGGCACGACGTGGCAGGTATCGCCGATGGCCGACAGCCTCAGCAGGCAGACACTGCGCGGCGGCTCGACAAACGGCAATAGAGGGGGAGAGGTCAAAGATGGCCCGACGGTGGTCGCTCGGTTCCGAAGTCAAGCACAGCGCCCTCAGCGGCGGCGCCATGCTATATGACGGGTCCCGCGCGAGCAATTTCAGCCCGGCGTGGTTCGATCCGAATCACTGGGACGCCAAGGGGGCCGTCGAGGGGCGCCCGCGGGGTCGGGGCGCGGCGCTGTACATCAACGCCAGCGGCAAGCGGCTGGTCCTGCGACACTATCGCCGCGGGGGCCTGATTGCCCGCTTCTCCGGGGACCGGTATCTGTGGCGCGATGAGGAGAGCACGCGCCCGTTCGCCGAGTGGCAGCTCACCTATCGGCTGCATCGCGCCGGCCTGCCGGTACCGGCGCCGATAGCGGCGCGCTACGAGCATAGCGGGCGCACCTACAAGGGCGACATCATCACCGAGCGGCTGCCCACGGTGGGCTCGCTCACCGAGTGCCTGTCCAAGGGGGCGCTCTCGATCCTGACGTGGATCGCCGTCGGCCGCTGCATACGCCGCTTTCACGACCTGGGCGTCTGCCACGCCGATCTGAATGCTCACAATATTCTGCTGACCGAGGAAGCGAAGGTGTATCTCATCGACTTCGATCGCTGCCAGCTGCGCCGGTCGGGGTTGTGGCGCGACAGCAATCTGGTGCGGCTGCGACGCTCGATCGAGAAGGTGACCTATGGCATGCCCGCGGATCGCTTCGGCGAGTCCGACTGGCACGGACTGCTGGACGGATACCGGCAGAGCTCGGGCGATCGGCCGCTGCAACCGGAGAGTTGAGGCGTTCCGCGTGTTCGGGAGGCGAGCGCCGCAGTGAGATTCCTGTACGTCCTTGCCGTCTACGTCGCGGCGCCGATCGTGTCGCTGTTGATGCTGGTCCGCGGGCTGAAGGATCGCAGCTACTGGCGCAATTTCGGCGAACGCTTCGGTTTCGGGCCGCGACTGGACGAGCCGGGTGTGTGGATCCACGCGGTATCGGTGGGGGAGGTACAGGCGGCCGCGCCGCTGGTGAGCTCGCTGCGGCAGCACTTTCCCGATGTGCCGTTGATCGTCACCACATTCACTCCGACTGGCGCTGCGCGTGCCCGCGCGCTCTTCAAGGATGGCGTACGGGTACGGTACGTTCCTTTCGACCTGCCGGGCGCCGTCCGGCGCTTCTTCGATCGGGTGCGCCCGCGGCTGGCCGTCATCTTCGAGACTGAGCTCTGGCCCAACATGTACCATGAATGCGGCCGGCGGCGCGTGCCTCTGGTACTGGCGAGTGCCCGTATCTCCGCCAAGTCAGTGGGGCGATACCGCAAGCTCGGTGGCCTGTTCCGCGATGCGTTGTCACAGGGAGTCGTCGTGGCTGCGCAGACGCCCGGTGACGCGGAACGCTTCCGCGAGATTGGCGCAGATCCCGACAAGGCCCACGTGACGGGCAACATCAAGTTCGACTTTGCCGTGCCTCCCAACACCGTCGCTCATGGCCAGCGGCTGCGGGAGCTGTACGCACAAGGAAGGCCCGTGTGGGTTGCCGGGAGTACGCATCGCGGTGAAGAGGAGGCCGTGCTCGAGGCTCACAAGCTGATCCATGGCCCCCATCCGCGGGCCCTGCTCGTGATCGTGCCGCGTCACCCGAATAGGTTCGACGATGTGGCCAAGGTCATCGAGAGCGCAGGCGTGCGTTTCATGCGGCGATCCCGCGCGATTCCCGACGCCGATGGGATCATCCGGGGTATGGGAACGGCGGACGTGCTGCTGGTCGACACGCTCGGGGAGCTGCTGGATTTCTACGCTGCGGCGGACGTCGCTTTCGTTGGGGGGAGCCTCCTGCCGATCGGTGGGCACAATCTGCTGGAGCCGGCAGCCCTGGGAGTGCCGATCCTGACCGGCCCCCACAATTTCAACAGCGAGGATATCGCGAAGCTGTTGATCTCGCGCGGGGCGGCCGAGGTTGTCTCGGACTCGCGCGCGCTCGGGCGTCGCGTCGCGGCGTTGCTGTCGGACCCGGATGAGCGCAGTCGCATCGGTGCGGCGGGACAGGCTTCTGTCGACAGCAATCGCGGCGCACTCGCGAAGTTGCTGGGGTTGATCAATCCGTTGTTGCAGCAGTAGGTGGCGGAAGGCGCCTGAAGTCGCTCGAAGCAACGTTGCGGCGGGTGTTACGCGAGGAGCTGCGCGGCGCCGGTTAGCCGGCACGCGTAACCGGGCCAGTATTGCACCCCCGCGCGCCGACTCAGCGCTGCTGCTGTGTCGGCGGCGTGGCGGCAGGTGGCTGCGCAGGTGTTGGATTCGCCGGGGGCGCCGGCGGCACGTCCTGTGGCGCAGGCGCGGTAATTCCGGAATTCGACGCCGGCCCGAGCGGCTGCGCGGGCGTGGTCTTGCCCGGCACATTGAGCGAACCGTTGATCTCCTGCAGATCCTTCGGGTTGAGCGTGCCGGCCGCCTGGCGCAACTGCAGTATGCTCAGCAGATAGCTGTAGCGGCTGCTCGCATAGTCGGTCTGCCCCTGGACGAGCGTCTGCCGCGCGTTGAGCACGTCGACGGAAGTACGCGTGCCGACCTCATACCCGGCTTCCGTGGCTTTCAGTGCCGTCTGGTCCGACTCGAGCGCCTGCCGCAACGCCTGTACCTGTGCGATGCCGCTGATCACTCCGAGGTAGGCGTCGCGTGCCGCCCGCTCGGTGGCGCGAGAATTCTGGACGACGGTTTCCTTCGCCGCGATCCAGCTGTACTGGGCCTGGCGTACCTTCGATTGGGTGGCGCCACCGGCGAAGATCGGGATGCTGATCTGAAACCCGAACTGGGTGTCCGTGTTGGTGCCGGGCACCGGGAAGAAGTTGCCGAGGAAATATTCGTTCGTGTTGGCGTCGGAATGCTGGCGGCTCGCGACGAAGTCGATCTCGGGCAGGTGGCCTCCAAAGGCTGCACGCACGTTCTCCCGCGCCACGTCAGCGGCCAGGCGACTGGCCACCAGCGTGAGGTTCTGGTCCATGGACACCGTGACCCACGCGTCCTCGCTGGCCGGGGAGGGGTTGTTGAGCGGCATGTTGTCCCCGGGCTTCTCCAGGGAGTCGTACTTCTGCCCGGTGATCTCGGCGAGCTGGTCGTTGGCGGTCGCCAGGGCGCGTTTGGCGGCGATCACGTTGGCCGCGGCCCGGTCGTGGGCCGCTTTCGCCTCCTCGACGTCGGTGACGGCGATCAGGCCGACCTCGAAGCGCTTGTTGGCCTGGTCGAGCTGGCGCGAGATCGCTTCCAGCGAAGCCTCGTTCGCGTCCAGGTTGTCCTCATCGGTGAGCACGGTGAAGTAGGCCTGCGCCACGCGGATCATCAGGTTCTGCTCGGCCGCGTGGTAGGTCGCCTCGGCCTCCGCGACCGTGCTGGAGGCCGCCTTGAGGTTCGACAGGCTCGCCCAGGAGAAGATCGTCTGCTGCAGGTTCAGCCCGTAGCGCTTGGTCGTCGAGCGGCTGTCGATTTCGATCGGCTGGGGCGGTTGCAGGGCCGGGTCGAAGAGCAGGCTCGACTCGGTCTGGTTGGTGTGGTCCTTGATCCATCCCGCCGTGCCGTTGATCTGCGGCAGCAGGGCGGCCCAGGCCTGCGGGCGAGCTTCCCGCTGGGCCAGCCGGTTGGCATCGGCCGCCCGGATCTGGGGGTCGTTGCGGGTCGCGTCCTCGTACACGCCAATCAGGTCCTTGGCGGAGGCAGCGCTCGCGAGCCCGAGCGACAGAAGCACCGATACGGCCACACGATTCATATCTTTCCCTTTAAATTTCAGACGCTTACGCGCTTTTATCTTTGCCGGCGGGTTCAGAAGCTGAACTCCGGCGGGCGTGGCGCGTTGATCAATGGATCGATGACCGTCTCAAACAAGCTCGTGGTTGTCCATGCGTCTTCCGACGTACGGCGGACGAGCCGGGCGTCCATGACAGGCCCCTCGCCAACCACCACGAACAGGCGGCCGCCGATCTCGAGTTGCGCCTGAAACACTTTTTCGTATACGGGCATGGAGGCAGTGACCGCGATCGCGCCGTAGCGCGTGCGCGCATCGGCCTGCAGGCCGTCGCCGGCGGTGACCTGTGCGTTGCGAATCCCCAGGGAAGCGAGATTCTCACGGGCCAGCGAGGCCAGCGCCGGAATGATCTCCAGAGACTGTACCTGCGCCGCGGCCGCCGCCAGGCAGGCGGTGACGAATCCGGACCCGGCGCCCACCTCGAGCACCCGCTCGCTCCCGGTCAGCTCGAGCGCTTGCAAGAGGCGCCCGACCACGTTGGGGCGCAGCATGTGCTGGCCGTGGGGCAACGGGACCTCGATATCCGCGAAAGCGAAGGCACGTTGGGCCGGCGGCACGAAGTGCTCGCGGGGCACTTTACGCAGCAGCGCCAGCACGCGCTCATCGAGCACGTCCCAGGCGCGCACCTGCTGCTCGATCATCTGTTCGCGGGCGGTCGTGTTCAACATCGTCAACGCGCTCCTCAGTGCGATTCGTTGCGCGCCGATTGGACTTATTGCGACGCACGGAAACGGCCGAGGAAGTTACGGGTTTTCGGGCCGTCTGCCAAGCTGACTTGCGACGAGATATGGTGAAATACGCGCTAAAGTGTGGGCCCGCCTGAGATATGCTGCGGACATCCGCATCCCGGGCACGACAAGACGAACTAAGGTGCCGTAGCGGGGTTCACCGTTCGAGGCCTTGAACGTTTTTATGTCGATTCTCGGGCTTCTGTGCCTCCTGCTCGCACTGATAGCGAGCGTCCTCGTCGTCCTGTACTTCCTGCAGCGCGGCGCGCTCCGCAACGTCGGGGAGCTTTCGCAGCAGTTGCAGCGCATCGCCATCGGCGGCCGGCTCGAGGGCCGTGTCGAGCTGCAGTCCGACACCCCGGAGATTTCCGCGCTGGTCACCGCCGTGAACCATCTCATGACTCGTGCTGCTCCCCGTACTGAAGCCAGCCCGGGGATGCCGAGGCTGTTCGCGGAGCTCGGCGACCGGATTCACGAGGCGGTGCTCATCCACCGTGAGGCCATCCTCTACGCCAACCGCCAGTTCGCCAGTTTTGTCGGTGTCGATCGGGTCGAGCTGGTGGGGCGCAAGCTCGCCGATCTGGTGCCGCCGGAGTATGCGGAGCTGGTGAGCGACAACATCACGCGGCGGCTCGCGGGCGAGAGCGCCGCCGAGCGCTACGAGATCGACATGATCGGCGTGCAGGGGCAGGTCAGCCGCCTGGAGATCACTTCCGCGACGGTCGACTATGAAGGCGCGCCTGCGCTGCTGGTGACGGGCGTCGAGATCATTCCGACGCAGACGGTGCCCGCGCTGCGTATCCAGCCCGAGCCGCCGGCGCCGCGGGCGGACAGCGCACCCGCCCCCGATGCCGGGCTGCTCGCCCTGAGCTCGCTGGCCGAAGCGATCATCACCACCGACACCGAAGGACACATCAGCTACCTGAACCCGGCCGCGGAAAGAATGACCGGCAGCACCGCCGCGCAGGCGGCCGGCAAGATGCTGGAGGACCTGGTCGGGCTGGTCGATGAAATGGACCGGCGCCTGCTGTCGGACCCGGTGCGCCAGGCGCTCACCAGCGGCGCGCCCGTCAACCTGAGCCGCCGCGCACTGCTGCTGTCGCGCACCAACGGTGCCGAGCGCTCCATCGAGCTGTCGGCCTCGCCGATCCGCAACGAGGCAAGGGAAGTCATCGGCGCGGCCCTGCTGCTGCACGACGTGACCGAGCTGCGCGGCCTCGCGCGCCAGATGTCATATCAGGCAACCCACGATGCGCTCACCGGGCTCGTCAACCGCCGCGAGTTCGAGCGGCGCCTGGAGGAGGCGACCGAGAGCGGCCATCGCGGCGAAGGCCAGCACGTGTTGTGTTATCTCGACCTCGACCGTTTCAAGGTCGTCAATGACACCAGCGGGCACCTCGCCGGCGACAGCATGTTGCGCGAGGTCGCGAAAGTTCTGCGTGACGCCGTGCGCGACAGCGATACCGTCGCCCGCCTGGGGGGCGATGAGTTCGGCGTGTTGCTCATCGGCTGTCCCCTGGACAAGGCGCGGCAGATTGCCGACGACGTGTGCCGTGCCGTCGGCGACTACCGCTTCGTCTGGAAGGACAAGATATTCAACATCGGAGTCTCCATCGGCCTGGTCGAGATCTCGCGTGAGAGCGGCACCCTCGAGGAACTGCTCGCGGCTGCCGATTCCGCGTGTTACGTCGCGAAAAAACAGGGCTCGGGCCGGGTCGCGGTGTACTCCGCGCGCGACGAGGCTCTGGCGCGCCACACCGGGGAGATTCAGTGGCTGCAGCGCCTGCAGGGGGCGCTGAAGGAGAACCGCTTCCAGCTCTACCACCAGCCGATCGTCCCCGCCTACGGAGGCGATGGCAGCGGACCGGCGATGGAAGTGCTGGTGCGCCTGCAGGATGAGGCCGGGCACGAGGTGCCGCCGTCGGAGTTCGTGCGGGCGGCGGAGCGCTATCGCCTCATGGGGCTGGTGGATCGCTGGGTCGTGCAGACGACGCTTGCGGCGCTGGGGCGCGGCGCCATCCAGATCCCCGCCAATCGCGGGGTGGCCATCAACATCTCCGGCGAGACGCTGGGCGATCTGCAGTTCCTGGAGTTCGTCGTCGAGTGCCTCGACAGCACGGGGGTGGCTCCCGCGCAGGTCTGCTTCGAAATCAGCGAGACCGCGGTGGTCGCCAACCTGGACCATGCACGGCGCTTCGTCGGCGTGCTGCATGGCATGGGCTGCCAGTTCGCGCTCGATGACTTCGGCTCCGGCGTCGGCTCGTTCTCCAACCTGAAGAGCCTGCCGATGGACTACCTCAAGATCGACGGCTCCTTCATGCGCAACCTGGCCGCGGACGCGGTGAACCAGGCCATGGTGACGGCCATGATCAAGCTCGCGCGCACGCTCAATTTCAAGGTGATCGCCGAGCAGGTCGAAGACGCGTCCGCCCTGGATACCGTGCGCCGCATGGGCGTCGACTACGTCCAGGGATACGCTGTCGGGCGGCCGCAATTGCTGTCTCTGGCCGCATGATCCCCTCCGCTATTCCTCGTCCGGCTTGAACCCCAGCGCGACGCCGTTCATGCAGTACCGCAGGCCGGTGGGCTGTGGGCCGTCCGGAA
>Ga0105240_10012775_pt1 | contig 11571 bp, 6 predicted proteins | sample KBSC54metaG_FD_80426 | JGI IMG/M metagenome (GOLD analysis project Ga0105240, IMG submission 80426) | Corn rhizosphere microbial communities from Kellogg Biological Station, Michigan, USA - KBS C5-4 metaG | ecosystem: Host-associated > Plants > Roots > Rhizosphere > Soil | place: Michigan, USA...
CATGGCGCGACTGGCATTTCGGTTGAGCAATTCTTCGGGCGCTCGCGGATTATGGCCTTGCCCGACGGCACCTCGGCAAATGTTCTGAGCGAAGCCGACGAGATCCTTCATTTAGTTCTGCACTATGCCCATCACCGCTTCCCGCTCTTGTTCAACCTCTACGAAATCCGTCTAATCTGGACCCGTGCCTCGACAGCCGTGAAACACGAGGCGATACAGCGCGCCATCGAGCACGGGTTCTTCGGAGCCTTCCTGATGACCGACATTGCATTCAAGGTCATCTGGAAGGAAGATTTCCTGCCCAAGGACCAATCGCGACCGCGGACCTGGCTCCAGTGGCGCTTGAACGAACGCCTTTTTTGGCAATGTGTAGCATGGTCCGCAAGCGGAGCTAATCTGACGCTTGCAAATCGGCTCCGCGGGCGGTGGCTGGATTTTCAGGTGACCGACGGGCCCTGGGACGCATTGAGATTCTTCTCGATGTTCGCGAAAGTCGCCTGGTTCCGATTGCGCAGGCGTGGCTGGAGAACCCTGAAATACCAGCACCATACGACAGGGGACTAGCATCCGACAGCGGAGCAACTGAAGCGGATTTGCCGCGCGCAGCGGCTTCAATCGGGCCATCGTCTCATGAATTTCGCGCTTTTCGCAGCGAAGCTCTCGCGGATTCGATAGTCTTGACAAGTGCGAACCAGAATCGTATTGCCTCTCGCCGTTGTTGCCGTGACGTTTGCCGGAATCGCGGCGGCCCCCGCTCTGTTCCCAATTCTGAAGTCCGGTGTCCGGATCGGCCGCCAGCCGGAAGGATTTTTTCTGCTGCCCACCAACCAGCTACTGCAGCCCTGGGGCGAACAGGCCGTCATCAAAGGCCGCCCCGTGGATGCCGCGCTCGATTCCGGCCAGCGACTGCTCGCGATTCTGAACACGCGCGGCATCGACATATTCGATGCGCTGACGAGCACACCGCTCGGCACCGTCCGCACAAAAGCCAGTTCTTATACGGGAATCGCGTTCCGGCCCGGAGCCAACGAGATTTGGACGGGCGAAACTGCGCGTAACGGCCCGGATTTCATCCTCGTGACACCGGTATCCGCCACGGGAGTACCGGGACCAGGCGTAGAGATCCCGCTCGGAAAGCATGCCGTTCCCTCAGGCGTGGCTTTCTCGGCAGACGGAAAAACCGCTTGGGTGGCGATGAGCCGTTCGAACACGGTCGCTGTGTTCGATGCGGAAACAAAGAAGCTGGTGAAGGAAATACCTGTGGGAGTGGCTCCGTTCGCAGTGGCTTACTCCGCCCGGCATCACGCGGTTTATGTCAGCAACCGCGGCGGACGGCGCGCGAAGGCCGCCGAGACCACAGCCCCCAGCAGCGGCACGGAAGTTCTGACCGACCCGATCACGGGCACTGCGATTTCCGGAACCGTCAACGTGATCGACGTGACGACAGACAGCAACAGGGAAGTGGCGGTTGGGCGTGCGCCTTCAGGTCTCGCGCTGAGCAAAGATGAGGGTATTCTGGCGGTCGCGAACGGTCACTCCGATTCCGTTTCTCTTATCGACACAAACAGCCTCATAGCGACGGAGGTGAAGATCCCCGCGTACCCCGCCGGCGTAACTGGCAGCCAGCCGATTGCGGTTGCTTTCACAGCCGACGGCAAGACGCTGTATGCTGCCTGCGGGGGCACGAACGCACTGGCCTCGATTACGCGCACGGGCTCCAGATGGGGTGTCGGCGGTTCCATTCCGACCGGCTGGTTCCCGTCATCCATCACCGTCATGGAGGATGGCTCGCTGCGCGTGGTGAACCTGAAAGGAACGGGCAACACCGCGAACGGGAGGGGAGCTTTTTCCTCAATCGTTTATGAGGGGTCGCTTGTAAGAATACCGGCGCTGGATGCCGGCAGGCTTGCCTCCGCAACGCGCGAAGTGATCGCGGCTAACAGCCCCAAACTGGAACCGGCCGGCGGCATCGCGAACCTGGTTTCTCTGGGCATTCAACACGTGCTCCTGATCGTAAAAGAGAACAGGACCTATGACCAGGTGTTTGGCGATCTGAAGCAGGCGAACGGCGACGCTGCTCTCACGATGTTCGGGCGGGAGGTTACCCCGAACCATCATGCGCTGGCGGAGGAATTCGTTGTCCTCGATAACTTTCATACCGGCGGGGCGATCAGCTTCGACGGGCATTCGTGGCTAATGCAGTCGTTCGTCAGCGACTATACGGAGCGCGCGTTCGCAGCGGCGCCGCGCGGCTACGCATGGAACATGGCAGACGCCCTCGCCATATCGCCCGCCGGGTTCTTTTGGCAGGGCGCTCCGAAACCGCCGAGCGTGCGTATCTATGGGGAGTTCTGCCTGCCTGCGCGCTGGGACCCCGCCACCCAAAGCGTAGTCGATATGAATGAGGGTGACCTGCCGCAGTGGAGTGAATACTGGAAGCTCTACAAAGAGGGGAAGCTCAAGGACATGGTGGCCTCCCGCAGCGGCGTTCCCGCTTTGCAGAAGCTGATTGACGAGCGTTATCCTGTCAACGACACCGGCATCACTGACCAGTTGCGGGCCGATGAGTTTCTGCGGGAACTGGGCACGTTCGGGCAGTCCGGGAAAATGCCCCAGCTTTCAGTGCTGACGCTGACCTCAGACCATACCAACGGCACCCGACCGGGTTCGCCAACGCCGCGCGCGATGGTGGCTGACGACGATCTTGCTCTGGGACGCATTGTGGAAGGAATCACCAGGAGCCGCTTCTGGGCTTCAACACTGGTGCTGGTGGTAGAGGATGATGCGCAGAACGGGCTCGATCACGTGGATGGGCACCGAACCGTGGCGCTTGCGATCGGTCCACACATCCGCCGCGGTGTAGTGGATTCGAATTTCTACAACCACTCCAGCATGATCCGAACCATTCAGGACATCTTCCGAATTCCGCCGCAAACACGGTTTGTGGCCGCTGCGCGTCCGATGACCAGCCTCTTCATGGCTGGCGCGGATACGAAGACCTATACCGCCCGAAAGCCCAATATCGCGTTCGATGAAATGAATCCGCCGTTGAAGGCGCTGCAGGGGCGTCCGCGATGGGCTGCCCAACAATCGCTGGCGATGAACTGGCATGACCCCGACGATGTGCCATCTGAAGTTCTGAACCGTATCCTGTGGTGGAGCAGCAAGGGGTATGACAAGGAATATCCGCAGGCGATCGGGAAGAACGGAAAGACGGGAAGGACCTCGAATTAACGGGGCTATTCGTGGTCAGCCTCAGCAAGAAGTTCCTGGAGAACCTCGGAATTCGGACGATATTGGGTGTATGTGGAACGGGTGACGTCGGTTGACTTGAATACGTGCAGCTTCGACACGTTTAGCCGGATTGAGACGCGATCTATGAGCCAGACCGCTTTCGTTATTTCCGTCATTCCAATCTCAATCTCAGTTCCAGGCAGCACAGTCGCCAGCGCGCCGTAAACGGGCACCGGTTTGAAAACAATAAACTCGACGCGCATCGGGTGCAGAGTCTCTTTATCCACCCACGCCTTTCCTTCAATGCCGGTGAGGACTTTGGCGGCGCGGGTTGTGGCCTGGACCCCTGCTTTTGGGGCTGCCGCAAAAACGTAAGCCTGGCGTCCGTCCTTCGTTTCCTCACCCCGAAGCTCCAGGTTAAGAAATTTCGGGAAGTCGCGAAGAAGTTCACCATTCTCGTCGCGTTGTTTCTTCCAGGCATCGATACGCGATCGGCGATCCGAGGGGCTTTCGTTCCGGCGGCGCCGAACCCCATCCCGGAGCTTGATGAGTTCGGCCCGGTGGCGGCTTGCGGATAAGGGCTGATCGTTGGTCGCGAGCGGAAAATGATAATCGGAGCCTTCAACCATCAACGCCTCAAAAGCCTTGCTGGTCGACTTGCCGCCTTTCACCACTTCATCGCGCTCTGTGCAGGCGAATGAGGGGTCGGCTGCCCAGTCCGCGAGCAGCGCCTCGGTCGCTTTGGAGAGGATTGCACTCGCGTCGGCAGCGGCGCTGAGGGATCGGCATGTCAGGGGGCAACATGCGATGAGGAGAATCCAAGGGAGTTTCCGGAGTCGATTCAACACACCCAGGTGGTAGGATGCGCTGTTGTTTGGGCAGGATGCATTGATCCATGGAATCCGGCGGCGCCGGATGCACGGCAACGGACATCCATGCTGCGTGACAATGCTCACCTCGCGGCGTGCCGCGGTCCTGATCGTGGCTCGCAAACCTCAATATCCTTGCGACCAATCATCCTTGCGACCATCCTCCTTGCGACCCTTGACTCCAACACGCGGCATTGTTAGAGTACGACCCATTGTGATGCGATAACGGTTGCGCTTTGCGCAACGGGTACCGCATTAGGGGTTCCAGCATTCTTTAGGACAGCCAATTAGAGGGAGAAGCTCATGAGACAGCTTATAAACGTACTTTGCCTGTGCGTTTTGGCGATCGGCGGCGCATTTGCTCAGGGCGATCGCGGGACGATTACTGGAACGGTAACAGACCCGTCAGGAGCCGTCATTGTGGGCGCCAGAGTGGTCGCGCAGAATACTGAGACTCATAACCTGCTCGAGACCGTCACGACGAGTACCGGCAATTTCACATTGGCCCAGGTACCAGTCGGAACCTGGGACGTGGCCGTGGAAGCGCCCGGATTTAAGAGGTTCACGTCCCTCAAAAACATCGTGGAAGTCGCGCAAACCGTTCGCGTGAACCCAAAGCTGGAAGTCGGCGCCTCTTCCGAAACCGTCTCCGTGCAGGCGAATGCTGTGGCGATCAGAACTGAAGATGCCGACATCAGCACCACCGTCGACAATCAGCTCTTTGTCGAACTTCCCATTCAATGGTCAAACGGCTTTTACGGTAACCAGGCGGTGCGAAATCCCCTTTCGGTAGCGCAGATCCTGCCCGGCATGAGCGGTGGCGCGAGCTACTTCAACTCGCTTGGGCTGACCGGCGGTGGCGCGGCAATCAATGGAGCGCCTCCTGGCACGTTCAAGACATTGGTCGACGGTCAGGACAGCACCAATCTGTATGCACCCGGGTTCTTCTTTTATCAGCAGCCCTCGGTCGAGGCGCTTGAAGAGGTCAGCCTTCAGACCTCGAACTTTGCCGCCGAGTTCGGTCAGGCGCAGGGAGGCATTTACAACTTCACTGCCAAATCCGGCACCAACCAGTATCACGGGGGCCTCTTTTATCGCTTCACCAATGAGGACCTGAACGCGCACCAGCCCTACACAGGATCGCGCGCCGCCAGCCGGCAGAACAATTTCGGCGGCACATTCGGCGGCCCGGTGCGGATTCCCAGGATCTATAACGGTCACGACAGAACTTTTTTCTTTTTCTCCTTCGAAGGGTTTCGCTCCGTTCTTCCCGTACCGAATTCGGGAACGTTTACCACGGCGCCGAACGCAAACGACAGAGTAGGCAATTTCGCAGCGGACTTAGGTGCGCAGGTAAACTGTGGAGGCGCCGCGTGCAAGGACGGAGCCGGGAATCCGGTATACGCCGGGCAGATCTTCGATCCGACGGCGCTCGCGCCCGACGGCTTGACGCGGTTCCCGTTTACCGGCAACATCATCCCGCCGAGCCGTATCGATCCGGTCGCGATGAAGCTTCAGAGTTTCCTGCCGAAGACGACAAACAACCTGCAGGCTCTAAATTATCAGCTGTCGGGAACCACACCGCGGCCTCAGAACCTTCCGTCGATCAAGGTAGACCACAACGTTTCGCCGAACCTGAAGTTCTCCACTCTTTACTCATATGTGGGAGGGTCGGGTCAAACCAGCACTGACGGCCTGCCTGTGAACATCACAACCGCCGGTTTCAACCACAGCAGCTCAAGCACCGCTCGTGTGAATGTCGATGATGCGCTGCGGCCCTCCGTGCTGCTGCACCTGGGAGTGGGGTATGTGAACACGGTGGTTTCGAAGACCGCCTTTTCAGAAGTGGCGAACTTCGACCAGCAGACACAGCTGGGGCTGAAGGGCGCCATCACCACAGGCTTTCCGCAGATCACCGGTCTTGGCAATTTCTCGGCGAGCGGAGCGCCTGTTGGCGGAATGACGGCGAATATCGGGGCGAACTATAATCAGGTCCCGACTACGGGCGAATTCACTTCCTCGGCTGCCCTCACGTGGGTAAAGGGGTCGCACTCGCTGAAATTCGGCGTCAGCGGACAAACGCGTATGGAAGGATTCAATCAGTGCCAGGGAGGCTGGGGCGTGTACGGATTTTCCGCAGCCCAGACCGGGCAGCCTTTCGGCGCCGGCGGCGTAACTTTGGCTACCACGAACGGAACTCCCGGGCTGGGTTATGCCAGCTTCCTGCTCGGGTTGCCCAACTCGGCCAGCGTGGCGCCCTGCACCAGTGTGAACTGGCACGACAGGGCCGTGGCGGGATATGCGCAGGACAACTGGAAGCTCACGCGGAAGCTCACGCTCGATATAGGTTTGCGCTACGATCTGCAGAACCCGCCACTCGAAGACCGCAATCGGGTCAGTTCATTCTCCCCGACGGCTCCGAATCCGAGCGCCGGGAATCTGCCTGGATCGGTTCTCTATCAGGGCTTCGGGCCGGGCACATGTAACTGCGATAATCTGCTCAATCTTTATAAATTTGGATTCGGACCACGGCTCGGGGCGGCTTATCAGATCGATTCAAGAACCGTCGTGCGCGCGGGATGGGGCTTTTTCTACGGCGCCCCAAGCACTTTTGCGGGTAGCGCCCCGCAGTCTCCGGGAGCGGGAACGGGCTACGACACAATCACGTTTGCGTCGCCCAGGGCCGGCGCATCCGCGTTGCCCAACGGTTTACAGGCGGGCTTGCCCATCAATACCGCCCTGTTCGCGGCAACGCTGCATCAGGCCGGGGCCCTCCCCACCAGCAATCCCGTCACGAATCTCAGCAACCTCAACACGCCGGTGTATTATGACCCGGGCCTAGGGCGGCCGCCGCGCATCAACCAATACAACATCGCGCTGCAGCGCGAGATTATCAGCGGCCTGACGCTTGAAGCCGCGTACGTGGCTAACCGCGGCGCCTGGCTTCAGAGCACCGTGAACCAGCTCAACTCGGTCACGCCGACGATTCTCGCCGCGCATGGGCTCAGCGTGTCAAACTCCGCGAATCTCACGCTTCTGAATTCTCAGATCGGTTCGGCGGCAGTCAAAAACGCCGGCTTCACATTGCCGTTCCCGAATTATCCGCCGAGCACCACTCTCACCAATGCGCTCCGGCCGTTCCCACAGTTCGGGACCCTGAACCCTACTGCCTCTAACGGGAACTCCTGGTATGACTCGCTGCAGATGAAGCTGAACGCGAGACTGAAACACAATATCACCATGCTCGGAACATATACCTGGGCAAAATCCATTACCCGGATCGCCACTTTCGACAACTGGACGGCGTTCGACACGCAAAAGGTTCTCGACGTGAACGGCATTCCGCAGGCGCTCTCCATGAACGTGATTTATCAAACGCCTCATCTGACCTCCGGTTTTCTGGGGAAGAACAGGTTCGCGAGACAAGTGTTCAGCGACTGGCAGGTCAGTGGCGTGCTGCGGTATCAGAGCGGCGCTTTGATCACAGCGCCGACATCGAACGACAACCTCGGCACTTACTTCGCGGGCGCCCCGACGCAGTATATGACGCGTGTGCCCGGTCAATCGCTCTACCTGACCGATCCCAATGGCAGGATCGATCCAACCCAACAGCTTCTGCTGAATCCCGCGGCCTGGGCGGAATGCGGCCCTACGGCGACGTTCGGATGCGGCGCGCCGCGCTACACAGACTTCCGCCAGCGGCGAACTCCGCAGGAGGATATCGGGTTGGGACGAAGATTCGCTTTGTCGGACCAGCACACCGCCCGATTCTTCGAGATCCGCATGGAAATGTACAATCCGTTCAACCGGCTTGTCTTTCCCAACATCGGTGTTGGGAACCCAATCACCACCGCTACCCACAATTCAAATCTCCTGCTTTCCGGCGGGTTCGGATTTATGAATGTCAATAATATTGCCGCAGGCACGGCACGGAACATGCTTGTGGTGGCGAGATTCGCTTTCTGAGCTGAGCCGGGTCTGGATTATCGGTTAGAAATCATGCATAGTGCCAGCCACAGACTCCCATGAAGCGGGCGGCTGAAAACATGCTGTTACCGACCCGCAGCGGCGTGAAAGAGGTCCGAGGTTATTCAATGAACTTGTAACTCAGCACACGGTGTCGCGAGTTAGGAGTTAATGAATAAGCCGGCCCGTAAAAGTGGCTCCCGGCAGTCGCGGATCTGTATCGGAGAGTGGGTTGCGCCGGCAGGCGATTTCCGCCGCGCGCTGCCAGGATATTGTGATGCTAACGATGATTGCCACACGTTTACGCCTTATATCCGCTCTGCTGCTTGCCGCCGCGCCCACGCTCGCTCAGCGGACCCCGATCGTTCAGCAACTCGCGTTCGCGCCCTACCATGCGAACGGAATATACGACATCGGTGAAACGGTCGGATGGATCGTTTCGCCGGGTCCTGTGCAACCCGCCTACGCTTACAAATGGACCATTCGCCGAAATAACGCAGTTGTACTCAAGGAAGGCAAGCTGGATCTTTCCTCTGGCAAGGATGTCATTGAGATCGCCGGTGACCAGCCGGAAATGATTTACGTCGCGATAGAGCCCTATGCAAAACTAACCCCGGATACAGGCGGTGCGGGCAGCGAGGCGAAACCCGCGATTCCGGAATACGCGGGAGGGAACACGGGCCGCAACAACGGGCTGTATGCCGTCGGCGCAGCGGTCGCGCCAACAAAGATCGGGCTTGCGACGCCGCGCCCCGACGATTTCGATGCATTCTGGAAGGACAAGCTCGCAGCGCAGGCAAAGATCCCGCTGAACCCGGCGCTCACGCCCGTTCCGACCGACGTGCCCGGGGTGGAAATGAGCATGTTCGCTCTTGATGCGCTCGGGTCCCAGGCCCACGGCTATCTCGCCAAACCAGCGAAACAAGGCAAGTTCCCTGCCCTGATGCAACTACAATACGCGGGAGTCTACGCCCTGAATGCGCGCGCCGACGCACAGCGTGCCGCGGAAGGCTGGCTTGTCATCAACGTGGACTCACACGACAAACTTCCCTCGGAAGCCTCCGGGAATGTGCCGCGAGCTTATCAAGCACTGGGCAACACCGATCGGGAGAAGTCGTATTTCCTCTACATGTACCTGCGGGACTCTCGCGCGCTCGATTATCTGCTGACCCTGCCCGAATGGGACGGCAAAACGGTTGTACTGACGGGCGGCAGCATGGGTGGGCAACAAAGCATCGTGCTGGCCGGACTGCGCCCTGAGAAAATCACGGCGGTGCTCACCTGCGTGCCCGCCGGCGCCGACACAAACGGCGATCTTCACGGGCGCAAGGCGGGCTATCCGAACTGGAAGTCTGACAATGCCGACGTGATGAACGCGTCACGGTATTTCGACACCGTCAATTTCGCGTCGCACATCAAGGCCCCCGTGCTGGCGGGAATGGGATTTATCGATACGACCTCGCCGCCCGCCGGCGTCTGGACCATGCTGAATCAAATCCCCGGCGCCAAAGAGCCCTTGCCCCTGATCGAATCCGAGCACGATAATCTCACGCCGGATAAAGGGCGCGCGTGCCCGGCGCGAACGAAAGAAATCCGCGATGTGATTTTGAATGGCGGCGAATACAAACCGACCGGCCTACTTCAATAACTCGGCCAGTTTGTCTTTAACCGCCGCGCCCCAGATATCGTAGCCTTTGGCCACCGGGTGCAGATTGTCGCCTCGAAACGTGTCGGGAAGGAAGAACCCTCTGTCGTCCAGGAACTTGCTTCCGATATCCATGTAGAACACGTGGCGCTGGTCGTCGAGCTTCGAGACGATTCGGTTGACTTCCGCGATCTTGTCACGCACCGGGTCACCGGGCACGCTGCGCGGGAAAATCGCAAGCATCAGAATTTTGGCATCGGGAAAGTCCTTGCGCATCTCAAGCACGACCGCGCCGACGCCCTCGGCGATCTCCGCCGCGGTTGACGAGCCGGAATTGTTCGTCCCGATCATCAGCATAATGGCCTTCGGCTGGAAGCCCTGACCTTCGCCATGTTTCAAACCCCAGAGAACTCCCTGAGTAGTGTCGCCCGCGATGGCAAAATTAGCTGTCCGGATAGTGCCGAAATACTTTTCGAACATCGCCTTGTTGGCGTCCCCCTGCACCCACCAGTCGGTAATGGAATCGCCGTCGAGCAGCAAGTCGATATTGCCTTTCGCCGCGGTATCGACGAAGGCAAGGTGGCGTGGCCCCATGCGCTGCACGGTCTGGGTGTATGTGGCGGCCACATTCAGGCGCGGCGGCTGCAGCATCATTTGCGATTGGAACTTCTCGAGCAGGGGCTTGATGGGGGAGTGATCCGAAGCAACCCAGGTCCGCACGGAGTCATTCACCTTTACCAATTCGTCCGGTGTGGGGCGCGCGATTGCGACCTCCGCGGGTACAGGGGCCGGGGGACCGATGACTACGGGCGGAAAGCCTGCGCGCCCGGGGCCGCCGGGAGCGGGCGGAGCCTGAGCAATAGCCTGTCCGGAAAGAATCAGGAATGCGAAAGCGAGATGAGAACGGTGCATAGTTTTGTATCCGTTTTGTCAGATTTATTTCGGACTGTCAACCAGGTTCACGGTGAAACCCTTGAGCGGCTTATCGTTCGCATCTAAGAATCGAGCGCAGAAGTCCGTGGCGCCGCCGCCGTTGACGATAGCGGCACGAAGAATATTTGGCCCTTTATTCAAGGTGAGTCGCCTGGAAACGCCATCATCGATTACCGTCTGGCGGTCGCCGTAGATCCCGATCACTTCCTTGCCGTTGAGCCACCATACCGACGCCGCGTTAGAGCCGATCGCGAGACGCACATCGCGCATCTCGCGAGGGCTGTTGACGATCGTGACCGCCCAGAACAATACGTCGGATGTGGGCTTTTCCAGTGCTTTGGCGAAATGATAAAGGTTGACGTTATAGTTCTTCGTGTCCACAGCGTGCCAGGTAAGCTCCGTACCGCCGACGGTCACTTTATCGCCATCGCGCGGAATGATTGTGAACTGGTTCGGAAAATACTCCTTCTTCACGGCTGCCTGGACTGCGCTGGGCGTGAGACCCGTGGTGGGGATCGGCTCCAGCAGAATCCAGCGACCGATGAAACCGTCGGGGCTCGGCTGTTTCTCCGGCGTCACGGGTTTTGTCAGCGTTGGCCAGGAAACTGGAGCGGCAATGGCGATGGTAAAGAGCGCCGACGCGGTGAGGATCGTCAACGCCGGTAATCGATATTTCCGAAATACATTCATACGAATCTCTTCTATGGGGTTTTGAGCAGCCAGTGCTGTTTGTCGCTGGCGGGATCGAATTTCGACAGCGTCGCGAAACTGCTACCCACAGCTGACAGTGCCAGCGAATCTTTGGACTTGTAGGCTGACTTCGGGATGATGCGCCACGTAGCGTCCGGCAGTTGCTCGATCCGCCATAGTTGCTGGGACGCGCCTGTGAAAGCTGGCAGGACCACCAGTTCCGCGTCGTCCGTA
>Ga0105240_10012776_pt1 | contig 11571 bp, 7 predicted proteins | sample KBSC54metaG_FD_80426 | JGI IMG/M metagenome (GOLD analysis project Ga0105240, IMG submission 80426) | Corn rhizosphere microbial communities from Kellogg Biological Station, Michigan, USA - KBS C5-4 metaG | ecosystem: Host-associated > Plants > Roots > Rhizosphere > Soil | place: Michigan, USA...
CATTTGTGTAGCAGCCCTCGCCACAACCGCCGAAGGTGTAGGTTTCTGCTGTGACGCCGGGCGTAGCGCAACCGTGCTCAGGGCGATGATCAAGGCGAGTGTCAGGCCGGAGAGCATTGCAATGGGGAGCCGTGGCTTATTCGGACGATACCACGCATTGCCCCGAGTGGGCTTGCCACTGTGGCCAGTGGCTGAGCTGATGGATGCGGGCCGCGTCGGAGGTGCAGCGCCGGGTGCTGTTGGAACGCCTGTCAGTTGGCGGTTGACGATTGCCTTGAATGACGGGGCCGGTTGCGTGTTGGCGATGGGCTTGAATGACGGGGCCGGTTGCGCGTCGGCGATTGGCTTGATCGACGGGGTCGATTGCGCGTTGGCGTTCGGCTTGATCGACGGGGTCGGTCCCCCGTTGACGATCGGCGGAGCGGTCGGCCTCGATTGGGCGGAGGACCCCAATGTTGGGTTGACGCTCGCTGCAGCGAGAGGCGGCTGTTGGAGGCCTGACATCGGGCCAGCTGGGGCAGCTGCGGTCAGTTCTGTGCGCTGCGCCGACTGATCTCCTGTCGTCGAGGCGGAGATATTGATTCCCTGAGTCCCCGCTGTTGGTGCGGTGGTGTTGTCGGGTTCAACATCGGGCGCCGGCGCGAACGAGGTTGCGCATATCGACTCGGACTGGAGTGCCGGCTGGTGTTTGGGTGTGGGAGGCGCCCCGGCCGTCAGCGGGTGGCTTGGGCCTGCCAGAGTTGCCTGCACCGGCTGGGCCTTGGGAGGCACCGCCGGCTCCGGTACCGATTGCGTCTGTGGCGCCGACGGGGTGTCCAGGACCGACGAGGTCTGCGGTATCGACGGGACCTCTGGCGCCGGCTGGGTCTGCGGTATCGGTGGGGTCTCCGGCATCGGCTGGGTCTGCAGTACCGATGTGGCCTCCAGTAGCGACGGGACCTCCAATATCTGCGTGGAATCTAGTGTCGGTTTGGCATCCGCTTTGGCCTCGGGGATCAGCTTTGTATCGGCTACCGACTGAGTTGCCGTCCTGACGGGCGGCTGGCACTCAACGGTCGACTCGAGTGCGGATTCGTCGCTGGATGGCACGTGCCGCGCGGACGTCGGTGGACTCTTATTACTGCGCTCTGCGAGGGCTTCTTCGGCAGCGTCGGCTAAAGCGCGTATCTGCGCGGCATTCAGCGTCAATTCAACGGTATCGTCGTCGAAAAAGTCATCCGCGAATTTGGCACCGCGGGGTAGCCAGGGTCGTCGGGACGATTCGCCATAATGCGGGGTGGGTCTAGCGCTCACGTAATAGTGCTCCGCCGGCTGATGCGGGTACGCCTAACTTGAACGTAGCCGCGGGTTCTGAGTTCCCAGGCGCGTCGCAAAAAGCGTGCGCGCACGAAGGTTCCCTCATCGCGCGTCCAGGCCCTTATCCGCAGTAGCTTTAATCGTTCCTGGTCCGCAGCACGCTCCAGGTCAAGGTCAAGCCGGCGCAGTCACTCATGATGTGACTTGCGCTCACGCGGCCACCTTTCCAGATAATCGCGATGCGGTTGCAGATCAGCGTCGCCGCCGTCGAGTTGTGAAGCCTTGAATCCGGAGGTGATATCGATCACCTGGATCTTGCGCTCGTCGACTAGAAAGCGGACCCGCCATTCCTTGACAGCCAACTGCATCCAGCCGTTCACGGCGCGGATGCGACGGTATGGATGCGGGGCAGGGCCGAGTGCGAGCGTGGATTGGATGCGTTCGCGGAGTGCGAGGCCTGTTTGGGCTTCGATCCACGCCGCCTGCTCCGCGGGAAGCGGTTCGAACTCGACGACATAAGCGCGCACCGGGTCGGGGGATTGTCGGCAACAAGACGTCGCTGCGGCGTCTTCGAGCCAGCCCGTGCCAGCGTTAGGATGGGCGTCGGCATAAGCGATGTAGGGTTTGAGGTCGAGCACCGGTGTGCCGTCGAGCATGTCGGCATCTCGGATATGCAATGTCAATCCGTCCACGCGCTCCAGGCGCACGACGGACAATCCAATGGGATTTGGTCGATGCGGTGAGCGAGTCGCGAGCACACCCTTACGACCGGTCATGCTTCGAGGCGGAAGTACCTTAGGACGCCATCCGGTGTTCAGATGAAACCAGAAGATCACCCAGATCAACTCCCAGCGAGCCAGGTCCTCCACGGCATGTTCCAGATTGCGGCCGGGAACCAACTCAATCCGGCTGGGCGCCCCAACAGCGGCAAGCGGTTGACGGGCAGCTTCCACCTTGGTCGCCAGCTCGTTACGCACGTACCCGATCGGTTCGAGGGTGAGGTGAGCAGAAGATTTATCTTGTTTTTCGATCTTGAGCGCTTCCGGGGTCGACGCGCGCCCAGTATATCGTGAAGGCCGCGAAGCGTGGCAGGAGCGCGGCGCATACCGGCACCGGGGGGCCGCATCCAGTCGCTACCCGCAGATCCAACATCGAGGCCCAGCAGAGGTCCGGCGAACGCGGCACCGACGAGGGTCGCAGGTCGCATGGCCTCGCCGGTCTGGTTATAAAATGAGCGCCAGATCATACTGGCGCGGTGTCATCGCGTACGGCGGAATTGGCCGGAGAAATGTGTTCCAGCAGGCTCTATAGCAACGCACTGGCTTGATCCAGGTTCCCACCTCAAACACCCAACCTCGAGCTTGTGTTGCCATGCATGGAGTGCTCGGACTTACGCCCGAGCCTCAGGTACCGCAGGAACGCAACTTGCGTTATCCGGCCAAACGAGAGCTTGACCCGAAGCCAGTAAATCGGGAAAACGCCCCTAGGGGACAGCAGGAGCCGACAACAAGTGATGCCAGACGGCTCGCCGAACATGCTGCTGATCGGTCCATACGATCCGCAATGTGGCGAATATACGTTTCTCGCCCCGCCCTTGGGTGTATGGAGACTGGCGGGAGTTCTCAGTGCGGCAGGATTCACCGCCAAAGTCTTTGATCCCAACTGCTGCCATGGGCCGCCGCAACAGGCGCTCGAGCGCGAGTTGTTGAGCGGCAAGTGGGATGTCGTCGGCATCTCTACGACGGGAATGACGCTGCGCTTCGATCTGGAGCTGGCGCACATCGTGCGTCGCATGGCGCCCCGGGCTCTCATCGTTGCCGGCGGTATGGAAGCGACCTTCCGTCCCGATGCGATGTTTGAGTTGGGTCCGTTCGACCTGGTCGTGCTGGGGGAGGGCGAGCGTCCACTACAGGAGCTCCTGACACGGCTGCGCGCCGGAGTGCCCATTGGCGGTATTGCAGGAACGGCGGAGCGTAACTCAGAGGGGAGAGTGATCTCCCTGGGGCAGCGCGCGCTGAATCGAGAGGAGCTGCGCGGCGCGATTTTCAACATCCCCTATGAAAAAATGCCTTACGCCGCTTACTGGGAGCGATTGGAAGCGGCCTATCGCGTGGGTGCGTTGCCGAGCAAGGCCGCGCGCGAAGCCCACCTCGCCGAGATCCGCTCGGTGCGGCTCATCACTTTGAACTATTGTCCCATGGGGTGCACATTCTGCTCGGCTACCAACTTCCTGCATGAGGCGCAGGGCAGTGTGGCGTCCATCGCGCGCCTGGACGCAGACGAATGTCTCGCGATGATCGAGCGCATCGTGGCGGCGCATCCGCGTGTGCGCACCATCATCTTCCAGGACGACATATTTTGTTACACCCGCGACCATCGGATCTTGCCGCTGTGTGAGGGAATCGTGGCCGCCAAACGCAGCGGGCGGATCCCGGCTCATCTGCAGTTCATCAGTACCAACCGTATCGATGCTATGTCGATCGAGCGCCTGACCGCGCTACGGCGCGCAGGTTTTCGCGTGCTGGGCTTCGGTATCGAGAGTTTCTCGCAGCAGGTGTTGGGAGAGTTCAACAAAGCGCAGATCCATCGCCATATCGAGCCGATGTTGTCCGCGGCACTCGAGGTGGGTGTCACGCCGTTCCTGGACCTGATTCTGAGCTCGCCACGCGCCAGGCTCGCAGATGTCGCCGAAACACTGCGCGAAGGGTTCCGTTGGTTGCGGCGCGGCTGCGAGGTCGGCATGTATCCCTATGTCATTCCGTTCTCCGGTGCCGCCCTGGCAAAGGACCCCAGCCTCGCTCCACACGTACAGTATGCGTTGCGGGAAGTGGCGGGAACCGGCGTCGCCTGGCAGCAACCGGCGAAGATCCTGCCCATCGACCCGACAGTAGCCGATGTCATTCTGCGGATGGAGCGCAGCTTCGAGGCCACCTTGCACGCTCTCGAGAACGATGTGGCTCATCTGCCTTCCCGAGTTCGATCTCTGCTCTGGGTTCTTGCCTCGCTACCCATCATGGCCGAGCATGGTGAGCACATCGCCGCGGAGGCGGATGTGCTCGCTGAGTTGAATGCACGTCTTCCCTCGCTACGGCATGGGGCCGCGCACCTCGCCGCGGCAAGCGCATGACCGCCGGTCGGGTCGCCTGGACAGTTCTGCCGCCCCTGGCTGTCTGCGGCTTGCTGGCAGGCTGGATTTTCATGACGATGATGAATACCAGCGGGGAGGGCTTCTCGCTTTTCATATTCGCGCTCGCCAATCTGATCGTCTACACGGACGCGCTGGATTTTGCGCTCCGCTTGTACATGCGTCGGCGCCACACCGCCGTTTCCGGTGGCGCCGAGGAGAGCGGCCGGGTGGCCAATCTGTCGATCAATCTTGCAGCCGTCGTTCCAGCGGGCGCGATCCGCGTGCCGGTGGCACGCTTTGCCATCATCGCGTCCGTTTTCAATCTCGAGGATCAGCTCGAGGACTTCATGGAGGCTTTCGGACGTTATCGCGAGCGCGTCTGGCTCATCAGTGACGGCTCGACGGACAATACGGTGTTGCGATTACGTCAGGCGGGCTGGCGTTGCTTCGATGACGGCACCAACAGGCGCAAGCCGGCCGCTATCCGCAGGCTCCTCGCTTGGCTCCCCGCCCATATCGAGACGGTGCTGGTGATCGATCCCGACATCAGGATCCGCGGTCTGCACGAGGGCAGCTCGATCGACCTGGAGCGCTTCGTGAGCGACTTCCAACAGTCGGGGGCCGCGGCGGCCTGTCCGCGCATCATGATCGAGCCGGACGGATTCCTGGCGCGCTTCCAGTCGTTCGAGTACGCGCTGTCGTTTCGGGTGGGGCGGGAGAGTCTCGCGAATTTCAGCATCACCTCAGGCATTTCCATTTATCGACGCAGCGCTCTGCAGAGCATCCTGGAAGAGCACTCGTTGTCGGTGTATGCCGAGGATTTCGAGAACGCCGTGCTCCTCCTCAGCCGCGGCGAGCGTATCTATTACGATGGGCGGTTCGTGGTCAGTACGGAAGGGCCGGGAACCTTACGGGGTTGGTTCTCGCAGCGGGTCGGCTGGTATCACGGCCTCCTGAAGGTCTACGTCGAGCGTTTCCCGGAGATCTTCCGGATCAGCCGCCGCTCGCCGTTCGCCACCTATCACTACCTCTTCTATCTGGGTGTGATGTCACTCGCGATGCACCTGGTAAAAATGGTCGGCGCGGTGCTGCTCCTGTTGAGCTTTCTGGCGGGTGTGGATGCGCTGCTGTTGGACCGCTTCGTCCCGCAGGGAAGCGTCATCAATCCCACCTATTTCACCGCCGCGATGAGCAGCTACCTGGCGCTCGGGGTGGTGGCGCTTTTTACGAGCGTGCCGAAAGTGGAGCGGGCCTACGCCGCGCCCATCGTCCCGTTGTATCTATGCTACGCGCTGACGCACATCGTACCGATGACCATTGGATTCGGTAACTTTTTCAGCCAGCGGCTCTTTGGCCGCCGTATCTACCAGGATCATTACGAGTCTCCCTTGGACATCCACCCGGTCGGCGAGCATTTCGGAGTAGGCGAATGAGCATACGTGGAGTTCCCGCTCCCGCGTTGTATGTCCCGGGTCTGTATTGGGAGGACCGGGCCCGGCGCTTTGCGGGTGAGGGGGAGGGGTTGGCGGCTGTATGTGCTTACGGCATGCCCGGGTTTTACAACCGCGCGATCGACTTCGAGCAGCGCTTGGCGCTGGGGCCCTGGCTGAAGGTGCCGCCGCGGACCCGTATCCTGGACGTAGGGTGCGGCGTCGGCCGTTGGAGCCGCTACCTGGCCGCACGTGGTGCCATGGTAACGGGGGTAGATATCAGTCCAACCATGATCGCGGAAGCGCGCCGTCGCGCGGTCGCCGAGGGGGTCGCTGGCCGCTGTCGGTTCGATGTGACGGACATATCCGCCCTCGATGTTCAAGGTGAATTCGACCTGGTGTTGGGCGTTACCGTCCTGCAACACATCCTCGACCCCATCGCCTTGCGTGCCGCTCTCATGGGCCTGCGATCCCGTCTGGCCCCTAACGGGCGCATCGTCCTTCTCGAGGCGGCTCCTTCACTGCCAGTCGATCGTTGCGACACCACCGTCTTCAAGGCCCGTCCACGGGACGTCTACCTCGAGCTCTTCCGAGACTGCGAGCTGGAGTTGATTGCTTCGAGTGGGGTCGACCCGGCGCCGTTTCGGGCCAAGCTGTTGCCCCACTTGCGTTCGCTTCCCAAGGCGCTGTCCATGGCCTTGCTTGCCCTGGTGACCGCCGTGTCCTTGCCGGTGAATGGCGCCTTTGGCCGCCGCTGCCGCGCGGCTTCCTGGCATGCCGTATTCGTACTGCAGGGCAGGCCACTACAGGGAAAGGGTTAGCCATGGGGGCGAAGCAACGTACTGCAGTCGCGATTGGCGTGTTCGTGGCGCTGGGGATCATCGTGATCTCGGGTCGCTGGTATGAGTCGCATCACGCCAGACCGCAACCGACCACCACGAAACAGGTGTTGGTTCATGTGACCAACGCGGGCGACAGGGGCCCCGGAACGCTGCGCGAGGCACTCTTCATCGTGGCGGCCACCAACGGTCCGGCGGCAATCTCCATCGACGTGCCGCAGATCCAGCTCGAAACAGCGCTGCCTGCGTTGGTCAACGGGCACGGTGTCAGGATTCAGGCCCAGGCGGCCGGCACACGGATCGATTCCAAGGCACTCAGCTCAGGGCCGGTTCTGGATGTGGCGGGCCCGGACACGACAATCGAGGGCGTGACAATCAGCGATTGTCCGGCCGCGGCCGTATTGGTGCGGACCACCCGGTTCCACCTTTCCTCGGCCACTCTCTCTGCGTGCGACGTCGGAGTCGACGTTGCCGAAAACGCGAGCCAAACCCTGCTCGATCGCAACCACTTCACCAATGACCGGGTCGGCGTCCGCTTCGCAGCCTCAGGTCACGGTAGCGCAGTGACCAACAATGAATTCACAGGCAACAAGGATGCGGGTCTGTGGGCTGTACGTAGCGCATCTGATTCCCACGACGAGTCCATAGGCATCCACGATAACAAGTTCACTGAGAATGGCACCGCGATCGTCGCCGGGAATGTGCCGGTGCTGATCGAGCACAATGATTTCATCAACGCGAAGGAAGCCGACGTGCACGTGGTCGGCAGCGGTGCCGTGATTCGGGGCAACCATATCAACGGAGGCGCGGCCATGGGAATCGTCGCGGAAGGCGCTCGCGGAGCTATCATCGAGGGCAACGAGCTCGAAGGGCTTGCTGCCTACGGAGTCATGGTCCGCAATTCTTCAAACATCCTGGTCCGCTCCAACAAGCTGCATAACTGCGGTTACGGCTTCGCTTTCGTGCTGGGCAACGCCCAGGGCGCGAGCACGGCAGTCGATAACACCATCATCGAGCCCAAATTCAATGGCATCGATGTGATCGGTGACTCCCCCATCCTGCGGCGGAACCAGGTTTTGCGCCCGCACGCCTTCGCCCTCCACGTGGAGGATTTCCAGCCTCCTGCGGGGGGCAGCAAGGTGCAGTCCAAACCCTTCCTCGACAACAACACTTTCGAAAAGCCGGCTGCGGGTATCAGCGCGACAGCTGCCAACGCAAGGCTGCGGTAGCGGAGGTGCGACTGTGAGACCGGAGGTCGAGAAAACGCAGCTGCTGCAGGTGCCGGTGTGGCATCACCCACGCGTGCACCTGTTGGATGACACGTGGTTGCTGATCATCGTGGCGATTCTCATCGCCACGGCTTTGCCGTGGTTTGCGAGCGGATTCGACGTCGATATCGGAATGGCGGCATCTGGATTGTTGGCCTTGGGCGCAATTCACGTCGCATTCTCGCTGCTCGGGGCCCCCACACGGACACCAGGAAAATGGCAGGGCCGGGTCCTGACACTGCTATGTCTCGCCGGCGTGGCCGCGATCGGCTTCATCTGGGCCCATGCGGGAGCCCTGCGCAATCCGATATTTCCGATGGTGTTTGCCTTGCCCGTGGTGAGCTCCATTTTTCTCTCCCGATGGCACCCGTACCTGCTGGCCGCCGCCGGCGTGTTCGTCACGGCATTGGTGGCTTTGAGCCAGTCCCCGGAGCTGCGTTGGTACGCCGCCGGCCTGGTCGGGAGCGACGTCTGGCTCACCTGGCTGTTCGGTCCACAGACGACGGCTCCCCAGGCTTCTTTCATGGGATTCTTTGCACCCTCGACCTACCTGGTGTTGTTGGAGGTGTTTACCGTTTTGCTGTTTGCGTGTGCTTTTGCTGCCGAGTATCTCGGCAGCTTGTTCGAGCGGCTCAACGCACGCTCGCTATTGGCCCAGGCCGAGACGGAGCGGGCGCAGGCGCTTTGGGCTGGGTTGATCGAGCGCCTTCCGGCTCCGGTACTCCTGGTAGATCCGGACACGCTGCGTATCGTGGCTGCGAGTGAGCTCGCGCAGACGTCGCTGCAGTCCGACAGGGCGCCGCTAGTGGAGTCGAAGCTCTTCGACGCGCTGCGCTTCTCCTATCCCGACATCGTGCAGGAGCTCGTTGCGGGCAACGATGGGTCCGTGCCACGGACCGTGATCCATGTTGGGGAGGAAGTGCGGATGTGCGAAGTCCGGGTGATTCACATCGCCCACAAGGGTCGCCGCCTCGCGTTGCTCACGCTGCAGGATGTCACCGAGCTTTTCCACGCGCGGACTGTGCTCGACAACTCGGAGTATGCCGCTCTGCTCATCGACGGACGCGGCTATATCCTGACATTCAACAAACCAGCTACAGTCCTGTTTGGCGAGCTCGAGGTCGGTATGGATGCGAACCGGTTGTTGCAGATCGCCCAAGGCGCGCCATTGTGGTGGGAGCCCGGCTTGTCCGGCCGCAGCAAGCTGCACCTGGAGATCGGTCCGCGGCTGTTTCAGGTGACCAGCTCCGCCATAGTATTGCCGGGGGAGGAGCATCGGGTGTTTGCAGTGGCACTGGTTCCGGTGGCGCGGGCGGAGGCAAATGATCCCTACGGGATAGGTTCGACCCGCCGCACCAGCGTGTTGAGGCCCATCCGATGAGGGCGGGGGCAGGTGCCGCGATGACAACAGTGCTGCTGCTCGGACCTTGTGCCGTCGCCGCGGCGAGCTCGACCTCTGTGGACCGGATCTCCGTCACCGGCAATGGCTCCACGCTGTCAGGAACCGACGGTGGTGGCGGGGGATCATTGAGTTGGTTGCATAACTTCGATCCCGACTCGATCGTGACCCTCGGGGGCGAACACCAGAAGCTCGGTCCGACGCATTGGAACTTTGGCTCATTGACCGGGGCGGTGACCCGGACGATAGGTGATGGTCGTTATACGTTCAGTGGGGAAGCGCACGAAGGAACCGGCGAAGATGGCGTGCATCCCTTCAAATACCACATTGACGCGGCAGGGGTGACGGGCACGTACTTCCACCGGCTCTCGACGCTGCTCGAGTACCGCTACATTGATGTCGAGACCACACACGGTCACCTGCCGAAATTCCAGCTTGCCTATCTGTGGACGCCTCACTGGCTGACGACGGTGTCGTACTCCCAGTCGGCCGGAGGCAATCTCGGCACCCGGCTCACCGCCTTGCGGGTCGATCACTATAGCCCGGTAGTCAACCTGATGGCGGGCGGCGTCTACGGCCAGGCCTCGGCGACGATCATCCAGGTGTTTTTCAACTCTCCAGGCCACATCCTGCGCGAAGGATATGTTGGCGCTTCCAAGACATTTGCCCGCCGCACAGAGGTGAGCCTGACGGGGGATTTCCAGAACCTTTCGGGTACCAAGCGGACCACCGTGACCCTGGGGTTCATTTTCCGTCTGGGATCACTTGGAGCCCAACACTGATGTTAGGGATGCGCAAAAGCCGGTCGGGCAGGGTGCTGACGGTGCTGGTCCTGGTCGTTTTCCTGGGCGCGGGCGCCCGCCTGATCTATTTGAGCGTGCGGCATCATGAAGCACTCGCGCGCGAGCAGGCTGCCGGCGTAGCCGCCGGATATGTCAGTAAGATTGAGCCGCAACTGCGGGCGCTGGCGGCATTGGCCTTACGCCAGAGCAAGCTGTCCGGGCGGCCTCTCGTAGCGGGTGCTTTTTGGTTGGGAGCCGACGACAAAGTGCTCGCGGTCCGGGGCGCGGACAGTCCAGTCGCGGCTGCCATCGCGAGCGAATGGGCGGCGTTGGATCCCAGCGGGCGGGCCGCCGTGGAACCCACTATTCTCGGGCCGATCCGCCAGGGAAGCGAATGGCTCGTGGCTGCGCGCGTTGCGGATGGCGCGCAGGAGTGGTCGGTCGCTTATGCGAATCTCGATGCTGTGATCGCTCCCGCGCGGCTCGGGCGGCTCGTCAACAGGGGGTACGACTTCGAGCTGGCGCAAGTCGAGCCGCGCAGCGCCCGGTCGCGGATTTTCGTAGGCTCTGACACCCAACCGGTGAGCGATGCGGTGGCGGTCCCCATCCGGGTGCCGCCGGGATTCGGGGCGGCCATTCCCGGCAGCTACCTGCAGCTCGCCATCCGGCCCCACAACGGTTGGTTCGCGCCTGCGCAGTTGGCTTCTGAAATCGGGCTGTTGGTCTTTCTGGCCTGGATGTTCGCGTTCGGTGTCCATGACCTGTCCCATGAGCTGCAACGGGCCCGTACCAAGCTGGCCTCAGCCCGCAAGCGGCTGCACACGGTAAACCAGAATCTTGCGCAGGAGATGCAGCAGCGATTGAGCCTGCAGGAAACGTTCGACCACGCGCGCTTTCACGATGCGTTTACCGGGTTGCCCAATCGGCGCTTTTTCATGGATCAGCTCGATCGCGCGCTGCGCGACTTGCGTACACGGCGGCGCCAGAGAATTGCGGTCGCCCTCGTGGGCGTCACCCGCTTCAAGGTCATCAACGACATGTTGGGCCACACGGCCGGTGATGAGCTCATGGTACAGGCCGCGCGTGGCTTCGAGGAGCCGGCGGCGGCATTCGGGGGAGTGTTGGCGCGTTGGAGCGAGGATCAGTTCGCTCTCCTGTTACCCGAGGCGCCGGCGACCGAGGCGGTCCTGGAGTTGGCCTCGCAACTGCAGCGCAGGTTGCAAACCCCATTCGAGTTGCGCCGCCAGCGAGTGCTGGTCTCAGCCACGGTCGGCATCACTTTCGCCGAGTCGGGGCAGCAGCGGGTCGAGGACGTCATGCGTGAGGCCGACCTGGCGCTCAATTTCGCTGCGCGCCAGGAAGGACAGAAGATCGTCGTTTATGCGCCCAACATGGCGGGCCAGGCGGCCACTCTGGTCAGCCTGGAAGCC
>Ga0105240_10012777_pt1 | contig 11570 bp, 8 predicted proteins | sample KBSC54metaG_FD_80426 | JGI IMG/M metagenome (GOLD analysis project Ga0105240, IMG submission 80426) | Corn rhizosphere microbial communities from Kellogg Biological Station, Michigan, USA - KBS C5-4 metaG | ecosystem: Host-associated > Plants > Roots > Rhizosphere > Soil | place: Michigan, USA...
CGCCGCGACAACGACGCCAGAGAGCGCCATAAGCAATACAACCAGGCCGACATTCTTTTTGAGCATATGAAATACACTGGCCCACCAAGGGGAGCGAGTACGTATCTCTCTTGTGCATTTGCCATGCCAGAGCAAAGATGATGGACGAAGTGTTGAATTCAAAGCAACTCCGCCGGCGCCGCGCTGAACACACGGGAACTCGATGCTAATCACTCGCCACGACGCCGCAAGATTCTGCGCTATTTATAGCCGGTCGCAATCCTTTGCGGCTTGATCTCAAAAATGCGCTTTCGCGGAGAAAGTTTGCGGATAGGGAATGGATTTCTACTGCCCTCCCGTTTGGAGATGGTACGCGGTTGGAATCGCGTTTTCGAGTCCTATTGTAGTACCCTGTCTTTCCATTTTTTCTTGCAGTTGAGAGGGCACAGGACTGCCAGTTTTGGGGGTGTACCGCGTGCTGGTTCTGTCAGTTCTGGTATCCGCCAAAACCTTGACGGAGGTAGGAACTCGTCACTAGACTGAAACCAACTTCGCTTTTACCGCAGTTAAAAAAACAGAGCGAAAAAGATTTGGCTGGGAAAGATCTCGGAGGAAAAGATAGTGGGCTACGGTTCAACTTTCATTCAGAACAGTTCCGCACTGAAGCGGATAGCGGAGCAGGCTAACCAATTTGCTCAGGTGGACGTTCCCGTCCTTTGCTTGGGCGAGAGCGGCACAGGCAAGGAAGTGATCGCCCGGCTGATTCATTCCCTTTCGCCCCGCGCGAATAATATGTTTCTCAAGGTGAACTGCGCGGCGCTGCCGGCGGATCTCCTGGAGAGCGAGCTTTTTGGATATGAGGCGGGCGCTTTCACCGGCGCGACCCGCTCCAAGCCCGGGAAGTTTGAGCTGTGCAATGGAGGCACGCTCATGCTGGATGAGGTTGGCGAGATGCCCACCTCTTTACAGGCCAAATTGCTCCATGTCCTGCAGGACGGCGAGTTCATGCGCCTCGGCGGCCGGCACCAGATCAAGGTGGATGTGCGGATTCTCGCCGCCACCAACGTGGACGTCCAGCACGCCATCCGGACCAAGGCGCTCCGCGAGGACCTTTACTATCGCTTGAGCGCATTCATCATCCGGATGCCACCGCTGCGCGAACGCCGCGAAGACATCGCGCCCATTCTGCGGCACTACATCAATCTCTACGCGGACACGTACAATCTGCCCCCCGTGCTTCTGTCCGAGAATTTCATGAACGTCTGCCTGCGCTACGGCTGGCCCGGCAATGTGCGCGAGCTGGAAAATCTCGCCAAGCGGGTGGTCATCCTCAGAGATGAAACCCTCGTGCTGAGCGAGTTGCAGATGGAGCCGGCACGGAATCAGGAACTGGAGCTCGTCGCCAGCACGAACGAACGCACGGACGACCTGAAGTCGTTAGTGCGGGGACTAAAAGCGGACGCCGAGATCGACGCGATCCGCCAGGCGCTCGACGATACGCGCTGGAACCGCAAGGAAGCGGCCAAGCTTCTGAAGATCAGCTACAAGGCGATGCTGTACAAGGTCCGCCAATATGGACTCGACCAGCCCCAACAGGCCCTTGCCCACGCGGGCGGTCCCGGCCTGCTGCGGCGCGCGGCCACCTGCTGATCCGGATCGAAACGCAAGAGGTTGGCCTCGCGCGGGGAGCTGTTGCGGGGAGGTCGTGGGCTGATCCCAAACGGGGCGCCATCCCTCCCGCATAGGGTTAGAGATGTCCGGGTTTGCCCCTGCCCGGCTCTGTTTCGAAGGTAAGGGGTGTCTTAGCCGGAAGCATTCGCGGCGCAACACGCCACTGCCGCAATCGATGGAAACCAGTAGACTCACGCCTCGGCTCTCAGTGTGTTCCGAGGGGGAACTGAGTGCTGGTTTCTTCGAAAAAACGACTCTCCGGCCGTGAGAACTTTCAGCCGTTTTCTTTTTTGGAATGGGGACCGGCGGGGCTTCGAACTGCAAAAGTTTTCCGTTGTACGCCGGGCCGGGCCGGCGGGAGAAATGGTGAGTATAGGCACCCTGTGGAGATTGACCATTGCCTAACTCTAAATACATGAATGGAGTACGTCGAGTGAACCATATTTGCCCAGCGATGTTCCACCACTTCCCGACGCTTTGGGACAATGGCACGCCGAGTGCTTCATTCCTGGTTTGAACGTGGACATGCCCATATCACCTGAAACGAGTAGCCCGCCCAGCTTGATGCCGGGTGACGCTCTCCCGCCCGACGAAATCATTTTCGGCAGATCGCCGGAGATGGCCCAGTTGCGGCGGAAGATTGAGCGCCTCGCTCCGACGGATGTGCAGGTTCTCATCCTGGGTGAAAGCGGGGCAGGCAAAGACCTTATCGCAAAATACGTACACCAGCATTCCCGGTTTGCCAACGGTCCCTTCATCCGAATCAATTGTCCATCCATACCCGGAACGCTCATTGAAAGCGAACTTTTCGGCTATGAGAAGGGCTCCTTTACGGGCGCCCAGCGGACCAAGCCGGGTTGGGTGGAACTCGCCGACCAGGGAACACTGTTCCTGGATGAGATCACCGAACTGGAATTGTCTCTGCAGTCCAAGCTGCTTCACCTGCTCCAGGATGGGATGTTTTGCCGGATCGGGGGACAGGAAGAGCATAAAAGCACGGTTCGGATCCTCTGCGCGTCCAATAGCCATATCCAGCAGGAAGTCGACTCCGGGCGTTTTCGCACCGATCTGTTCTACCGGATCAATGTGGTGAGCCTCCACCTTCCGCCCCTGCGTGACCGGCGGATGGATATCCCGGATCTGGCTCAGTACTTTCTGGACCGTTACAACCAGAAGTTCGGGCGGAACGCCGCAGTGCTGACCCCCGCATCTCTGGAAACGCTCATTGAGCACGATTGGCCAGGGAATATCCGCGAACTGGAGAACGTAATCAAGAATTATGTGCTTCTCGGTTTCGAAGGCGGCATCCGGAGGAACATGCTGCGCCGGCCGCAGCCTCCGACGGCGAATGTCCGTGAGATGCCGGCGCCCCAGGCTCCGCAGGCTCCTACACCGCTAAAGGAACTCACCAAGAAATCAATTCGCGACATGGAGCGGCGCGTAATTCTCGACGCGCTCCAGGCAAACAATTGGAACCGGAAGGATGCGGCGCGCGTGCTGGGAATCAGCTACCGGTCTTTGTTCTATAAGATGCGCTCCGCAGGCCTAAGCCGTACAAAAAGCGTCTTTCCCGTAACAGCTACCAACGGGGCGGACGGAGGAATCCCACAGTAATGCGTGACTTAGATCTCGACGAACTAGAAACAAAGGGAGGCACTTCCCTGAAGCTGGGCGACATCCTGGCCATGGTTGTGCGCCAGCGTTGGTGGATAGCCGTTCCGCTGTTTGCCATCGGGATCGCCGGCTTTGGCGTCATTCGCGTCTGGCCTTTCAAATACCGTTCCGAAGCCGTGGTGCTGGTGCAGCAGCAAAAGCTCTCCGAACAGTATGTCGGCGTAAATACCGGGAACTCGCAGGACAAACTGGATCATCTCAGCCAGTTGATCCTCAGCAGGGCCCGGCTGGAACAACTGATCCGGAAACTGAACCTTTACCCGCCCGCGCAGTTGAAGAACAACCTGGACGACATCCTGGTGGGCTTCCGCAAGCGTATCGAAATCACGCCGACCAAGGACGCCGGGCAGCCGACGCAGTTGTCCGGGTTCCGCATCAGCTTTTCCGCTCCCAGCGCGGCGCTGGCGCAGAAGGTGACTCAGACTTTGACAAACAGCCTGATCGACGAGAACCGCCGGGCCGGCACGGAACAATCCGAAGGCACCACCAGCTTCCTCGAGAATCAGGTGGAAGCTGCGCGCCAGGAATTGGAGCGCCAGGAGCAACGGCAGCACGATCTCAAGGCCACCTACATAGGTGAGTTGCCGGAGCAGTTGCAGGCGAACGTGCAGATGATAAGTTCGCTCGAGACCCAGCTTCAGAGCAAAAGCGCGGCCGTGGACCGTGCCGAACAACAGAAGATCTACCTGGAGTCCGTTTTGACTCAACTACAGGCAGCCGCGCGCCAGCGGGCGAGCACCGGCCTGCCGCCCACCATGAACGGGAATAGCGTGCAGACGCCGGTTGCGGCGGCCCAGCAGACGCTTACGGAAATGCGAAAGAAGCTGAGCGACCTGCTGGTTACCTACACTCCGCAATACCCCGAAGTAATCCGGCAGCAACGCCTGATCGCCGATCAGGAAGCGGAGGTGAAACGGCTGACTGCGGCGGCGGCGAGCGCGGCGGCCCAAACCAGCGCGGAGGCGAAAAATGGAGTAGCGCGGGAGCTCGTGGAATTGGATCCGAGCGCGATCGAGATGCGCGGGCGCCTCAGTGCCACAAACTCCGAACTGGCCAGCGCAAAGCGGGAACTGGCCAGCGTCCAGAGAGCACTGCAACAGGCGCAGTCGCGGGTGAATCTGATGCCTTTGCGGGAGCAGCAGTTCGCGGAAGCCGCGCGGGAGTATGACAACGCCAAGACGAATTACCAGTCCCTGCTTCAAAAGAAGGAGCAGTCGGCTCTGGCCACGGACCTCGTGAAGCAGTGGGACGGGCAGCAGTTTCGCGAAATTGAACCTGCCACTTTGCCCAAGCACCATGAACCGCCATCGCGGACGCAGATGGTGCTGGCGAGTTGGGCTTTAGGCTTCTTCGCGGGCTTGGCGCTCGCGGCTATCCGCGAGTTTGCGGACCGGAGCCTCCGGAAACCGGAAGACGTGGAAAACTATGGGCACTTGCCCGTCCTTGCCTCCATTCCCGTTCTCTGGACGCCCGCGGAACAAACGAAGCGCCGGCGCCGGCGGACGTTGGAGGTGGCGACAGCCATTTGCCTCCTGCTGGTGGCCGCGGGCGCTGGATTGCAGGCATTTTTATTCGCATGACGACTATGGCCTATTTCGAAACCCCTGGCCAGTCGCCAGCACTGTGTAGTCGTCCCGATCAAGGAGAAACGCCGGATGCGATTATTTGAACGCGAGCCTAGGGAGCCAAAACGCAGCCCAGCCCTAAGGCGGTCCACGCTCTCTTTGGGCGACGATTTCATGCTCGACGCGGGCAGCTCTGACCTGAATTGGCCCTCCGATTTGCTCGGCGTCAGTCCGATTGAACATCCGCAGTCCCCGGAAAGCCGCTTGATTTCCGACCGTCCGGAGATGGGAGGAGCAATCGAGAGCTTTCGGCTGCTTGGACACCGCCTCAGGACGATCCAGAAGACCAGCGGCGTCAAGCGGGTTCTGATTACCAGTTCGGTGCCGGGCGAGGGAAAGACCGTCGTGGCGGCGAACCTCGGAATTATTCTGGCGCGCTCCTCGGCGCGGGTTCTGCTGGTGGACGCGGATATGCGAAAGCCAGGCAGCGCGGGAGCCTTCGGCGTTGCCTCTCTGCCTGGGCTCGCGGATTGGCTGGAGGACCGTTTGACCCTCTCGGAAGCCCTCCACCGTGTGGACGACTACAACTTGTGGACCATCCCGGCCGGCAGGCCGGAACGCAACCCTGGCGAACTGATTCAGCAGCCGGCCATGCGCCAGCTCCTGGAGAGCGCCGCTGAGAAGTTCGACTGGGTCATCGTCGATTCTCCTCCATTGAATCCGTTTATTGACGCCCATCTCCTGGCCGGCATGTCCGACACCACGGTTTTGGTGTTGCGGTCGGGAACCACGCCGCGAGACGTGTACGAGAGTTCCTTGAAGCAGCTTAAGGGAACCACGCTGGCGGGAGTTGTGCTCAACGGCTACGAAGAGCCGGCGCGCAGCTCATATTATTCCTACTACCCCACGCAGTCGCCCACGGCGGGCGATAAGGACCGCTCCGCACTTTAGCTCGCCCGTTCCGTCTTTCTTCCCCTACAAATCAGATTGCCCTGCGCGGCTGCGGGCCCGGTTTCCGGGCTCTGCAATGCCGCGTTTTTTGGTTTTCCTGGAGCGCCGTTTTGCCGGTTTTGGATCGGCGGCTAAGAAAGGAAAGCACCATCGCACAGGAGCGCAAGGGTTTTCCACTTCCGGGTTCTGCGCGTGGAATCGCATACGAAGTGCATACACAAACAGTCGTTAGCCATTTCGCGATAGAGGGTTGTAAACAACTGAAAGTAATAGGATTATTCAGGCCGGTCCGCTGCAATGGAGGCGTCTCCCACGACCCTTCGGTTCCCCTTTGCGGCCAGAGGGAGTTGGGCGTTCAAATGCTTTCAGTTTTGTTGCACGAGCATGACTGAATTCTCTACTTACAAAGCGAGCCGGATTTGTCCGGCCTACCGCGCACGCCGCGCGGGCGCTAAGAGCTACGCAAGAACGCTCGTACGTCCGGAGTCAAGATGATTCGCTTATTTAATGTGTCCCTGCCCGGCCGTACGGTTCTGTTGGCGCTGTCCGATGTTTTCGTGGTTTTTGCCGCCCTTCTTGGCGCTCTGCTCGTTTGGGCCCGGAGCGGTTCTGCTTGGATGCCCTACGGCACCAGCCTGGCCCAGATCGGTGTAATTTCCCTGATCTGGATGCCCTGCATCTACTACTACGATCTCTACGACACTTCGGTGTTGAGCAGTATTAGCGACGGAATGACGCGCCTTCTGCAGGTTGTCGGCACTGCCTGTCTGGCCTTGGCCGTCCTTTACGCTCTGTTTCCCGAAGTTGGCCTGTCGCACAGCCTTCTGATTACCTGGGCCCTCCTCGCGGGAGCTTTACTGGGAGCGGTGCGCTGGATTTTTTCCGCCATCAGCAGCGCGGGGACCTGGAGCGAGGGTGTGGTCCTCTTCGGAGACGGCCCCCTGGCGCAGCAGCTGTCCAAAGAGATCGGCGCACGCCCTGAACTGGGTCTGCGCATCCTCGGTTCGGTCGGAATCGACGATACCGCGGAGGGGCTGAAGAATCTCGGTGGACTCGAGGATCTGGCCAATGTCGTCCAACGCGAGAAAGCGCGGCACATCGTGCTCACCTTGACCGACCGGCGCGGATTCATGCCAATCGACGATCTGCTGCGGCTGCGGTCGCGGGGCGTGGATATTCAGGACGGGGTGAGCCTCTATGAGGAGATCACTGGCAAGCTGCATCTGGAAACACTGCGCCCCAGCACTCTTCTGTTCGCCCGCGGGTTCCGCGGTTCCCTGCTGGGGTCGTTTGTATCCCGGGTTATCGGCTTCGTGGTTGCTTCTATCGCGCTTCTGCTGGTTGCTCCGTTCATCGCCATCATCGCCCTGGTGATCCGCCTCGACTCTCCCGGCCCGGTATTTTTCCTGCAGAAGCGTGTGGGGAAGGACGGCAAGGTTTTCCTCCTTTACAAGCTCCGCTCCATGTTTTGGGACGTGACCGACAGCAGCGGGTCTCTTCCCGCCGAAGCCTCCGACCGCCGCATCACTCGCGTGGGACGCTGGCTGAGGCAGTTCCGCCTGGATGAACTTCCGCAGCTTTACAACATCGCCAAGGGCGACATGTGTTTCATCGGCCCGCGGCCATTCACCTGTGAGATGGAAGAAGACCTGAGCGCCAGGATCCCTTTTTACAGCCAGCGGTGGACAGTGCGGCCGGGCGCTACAGGTTGGGCTCAAGTCCATAGCGGCTACTGCGTCACCCTGGAAGACAACATTGAGAAGTTGAGCCATGATCTGTACTACATCAAGAACAGATCCCTGGGCCTCGACTGCCTGATTTTCCTGAAAACCGTAAAGATTCTGCTGCTGGGGAAGGAACGATGAGCACCCTACATACAATTGCCCTGGCCATATTCTGGATCTGCACCTTCCTGATCCTCTACACCTATCTGCTGTATCCGGCGGTGTTGTTCTGTTTCTATTGCGTCGCGCAGATTCGCAGCGATCTGGGCTTTCTGGCGCGCCGCGGTAACCGCCGCAGCCGGAACCTGGTTTCGTCGGAGCTTCCCGGAGTCACCATGATTGTCCCGGCGCACAACGAAGAAAAAGACCTGCCCGCGAAGATCGCAAACTTGAGCGACATCGACTATCCGCAGGACAAGCTGCAGGTTATCTTCGTTTCGGACGGCTCCATTGACCGCACTGGCGAAATCCTGAGATCGATCCAGGATCCCCGCGTGGAGGTGTATTGTCTTCCGGAGCGCGGCGGCAAGGCTTCCGCCCTGAATTTCGCCACTTCGAAGGCCGTGCACGAGATTCTGGTCTTCTCCGACTCAACCACGCTCCTTACTCCGGACGCGGTCTCCACCTTGGCACGGCACTTCGTTGACCCCACCGTCGGCACCGTCTGCGGATCGTTGCAGTTTCAGGGCAACGCCGTGTCGCAGCAAACCGAGGGCGTCTACTGGAAATACGAAAGCATCATCCGCCTGATGGAAGCGAGGCTCGGCGCGACGCTCACGGCCAGCGGCGCGCTCTTCGCTCTCAGAAAAGAGTGCTACGAGCCGCTCTCCCAGCGGACCATCATTGACGACTTTGTCATACCGATGCGCGCGCGCAAGCGGGGGTTCCGCGTGCTCTACGATCCGGAGGCTATCGCCATTGAGTTCGCGGCTCCCTCCGTAGCCGGCGAGTTCGCCCGCCGCGTCCGCCTGGCGATGGGAAGCTTCCGCGCTCTGCCGGAATTCCTGAAAATCCGCCTGCGCGGTTTCTCGCTCATTGCGTTTTTGTCACACAAACTGCTGCGCTGGATACTCCCGTTCCTCCTGATCGGCGCGCTTGCCGCCAACCTTTTCCTGTTCGATTCCGCTTTTTATCGCTATGCCTTCTTTCTTCAGGCGCTCTTCTATGTTTGGGCTCTTTTGGGCGTCGTGCTGCATGATCAGCTCCGCAAAGTTCCGTATGCGCTCATCGCATACTTCCTGCTGGCCATGAATATGGCTTTCCTGGTCGGTTTCGCACGATGCTTTTACGGCCGGAAGGAGGCGACATGGCAAACCGTTCGTTAGAACGCGCGGCGGTGCTGATGTTTCACGGCCTCATCCTGGATGGGACCAAGGCCGAAGTGCCGGTACGCCAGCGAAAGTACTGGATCAACGCGCGCCAGTTCAGCCGCCAGTTGCAGGAAATAGCCGCGGCCGGTTACCACGTCCAGTCGCTGGACGCATTCTGGCACGGCGCGAACATCGAGGGCGCCTCCAGTGGACGCTCAACAGTTGTCACGTTCGACGACGGCACGGCTTCCGACTACGAAATTGCTTTCCCCAGGCTCCTGGAAGCGGGCGCGCCCGCCAGTTTCTTTCTCAATACCGCCAATGTTGGTACTCCCGGCTACCTGACCTGGAGCGAGGCGCGTGAGATGCAGAAGCACGGCATGACCTTTTATTCCCACGGTCACGAACACGTGTACCTCACCCGGCTCGACGCCGCCGCGCTAGCATTCCAACTGCGTCGATCCAGGCAGATGCTGGAGGACAACCTGGGACGTCCGGTCGATTTTTTCTCCCCGCCGTTTGGGGATTGCAACAAGCGCCTGCTGGAAGCATCGCGAGCCGCCGGTTACAAGGCCGTTTGCACCAGCCGCAGTTTGCGGGCGAGGCCGGGGCAGCCCACCGTGAACCGGGTGGCGGTGTACGCCGATAGCGGACCGGAGACCATCCGGCGCATGATCACCGGAAACTCTTGGTTCTATGCGGGGCGGCTGGCCAGGGCGATCCTGATCCGCGTGCCAAAACAAATCATTCTTACGAAGGAATACGCCAGTTGACCACGGAAAAACGTCCGCTTCAGATTTTCGTTTTGATCGACGCTCTGGGCTGGGAAGTGCTCAAGGGCCGGGGATTCCTGGAGGACCTGCTCACTTACCGGCGGCCTCTCCGGACCGTGCTAGGTTTCAGCTCGGGCGCCATCCCCACCATGCTCACCGGCCGGGCTCCTTCGGAAACCGGGCACTGGAATCTCTACTACTACGACCCCAAGGGCTCGCCCTTTCGATGGCTAAAATATTTCCGCTTTTTGCCCGACAGGTTCCTGGATAGCCGGGTTTCCCGCAAGATCGTGAAGGAGCTGGGCCGCCGGTTTCTCGGAATGGGACCGCTGTTTGAGTGCTGTGTCAGCCCCCGCTGGCTGCCCGACTTCAACTGGGTTGAGAAAAAGAACATTTACGCCGCCGGAGGAATTTCCGGCGCGCCCTCAATCTTCGACGACCTCACCGCACTGGACATCCCGCACCGCGTCTATACCTATCACGAGGCGGGCGACGAAGAAATTCTCCGCGCCGCGCGCTTCGATATTGAAGTGGGCGAGGCCGGCTTCTTCTTCCTCTACCTCAGCGAACTCGATGCGGTTCTGCATTTCCATCCGAGCGGCGGCGAAGAGCTGGAGAGCCGCATGGCCTGGTACGAAAGAGAGCTGCGCCGTTTATTCGGCCTGGCCAAACAGGTAGACCCGCGAGCCACTTTAACCGTCCTTTCCGATCACGGAATGGCGCCGGTGACGGAGCGGTTCGATCTGGTTCAGGAAGTGGAAAACCTCGGCTTCCGCTTCGGCAAGGACTACCTTGCCATTTACGACTCCACAATGGCCCGCTTCTGGTTTTTCTCCGACGCCGCCCGCGAAGCGATCTGCGGTTGTTTGGGGAAGCTCACCTGCGCGCGTGTTCTGGACGACGACGAACTGAAAAAGCTGGGAATCTTCTTTCCCGACCGGCGCTACGGGGAAGCCATTGTCCTGTTGAACCCGGGTTGGCTCATCGCCCGTAGCGATTTTAACGGCGCCGGCTGGAATCCGCAGGGCATGCACGGCTACCATCCCGACGACCCGTTCTCCGACGCGATTTATCTCAGCAACCATGTTCCTCCCGTGGCGGTCCACGGCATTGCGGACGTATACGAGTGTATGCAGAAGGCGATGAAGTGAGCCGCGCTTCCAATCCAATTTCGATCCTCCACTTCACCAACTCCGTCGCGCGCGGCGGGGTCGAAGAGCATATTCTTCAAATTCTCTCCGGCCTCGATCCCCGGCGCTTCGTTCAGAGCTGGGCGTGCTCTCCGGAAACGGCGCGGTTGGTCCGTGCGGATGTGCCACAGGGCGTAGAACTGATCCCCATACGTTTTCGGAAGCCAAGTCATGTGGGCGGTGGCCTTTCACTTGCAAAGATATTCAAAGCAAAGAGGGTTGATATTCTGCATTCGCATCTTTTTTACAGCAGTCTGTTTGCGTCCCCGATCGGGAAGCTCTGCCGCGTTCCCGTGATCATAGAGACGCCGCACGTGCGCGAAAGCTGGCGGACCAGTTCGCTCAAGTCCGGCTTCCTGGTGGACCGCATGGCTGGCTGGTGCGTGGATCGCTACATAGCGGTCTCTCAGGCGAATGCGGACTACCTGATTCAGGAAAAGCAACTCCCCGCGCGAAAAATTGCAGTTATCCGCAACGGCTGCGACCTGAACCGTTTCGAGACCGCGCCGGCTAAGCCCGAGTGGCGCGAGTCGCTCGGCTTCGGCAGTTCTGATCCCGTGCTCCTGGTTGTTGCGCGTCTGGCGCCGCAGAAGGGTCACGCGAACCTCATTGCGGGACTTCCGGCCATTCGCCAGCGCTTTCCGAACGTTCGCCTGGTTTGTGTCGGAGATGGTGAGTCGCGTCAGGACCTGGAAACGCTGGTGGAACGCCTTTCGCTGGCGGACGCCGTCCG
>Ga0105240_10012778_pt1 | contig 11570 bp, 13 predicted proteins | sample KBSC54metaG_FD_80426 | JGI IMG/M metagenome (GOLD analysis project Ga0105240, IMG submission 80426) | Corn rhizosphere microbial communities from Kellogg Biological Station, Michigan, USA - KBS C5-4 metaG | ecosystem: Host-associated > Plants > Roots > Rhizosphere > Soil | place: Michigan, USA...
CCGCCGCTGATCCGCACGCCGCCGAGGAAATAGGGCAGCGCCGAGGGCATCCGCAGGTAGCGCAGGCTTTGCCAACGCGTCGCACCGTAGAGCCGGAAGAGGGCCACGAGATTACGATCGGCGCTGGTGAGGCCCAAAGTCGTGTTGGCGACGACGGGAAAGAAGGCGACGATCCAGGCGCAGACCAGCAGCGCAAGGAAGGTATCGTTGACCCAGATGATGATCAGCGGCGCGATCGAGACGATCGGCGTCACCTGCAGGATCACCGCATAGGGGAAAAAGCTCAGCTCCAAGAGCCGCGATTGCGCGAAGAGGATGGCGATGGTGGCGCCCAGAACGACAGCGGCCAAGAGCGCGACCACAGTGATGCGCAAGGTGACGAGCAGCGAGAGCATGAGGCTCGGCCCGTCGCGCCACAAGGTTTCGGCAACGAGCAGCGGGCCGGGCAGGATATAGGGCGGGATCGAATTCCAGCGCACCACCGCTTCCCAGCCGATGAGGATGAGGAGGCCCACCGCGACCGGCGCTGCCACCCGCAAGACGCGCTCGCTCATGCCGAGGCCTCCGCCAAGAGCTGCGACAGCCTGCGGCATTCGGCGCTGTATTCGGGCGCGGTGCGGAGCGCGCCCTCGCGCGGATAAGGCAGATCGATCGCGACCTCGGCGGCGACGCGACCGGGGCGCTTGGTCATGACGACAATGCGGTTCGAGAGAAAGACGGATTCGAACACGCTGTGGGTGACGAAGACGACCGTCCAGCCATGTTGGCGCCAGAGGCGCAGCAGATCTTCGTTGAGACGGAAGCGGGTGATCTCGTCGAGCGCCGCGAAAGGCTCATCGAGCAGCAGAAGCTGCGGCTCGGTCACGAGGGCGCGGGCGATTGAGACGCGCATCTTCATGCCGCCCGAGAGCTCGCGCGGATAAACATGGGCGAAGCCGTCGAGCCCCATCGCCGCGAGTGTCGCGGCGATGCGCTCGGACGCCGCGGCCTTGTCGATGCCTTCGAGGCGGAGCGGCAGATAGACATTGTGCCAGACATCGGCCCAGGGCATCAGCGTGGGCTCCTGGAAGACGAAGCCGATGCGCGCCCCCTTCCCGCCTGGCCAAGTGATCGCGCCGGCGGAAGGCGGGGTGAGGCCGGCGATGAGGCGGAGCAAGGTGCTTTTGCCGCAGCCCGACGGACCGAGCAGGCTCAAGAACGCGCCGCGCGGAACCGCCAGATCGATTTGATCGAGCGCGGCAACGCCGTTGCGGAAGGTCTTGCTCAGCCGCGTCGCGGCAACGAGCGACGGGGCCGCACCGGCGGCGTTCATCGCTCCCCCATGCGGATCACGCGTGCCGCACTATTTCTGCGGCATGCCGACACGGTGGCCGATGAAGCGGGTCGTATAGGCTTTCTTCCAGTCGAGCGTCGCCGGATAAAGCCCTTGCTTCGCCATCACCTCGAAAAAGTCGCGCCAGCGCGCCTCGGTCATCGTACCGATGCCGTCGCGTTTTGAATTGCCGCTGTCGACGACGCCGTTGGCGTTCATCTTGTCGCGCGCAAAGGCGAGCAAATCGTCGGTCTGCTCGGGATTGTCGTGCTTGATGAGCGCATTCGCCGGCGCCGGATCGCCATAGAGATAGGAATACCAGCCCTCGATGCTGGCATTGACGAAACGCTGCACGAGATCGGGCTTTTCCGCGACGAGCTTTTGCGAGGTCTCGATGATCGAGCCATAGCTGCTGTAGCCCGCATCGGCGAGCAGCATGACGACGGGCTTGAACCCGCCCTGATGCTCGATGAGATAAGGCTCGCTGGTGAGATAGCCTTGCTGCACCGCGTTCTTGTCGGCGAGAAACGGCGCCATGTTGAAATTGTAGGGCCGGATCTGGCTGTCGCTATAGCCGAACTTCGCCTTCAAGAAGAGCCAGGAGCCGAAGCGCGTATCGGTCGCGATCATGATCGGCTTGCCCTTCAAGGCGGCAAGGCTGTCATTGCCGACGCCCGGATGCGCGATCAGGACCGAGGGATCCTTCTGGAAGAAGGCCGCGACCGCGACCATCGGAATCCCTTCCTTGGCGAAGTTGAGCCCGATGAAGGAATTCGGCTCCTCGTCGAAATCGAGACGGCCGGCTGCGAGCAGCTGGGTATGATTGACCTGCGGGCCACCCTGGCGCAGCGTCACATCGAGCCCGTATTTCTTGTAGATGCCGGCGGCGATCGCCTGGTAATAGCCGCCATGCTCGGCCTCGGCGCGCCAATCGGTGCCGAAGGTGACGTGATCGAGCGCGTGCGCCGGCATCGCGGCGGCCACAACCAGCGCCCCGGCGGCGATGAGCCTTGCCGCACCTTGCATTGCCATGTCCGGCCTCGCGCCCTGTTCGTTTCCTCGCAGGCGCTTTCTAGCGCATGCCGTAGCGCGGCCGCGACAGGAAATTTCGCGGCGGCGCGCGCCGCGCTGCTAAAGGCAGGTGGAGAAAAACCGCTCCGGCGATATCACGCGGTCTGGCGCGTTGCGGGAACGTCGTTCTTGTCGAGCGCGCCGGCTTCGAGCGCACCGATCCGCTTCGTCATCTGCAACAGATGCTCGCGGACTTCATCGCTCGGGATTTGCCGGAAGTGACGGACGAGGTCGATCTCGTCGCGGCTGAAGCCGTTGCTTTCGGCGCCCGCGGCGCCGCCCGACAGCTCTTCGAAGAAGAACGAGACCGGCCGATCGAGAAGCCGTGCCGCCTTGTACAAGCGGCTGGCGCTCAAGCGGTTTTCACCATGCTCGTATTTCTGCACGGCCTGGAACGAGACGCCGATCCCCGCGCCCAACTCCTCTTGGCTCATTCCGGCGAGGAAGCGCGCCTGCCGCAAACGCCGGCCGACATGAACATCGACCGGATCGGGCCCGTGCTCGCGAATTGTGCGGCGACGTCGCCCGGTGGCTAGTCTCTCTCCCTGTTTGGTCGGATTGGTGTCGGCCATCCGGGCCACCCCTTCTATTGATCAAACGATCATTCTCGTACTGTATACATATTCGGCTTGCATGCCAAGTCCTGATGTGCCCCGAGCCATTGCAGAGCATGAGCTAATCGCTTCGGGCGGCATCCCGGCGCGGCAGCTCGGGACGCGCGCCCGCACGCTCATCGAACCCCTGGCGCTGGCTCCAAAACTGCAAGGCGGCCAGCCCGCCGCCCAAGACGAGAGCCGCCGCCGCACCGGCGATGATCGTGAAGACGCCGATGTCCTGGCTTTCCGCCATGGCGCGCAGCGCCTCATAGGCCACGGCCATTGCCGAGACCGCGCATAGGGCCGCGACTGCCCATCCGAGTTTGCTCATGCCCTCAAATATAGGAAGCGGGCGCGGCGTGGGCATCCGCGCGGTGGAAAATTATTCGCGCCGATGCACCTCTCCGGCGGAATCGCGAAAAAAACCGCACGCAGACGGGGTGCAGCGCGCGAGCCATGGTTGAAGCCGGCTTCCGCCCCGGGCATGATAAGGCTCCGGCCGATGTGCCGGGCCGAAGCGAAGAATCACGGCCGCGAGCACGGGGGACGCAGTTCGAGGTCGGGGGTCCCGTTGGAGCGATAAAAAGGCCGGCGCGCAGCGCCGGGCCGCCATCGCCTGCGAGGTGTGGATGGGGTGGAAGCGAATTGTCTTTGGTGCCTGGCTCATCGCCTCGCTGGCATGGGCGAATTACGCCATTCTTCAAGAATTCCTACATCCGACACCATGGGAGAACGCGTTTTTCGACCCATGGTTCTGGCTTGTCTCGGTCGGCCTTCCCGCTGCGCTGCTCGCTCTCCTCGCTCAAGGCGTGACCTGGACCGTCACGCGCATCCAGCATAGCAGGAAACGCAAGCGCCGCCGCCGGCGCAGCCGATCCCGCAGCCACGGCGAGCGTCATGGCGAGAGGCTCGAGCCTAGCCTCGCCGCTGAATCCTTCGACGTCGCCGATGTCGCGCCGCCGGTGCGGCGGCACGAGCCCACAAGGTCGCGCGCCGTCCCGCGCTCGCGCCACTAAGAAAGGCCCGGGCACACGCGGCCGAGGGGCTGCGGCGCGGGCGGCGCTCGATCGCCGCTCCGCCCCGCCTGCTCGCTTAGGACTTCTTGGTGCCGCCCATTCCGCGCGGGCCCGGACCGGCGCCGAGATCGGCCCCGGTGGTGGGATCGGCATCGGGATGCGACAAGGTCCGGGTCGCGGCCTGCGTCAGCAGCGTTTGCTCGCCCTTCGACAGTTTGACGCTCGCCATGCCATCGCCGCCATCGACCGCAGCCTGCTTCTCGCGCTTGCTGACGAATTCCCAATTGTCGCCGCAATTCCACGGCCCGCGCAAATCGTCGTCGCCCTGCGACATGTCGTAGTAGACATTCGCGAACTCCTTTTTCCCAGGCAGGAAATTCGGCTCGATCGCGTAAAGCGCTTTCTCGAAGGATTTTTGATGGGCGATTTCCCGGGTCAGCAGGAAGCCGAGTGCATGCTTCAGGCCGGGATCGTCGGTGATGTTGATGAGGCGCTCATAGACGATTTTCGTCCGTGCCTCGGCGGCGATGTTGGAGCGCAGATCGCAAGTCGGATCGCCGATGCTGTCGATATAGGCCGCGGTCCAGGGAACGCCCGCCGAATTGACCAGCGCGGCACCGCCGCCATAGAGGATCGAGGTGGTATGGCTTTCGCCGCCCTGCGTGATCTCGGCGAGGAGCGGCCAGCGCCTGGGTGAAATACCGCATCGCGGCCGCGAGCTCGCCCTGCGACCCGCCGAATTGCTCGAGCATCAAGGTCGCGAGCATCGGATCCGGCGCGGAGATGCGGACCGTGTACATCAGGCGTTTGTTGTGCATGGACATGGCATCCTCCTCGGGTTCGCACGGTCGCCGTTGGGGTGAGAACACCGCGTCGATAGCGCAGTTCTTCTCGCCTCGCGCCCGCTCACAAAAAATGCAGCGGCAGGCGGCACCGCAAACGCTCAGGCCGATTTCCGCCACGGCAGCAGCATCGCGACGCGGCGGCGATAGCGCTGATACTCGTCGCCGAAGAGTGCGATCAGATCGCGCTCTTCCAGCTGGATGCCGACAAGGATGTAGCCCGTCGTCACCGCGGCGAAGAGCAGATGCCCCGCCGACATGTCGGGTGTCGCCCAGAAGGCGATGACGAAGCCGAGATAGATCGGGTGACGCACGATTTTGTAATAAAGCGGCGTGCGGAAATGCGGTTCCGGCATCGGCCGGCCAACGAGATTGCAAGCGATCTGATGCAGCCCGAACAGCTCGAAATGGTTGATGAGGAAGGTGCTGGTCAAGACGATCAGCCAGCCGAAAAGGCCGAGCGCCGTCAGCGCCGTCGCGATCGGCCCCTCGCCGATCTGCCAGACCGAGCCTGCTATCGGCCGCCATTGCCAGAAGAGCAGCGCGAGGGCGAGGCTCGCGAGCAGCACATAGGTGCTGCGCTCGACCGGCTTCGGCACGAAGCGCGTCCACCAGGCCTTGAATTGCTGGCGCGCCATGATGCTGTGCTGGAGCGCGAAGATCGACATCAAAACGAGATCGATGACGATCGCCTCCGCCACGGGCCCCGCCATGCCGCCATCGATGGTCTTCGGCACGACAAGGCCCGTGACGAAGCCGATCGCATAGAGGAAGACGAAGAAAAACACGAAATACGCGATGATGCCGTAAAGCAACGCCATGACACGACCCATGGGGATTCTCCCGCAGCCGCAGACTGGGAAAGGGGAAAGGCGATCCGTCGCGCCGCTTCAGCGCTTCTTGACGACGACCTCGAAATACTCGCTCGGCACGACCATGGTGCCATCGCTTGCCTTGTTGAGCCGCCCGATCAGCGCAAGGAGATCGCGCGCCAATCCGGATTGCCCCTGAGCGTCGAGCGCCGCGAAGGCCTTCAGCGTTGGGCCGTAATAAGTCTTGAAGACCTCGATGAAATGCTCGGGCGAGCGATAGCGGAAATTGAAATAGCGCGGCGTTGCTGTAAGCGAGGACGCGGCGGCACCGAACAGCTCGGTCAGCCGTTCGCGCGTGCCCCAGAGCATCGGCGAGCGGACGCTCGCCGGCGGCGGGAGATAGCGGGCTAGAACCTTGAAGACCTGGCCGATGAACCCGTCCGGCGTCCAATTCGCGAGGCCGATGACGCCGCCCGGCCGGCAGACGCGCAACAGCTCGGCGGCGGCGCGATCCTGATCGGGCGTGAACATCACGCCGAAACTCGAGAGCACCGCGTCGAAGGCATCGTTGCCGTAAGGCAGCTTTTCGGCATCGGCCTCCTCGAAGGCTATGCTGAAGCCCTCCGCCTCGGCGCGGATGCGGCCGCGCTCGAGGAGGCTCGGCACATAGTCGGTCGAGGTCACCTCGCACCAGCGGCGCGCCGCGGCAAGGCTCGAAACCCCGTTTCCGGCAGCGACGTCGAGGACTTTGCAGCCGGCCCGGAGATCGAGGGCTTCGCAGAGCTCCTCGGCGACGATCTGCAGCGTGGTGCCGATGATCGCATAATTGCCCGAAGACCAGGCGGCCTGCTGCTTGCCTTTCAGCGCGGCGAGGTCGGGTGCCGTGCCGGAGGTCGGTTGGGAGCGTGTGCCGGAGGGGAGCGTGGCGGTGAGGGTCATGGTCGTCTCGCTGATGGTTGCATGGCATCCACGGATATCGCGGATGCGATGGCCGAGAATGCCGCGCGCGCCGGTGAAAGACTTTGCCGGGCGCTTGATTTGCGCTTGAGACAGGGTTGATTATTCCCCGAGAACGGCTGAGCAGCCGGAACGAGAGGCCGCAGGTGCAATTTCGGTTTGCCGACCACTTGCTCGATACGGACCGCCGCGAGCTGCACCGCGGGTCCGAAACGATTGCCGTCGAGCCGCAGGTCTTCGATCTTCTCGTTTACCTGGTGCAGAACCGCGAGCGCGTCGTCAGCAAGGACGACGTCATCGCCTCGGTTTGGAGCGGCCGCATCGTCTCCGATTCGACGCTGACCAGCCGCATCAACGCCGCGCGCAAGGCGGTCGGCGACAATGGCGAGGCGCAAAGGCTGATCCGCACCATCGCGCGCAAGGGCTTTCGCTTCGTCGGCGAGGTTCGCGTCCCGGCTCCGGCGGAGGCGGCGCCTCACGCCGCCGGCGCGCCCGCGGAGGACCTTCGCGATGGCGCGCCCTCGGCTCTGCCCCTGCCCGACCGGCCCGCCATCGCCGTGCTTCCCTTCGTCAATATGAGCGGCGATCCGGAGCAGGATTATTTCTCCGACGGCATCAGCGAAGACATCATCACCGCGCTTTCGAAGCTGCGCTGGTTCTTCGTCATCGCACGCAACTCGTCCTTCATCTACAAGGGCAAGGCTGTTCACCTGAAGCAGGTCGGCGAGGAGCTCGGCGTCGGCTATGTCGTCGAAGGCAGCGTGCGCAAGAGCGGCGACCGCGTGCGCATCACGGCGCAGCTCAACGACGTTGCGACCGGCAGCCATCTCTGGGGCGAGCGTTACGATCGCGGTCTCGCCGACGTGTTCGCCGTGCAGGATGAGATCACCGAGGCGATCGTCGCCGCGATCGAGCCGCAGATTTACGCGGCCGAGAACTTCCACGCCCAGCGCAAGGCGCCGGACAGCCTCGACGCCTGGGATCTCGTCGTCCGCGCCCTGTCGCATTACTGGCGGGTGACGCGGCATGACGGCATCGTCGCCCAGGCGTTGCTCGAAAAGGCGATCCGCATCGATCCGAATTACGGCCAGGCGCTGGGCGTGCTCGCGGCGAGCCACACTTTCAGCGCGCATATGGGTTGGGAGGAGATGGCGGCGAGCGTCCCGGCCGCCGAGCATGCCGCGCGCGCCGCGATCCGCGCCGACAGCGAGGACCCGTGGGCGCATTACGCGCTCGGCTGCGTCTATTTGTTCTTGCGGCGCTTCGAGGATTCGCTGGCCGAGTTCGAGCTGGCGCTGCGCCTCAATCCGAATTTCTCGCTGGCGCAGGGCTATTACGGCTTGGCGCTCGCCTATTGCGGGCGCTGGGAAGACGCCGCGACCGCGGCGGGCCGCGCGCTGCGCCTCAGCCCGCGCGATCCCTTCTCGGCAATCTATTGCGGCATCGCCGGCTATGCGCAATTCAACGGCCGCAACTACGACATGGCGATCCAGCTCGCGCGCGAGGCGGTTCGCCAGCGCGGCGATTTCGTCGGCGGTCATCGCGTGCTGACCGCGGCCGCGGGCATGGCGGGCCAAAGCGAGCTCGCACAGCAGGCGCTGCAGGCGCTGAAGCGCGTGCAGCCCAATCTCTCGCTTGCCTGGATCGCCCGGCAGATGCCGATCCAGCACGATGCCGACCGCGAGCACTACCTCGAGGGATTTCGCCGCGCCGGCTTGGATTAGAAACCGTTGCGGAGCCGGCTCGCGCCAAGCCAAAAAAGCCAAAAGCCGCCGCGCCGGCGGCGCAAATCCGCGTTGTCCCGAGGCGCTCCTCCATCGCAAGGAGGACAAGCGGGTCCGACGCAAATGCCATAAATTGACCGCGCGCGACCATGGGCGCCGGCGCGGCGACCGGCCGGGTGCTGGAATCGAGCGCGGCCGGGGTCGCGACCGGGGTCACGATGAGCGGCGATGTCGAAGCGGATGGCGAGCGCATGGCAAAAGCCATCGCCAAGCAGCTTGCGGCGTTCTTTGTCCAGCAAGGCTGGATATCGCCTCGCTGATGTCCCGCGGTGGGCGACAGCGCTCCTTGCCATAGCTCGGCCGCGGTCCATGGCGGCGAGGATGGTGCCGGCGGCCTTTCTTTTCTAGACTCTCAACGCTTCCCCATCCCGAGCCACGAACGCGTCTTGCCCGACCAAGCGAACCCGCCTCCAGCGACGCAGCCGCCCGGACCTGCCGCGAGCAAGCCGGCGAGCCGGTTGTTGGTGCTCTATGCCTGCATCGGCTTCATTCTCATCAGCTCGATCGAGGGCACGATCGTCGCCACGGTGATGCCGGAGATCGTGGGCGACCTCGGCGGCTTCGATCTCTTCAGCTGGGTGTTCACAGCCTATCTTCTGACCCAGGCGGTGATCATCCCGATCTATGGCCGGCTCGCCGATATCTATGGCCGCCGGCGCATGCTGCTGATCGCCACCGGCGTCTTCGTGTTGGGGTCGATCCTTTGCGGCTGCGCCTGGAATATGCTGTCGCTGATCCTCTTCCGCGTTGTCCAGGGCATCGGCGCGGGCGGGCTGGTGCCGGTCTCACAGACCGTGATCGGCGATCTCTACTCTCCGGTCGAGCGCGCGCGCATCTCGGGCTATCTCTCGAGCTGCTGGGCGATCGGCTCGATCATCGGCCCGCTTCTCGGCGCCCTCCTCATCGCGCATACGATCTGGCCGATGGTCGTCTGGCTCCACGTGCCGATCGCCGCCGCGGCGGCGCTGATGCTCGTTCTCTGGCTGAAGGAAGGGTTGGAGCACCGGGTCCGGCGCATCGATTACGGCGGCGCGGCGCTGATGGTCGCGGCGAACACCGTGCTGATGGTCGCCGTGGTCGAATTCGGCGCTCTGGGGCTCCTGCCGAGCCTAGCGCTCGTCATGCTCTCAATCCTGCTCTTCGCCCTCTTCTTTCGCCTCGAGCGGCGTGCGGCCGAGCCGATGCTGCCGGTCGAGCTGTTGAAGAACCGCACCCTCGCCGCCGCCTCGCTCGGCTGCTTTGCGTCAGGCGCCATCCTCATGGGCGCGACCGCCTTCGTGTCGCTCTACGTCCAGGGGGTGATGGGCGAAAGCGCCTTCATCGCCGGGCTGGTGCTGACGACGCCCAGCATCACCTGGGTGATCGGCAGCGCCTCGGGCGGCTGGCTGATGCTGAGGTCGTCTTATCGCTCGACGACCATCGCCGGCGGCACCTTGCTGGTCGCAGGCGGGATCGTCATGGTCCTGCTGCGGCCCGGGATCGCGCCTTGGGTCGCGGGGCTCGGCGTCGGCTTGATCGGCATCGGCATGGGCCTCATCACCAACACCTATACCGTCTCGACGCAAGGCGCGGTCGGCTGGTCGCAGCGCGGCGTTGCCACCTCGACGATCTACTTCATGCGGCAATTGGGGCAATCGATCGGCGCGGCGATTTTCGGCGGCACCATCAATGCCGAATTGGCAAAGCACAGCGCGGGCGCCGATATCGTCGACCGGATCATGAACCCGGCCTTGCGCCGCGCCATTCCCTCGGACCTCATCGGCACGCTCGCCGACGCGGTCGCGACCGGCCTCAACCACGTTTATTGGATCACGCTCGGCCTCGGCTTCGCGGTGATGGCGACGGCCTACCTCCTGCCGCCCCGCTTGGGCCCACGCCTCGACGCCGAGCGGCTGTAAGCCGCGAGGGAAGCGGCGTCGAGGCAATGGGCGGCTTCGGTCGCTCCCCCAAATAAGAGACCGAGTCCGCCGGCAGCCTAGAAGTGGACGTGATCGCGGCTGTCGAGCGCCAATGTCTCGCGGCTCGTCGAGCTGCCCGACGCGGCGGTGCTTGCATCGATGCCGGCAACCGCGTGCTCGCCCCAGTTGACGATGAAGGCCTTGCCGCGATCGAGGAACGAGCGCACGACCGTCAGGAAGCGGTCGGGCTGATCGACCTCGATGTTGTGCGCCGCATCGTAGACGAAAATAAGATGGCAATCGGGGATGCGCTCGGACAGCAGATAATCCGCTTCCACGGGAACCCGGCCATCGGAGGTTCCGGCGAGGACGAGCGTCAAGCTCTGGATATCGGAGAGCCGCCCGACCAGCTCGCTCTCGTAGTCGACATCCTTGTGATAGGACGCCGCCACCTTGCGGTTCGCGGCCGCTTGCTGCGGCGATTTCTCGTCGGGCGGCAGCCTTTCGGGATGGGCGAACATCTGCTGGCGCACGATCTTCGGATCATCGCTCGGCTTTGGCACCGTGGGCGGACGGAAGCCCGAGGGGCATTCGAGAATGAGCTCGCCGACCAATTTCGGATGATCGACGGCGAGCCAGGCCGCGGCGCGGCCGCCGAAGGAATGGCCGATCACATCGATCGCCTCGCCGCCGATGACCTTGCCGATGAATTCGGCCGCGAGCTTGCCGATATCGCGCATGGTCGCGACGCCCTTATGCGGCTCCGTGCCGTCGAACCCCGGAAGAACCGGGACGAACACCTGGTTGACCTTCGCGAGCTCCGCCAAGGTTTTGGCGAGGCGCACCCCGCCCGCACTGTGCAGATAGAGCAAGGGGCGGCCGCTTCCGGCGACGTAGTAAGCAAGCTTGCCGGTGCTGAGATCGGCCGACTGCAGCATGAAATCCATAACGGGGTCCTCCGAAGCTGAATGGCGTGACGAGCGGCGGTTAGAGATCCGCCAGGGCCGGTTTCACATGGTCGCGGAACAATTCGAGGCTGCGACGCACGGCCGGCTCCGGAATCTTTCCGACTTTCATATTGACGCTCGTGATGCCGTGCCCCCATTTTTTGTGGATGGTTCTGACCTGCTCGATCACCTGGTCGGGCGTGCCGCACAGCACGATGCCGTTCTTGATCCGGTCTTCGATCGTCACCTTGGCGTGGGTCGCGGCGCGCTTGGTGATGTGCTCCTTGTTCTCCTCGTCCTGGTAATAGCGCGTCTTCTGGACGACGAGGCGCTGC
>Ga0105240_10012779_pt1 | contig 11570 bp, 9 predicted proteins | sample KBSC54metaG_FD_80426 | JGI IMG/M metagenome (GOLD analysis project Ga0105240, IMG submission 80426) | Corn rhizosphere microbial communities from Kellogg Biological Station, Michigan, USA - KBS C5-4 metaG | ecosystem: Host-associated > Plants > Roots > Rhizosphere > Soil | place: Michigan, USA...
CGGCAAATATACCGGCATGAAGGATGCGTATAAGTCGCTGATCGAGGCGTTGTCCCATGGCGGAATCGCCAACAAGGTGAAGGTCAATCTCGACTGGATCGAGAGCGAGGTGTTCGAGAACGAGGATCCCGCGCCGTTCCTCGAGCATGTCAACGGCATCCTGGTGCCCGGCGGCTTCGGCCAGCGCGGCGCGGAGGGGAAGATCAAGGCGGCGCAGTTCGCGCGCGAGCGCAACGTGCCGTATTTCGGCATCTGCTTCGGCATGCAGATGGCCGTGATCGAAGCCGCGCGCAATCTGGTTGGCATCGAGCAGGCCAATTCCACCGAGTTCGGCCCGACGGCGGAGCCGCTGGTCGGTCTCATGACGGAATGGCTCCGTGGCAACGAACTGGAGAAGCGCTCGAAGGCCGGTGATCTCGGCGGCACCATGCGGCTCGGAGCCTATCCCGCGGCGTTGAAGCGCGGCAGCCGTGTCTCTGACGTCTATGGCGGGGCGACCGAAATTTCCGAGCGCCATCGTCATCGTTATGAGGTCAACACGGCCTACAAGGATCGGCTCGAACAGCACGGTTTGAAATTTTCCGGTCTGTCGCCGGACGGCGTGTTGCCGGAGATCGTCGAGTACGAGGATCACCCTTGGTTTATCGGGGTGCAATTCCATCCCGAACTGAAGTCGCGGCCCTTCGAGCCGCATCCGCTATTTGCGTCCTTCATTCAGGCCGCGATGGTGCAGTCGAGGCTGGTGTAAATTCTTCGAGATCGTAGGGTGGGCAAAGGCGCTCTTGCGCCGTGCCCACCTTTTACATCGTGCTCTAAATGGTGGGCACGCGGCGCCTGTCATCGGGCCGCGCGTTCGCGCGGACCCGTTGGCTTTGCCCACCCTACAGGACGCTGATCCGCCTTTGACGTTGGCGTCAATAGTTGCGACAACACGCTCCCGTTTCCTCAAGAACTAAAACAAGGGGAGTGTTGTCGATGATCTACGAAATGCGCGTCTATCGCTGTCTGCCGGGCCGGCTGCCGGCGCTGCTCAAGCGCTTTGACACCATCACGCTGAAACTGTGGGAGAGGCACGGCATCAAGCAGGCCGGTTTCTTCACGACCTATGTTGGTGAGTCCAACCAGGAACTGACCTATTTCCTGGCCTGGGAGTCGCTGGCCGAGCGCGAGAAGAAATGGGCGGCATTCCAGAGCGATCAGGAGTGGATCACCGCGCGCGCCAAGACCGAGGAAGACGGCCAGATCGTCTTGAACATCGTCAACCAGCTTCTTGCGCCGACCTCGTTCTCGTCAGTGAAGTAAGCCAAGTTGCCCCACGGTATCGACCATATCGTGCATGTCGTCCACGACCTCGATGCCGCCGGCGATTTCTATCGCCGGCTCGGCTTTACGGTCGGCGCGCGCAATGTCCATCCCTGGGGTACGCATAACCGCATCGTGCAGTTCAAGACCTCGTTCATCGAGTTGCTCGAGATCGGCGAGCCCGAAAAGATTCCACCGCACCGCCCGCGGGCGTTTTCCTTTGGCGCGTTCAACCGCGACTTCGTCGCCGCGCGCGAAGGGCTTTCGATGCTGATCCTGAAAAGCACGGACGCGCGTGCCGATGCACGTTCGTTCGAGGCCGCGAAGATTTCCGACTTCGAGGTGTTCGACTTCGGACGCGAAGCGAAAAAGCCTGATGGCACGACGGTCAAGGTCGCATTCTCGCTGGCCTTTGCGCGTGATCCCGCATCTCTCAACCTCGGCTTTGCCGTGTGCCAGCAGCATTTCCCGGAGAATTTTTGGAATCCGGCGTTTCAGCTTCATGCCAATGGCGCGACCAGCATGCCCGGCGCCGTGATGGTCGCGGACAATCCGAGCGATCATCACGTCTTTCTGAAAGGCTTCACTGGCGTCAGCGATCTGCATTCGAGCTCGCTCGGCATCAAGGCCATAACTGCGCATGGCGAGATCGAGATCATGGAGCCGATTGCGTTTCGCGACCAGTTCGGTGTCACGCCCGATGTCAGCGGGGAGGGCATGACGCTGAATGCCATGCGCTTCGCCGTTTCCGATACAGCCAGGGCCGAGACTATTTTCGCCGAGGCTGGGGTCAAGGCCGAGCGCCATCCCGGCAGGCTGGTCATTCGGCCCGATTTGGCCTATGGCGCAACCCTGATATTCGAAAGCGCGAAAGTGGGTTGATCCCACTCGCGGCAACCTTAAGGTCGCCCGAAAGCTTTGAGGATTTATCTGTGAACGCTATCTCTTCTGCGGCATCGATTGTCGATGTCGGTCAGGTCAAATTCGGCAACGATTTGCCGATCTCGATCATCGCTGGTCCCTGCCAGCTTGAAAGCCGTGCGCATGCGCTCGAGGTCGCAAGCGCGCTGAAGGAGATCGCGGGCCGCCTCAAAATCGGGCTCGTCTACAAGACGTCCTTCGACAAGGCCAACCGCACCAGCGCCTCCGCCGCGCGCGGGCTTGGGCTGGAGCAGTCGCTGCCGATCTTTGCCGAGATTCGTTCTTCGCTCGATCTGCCCGTGCTCACCGACATCCACGAAGCGGCGCAATGCGCGGAGGTCGCGCAAGCCGTCGACGTGTTGCAGATCCCGGCCTTCCTGTGCAGGCAGACCGATCTCTTGCTCGCCGCCGCGGCGACCGGCAGGGTCGTCAACGTCAAGAAGGGGCAGTTCCTTGCGCCCTGGGACATGACCAATGTCGTCGCCAAGATCACCGGCGGCGGCAACCCAAATGTGCTGGTGACCGAGCGCGGCGCGTCCTTTGGCTACAACACGCTGGTCTCCGACATGCGGAGCTTGCCCATTCTGGCGCGCACCACCGGCGCGCCCGTGATTTTCGATGCGACCCATTCGGTGCAACAGCCGGGCGGCAAGGGTACCGCCTCCGGCGGCGAGCGCGAGTTCGTGCCGGTGCTGGCGCGCGCCGCCGTCGCGGTTGGCGTCGCCGGCGTCTTCATCGAGACCCATCCCGATCCCGATCATGCGCCCTCCGACGGGCCGAACATGGTGCCGCTGCGTGAGTTCGAGGCATTGGTCAGGAGGCTGATGGCGTTCGACGCGCTCGCCAAGGCCAAAGCGCCCTGATGCATCAGATCGTCGCGCGGCGCAAAGAGAAGGATCAACGTCTTCCGTCCGCGCTCAATGTCGTCGCACTGGGATGCTCGAGGCCTAGCTCTGATCCGCGCCGGACGCCTTCGTACAATAATCGCGCCAGAACTGCCGGTAGCCTGCCTCGACGTGCTGCGTATAAACCGCGACATTTCCGGCCGGAGAGTTTGCAATCCTTGCCGGCAATTCCGCCCGCAACTTTTGCAGCGCGGAGGGCATGGACGCGAATTTCTGCGCAATCGCCATATAGCCTTCATCGTCGCTGGCGAGCCAGTCGGCGAGACCGATCGCACTCAGGATGGAGCCGGTGATGCGGGATGAGGCGCCATTGCCGAGCCGGCCGACAACCGGCACGCCCATATAGAGCGATTCCCAGGTGCTGATGCCGCCGTTCTGCGGAAACGGATCGAGCGAAATATCGATATTCGCGAAGGCCTTCAGATGCTCCGGACGCGCGGTCGAGCCGAGGCAAATGACCCTGTCTGAAGGTATGCCCTGAGCCACGAAACGTCCGACGAGACCATCGCGCACCAACGCGTCGTCAAGGGCGAGATGCTTGACGACGATTTTCGATCCCGTCACCGCGCGTAACAGTTTCGACCAGACCGCCATGGCTTGGTCGGATATCTTGTCGATGCGGTTGAATACGCCGAAGGTAACGAAGCCGTTATGGAGCATCGGCAGCGGCGAGGGCGGCACGTCGGTCAAGGGCTCGATCGTGATCAGCGACGGCAAATCATGGACGCGCTCCGCAAACAGATGCCGGACGTCTTGAGGAACAGTCACCGGGTCTGCGAAAAAGTAGTCCATGGCCGCGATGCCTGTGCCCGTGGCGTGGCCCCAGGCGGTGACCTGGACCGGCGCGGGCTTGCGCGCGAACACGTTCAGGCGATTGCCAGCGGTATAGCCTGAAAGGTCGACAAGGACATCGACACCATCGGCCTGAATGCGGTCGGCCAGTTCGTCGTCGGAGAGGCTTAACGCGTCGACCCAGACATCGGCGTGCGTCCGGAAGACTTCAGTCAGCGAATCCCGGACCGGCGAGCAGGAGTAGTAGTTGATCTGGAAGTTCGCCTTGTCGTGCGAGCGCAGCACCGGCAGGAAAGCGAACGCCGCCGAATGCGTCCTGAAATCGGAAGAGACATAGCCGACGACGATGCGTTTTTCCGGGTCTAGCGACCGGGCCGCAAGCTTGCGCCTTGCGAATTTGGAGCCGATCGCGTCCCACCAATATTTGCGCGCCGTCTGCTGTATTGCGAAATCCGCGTCTGGATCGAAGTCCAGATAGAAAATCTTCTTCGTGATCGCCTCGTCACAATCCGGCCTGATCTCGATCGCCCGGTCGAAATGCCGGATCGCGCCGACTGTGTCCCCGAGTCTTCCGAGACAGGCGCCCAGCAAGGTATGGCCGATCTCGGACGCCGGATTTTGTTCGAGCACCTTTTTGCAGGCATCGATCGCCTGGGCCACGTTGCCCGTCATCATGCTGACCTGGGCCTTGCCCCGCCAGCCCAGTTCCAGCGAGGGCTCGAGCGCAATTGCGGCATCGAAATCGGCTTCCGCCTGTGAGCGACGTCCCAGCAGCAGATAGAGCCGGCCACGGTGAGTCAGAAGCTCCGCCATGTCCGGTTGGATGGCGAGCGCCGCATTGAACGAGGCTTCGGCGACATCAAAGTGACGGAGTTCGAGGTGAGCCAGTCCCTTGCAGACCATGGCGTCGAAATGGTGCGGCCGAAGCGCGAGCGCGCGCTCGTAGCTGACGACGGCCGCCTCATATCGCTTGAGTGTCATTTCCGCCACGCCGCGGCTGCAATAGGCGTCGACATCGTCGCCCTGAAGCTCGATCGCGCGCGTGAGGGCTGCAATCGCCTGTTCGGGCAGGTCCAGCCGCAACAACGTATTGCCCAGATTTCGGAAGGCTGTCGGGAAATTCGGCTTCAGCGCGAGTGCTTTCTCATAGCAGGCGAGCGCTTCCTCGCAGCGGTCGAGCCTGAAAAGCGCAAAACCGAGATTGGAATGGGCATCCGCCGAGCCAGGGTCGAGCGCAACCGCGCGCTCGAGGATTCGCTTGGCGTCCTCGGGCCGCCCGCAGTCGAGGATGGACACCCCCAGCAAATGCATGGCTTCAAAAAAATCCGGCTTATCGCGGAGCACGCGCCGGCAAAGCGACTGGACATCGACGTGCCGGCCTGCGCGGTAGGCTGCGAACGCAGCCAGCACCGTTTCGGCCAGTTTCCTGAGTTTCTTCTGCTGCTTCTCGTTCTGAACGGCGCGGGGGCCGGCGGTGCTTTGCAAGGGGTTTTCCGGGAGCGAATCTCTTTCAAAGATTCTACCACAGGCATAGAGAGCCTCAGCGATAGCGGATAGCTGTGCCGAGGGACGACGTCCTAGCCGCGGCCGCGATAGGGCGCGACGCCCTGGCTTGGAACCCAGAGGCCTTTGGGCAGCCGGCCGGTCTGCCAGAACACGTCGATCGGAATGCCGCCGCGAGGATACCAATAGCCGCCGATCCGCAGCCATTTCGGCTTGATCTCGGCGGTGATCCGCTTGCCGATCATGACCGTGCAATCCTCATGGAAGGCGCCGTGGTTGCGGAAGCTCGCGACGTAGAGCTTCAGCGATTTCGACTCGAGCAGCCAAGGGCCGGGCGCGTAGTCGATGACCAGATGCGCAAAATCCGGCTGTCCCGTAACCGGGCAGATCGAGGTGAACTCCGGCACCGTGAAGCGCACCAGATAGTCCGTCGCCTTCTGCGGATTGGGGACGCGGTCGATCTGTGCCTTCTCCGGGCGATCAGGCCATTCGACGGCGCGGCCGAGTTGAAGGCTGGATGAATTGGCCGGTTTGCGGGGCTTGGGGGGCATGACGATCTCCGTTCCGCCCCCTTTAGCCAATTGCGACGGCAGCGTCACGAGTTCGTCAGGCGCTTTCGGTGTTCGCGCGCGCATCCGATGTGCAGCGCGGCAAGGGAGCCCCTTAGGTCCTAGGTCGAAAACAGACCCCTGTAACGATCGACGAAAAGAGAGCATGCTGTCCGAACAAACAAGCCGATCGATGCCGCAATCGATGGCCAACAAAATCAGAGGGGGGACCCAGCATGGACGCATCCACGCAGTCGCGCGCAGCCTCAATTCTTGCACGTCTCGATCGACTTCCCGGCACGCGACATATCTGGCGCATGATCGCGCTGCTCTCGCTCGGCGGCATGTTCGAGCTCTACGATCTGTTCATGACGGCCTACATCGTCCCCGGTCTGATGAAGGCAGGGCTGCTCACCAATGTGAAAGTGAGCATCTTCGCCGGCCCTGCGCTGTTCGTCGCCGCGACCTTCTTCGGCCTCTTCATCGGGACCATGTGCTTCGGCTATGTCGCCGACAAATACGGCCGGCGCACGATCTTCACTTATTCGATGCTGTGGTACAGCGCCGCGACGCTGGTGATGGCTTTCCAGACCACCGGCTTGGGCGTCAGCCTGTGGCGGTTGATCGCCGGCATCGGCATCGGCGTCGAACTCGTCACCATCGACACCTATCTTTCGGAGCTGGTGCCAAAAGCGATGCGAGGTCGCTCCTTCGCGTTCAATCAGGGTGTCCAGTTTTCGGTCGTTCCGATCGTGGCCTTTGTCGCCTTCATGCTGGTCCCGATCAGTCCGTTCGGCGTCGACGGCTGGCGCTGGGTGGTCCTGATCGGCTCCGCCGGCGCCATCGCGGTCTGGATCATCCGCCGTGGACTGCCGGAGAGCCCGCGCTGGCTGATCAATCAGGGACGGCTGGATGAGGCCGACGCGGTGACATCAGCGATCGAGGCGAAGGTCCAGGCAGACCTTGGCGGCAAGGCCTTGCCGATGCCGCAGAGCCATTCGGTGGAAGACCAACAGCCGGTCGGGCGCCTTTCAGAGATCTTCGAGCCGGCCTATCGCAGCCGCACCGTGATGCTGATGGTGTTCCAGTTCTTCCAGACTTTCGGCTTCTATGGCTTTGCGGCCTGGGTGCCGACGCTGATCGCCCAGCAGACCGGCATCAATCTCCACTCGAGCCTGCTCTACTCATTCATCATCGCCATCGCCAATCCCTTTGGTCCGCTGCTTGCGATGAGCTTTGCGGACAAGTTCGAGCGGAAATGGCAGGTGGTGGGTGCAGCCTGCTGCATCGGGATCTTCGGTATGCTGTTTTCCTATCAGAATACGATGGCGCTGCTGGTCCTGTTCGGCGTGCTGATCACCCTGTCGAACAACGTCTTATCTTATTCCTTCCACAACTATCAGGCCGAGCTCTATCCCGCGCGTGTCCGTGCCCGCGCCGTCGGATTCACGTACTCGCTCAGCCGGATCAGCGCGGTATTTGCCAGCTTCATCATCGCGTTCTTCCTGCAGAGCGCGGGCACCAAAGGCGTGTTCGGCCTGATCGCGGTGGCGATGCTGATCGTCGTCGTCTCGATCGGCGGGTGGGGACCGCGCACGCTCAATCTGGAGCTGGAGGAGATTTCGCGCTAGGCCGATATCGGGGTGAAACCGGATGACCGCAACCAAAGCGGCGGATGACGTCCGCGTGCTCGTGCCGGCCGGCGTGCTCGGCTGGGGCATTCGCGCGGACGAGATCGACGCGGGACTGGCGATGGCGCCGCATGCCATCGCCGTCGATGCCGGTTCGACCGATAGCGGCCCGGCCTATCTGGCCACCGGCCGGACCAAATATGGGCGTCCATCCATCAAGCGCGACCTGTCGATCCTGATGGCCGCGCGGCGGCGGGCGGGCATTCCTTTGCTGATCGGCTCCTGCGGTACGTCCGGTTGCGACATGGCCGTGGACCATACGCTGGAGGTCGTGTTGGAGGTCGCGCGCGAACAGGGGGATGCGCCCAGGATCGCCGTCATCTATTCCGAACAGAATGCGGCGGACCTCAAGGTCCGCAACGCCGCCGGCAAGGTTACACCGATCGCGCCGTCCGCCGCGGTGACCGACGCCGACCTCGACGCCTGCACCCGCATTGTCGCGCTGCTCGGACCTGAGCCCTACATCGCGGCCGTCACCGAAGGTGCCGACATTGTCCTCGGCGGCCGCACCACCGACACCGCCGTGCTTGCCGCCGTCCCGCTGATGCAGGGCGCGGATGTGGCGGCCGCCTGGCATGCCGCCAAGGTCGCCGAGTGCGGCGGGCTTTGCACGGTCAATCCGACCAGCCCGGGTGTGATGATGAGCATCGGCCGCGATGGCTTCACCGTCGAGCCATTATCGCCGCAAAACAGCTGCACGCCGGAGACGGTGTCGGCGCACATGCTCTACGAGAACAGCGATCCGTTCCGCCTCGTCGAACCCGGCGGCGTGCTCGACGTCACCGACGCGGCGTATGTCGCCCTCGACGAACGGCGCGTCCGCGTCACCGGATCGCGATGGGAGACCAAGCCCTACACCATGAAGCTGGAAGGGGCAGGCGGCGGGCCGTTCCAGACCATTATGCTGGTCGGCATCGAGGACCCAAACGTGCTGACGGATGTCGATTCCTTCGTTGCGCGCATGGAGCGCGGGCTGCGCGATCGCGTGACGCGCACCATGGGTGCCGATGCGGACATCGATATCTCGCTGCGGCCCTATGGCTGGAACGCCGTGTCGGGACGCCGGCCTGTTGAGGGAACGCCGCCGCCGCGCGAGATCGGCTTGATGTTCGTCGCGACCGCGCCGACTCAGGCCATGGCGACAGAAGCCGCCCGGGTGTGCAATCCGATTTTCTTCCACTTTCCGGTGCGCGAGGGCAATGAGCTGCCGAGCTACGCATTTCCGTTCTCGCCGGCCGAGATCGAGCGGGGCCAAGTCTTCCAGTTTCACCTGAACCACGTGGTTCACGTGTCCTCTGCGTTTGAGCTCGCGCGCACGCGCTGGATCGAGGCCAAGCCCGCGCTGAGAAACGCCGCCAATGCCTAGGCTCAAGGAGGTCTGCCGCTACGTCCGCTCCAAGAACGCCGGTCCGTTCTGGGTCACGGTCGACCTGTTTTTCGACAGTCCCGACAACTATGCGCAATATCACGCCGATCCGGCCATCTCGGCCGAGAGCATTGCCGCGATCTATGGCGTCGACGCCGCCTACGTGAAGCGTTTCGAGGTCAAGTCGCTGAACATGGTCAAGATTTCATACCCGCGCACGACGCCGCAGGGCGGGGTGGTCGAGCGCGACATGCATAGCGGCCAGCAATTCGTGCCGCTGCTGGAACTGCAGCTTCGCCGAAATCGATAGCCCCGCCCAATCGATCCATAACGCGGCCCAATTGTCGGGCTCACAATATCCGGGCTTCACAAGTTCGGGGCTGGAGCCTTTCCTGCCCCGCTGCGTTGCGGTAGAAGCGGCGCCGACCGCTTGACCCCCTTGTAAAATTCCCGAAGAGGCAATCATGACCGCCATCGTCGACATCATCGGCCGCGAAATCCTGGACAGCCGTGGCAATCCCACCGTCGAGGTCGACGTGGTGCTGGAGGACGGCTCGGTCGGCCGCGCCGCGGTGCCCTCCGGCGCTTCCACCGGCGCGCATGAAGCCGTTGAGCTTCGTGACGGAGACAAGTCGCGCTATCTCGGCAAGGGCGTGCGCAAGGCGGTCGAGGCCGTCAACGGTGAGATTTACGAAGCGCTGGCCGACCAGGCCGTCGAGGACCAGGTCCTGATCGACCAGACCATGATCGAGCTGGACGGCACGGCGAACAAGAGCCGGCTCGGTGCCAACGCCATCCTCGGCGTGTCGCTCGCCTGCGCCAAGGCAGCGGCCGAATCCTTCGACATGCCGCTCTACCGCTATGTCGGCGGCACCTCGGCCCGCACCTTGCCTGTGCCGATGATGAACATCGTCAATGGCGGCGTGCATGCCGACAACCCCATCGACTTCCAGGAGTTCATGATCCTGCCGGTGGGGGCGGCAACTTTCGCCGACGCGCTGCGCTGCGGCTCGGAAATCTTCCACACGCTGCGCAGCGAATTGAAGAAAGCCGGCCATAACACCAATGTCGGCGACGAGGGCGGCTTTGCGCCGAACCTGCCGTCGGCGGATGCCGCGCTCGAGTTCGTCATGAGCGCGATCGGCAAGGCCGGCTACAAGGCGGGCGGTGACGTGATGCTTGGGCTCGATTGCGCCGCGACCGAGTTCTTCAAGGACGGCAATTATGTCTATGGCGGAGAGAACAAGACCCGCTCGCGTTCCGAGCAGGCGAAATATCTCGCCGAGTTGGTCTCGCGCTATCCCATCGTCTCCATCGAGGACGGCATGTCGGAAGACGACATGGAGGGCTGGAAGGAGCTGACCGATCTGATCGGCAACAAGTGCCAGCTCGTCGGCGACGATCTCTTCGTCACCAATGTGAAGCGGCTGGCCGACGGCATCAAGAACGGCCGCGCCAACTCGATCCTGATCAAGGTCAACCAGATCGGCACGCTGACGGAAACCTTCGCGGCGATCGAGATGGCCTACAAGGCCGGCTACACCGCCGTGATGTCGCATCGTTCCGGTGAGACGGAGGACTCGACCATTTCGGACCTCGCGGTCGCTAGCAATTGCGGTCAGATCAAAACTGGTTCGCTCGCGCGTTCCGACCGCACCGCCAAGTACAACCAGTTGCTGCGGATCGAGGAGCAGCTCGGCAGGCAGGCGAAATATGCAGGGAAGGGCGCGCTGAAGGCGCTTGCGTAAGGCGCTGACACTGCTTCGCACGCGCTGGAAAATCAGATGCTTCAGTTCCGCGATCGGAACTGAAGCGACGTCGAAAAACGACGTCTCAAAACTTTCGTGAGGAACTCTCGCGCTCTTAAGATCAAGGTAACTTGCGCGCCGCCACGGTCTCCAAAACAATTGGAGTGCTTTGCGTGGCCGGTGTTTTCGAGGTTCAGGGTTTTGGCGCGCTGTCCGAATGGAACGGACAGTTTTCGAGCGCGTCAGCCGATCAAGCCTATCAGACGATCGCAGCACTCGGATCGAACTCGATCGAGCTGACGGTGCGCATCTGGACAGACACCGGAACCAGCAACACCGTCATTGCCGATCCCGACAAGACCGAGAGCGATGCGAGCCTGCTCGCGTCGTTCCGGGCTGCGGAAGCCGACGGTTTGTCGGTGGTATTCAAGCCCAATCTGTCGCCGCTTGATGGGACGCTGACCTCGAGCATGGCACCGAGCGATGTGGCGGCCTTCTTTGCTTCCTATAAGGCCGAGATCGTTCACCTTGCGACGCTGGCGCAAGAAGGCGGGGTCACCACCTTCGCAATCGGCAATGAGATGAGCAGCCTCTCCGGCGAGCAATATCTGCCGTACTGGACCGACATCATCGCTGCCGTTCGTCAGGCCTATCATGGCCAGCTGACCTATGCGGCCGCGACCGACGAAGCCTACAAGGTGTCTTTCTGGAATGAGCTCGACGTTATCGGGGTCAACACCTATCCGCCGCTGACGAACAGCGAGAATCCGACGGTGCAGCAACTGGTGCAGGCC
>Ga0105240_10012781_pt1 | contig 11567 bp, 10 predicted proteins | sample KBSC54metaG_FD_80426 | JGI IMG/M metagenome (GOLD analysis project Ga0105240, IMG submission 80426) | Corn rhizosphere microbial communities from Kellogg Biological Station, Michigan, USA - KBS C5-4 metaG | ecosystem: Host-associated > Plants > Roots > Rhizosphere > Soil | place: Michigan, USA...
TCCAGCGGTAACGCCAACCTGACTTACATGGCCCAATACGTAGCAACAGGTACTGCAATTGCTGGTACGGTCACCACCAGCGTGACTTACACCATCGAGTTTCAATAAACAGACGGACTTATCTGCTAAAGATGGGTGCGAACAGAACGTGAACGAAGGAATTACAGAGAATGACGGAAAGCCGGGCGCTCAAGATCCCATGCCCGCGATATCGAGTCGGAATGAATGATATGCATGTATGTGTCGGAGAAATTAACGTATCACAGTGAAAATCACTCGCATAAAGAATAATCAATATGAGTTCACTGCATTACCGGCAGGCAAGAGACGAAGAAATAAAAAAGCAACGGTCCTCACCAACTCTGGTGTGCACTGCAGATTGTCGGGATCAAAGATACGGTTGTTAGCTATATTTTCGAAGAGTGCGAAGATCGCAAGCACAATCCAAGCGTTATTGATCGCCCCGACCTAGTTCACGCTGCCTGAAATGATTTTGCGCACCACCCAACTCTGATCCTGCACTTCGTAGATGGTAAAAGTGGGATTGATAAGATCTCCTTCGTGGTTGAACGAAATCGGCCCTGTCATCCCGACAAAGCGAATGTCGTGCAGCACCTCCGCCACCTTTTTCGGATCGACCGAGTTGGCCTGACGCATGGCGGCAATCAACACCTGCGCGGCATCGTAAGCAAACGGTGCGTACAGGTCGATATTGTTGTCGAATTTCTGCATGTATTTTTTTTCAAAGGTCTTCCAGCCTGGCATCTTGTCCATCGGCAGCCCCGGCTCCACCACGATACTGCCATTGCCGTCCGCTCCTGCGGCTCGCAGAAACGGCAGGCCGACAGTGCCGCTGGCGCCGATAAAACGCATCTGCAGTTTGCGTCGTTTGATGGCGCGCGCCAGTGTCGAGGCTTGCATATCCAGGCCACCGAACAGCACTGCGTCAGGACGCAACTTCTCCGCATCCACCAGCACGGGATTAAAATCCGAGGTCTTGTCGCTGACCGTATGCGTGCCCACGATCTGTGCTCCGTGCTCTTTGGCGGTACGACTGAATTGCTCAACGAAACCGCGCCCGAACGGCGTACCGTCGTCGACCACCAGAATGCGCCTGGTTTGCAAAACCCTTACGGCATAGTCGGCGGTATAGCTGCCAGCGCTGCTGTTGTTGCCGATGGTGCGAAAGGTCGCGCGATTGCCTTGCTGGGTGTACAGCGTACTCATCGTCGCCGGCGATATCTGGATCACCCCGGCAGCGTTGTAGATGGGTGCCGCCGCGAGACTGGCGGCACTGTTCCAATGTCCTATCACGCCGACCACGCCGGTTTTGGAGAGATAACGGGCGACGAATTCCGCCGTACGAGGGTTAGTACGGTCATCCTGTAGCAGCAATTGCAACTGAATAGACTTGCCCTGGATCTGCAAGCCACGCTTGTTGGCTTCATCCACGGCCATTTGGGCGGCGTTGGCCATACTTTTGCCAACGCCGGACGACATACCGCTCAGCGGCCCGGCGTAACCGATAAGTACGGTCTGCGTCTCCTTGCCGGCTTTTTCTGTTCTTTCAGCTCTTTCTGCTTTGTCTGTTCTCAGCGAAGCAAACGTGTCCGGACTCGCCGCAAGGCAAAGTGCACACACCAGCGAGACAAGCTGCGCAGGCAGACTCCACGTGCAAAACCGGTACTTCATGATCGGCGTCCCTTTCCGCAATGTGGCGATGTGTCCTCGCCATCTGTACTCATATTACCCGACGACAACTCAAGCCTGCGCATTTTGGTGCAATGGAGTGTGATAGCCCGAGGAAGTCACTGCATCCCGACCCTGCGACGGGAAGACTTCGGTGATAAGACGTACAATGATGGCTTTATGCCGTCCTCGCAGCCGCAATGTTCAACCCAAGCCAGCACGATGTGCGCCGCTTCTTTTGTGAAGCGTTCCGCAAACATCGCGAAAATCAAATCCTGACCCCGCTCGAAGCCATCGCCCGCGACTGGATCATCCAGCATCCCGAGTACGACGACGAACTGATCGATGTCGAGCGCGCGCTGGAAGCCGACTATTCAGTCGAGCAAGGCCAGACCAACCCCTTCCTGCATTTGTCGATGCATCTGTCGATCAGCGAGCAGATTTCCATCGATCAGCCGCCGGGCATCCGCAAAGCTTTCCAGGCCTTGGCACAGCGCAAGGGGTCCGAACACGAAGCACAGCACGAAATCATGGAATGCCTGGGCGAAGTCATCTGGAACTCCCAGCGCAGCGGCTTGCCGCCTGACAGCGCCGCCTATATCGAAAGCATCCGGCGCCGTTAAACTTGCAGTCTGCGCCCTGCAGATGACACGCAAATGACGCGCCCATGAAAAAAGCCACGGCATACCGTGGCTTTTATTTCAGATCGGAGAAGTTGACGACATCAATGACGCCGACTTCGCCAACTTGCCTTTTACTTCTCCAGCACCAGCGAACCGGGCAGGCTATGCAGATAGGCTGCGATGTCCTGGATATCCTTGTCGGTCAGCGCCTTGGCCTGGCCCGACATGATGGCGTTGGTGCGGCCATTCATGCCGTCGTTGCCGCGGCGATAAGCTACCAGCGCATGTTGCAGATAGTCCTGATGCTGGCCGGCCAGCTTCGGATAGGACGGGTCGATCGGCGAGTTGAAATCCTTGCCGTGGCAGGACGCGCAGTTGTACTTCTCAGTCAGCAGCTTGCCGGATTCAGCATTACCGGCAGCCATCGCGCTCAAGGAAACAACGAAAGAAGCGGCGAAAACCGCCGAGGTCATGATCTTTTTCATCTCGTGCTTCCCTTATTTTTGCTGTGAGTAGTAAGCAGCCAGCTCAGCGATATCCTTGTCGGACAAGCTGGCGGCAATACCCTGCATGGACGGATGCTTACGCTCGCCTTTTTGATAGGCTTTCAGCGCGTTTTCGATATATTTTGCGGATTGGCCGCCCAGCATGGGGACCTGATAGACCTCGGGGAAAGTCGCTTTATAACCTGGAATGCCGTGGCAACCGATGCACATCGACACATTGACCTTGCCGGTGTTGCCTGCAAGATCGACGGCCGAGGCCGCGCTGGCAACACCCGCGAATGCGAGCAGTACGAATAGTTTTTTCATATTGGCAGGGGTAAATAAAATCAAACTAAGGCACAAACTAAGTCGAAAACGACACTGTTCGAAGCTGGTCCCACAGGTTTGGCTATACATTATTGGCTCAACCATTTCGGCTTAAGCATTCTCGCCCGTCCCCTGCGATGCCAAAAAACCGGTTGATTTTACCCCAACAGCGCCCTGAGTCAAACTGTCAGGGCGCTCCAAATTACAACATCCTCCCGCTTACGATTCTCTTATTGCAGTGCTTCAGCGCTCTTCTTCCGTTTCCGATTCGCTGGGAACAGGCTTGGCAGAAGCCGTCGCGGCTTTTTCAGGGAAGAAAAAACTCAACGGCGAAGCCGTAAATCGTCGCAGCACAGCACGAAAAACGACACGTCGTATCCTCGCAGGAATATCACGTGCACGCAACGCCAACGCCATGGCACTGGCAAACGCCACGCCGACGTTGAGGACGCCGATCAATACGATACCGCTGACAGCCAGCCAAAAAGGCGGCGTCGACACGACGCTCCAGCCCAGGCTTGCGGACGCAGCCACCAGCGTACCGGTCGCCAGCGTGACATGGCGAACATCGAGCGGCAACCCGAAAAACTGTGCCACGACCGGCGTCATCCCCAGCAAAACACCCAAGGAAACGTTCCCGGCAATGGTTGCCACGTGACGCTCCAGCCACGCCGCCCAGCGCGCCGCGCGGGTCGGGCCCAGCGCATGAACCAGCCGGCGCTGATGCGCCAGCGCCTCACGCAGACGACGCAAGGCGAACCAATTGTCGGCAAACCCTGCCACCAGACTGGACAGCCACAGCAAAATCCCCGTGAACGCCGCATACAAGGGCGTAGGACCAATCAGCGACAGATCGTGCATGGCACGAGCCGCCTTGTCCGGATTCATCAATGCCGTACCCGACGCCAGCATGAACCCGGCGGTGATCAGCAGCATGGTCGGGATCACGGCCGTCAGGTTGCCGAAAATCGCCGCCGCCTGCGAACGCAGCAGCATCGCCGTCTCACCCAGCAAGGCACGCAGGCCGTCGACCGTATCCAGTTCTCCCATTTTGGCCGCCAGCGCCGGTGCAGTCACTGCCGGCTGTTTGGTCGCCAGCACGCCACCAATGGCGGCAATCACGAGGAAACTGATCGCGTAGTTGATTGAAGCAAATGCGCCTTCAAAGAAATTCGCCAGCCCCAGCTTGCCCAACGCAATTTTCATCAGCACGGTAAAGGCTGTGACGACACCACCCAGGCAGGCGGCTTTGACCATCGCGCGATAACCGGAGCGATCGCGCGCAATGTAATGTTCGCCATGATCAGCGCTCCGCTCAACCATCTTGCGCGCCAAGAGCGCAAAACTGCGGCGCACCAGGCTGCGCACCGATGAGCGGCTGTGATGCGCGGCAATCAGATCGGCCAGCAGCAGTTGCACGCGACCGGTACTGCCGCCCGCTCCCGGGCCGGGCTCGCGCCACGTCGCCGAGCGCACATCGATCAATCGCCCCATGCGCGTAAGCTGTGCACGCATGCGTTCAATACGGTAGACCAGGCTTACGGATACACCGTATTCGTCCAGATGCGCGTAGATACGGTCGGTCTGCGCCTGGCATACGGCGATCAGCATGCGCGCGCTGCGCAATGCGCCTTCATCATTCGGACTGGCGCGCAGATAGGCTTCCATCTCACGCCGCAAGGCCATGAACGGCGTTGCCTGCAAAGGCATCTTCGGCTCCAGCCGTTGGCGAAACGCCGGACTGATGCCGTCAGCGACGACCACGGTGGTCAGGTAGGTCAAGGCTTCTTCGATCTGCTGCCAGTAGGCGTGAGAGATGCCGTCGTCGGCAGCCAGCTTCCAGAGACGCTCTTGCTGATCCTGATCGAGTTCAAGCAGCCATTCGGCATCTTCCGGATCAGGAAACATGGCCGCAAACAAAGTCGGCAATTCGCTCGGCGACAAGTGGCGCGGCAGCACCATCTTGAAGGCCCTCTCCGTCAGCTCACTGAAAAATGCCGATTCGTGCGGCAGACCCGTGACCGAAAACAGCTCCGGCCCGCTCGCCTCACGCAAAGTCTTTTGCAGGCAATTCTGCACCAGCCGGCGCACGTCGCGATGCTCATCCAGCCAGTCGAGCATGGCGCGCACGCGCTGATGCCTGACGCGGCGACGCCCTTCCGCATCGAGCAGCGAAACTTTCGGTTGATGGCGCAGCCATTCGGCGACGTCAATCATCCAGTTGGCGCGGTCGTGCCAGACGGCGTCGATGTCCGCCCGCCGCATCAGTACTTCCAGCTGCGGCGCATAATCAATGTGATGTTCATAGCGCGCTTGCTGACCATGGCGAAAACGTCGCCAGATCACGCGCATTTTAAGAAAAAGAAACTTCATGCCTCACTCTGTTTTTATGAGGGGAAAGGATCCCGGCTTACCCGTCAGGCAAGCCAGAACCTCGTAACTACAGCACTTGGGGATGAAAAGCGTGAATTCAATCGAATAACGGGGAAAATAGCCCTGAATCTTTTTACCTTATACTCGGATTTATTTTCGTCCTGATGACATCCTGCCATGCGACAAGAAACTCGTTTTGAAGGTTCCTCCAGTTACGTTGCCACCGACGACCTGAAACTGGCCGTCAACGCCGCGCTGACCCTGCAACGCCCACTGTTGATCAAAGGCGAGCCCGGCACCGGCAAGACCATGCTGGCCGAAGAAGTTGCTGCGGCACTCAACCGTCCGCTGCTGCAATGGCACATCAAATCCACCACCAAGGCACAGCAGGGTTTATACGAGTACGACGCCGTATCGCGGTTGCGGGACTCTCAGCTTGGCGACGAACGCGTCAAGGACATCCACAACTACATCGTCAAGGGCGTGCTGTGGCAAGCCTTTACCGCGGACGAGCCGCAGGTCCTGCTGATCGATGAGATCGACAAAGCCGACATCGAATTCCCCAACGACTTGTTGCGCGAAATCGACAGGATGGAATTCTACGTCTACGAAACGCGCGAGATGGTGCGCGCAAAGCACCGGCCGCTGGTCATCATCACCTCGAACAACGAGAAGGAATTGCCCGACGCTTTCCTGCGCCGCTGCTTCTTCCACTACATCAAGTTTCCTGACAAGGACACGATGCAGCAAATCGTCGACGTGCACTTCCCGGATCTCAAACGCGATCTGCTGGCGCAGGCCCTGCAGACCTTCTACGAAGTACGCGATATTCCCGGGCTGAAGAAAAAACCGTCGACGTCGGAACTGATCGACTGGCTCAAGCTGTTGCTGGCCGAAGATATTCCGGCAGAAACCTTGCACAGCAAGGATGGCAAGGCAGCCATTCCGCCGTTGCATGGCGCATTGCTGAAGAATGAACAGGACGTGCACCTGTTCGAGCGCCTGGTGTTCATGTCGCGCAACAATCGATAGGCAACCACGCAATCAGAAAACAAGAAATCGAGAAGAAGCAGATAAATCGTCATCAACTGTCGTCGCCACCCCAGGGAGTCCACCATGCAGTTCTTGCACCCGATCACGCTCAAAGGCCAGTACGCCACGCTTGAACCGCTGTCGCTCGACCATCACGATGCGCTGATCGCTGCGGTATCGGACGGCAAGCTGTGGAAGCTCTGGTATACCTCGATTCCCAAGCCGGAAAACATGCGTGCCGAAATCGAACGCCGCCTCAAGCTGCAAGAACAAGGCTCGATGCTGCCCTTCGTCACACGGCGCCATGACACCGGCGGATTGTGCGGCATGACGACTTACATGAACGCCGACCCGATACATCGCCGCGTCGAGATCGGATCAACATGGACTGCCGCCAGCGCCCAGCGTACGGGTATCAACACCGAGTGCAAGCTGATGCTGATGACCCACGCCTTCGAAACATTGCATTGCATCGCCGTGGAGTTCCGCACGCATTGGCTGAACCAGCAATCGCGCGCCGCCATCCTGCGGCTCGGCGCGAAACAGGACGGCATCCTGCGCAATCATCAGCGTGCACCCGACGGCTCGCTGCGCGACACGGTGGTATTTTCGGTTATCGAATCCGAATGGCCTGCGGTCAAGCGCCACCTGCAGTTCAAGCTTGGACATTGATTCAGATTCAACTCTTTTCTTATGCTGATCGACTTCTTTTTTACACTCAAAGACGCACGGATTCCGGTCTCCATCAAGGAGTTCCTGATCCTGCTTGAGGCCATGCAAAAGAACGTCATCTCGCCGGCTATCGATGACTTCTACTATCTCTCGCGCATCACGTTAGTCAAAGACGAAGCCAATTACGACAAATTCGATAAAGCCTTCGGCAGCTACTTCAAAGGCATAGAAACCATCTTCGAAAAGAATCCCGAGATCCCGCTCGACTGGCTGATGAAACGTATGCAGCGCGAACTCACGCCGGAACAAAAAGCGGCACTGGAAAAGTTCGGCTATGACAAGCTGATGGATCGGCTCAAGGAGTTGCTCAAGGAGCAGCACGAGCGTCACGAAGGCGGCAACAAGTGGATCGGCACGGGAGGCAGCTCGCCGTTCGGCAACAGTGGCTACAACCCGGAAGGCATCCGCATCGGCGGCGAGAGCAAGAACCGCAGCGCCGTGAAGGTGTGGGACGAACGAACCTACAAGGATTACGACAGCGAGCGTGAGCTCGGCACACGCAACATCAAGGTCGCACTGCGCCGCCTGCGCAAGTTTGCACGCGATGGCGCCGAGGAAGAGCTGGCGCTGGACGACACCATTCGCGCCACGGCCAACAATGCCGGTTACCTCGACATCAAGATGCAGCCGGAGCGGCGCAATAACATCAAGGTGATGATGCTGTTCGACGTCGGCGGTTCGATGGATGATCACATCGCGCGTACCGAAGAACTGTTCTCCGCCGCCAAGACCGAATTCAAGAACATGGAGTTCTTCTACTTCCACAACTGCGTGTACGACTACGTGTGGAAGAACAATCGCCGCCGCCATGCAGAACGCTTCCCGACCTGGGATCTGCTGCACAAGTACTCAGCGGACACCAAACTGATCTTCGTCGGCGACGCGACCATGAGCCCCTACGAAATCGTCCAGCCCGGCGGCTCGGTTGAATACAACAACGCGGAGGCCGGTGCAGTCTGGCTGCAGCGCTTCACGAGCACCTTCAGCAATTTCGCCTGGCTCAATCCGGAACCCGAAGGCTTGTGGCAATACCGGCAATCGATCGCCATCATCCAGCAATTGATGAGTCAGCGCATGTTTCCGCTGACCATCGATGGGCTGGAGCGCGCGATGCGATTGCTCAGCAAATAGCCAAGCTTATGCAGCTACCGGCGTGTAGCCGGCTTCTTTGATAGCCTCGGCAAATTCCGCCGCGGCCACGCCACTATCGATATTGACCCGCTTCTCGGCCACCTGAACGTCAACCTTGGCGTTGGCGTCCACTTCTTTCACGGCACGGGTAATAGCGCTCGCACAGTGATTGCAGGTCATATCCTGAACGTTGAATGTCAGCATGATTTCTTCCTTTTTCAGTTGATGGGGATTGATGCAAATCAATGGAGCCAGCTTAAACCTTCCCATACGGGCAAGGTCAAGCGCACATTCTCAACAATCGTGTCAAAATAGATCTTGACCTTACCATGATGGGAAGGATCATGCTGAGTCCATGATCAAACCGTCAATGAGACCATCATGTCCACTATAGCTACTCCCCTGGCTTCACCCCGTTTGCAAGAACTGACCCTCGCCATCGAAGGCATGACCTGCGCCTCTTGCGTCGGCCGAGTGGAAAAAGCCTTGCGCGCCTTACCCGCGGTGCGTGACGTCAGCGTCAATCTGGCGACTGAACTTGCCACCATACAAGCTGAATCCGGTGTCCACGCGGATCAACTGATCGCCGCCGTCCACAAGGCCGGCTATGACGTCAAACAAGAGGAGATCACACTCGACATCACCGGCATGAGCTGCGCTTCATGCGTTGGCCGCGTCGAGAAAGCACTGCATAAGATTCCCGGCGTCAGCGAGGTTTCCGTCAATCTCGCCAGCGAAAAGGCGACGCTGACCACCACCAGCGCCGTGTCCGTCGATACCTTGATCGCCGCCGTCGAACGCGCCGGCTACAACGCTGCGCTGCCGTCCATCGCGCAAACGGAACCTGCACGCCCTGCTTTGCCGACTTGGTGGCCGGTCGCGGTTGCAGCGGCATTGACCGCACCGCTGATGCTGCCGATGCTGTTGATGCCCTTCGGCATCGAGTGGCAATTGCCCGGCGTCTGGCAACTACTGCTGGCAACGCCGGTGCAGTTCTGGCTGGGTGCGCGCTTCTATCGTGCTGGCTGGCGCGCTGTCAAAGCACATACCGGCAACATGGATCTGCTGGTGGCGCTCGGCACCAGCGCCGCTTATGGCTTGTCGCTATATCAGTTGTTCAATCAATTTATGTACACCCACGGCGGGCATCATGTGTCGCACTTTTACTTCGAAGCATCGGCGGCCGTGATCACGCTGGTGTTGCTCGGCAAATGGCTGGAAACGCGCGCCAAGCGCCAGACCGCTGACGCCATCCGCGCACTCAATGCATTGCGTCCCGACAAAGCGACGGTACGACGCGACGGCGTCGACAGCGAAGTTGCCCTGTCCTCCATCCGCATCGGCGACCAGGTCGTTGTGCGCCCCGGTGAACGCGTAGCTGTTGACGGTCTCGTGCAAGAAGGTCTCAGCCATCTCGATGAGTCCATGCTCACCGGTGAAAGCCTGCCCATGGAAAAACAGCCAGGCGACAAAGTCACTGCCGGCGCCATCAACGGTGACGGCCTGTTGTTGGTCAGCACCACCGCGATCGGCGCTGAAACAGTCCTGGCGCGCATCATCCGCATGGTTGAGCATGCGCAAGCCGCCAAAGCCCCGATCCAGCGTCTGGTCGATCAGGTCAGTGCCGTGTTTGTTCCCGTGGTACTGGTATTGGCGCTGCTGACGCTGATCGGCTGGGGCCTCATCGGCGGCAATTGGGAACAAGCGCTGCTCAATGCGGTGGCGGTACTCGTGATCGCGTGCCCGTGTGCGCTCGGCCTGGCGACACCGACTGCGATCATGGCCGGTACCGGCGTGGCGGCGCGCTACGGCATTCTGATCAAGGACGCGGAAGCACTCGAAATCGCCCATCGCATCGGCGTTGTCGCCTTCGACAAGACCGGCACGCTGACCGAAGGCAAACCTGTGCTGGCAGCGCTGCAGGCGATTGACCACGATGACGACAAGTTGCTCGGCATTGCCGCCGCCTTGCAACGCCACAGCGAACATCCACTTGCGCATGCCGTCATGGACGCCGCTCGTAACAAAAACATTACCCCGAGCGATGCCGGCGACAGCAAGGCCGTGCCAGGACGCGGTACGCAAGCGCTGATCGGTGGTCATCTGACCTATCTTGGCAGTGCGCGCTGGATGCAGGAACTCGGTGCGACACCCGATGGCCAACCAGAACTCAATGCGGTGGCAAAACAATTGGAACAGCAAGGCCGCACCATCTCGTGGCTGGCGCAAGCCAACCCACATGACACACACGGCGGCGTAGCGCTGCTGGGCCTGCTGGCCTTCGGAGACACCATCAAGAGTAACGCGCGACAAGCCATTGAGCGCCTGCATCACTTGCACATCCGCACCGTCATGCTGAGCGGCGACAACCAAGGCGCTGCGGCGCATGTGGCGCGGGAACTCGGTCTCGACGACTTCCGCGCCAACGTCTTGCCGGCGGACAAAGCGCAAGCCATTACTGACTTACGCCAAAACAATCACGGCGACCAGCATGGCCAACGCATTGCCATGGTCGGTGACGGCATCAACGATGCACCGGCGCTGGCGGCAGCCGATGTCGGTATTGCCATGTCCACCGGTACCGACGTCGCCATGCAGGCGGCCGGCATTACGCTCATGCGTGGTGATCCGGCGCTGGTGGCCGATGCCATCGACATCTCTCGCCGCACCTATAACAAAATCCGCCAGAATCTGTTTTGGGCCTTCATTTACAACATCGTCGGCATTCCGCTGGCGGCATTCGGTTTGTTGAACCCGATGATCGCCGGTGCAGCAATGGCGATATCGAGCGTCAGTGTCGTAAGCAATGCCCTGCTGCTGAAACGCTGGCAGCCACAAGATACAAAAGCCCGCGAAAAACAGAACCGCAAAGGAGAATCCGCATGAGCATGAACATCGGTGATGCCGCACAAGCCTCAGGCGTATCGGCAAAAATGATTCGTCATTATGAAGAGATCGGTCTGGTGCCCAAGGTGGCGCGCACCGACGCCGGATATCGTATTTATAGTGAGCGCGATGTGCATCTGTTGCGTTTTATCCGGCAAGCCCGGGTGCTCGGCTTTTCGATGAAACAGATTGCCGATCTGATGGGACTATGGCTGGATCAATCGCGCCCGAGCCGCAAGGTCAAGCAGCTGGCGAATGAGCATATTGCCGAGCTGGACGCAAAGATCCA
>Ga0105240_10012784_pt1 | contig 11567 bp, 12 predicted proteins | sample KBSC54metaG_FD_80426 | JGI IMG/M metagenome (GOLD analysis project Ga0105240, IMG submission 80426) | Corn rhizosphere microbial communities from Kellogg Biological Station, Michigan, USA - KBS C5-4 metaG | ecosystem: Host-associated > Plants > Roots > Rhizosphere > Soil | place: Michigan, USA...
GCGATCTCGGTGGCCTCGCGCAGCGGATATCCGTACACGCCGGTGCTGATCGCGGGGAAGGAAATGCTGTCCACGTGGCGCTCTTCGGCCATCGCCAGGCACTTGCGATAGCACGACGCCAGCAGTTCCGGTTCACCGTGACGAGCGTCGCGATACACGGGTCCTACGGCATGGAATACGAACCGGGCGGGCAGGTTGCCGGCCCCGGTCGCCACCGCGTCGCCGGTGGGACATCCGGCGAAGGCGCGCAGTTCGCGCATGATCTCCGGACCACCGGCGCGATGGAGCGCGCCATCCACGCCGCCGCCGCCCGCGAGTGCCGAATTGGCGGCGTTGGCGATCGCTGCAACCGGGATGCGCGTGATGTCGCCCTCCCGTACTTCGACCGTCCTGCCGGAGGGGGTCGTCCACTGCATGGCCATTTACTACAATCTTATCTATGACCAGGCGTGAACTTCTTGCCGCGGGCGCCGTGTGCGCCACCACGATGTGGGCAAAGACCCGCATCGATAAGACCAGCATCAGCGCGATCACCGACGAGATCGGACTGACCACCGACGATGCCATCGCGTTTGCCCATCAGTACGGCATGAAGTGCGTGGAGCTTCGCAATCCGCCGAAGAACGAGCCCACTGGACGGAAGGAATACTTTCAACTCACCGAGCCGGAAATCAAAGTGGACGCGCTGCGCTTCAGCCAGGAAGGGCTGAAGGTGACGTTCATCAATACCAGCCTGCTCAAGTTCACCTGGCCCGATACCGAACCGGTGCGCCGGCGCCCGGAAGATGCTGCCGCGCGCGAGAAGCGCCTCGCCGCCGAGAAGGTGCGCTGGGACAATCGCATGCATGATTTGCAGAAGGCCATCCGCTGCGCCCAGATCATGGGCTGCGACAAGGTCCGCATTTTCGCCGGTACCCGCGTCGAGAATCCCGCGCCGCTGTTTCCGCGTATTGCCGAAGTGATCGGCGCGATGGGCGAAGTGGCGCAAAAGGAAAAAGTTCACCTGCTGCTCGAAAACGAAGGCTCGCAGAATATCGCGACCTCGGCCGAGTTGGGCGAGGTGTTCAAGCTGATTCCGAACAAGTACATCGGTTTCAATTGGGACCCGCACAACGCCTACGGCAAAGAGCAGTCGTTCCCCGAGGGATACGCCGCGCTTCCGAAGGACCGCATGCTCAACATCCAGATCAAGGGCAAGGGCGTGATGCCGTCCAGTCCCGAAAAAGAAGATTGGAAAGCCATTTTGCAAGCTCTGGAGCGCGACAATTACAAGTACAAAATCGGCCTGGAGACGCACATCTTCGACGGCACGTTGATTGCCGCCGCGCACACCTCCATGGAGGAAATCATGCGCATCGTTAGCGAGGTCTAAACGTGTCCAAGAATTTCGCGATTGCGTTCGGCGTGGGATTAGTGTGTATTGCGGTTGCGGTGGGCGGCATCTTCTACATGCAGCGCGGCGCGCACATCGACGCGCATGGCAAGTTCCTCAAGGTGCGGACGGCGCCGCTGGACGAGAACAACTCGCTGGCCGTGATCGATTTTCGCATCGAGAATCCGGCGGATTACGGCTACAAGGTCCGCACCGTGACGGTGGTCCTGGAGGACGCTTCGGGCAATCGGGTCGAGGGGCAGACCGCCTCGGATTCGGCCGCCACGCAAGCCATCGAAGGCATCCCGGCGCTCGGCACGAAATACAACGACACGTTGAAGATGAACGACATGGTCCCGCCCAAGGGTACCTGGGATCGCATGATCGCCGCGAGTTTCAAATTGCCCGACGAGAAGCTTCAGTCGCGCAAGCGCTTCATCGTCAAGATCGAAGAAGTCGACGGCAAGGTGGCGGAGATTTCGGAGAAGTAGAACTTACTTCCGCAGCACGCCGTGATTCGGATCCAACGAGACCTTCACTGGGGCCGCCTTCAACGGGACCGTGAATGTGACCGGATCGCTCGCCGACCGGACCCATTCCGTCGTCGTGCGGCCGCCCGCGAGGCGAATCTCCACCGGCACCAGCGCGCCGAAGTCCGCGTCCACATCCGATTGTGTCACCGTGCCGGTCAAGCGGACCGCGGGCGCCACGCCCTTCACCGCGTACGTCATTTTCAGCGTGGGAATGCCCGTGCCGTACACCCACTGATCGAAGAACAGATCGAGTTTGGGGTCAGGCGATTTCGGCGGCAGGAATTCGGCGGCGAGTTGGTGGAATTCCTCGGTGGTCATTTCGGCGTGGTCGTAGCGTTTCAGAATTTCACGGAGCATGGCGATGAACCGGTCGTCGCCCATTCGCCGCCGCAGCATGTGCACGATCCACGTGCCCTTTCCATACGTGATGTTGCGCCAGGCCCCAGGCTGCTGCGAGTTTTCCAGGCGCAGGCCGAGCACGATCGGTCCGGCGGAGTCGATCACCTGGCCACCCTTTCCCTTGGCCAGCAGCGCGTCGCGATACGAATCGAGAAACAGGTTGGTGGCGTGAGGCCCTCGCGTTTTCTCCAGGTACATCAGCGCGGAATAGTTCGCCAGCGCTTCCATGATCCAGTTGTCGCGATACCCGCTCGCTGCTGCGCGATTTCCCCACCACTGGTGCGCTGTTTCGTGGGCCTGTAGCAGTTCCAGAAAGAATAATTCCTGCGATTCCGGCGCCGACGCGCGCGCTTGCGGAAGGTTCTTCAAATAGCTCAGGGTCGACAGATAAATTAAACCCGGGAAGCCTTGTCCGAACGTGCCAGGGATCGGCGACACGGTGAGGTGCGGCAGCGCAGGCGGACCGAACTTGGCGGTCATGAACTCCATGGCCGCGGCCACTCCGTCGGCCAGCGCGCGCAGGCGGTCGGTGGGCGAGGGTGGGGGCTCGTTGGCGAGCGATGGCATCGGGTCCGGCATGCGGCGGTGCAGGTTGTCCGGGACAGCGGGGATGGGCGGCGTCGCTCGCGGCTGCAAGTCTTTTTCCAGCGCGCGGTTCGCGCACACGTCGATGGTGTAAGCGCCGCGCTCCACGCGGGCATGCGCGTAGTTGCCCAGATTGAATCCGGCCAAACGCACCGCCGCGGATGTTTTGCGCCGCGTGATGCGCCACTCGCCCTCGGTCCGGTCGTCCACGACGTCGCCGGCCGTTACGAGGTCGAGGTCCGCCGGATACTTGAATTGCAGATCGTAGGTGGCGAACTGGATGCGGTGGATGGGATACCAGTTGCCGCGGGCCGCGACGTAGAAGATGCGTTCGCCCGCCGACAGGATCACCTTGCCGCTGTGGTGAAACTCGAATTCGTACGTGCGCCCGGCCCGCAGGGGCTCCGGCGGCACCACCACGAACAGGCTGTTGCCCGACAGCGAGAGATTGCTGCGCAGCGACTCGCGCTGCAGGAGTTCCGCAGGCTTGCCATCCACCTTGACGTCGCTGATCGTCATGCGGGGAGTGATCTCGAAGGACGTCGCCACCATTCCATCGGTCGGCACTTGCACGCTCACGCGGGTCACGGCGGAAAGCGAGAGGTCGGGATTCACCGTCGCTTCGATGCGGTAGTTGCTCGTGATCAGGTCCAGTTTCGGGGGCGCCGGATCCTTGCGCGTGGCGCGCGAGCGAAAGCTCGTCCACGTGTCGAAGTACAGGCGGTCGTCGCGCGTGGCCACCTGGCCCGCCAGGATTTGCTCCGCGCTCGCCGGGTCGTACACGACGTCGAAATTGCCCAGCTTGCGGCCGCTGAAGAGGCCGGCGAAGAACCCGGACAAGCGTCCCGGACCGCCCAGCAGATCGAGCGTCAGGCGAGTCTGATAACTCTCGCCGAGATTGCGCAGCACCGAGCCGAACTGCTCGTCCAGCAGAGGCGCCGATTCGGGCGTCTTCTTGTTGGTGGGGTTCCGCGGAAATTGACTGGTGATTTCTTCGTAATCGTTGCCGCTGAACAGAAAGACCGCCGTCGTGAAGTGCTCGTCCAGCGTGGGCGAATTGATGTACCCGGCCAGCGACCGCCGCTCGGCCGTATCGGGAGGACGCAGCAGCAGCTCGCCATCGCCGCCTTCGACATCGGACACGAACACGGCCGCGATGCGGCGGCCGCCCACCGGTTTGCTGAAGATCAGGTGGCCGTCGCTGAGATAAATCCGGATGTCGTCCTTGACGATGGTCAGATCGCGCACGCGATAACATTCGTCGCGATCGAAACTGTTCTCGCGGATTGCACGCGCAATGTCCGCCGCCGTTCCACCGAATAGTTGCAAGTGGAACAGCAATCCAACGGCTACCGCAAACCCCCGCATGGATTCAGTCTATCAGTCGGGCTAGCCCTTCAAGACGCCCGGCTTGCGCTCGATCGCCTTCGGCCACCAGGAGCCCGGCGTGAAGAAATCCTGCCACACGAGCCTGCACTCGTCCACCATCTGCAGGCCGTATTCGCAGCGCCCCAAGTCGTTCGGTCCGGTGTTGTTGGTGCCGAAACTGAATTTGCAGCCGCCCGCCTTGGCCGCGCGAATAAATGCGGGACTCGGCAGTTTGTAGCGGTTGTTGATCTCGATGGCCACGTTGTTTTTCGCCGCCGCGCCGATCACTTTGGCCATTCTTTCCGGCGTCCAAAGCTTGTCGTAGTCCTTGGCGATCACGGCCGGGAGGAACGTGGGGTTGGCGTAAATATCGATGGGCTCGTGCTCGAGAATGCCGACCGCGCGGTCCACCAGCGTGTCCATGAACTCCTGCGGATCTGCGATCGTGCCGACTTCCTCGGGAATCCACAGGCGCATGCGCTTGCCGTGATTGTCGGTCCACGTCATGGAGTCCGTGAAGATGTAGTCGAACAGGCCGGCCGCTTTGTCGGAGAACATCTGCGTCCACTCGCGGCCCTCGGCCTGCATCGCGACGAAGCACGGCTGATTCTTCATGCTGGCCACGAAGGCGCTCGCGGCTGCATCGTTTTCAATCGGAAATCCCTTGCCGCAGTTGACCGCGATGCCGTACATGATGCCGTCGCGCCGCGACTTGGCCAACGCCTGCTCGAGCGTCAGCCCTTCCTTCAGGTGCGTGTGGAAGTCGACCATCGGGATGTTGTGGCGGCCGTCGGCGATGATGGCTTTGAATACGTCGTCGGCGACTGGCGCGGGACCCGGAGGCGTCGGCGTATCGTCGGGCAGCGGCCGCACGCGCACGCTGCGGAAGTGCGCGATCGAGCCTTGATTGTGGCATTGGAGGGCGAAGGTGCCGTGATCGATGAAGCGCTCCGGTTCCATGTCGCTCGGCGGAATCACCGGCGGGGTCGGCTCGACGTAGTCCACCACGAACAGGTCGTTGAGGTGGATCTGCACGTTCTTGCCGCGCACCGCGATGCGGAGTTTGAACCACTCGTCGTCGCCGACGAACTGCTTGTAGACGTTGCGGATGCCGTACAACGATCCGCCCTTTTTGCGCTCACGATAACTGCCGTCGCCGACGTACGAATTCGCGATCTGGACTTCGAACCCCTTGCGCGGGAAGTTGCTCTCCTGGTACCGCGTGTGGAAGTACACGCCGGAATTGCAGAGGTGCTGCGCCTTGCACTGCACTTCCAATTCGAAGTTCTTGAAATCGGCGCCGTGGAACGGGCCCGCGTAGAAGAGGTGCGAGCGGCCGCCATCGGCCACCAGCGCGCCGTCGCGAACTGTCCAGGAGTCTTTGTGTTCGGCCGGCCGCCAGCCCTCCAGCGAATGGCCATCGAACAGTTCGGTCCAGCCTTCGTCCGCGGCGGAGGCCATGGATGCCGCGGCCACGGTGCCCAGAAAGGCACGCCGCGTCACTTCGAATTTCGGCATATAGGGGAGTCCTCAGTCAAGAGGGTAACTCCGATCGGAGCCGCGACGGTAACTGAGCGGTTGCCGTTAGCACCTAACCACGTTGTCCGTCCAATGGCAGCGAGACGCCCTTCTCGCCTTTGCTGGCCATTAATGCGTAGCAGCCGGCGATTGCCGGGACCTCGGCCACCCAGCCCTCCGGCGGGGTGTAGTCGTCCAGCGTCATGCAGCCATCACCCGGCGCTCTTACGGCTTCGCGATGGGCTGCCAGAGCTCGATCTTATTGCCGTCCGAGTCATAGATCCATGCAAAACGGCCGTAGGATTCGTCCATGCGTTTGTCGTCGATCTTTACGCCTTCTGCTTTTAAGCGGGCGAGCAAGGCATCCATGTCGTCCACGATGTAGTTGATCATGAACGGGGCGGGGCTGGGATCGAGGTACTTGGTGGTGCTGGGAAAGATACTGAAGACGGTGACGTGTTCCTTTTGCGCATCGTCATGTTCGCGCCACGGAAGTGTCGCGCCCGAGCCTTTGTCAGTCAGTCCTAGATGTTTCGAATACCATTCGCGCATCTGGTCACGATTAGCGGTCTTGAAGAAGACACCGCCAATTCCAATAATACGGCCGCGCTGTTCCACTTTGGCAGGCGGCTTCGACTGTTCAGGTTGTGGAGATTGCACTTGTTGTTCTCCTTGTGCGCAGACGGAGATGAGCAGGAGCGAGCCGAGAGTAATCGTGCTCCAGGGTATTGCTTGCATTTGTTGGATTATAGCGCCGCGCTACTTCTTCTTCGGAGGAGGAACGATTTTCGGGACCCCGAAATGGCCGCCCAACGACGCGAGCGCTTCCAGATCCACGGGGCCCGCGATGTTCACCACGGTCAGTTCTTTGACGCCAGAAACCAGCACTGCGACGCCGTTGATCTTCTTGTCTTCCATGCGGATGTAGATCTCGGCATTCTCGCCGTCGGCCGTGCTGGTGTAGCCGACCATCTTCATCCAGTCCGGCGATTTCAACTGGCTGCGCACTGCGTCCAGATCGGCCATCGTCCACGCGCCCGGCATCTTGAATTCGAAGCTCTTGACGTAGATGCCTTCGAGTCCGCTTACCATCTTCTTGACGGCCGCCTGATCGGGATCCTTACTGTCCAGAAAACGGGCGCCGAGTTGCAGCAACGGGCCGCCCAGCGAGATGTCCACGACGTTGGATGCCTTGGCCGACAGGTGATCCAGATTGAACTTGAACTGTTGGGCGTAGAGGAGCGACGCCAGCGACCCCAGCAGTACGAGTTTTTGCCGGCATTTCATCGCGTGCGTTCCTTCACCTGGGCCTGGATATGATTCACCTTCTCGCCGGCGATGCGAAACGCGAGCATCATCTGTTCCTTGGCCTGGTTGCCCTGGTATTGGCGATAGCCCAGGCCGGCACCCGCCATCACCATCAGTACCGCTGCCGCCGCCAGCCAGCGCTGCGGCCAGAGCGCCGTACGGAATCCATCGCCGCGGGTCCTGCGCCGCACCCGTTCAGCGAAATCGGTCGCCGGATCCTTTCTGTCCAAAGCCTGTTTGAGTTCCTGTTCCAGCCAATCCATTACAGTTCTCCCATAGAACGCCGCGCCAGTTTTTCGCGCAGCAAAGCTAACGATCGTTGCAGGTGGCTCTTTACCGTCGCCACCGGCATACTGAGTATTTCGGCGATCTCCGCCGGGTCCAGGTCTTCCTGGTACCGCAAAATCATGACGGCCCGCGGCGATTCCGGCAGGGTCGCGATCAGCCGCCGCAGCCTGTCGCGCAGCAGCGGATCCTGCTGCGCATCGTGCGTCGACGGCTCGGCCACATCGTCCAGCGCGACCTGCGGACGCCGCGCCCGCCGCCGGCCTTCGTCGATGGCCCTCTGCACCGCTACCTTACGCAGCCAGAAGCCCGCGTGAGATTCCGACTGAATGTTTCTCAGATTGCGATGCAGGCTGAGGAACACCTCTTGGGCCACCTCTTCGGCCACCTCGCGATCATGCAGAAAGTGGTAAGCCAGGCTGAAGACCATCGACTGGTGCGTCCGCATCAGCGCGTCGAAATTCAGTCCGGTCTGTGGTGCTGTTACCAATCCGATCACGGCGTCCTTACTTGGCGTCCTTATCATCGGTGGCGTAAGCCACGGTGCTGTTCACGTCCAGTTTGTGAAAGTCCCCGTTCGTCAGCGCCACGCTCATCACCCGCTTGTAGAAGAATAGTCCGCGCACGTCGAACTCGCCGCCGTAGCTTACGGGAAACCACAATCCCTCGTCGAACTTCTGATAGTTCAGGGTAAACCCGAGCCCTTTGATATTCGTGCCCAGCAGAATCTTCACCGCCGTCGGGATGTGGAGTGCCAGTTTCGTGGTGATGAGGACGGGCTGATACTCTTGTTTATCGATCAGCGCCTCGCCCTTCCAGATGGCGCCGTTTTCCTCGTGATGCAGTCCGTCGGGTTCGAAACCCACGCGATACACCGCGTGCCCGCGATACTTCTCCTCGCCCATCAAGCGGAATTTGTACTTGCTTTGCTCGCTCTCCTTCAGCGGGAACAAGTCGCACGAGATGCCGTCTTTCGATTTCCGGTCGTTGGTCAGACTCTCGGACAGCGAGTTGATCAGATCGGCATCGATGTCGACGCCCTTATAGTGGTACTCGGGCTCGTTGTACGGGAAGAATTTGCCCTTGCTTTCGTACTTGCCTTCGAACTTCGCCAGGGTCTTCTTGAACTTCTCACGGGTCGGGGTGACGACGTACTCGCGCCGTTCCTCGCGCGCGATCTTGCCGCTACCCCGCACCAGCCGCAGCGTCTGCTTTTGCGTGTAGACGTACTGCCGCCGCATCTCCTGAGTACGAGCCTGATTCGCAGCCACGCGCGACATGATGTCCTGCACGTCGGGCGTCTGCGCGGCCACCAGCAATGCAACTAAACTCCACATCTATAAACAACATACGCCTGTCGGGCCGGGGAGGATGCAAAAAGGCGCGGGCGCTATCTTGTAATCCATTCGGTGCGGGAGCCCGGCTTCAGGACGCCGTGTTCTCCCGGCACGCGAAAGAGGCCCGCGTGCGATTCCCACGAATAGGGCATCTCGACGCGCTCGCCCTTCACCACCCGGACCACCCGGTCAGCCACTATCGGTACCTTTACCCCGCCGATCTCGACCGTGCGAAGCCGCAGCACCAGCTCCGACCCAAGCGGAGCCGTATGGCGGTTCTCGACGCGCAGCAAGCGGCCCTCGACCGCCGCACCAGGCGGCGCCAGCGTGCGGCCCATCCGATCGCGCAGCGGACCGGATAGCCGACCCGTGAACGCATCGCCGCCCGCCGCCGTCTCCGCCGCGATCTGCGTCCGCAGTTCAAACGAGAAGGTCAATCCCGCCGGCACTTCTTGGATCGCGGTAGCTGGGCCGCCCTCCGGGTTTGCTGCCGCCGCCTCCGCGCCAAACGTGATCTTCGACTCGCCGCGATACTCGCGGCACGACCCGAAGGTCGTCGTATTCTCCACTTCCTCGCCGCTCACGTCGATAAAACGCTGCTTCCCCCGTTTGGGCAAGGGGAACTCGCTGTCGCCGATCCGCACCGCCGCGAACTCCATCGTGGTGGTGGTTTGGCAACTCCCCGTCGACGGCGGCAGTTCCGCGGTCTGCAGCGTCAAGCGCGCCACCTCGGCCGTCTCGGGATCGATCTGCACCGTCCCGCTGTATGCCGTGTACACCCATGAATCCGACGTCCGCACCTTGTACCGGCTGTCCTGCTGCGGCACCCGATACGTGTACTCCATCAATGGACCGGCCAGCCGCTCGAAGTAGAATGTCGCCGGATCCTGCCCGAACAGGATCGCCAGGATTGCTCCGAAGGAGCCGCTGCCGATGGGCCCGCGATGCACGAGAGCCCCAATGTCCGAATCTTCGAACTTGCTCGCGCCCGCCCAAGAATAGATCTCGCCGCGACCGGTCATGGTCACATCCAGCCGCAGCCGGTCCGTGGTCGTGAGGCGCAAGTCTTCGCTCCGGCTGGCGGCGCACGAACGCGCCTGGCCTACCGTCCTGGGCTTGTAATAATCACGCGTCACGGTCTGCACGCACGTATAGTTCGGCAGCGTCGCCGCCCGCACGCGTACCTTGATGGCTGCACGCTGCAACACCTGCGCCGGATCGGCCGCCGCGAGCAATAGCAGCCACGTCAGCATCATTTCGCCACCGTGACCCAATCCGTCCGCAACCCTGCCGGCAGGTTCTGCGCTTTGCCTCGCAGCAGGATGACGGCCGCATTCTGCTCGCCGGCCTGGGGCAGCGCCACCGGCGTTTTCCCCGGCACTTTCGACCAGTCCCGCCGGGCGCGCAAGACCAGCGTGCGTCCGCCAGCGTCCACCGTCTGAGGCCTCAGCACGACAACCGAACCCGCCGGCGTACCGTGTAAGTTCTCGACGCGCAGCAGCCGCCCGTGTATCAGGGCATGAGCCGGCGCCAACAGCTTACCCTTACCATCGCGCAGCGCATGCACCAGCCTGGCAGTAAACGGATCTCCCGCGGCCGCCGTCGCGGGATCGATCGGCGCCGTCAATTCGAGTGCGAACCATATGCCCGCGAGCACTTCGACCTGCGCCGCCGCCGTCTGCGATGTACTGCCAGTCTCCGCCCATGGTTCCGCGTAGAACGCGATGGTCGAATTGCCGCGGTACTCGCGGCATGCCGAGAATGTGGTCGTATTCTCGGCTTCTTCACCGTTCTGCGTCACGAACCGCTGCCGCGTCACTTTCGGCAGCAGGAACTCGCCGTCGCCGATCCGCGCCAGCGCCAGTTCGATGGTCGTCGTGGTTTCGCAGTCCCCCGATGCATCCGGCATGTCGGCCACCCGCACCGCCATGCGGACCACATCCAGCGTGCCCGGGTCCACCTGGAACGTACCCTCACAGCCCACCATGGCCCACGAATCGCCGGCCTTCACGCGGTAATTGCTCGCTGCTTTGTCGATGCGAAACGAAAACTCGTGCAAGCCGTCGCGCTTTCCCAAATAGCGAATCGAGTCCACGCCTCCACTGAAGATCATGGCGAGGAAGCCGCCGAATGCGCCCGTGCCGATAGGCCCGTTGGTCACGACGCGGTCGATGTCGCCGTCTTCAAACCTGCTCGCGCCTACCCACGAATGAATCTCGCCGCGCTCGGTCATCGCGACATCCAGACGCAGGCGGTCTGTCCAGGTCCACTTCAACTCCATGTCGGGCGTGCGGTGCTGCCGCAACTCGGCGAGCACGGGACACGACCTGGGCAGCGTGGACGCCACCGGCTTATAATAGTCGCGCGCCACCGTCTCGACGCACGTATAGTTCGGCAGGCGCGCGGCCCGCTGCCGCGCCTGGGCGATGACGTGGTTCGTCAATTCGGCGACAGCAGGCTGGGCGGCGGCCCCGCTCGCCAGCAGGAGCGCGCAGCAGACGGCTCTCACGGCTTCGCGGTGAACCATTCCGATCGCAATCCGCCTCTCACGATGACATGCTCGCCTGGAATATGATATGCCGCATACCGCGACTCGTCCTGTCGCGGCAGAATGATGCCCATGGGCCGCTTACGCAACTCGCCTGGCGAGTCCACCATCTTGCTGGCGGTGTGCCAGTCCGGCGCCAGCGTGATGGGCGACTTCACGCCGTCGACCTCCATCGTTTCCCATCGCAGCACGATCGTCACCTCGCTGGGACTCGCGTATCTCTTCTCGACTCGCATCAGGCGGCCCTCCACCAGCTTGCCCTTGTCCACGAGGATGGTCTTCTTTTCCAGGTCGTAGATCGGCGCGTCCAGCAC
>Ga0105240_10012786_pt1 | contig 11566 bp, 13 predicted proteins | sample KBSC54metaG_FD_80426 | JGI IMG/M metagenome (GOLD analysis project Ga0105240, IMG submission 80426) | Corn rhizosphere microbial communities from Kellogg Biological Station, Michigan, USA - KBS C5-4 metaG | ecosystem: Host-associated > Plants > Roots > Rhizosphere > Soil | place: Michigan, USA...
GAAACGATGACCAATGCTCACACCGCTCGGAAGTGGGTGCTCAAAGCATTGACGGATGAGAAGGCGGTTGTACGGCACTTCGTCGCGGTGTCGACCAATACGGTGAAGGTCGAAGAGTTCGGGATCGACAGCGCCAACATGTTTCGTTTCTGGGACTGGATCGGGGGGCGCTACTCGATGGATTCCGCAATCGGCCTGTCCACGATGATCGCGATCGGTCCCGAGCAATTTCATGCTATGCTCGCCGGCTTCCACGCGATGGATGAGCACTTCCGCACCGCACCCTTCGATCGCAACTTACCGGTCCTGATGGGGCTTCTCGTCGTGTGGTACAACGCTTTTTTCGATGCGCAGGCGATCGCAGTGTTGCCGTATGAGCAATACCTCAAACGTTTCCCCGCCTACCTCCAGCAGTTGACCATGGAGAGCAACGGTAAGCACGTGACACTGCAGGGCACACACGTCGATTATCAGACCGGCCCGATCTACTGGGGCGAGCCGGGCACAAATGGCCAGCACTCTTTCTATCAGCTCATCCACCAAGGCACGAAACTCATCCCGTGTGACTTCATCGGTTTCGTCCAGGCGCTTAATCCGCTCGGCAGTCACCATGAATTGCTGTTGGCCAATGTGTTTGCGCAGGCCGAAGCGCTCGCGTTCGGCCGGACGTCCGACGAAGTCAGGTCTGAGGGCACACCGGAGTGGCTCGTGCCGCACCGTACGTTCGAGGGTAATCGACCGTCGACCACGATTCTGGCCGAGCGCCTGACGCCGGAGACACTCGGTAAATTGATTGCGCTCTACGAGCACAGCGTCTTTACTCAAGGCACGATCTGGCAGATCGATTCGTTCGACCAGTGGGGAGTTGAACTCGGCAAGGCCCTAGCCGGGCGTATCATCCCCGAACTCGTAAGCGCCGATGAGCCACCACTCGCGCACGACAGCTCGACCAATGCGCTCATTCGGCATTACCGCACCGTCAAACGAGGAACAGCATAAATGAGTAGGAGTGTCGAGCGCACCCGGCCTCACTGCCGGCGGTGTCCAGCAATAGAAAATGGAGGAGTCGAGAAATGCAGCTCGGAATGATCGGTCTCGGGAGGATGGGAGCCAGCATGGTCCGCCGTCTATTAGGCGGTGGCCATCAATGCGTAGTCTTTGATAGGAACCAGGATAGCGTGAAGGAGTTGGCAAAGGAGGGCGCCATTGGAGCTACCTCGCCCGAGGATTTCGTGGCCAAGCTAAAGCCTCCCACGCGCGGTGTGGTTGATGGTGCCCGCCGGGGCGGTCGATGACACGTTGCGTGGCATTGGCGTCCAAATGGAAAAAAGGGATACGATCGTCGATGGCGGCAATTCCTACTATATTGACGATATTCGGCGCGCTAAAGAACTCAAACCGCGAGGTATTTATTACCTCGACGTCGGGACCAGCGGTGGCGTGTGGGGTTCCCAGCGTGGTTACTGCCTGATGATTGGAGGCGAGGCTGAGCCCGTTCGGCGCCTGGATCCGATCTTCAAGACGCTGGCGCCGGGACGAGGCGATCTCCCCCGCACACCCGGGCGGGAAAAGGCCGCCGGCACAGCCGAGGAAGGGTACCTTTATTGCGGGCCTTCCGGCGCCGGTCATTTCGTAAAGATGGTTCACAACGGCATCGAATACGGCCTCATGGCGGCGTATGCCGAGGGCCTGAACATTCTGCGCTGCGCCAATGTGGGCAAGCAGGACCGGACCGTCGATGCCGAGACGACGCCCCTGCGCAATCCGGAACATTATCAATATGACTTCAATCTGGCTGACGTCTCCGAAGTCTGGCGACGTGGCAGTGTGATCGCCTCATGGTTGCTCGATCTGACTGCAATCGCACTATTCGGGCACGACGATCTCTCCAAGTTTTCGGGCCGCGTGTCCGATTCCGGGGAAGGCCGGTGGACGATTACCGCAGCCATAGACGAAGGAGCCCCGGCCCCCGTCTTGAGCGCCGCGCTTTACCAGCGGTTTACGTCAAGAGGTGAGGAAGAGTTTCCGGATAGGGTACTCTCCGCCATGCGATTCGAGTTCGGCGGTCATCTCGAGAAGAAAGCATGAGAGCGCCATCCAAGAGATCTAATTCGGTCCTGGTGATCGATGTAGGCGGGACGCACGTCAAGGTGCTCGCAACGAAACAACCCGAGGAGCGAGAGATCGTGTCAGGCTCCAAAATGACCGCCCGTAAGATGGTGCGGGATGTGAAGCGTGTCACCAAGGATTGGGAATATGGCGTCGTCTCAATCGGCTATCCGGGGCCCGTGATCCACGGGCGTCCCCTCCTCGAGCCCCACAACCTGGCTGCCGGCTGGGTTGGGTTTAACTTTGGCAAGGCATTCGGGTGTCCGGTCAAGGTTATCAATGATGCTGCCATGCAGGCGCTCGGAAGCTACCAAGGGGGCCGCATGCTCTTTTTGGGTCTTGGCGCCGGGCTCGGATCAGCCATGATCGTCGATGGAGTACTTGAGCCGCTGGAACTGGCGCATCTTCCTTACAAGAATGGGAAGACTTACGAGGACTACGTTGGTGTTCGCGGTCTCGACCGATTGGGAAAAGGGAGCTGGCGGCGCCACGTGGCCGATGTTGTGGAACGGCTCAAGGACGCCCTCGGTGCCGAATACGTGGTCCTGGGCGGAGGAAATGCCAAAAAGATCAAGAAGTTGCCTCCGGACACTCGCCTAGGCGACAACCGGAACGCCTTTGTGGGTGGCTTTCGCCTATGGGATAAGAAGACGAAGGCTCTGCGTGCCTAGTTCCTGGGGTTGCGGCGATTCGCGCCGCTGCGGAGAAAGGATTTTGTGATGACCGCTTCTCGTTCGGACGCGCTGGTTCTGTTCGGCGTGACCGGCGATCTCGCCCACAAGATGATCTTCCCGGCGCTCTATGCGATGACGAAACGAGGCACCCTCGACGTCCCGGTAATTGGTGTCGCCCGTCCGGAGTGGAGTCTGGCGCGACTGCACAAACGCGTAACGGACAGCATAAAGCAATCGGGCGGCATCGATAACCAGCGTGCCCTCCATCACCTTCTTTCCCTGCTCAAGTACGTGAGCGGAGATTATAAGGACCCGAACACGTTCACCGCGATAAAAGAGGCGCTGGATAACGCCCGGCGGCCGGCGCACTATCTCGCGATCCCGCCCGCCCTCTTTGAGATGGTGATCAAAGGACTCGGTGCCGCGAAGTTAGCCGAGCGTGCCCGCGTCATTGTCGAAAAGCCGTTCGGACGTGACTTGGCATCCGCAAAGGAACTCAACCGCGTCGCGCGGACGGTGTTCCCGAAAGACTCGATCTTCCGCATCGACCATTTCCTCGGGAAGGAGGCGATCATGAATATCCTCTATTTCCGCTTCGCCAATTCCTTCCTGGAGCCGATCTGGAACCGCAACTACGTGGCCAGCGTCCAGATCACCCTATCCGAGGATTTCGGCGTGGAGGATCGTGGAGCGTTCTACGAAACCGCCGGTTGCCTACGGGACGTGATCGAGAACCACCTCTTCCAGATCGTCGCCCTACTTGCCATGGAGCCGCCGCCCGGTAGGGATTTTGAAGCCGTGCACAGCGAAAAAGCCAAGGTCTTTCAAGCTATGCGCCCGCTGAAGATCGACGACTTGGTGCGCGGCCAGTACGCCGGCTATCGGAAGGAACCGGGCGTGGCAAAGAACTCCGACGTCGAGACGTTCTGCGCCCTCCGGCTTTTCATCGACTCATGGCGCTGGGAGGGAGTGCCATGGTATCTGCGCTCCGGCAAGTATCTGGCCGACACCGCGACCGAGGTACTGGTGGAGTTGAAGCCGCCCCCTCAAAGGCTTTTCGCGGACTCAGCGCCGAGCAGCGGCCGGACCAACTACCTGCGCTTCCGGATCTCTCCCAGCTCGGCCATCGCCCTCGCCACTCGCGTCAAGCTCGCGGGGAAGGAGTTCGTCGGGGATCAGCGAGAGCTCTACCTGTTCGAAGGACTGCCAGGAGACGAATCGCCCTACGAGCGGCTTTTGACCGACGCCATGGTCGGCGATGGAGCGCTCTTCACCCGTGAGGACGCCGTCGAAGCCGCCTGGGCGGTGGTCGATCCAGTCCTTAAAAAGCACCACCGGGTTCGACCCTACAGGCGCCGTAGCTGGGGGCCAAAAGAGGCTGATGCGATCCTCGCTTCAGGTGGCTGTTGGTACAACCCGAGACCAAAGGAGGCACCCCGATGATTGGCCGGCCCCGCGGTGTTTCCGTCCGCTGGTAAAAGGCGATTTGACCTGGCAACTCCACGGTACGCTCGAGCTGATGAAATTGACATCGGTCGATGGCCTTCGTCCTGGAGGGACGTATTGTTTGAGCAATTTGCAGCACCCGCATTTCGGCCGGCCACTTGAAAGGCGACGGTGAGGAAGAGTTCGTCTACGGAGCCGTCCGCAATAAACCTGCCGATCAAGGTAAGGGCACCTTCATGTAGAAGGAGAGAGACGCCGAGCAGACGAGGCAGAAATATGACGACCTTCTGATTTTTGACGCCGTTTTGACCACGCATCCGTTAGAGTGGATTTGGCAGCTCCTTTTCGGAAAGCCGGTCACGCGAGCACCAAAATGGACCAGTGCACGAAAGCGAAAGACCTCTAACAGGTGCGATTGAAGGTCGTCGAGCCGCCGCTTCGCAGCACGCCCGCACCGAGCGCCGATCCACCTTAAGGATCCGCTTGCCGGCCAAGAGTCCGGACCGCGAGGCTCTGATGAACAGCAAACGTTTCAAACAACGCCTGCACGATAAAGAACGGGAACTTCGTTCGGACATCTCGCGACTTGAAGGGGAAGCGCGTATCTTCGGCGAAGCTGAGGTCAGGGATTCTACTGACAACGCCACCTCCTCGCAAGGCTCATCCGAAGCTCTCCAGGAAGATACGCTGGAGTCACTGACGCTGACAAAGGTGCAGGAAGCATTGCACCGCATGGAAGTTGGCACTTATGGAAAGTGCGTCGTCTGCGGGCGCGAGATTGAAGTGGCACGCCTGGAAGCTATTCCTTGGGCGTCATACTGCATGAAGGACCAGGAGAAGGAAGAACAGCGGCCATGATGAACAGAACGGTTGACTTCACCTCCACCACGAAGGACACCTTGCACGAATCGCACCGGAAAGCCGCCGAGGAGCACGAGATGGCGGCACGCAGCCATCGTACTGCGGCGGAGCACAATGAGAAAGGCAAGAACCCGACTGGCAACTGGCATTTGGAACGAGCACTGGAATATGCAGACCGCGCCTACCAATTTGCTAAAGATGCCCAAAGTAAGTCCGGGCAGATAGAGAGTCTTTGATGTCCACGCGTTACAGCAACGGATCTCATTACGAAAACCATCAGCGAGCCGCCGAATTACATGACGTTGCGGCCCACGCTCATCGCGCTGCATCGGAGCAGCGCGGCAAACAAGATCACCAGACGGCACAGGAGCAATCGAGACGCGCCCTGGAGCACTCCCATGAAGCTTATCTGCATACTCAGCAGATGCATCAGAAGGCAACTAACGGGCACGGCGCCGCCCTATTCGGGCACGAGGACATCGCAACTCTGGCTTACGAGCTCTGGCGAGCGCGAGGCTGCCCGGAGGGATCGCCGGAGGAAGATTGGTTCCGCGCCGCAGAGCGGTTGCGATCGCACAAGTAAACGCATTATTCGCACATTGGCGGCGGTTGGCCAAAGCGCCACCCTGAGCGCGGATTTGCTGACTGCGGTCGAGCGTGACCGCACCGTGCGATCTGAGAATACCTGTGAGCGCGGCGAAGAGCAACTCAGACAAGTATCGCGCCAGAGGAAGTTTCCTATGAGAGAGCCAGCTAAGTAGGGTGAAGTGTGCATTTATGAATGACGGTTCATTCTGTTGGGATCTCACAAACGGTGATTACCACCGCAATGACCAAGCCTGACGACCGTTAGGCGGTGTACAAGAAAGTGCTCGCGCGTGGTGGCATCCTTTAATCGGCCGAAGACCCGCCGGCGCCGCAGGGCGTCAGACGCGAGTCTGGCACGGAGGGACGCGCTGGTAGAGCAGCTTTTGACGCTGCTTTGACCTGGATTCCTGTACAGTCGAAAAGTAGCGCTATGACAAACGCACGCACACGAGCGAGAGATTATGGCCAAAGCAGCAATCGGTCTATTTGAAGACTCAGTCACGGCCGATAAGGTCGTGGCACACCTCGTAAAATCTGGTTTCCCTCGAGACGAGGTCAGGCTCGTGAGAGCTGTGGATTTTGATGGGGGCTCGGAAAGCGAAATCTTGAAAATGGCAGCGTTGCTGAAGGATGAGGCCGGCAGATACTGGGAAGTGGTGCGCCATGGGCGCGTGCTGGTTTCTGTCACTGCGAGTGACGACAAAGCGGATCAGGCAGTAATCATCATGGACGAGGAGGGGGCGATTGACATCGACGGGCGCAAGGATCGGCCGGTGGAGAGCCTGCACGCCGCTCCGTCCGATGATACTGGTCTCTATTCTCGAACGACGGCGGCCCAACTCTTCGAAGTCTCATGACCATCTGCGAGCGTTTTGACGGATGCCCAATGTGCTATGGGACGACGTGGAATAGCGCTGGTCGCCAGTAGCTCGAGCTGGAAGCGGTGTGAACAGAGAGAAGAGATTCGCCGAGGGCCATGGGAGCGTTTTGGCTGTTGGTTTTGGTAGAGGGACAGGGGCAGCACCAAACGTGCGGCGGGTGACATTCGAAATGAGGTAGGCCACGCCACCACTGCCGAGTCCTCAGCAGAGTGTTAGTCGAAAGCAAACGGAGCGTCGTCGTCCCTGGGGGTTGAGCATTCGTGTCCTCGTTAGCGAGAGGAGTGAGATATGAATTCGAAGGATGAAGGACCTGTTAGAAAGAACGATTCTGAAGGGCCGTTGGAGAACCAGCCTCTCGAATGGGCGGAGGAGGACCGCGAGATGGAGGACCGCAAGCCTGACTTGGGCGAGGCCGAAGAGGATACATCCGAATTGTGATGCCCGCCTTTCAGCGTCGTCCGCAAGCGCCTCCTGAACAATCTGGGTCCCAAATGCAAGTGCTCGGCACAAAGGTGCTGAGATTTATGAGCCGGTTCAGCGTCTTGCGGATGTGAATCGCGCCCGACCGTGCACTCGGCGTGCGGAAGCATCCACAGACGCTAGTCAGAGAATGATCGATCGGATCTGGTGCGCCTAGAATCAAGACAAGAGGGTGCTACAGGTGCTGTTTGCTCAGGTTCGGCGGCGTGAGGCTCACTCGCGTCGGCCGCTGACTTGTTACCAAACGTCCGTTGGGAAGAAATTCGTAATGGCCGTTAGCGGCGGTATCCTTTACCTCTATATCCTCGGTCATCTTGCTGGAAATCTGTTGATTTATGGAGGACGGGACGCCCTCAACAATTACGCGCACCTTCTCCATGCGCGTCCTCCCCTGTTGTGGACGGCACGCATAGTTCTGTTGGCAGCGGTCGGTGTCCACATCGTTACGTCAATCCAACTGTGGTGGCTCAACAAACATGTCGCCCGCCCAATCGGCTACGTGCGGAAGAAAGACGTTCCGCCAGCCTATGCTTCGGGAACCATGATGTGGTCCGGGCCAATCATCGCATTCTTTGTCATCTTCCACGTCCTGCATCTGACAACCGGATCAGTTGGCCTACCGTTCCGCGAGTTGGGCGCGTACGGCAACGTGGTGGGAGGTTTCCGCATTGCATGGGTAGGGGCTATTTACGTGGTAGCGATGTCGTTGCTCTCCATGCATCTTTATCACGGCTTTTGGAGCCTGTTTCAATCTTTGGGAGTCAGTCACCCGCCACTGAATCGCAGGCTCAAATATATTGCGCACGGCCTCGCCATTGCGATTGGGGCAGGATTCATTTCTATCCCCATCATGGTGTTGACTGGCGTCATACGCTAGACGGGTACGCTGCCGGCGACCCGAGTGAGGAGGGCTGCATTGATGCAACCGGTGCACAAGCGGGGGTTGTTGATCTCCGCAGGTTGGGGGCAGGCTGTCATTATCGTCTTCTGCTTCGGGTTCCTGGTGCTGGGCCTGTTGGCCTACCGGACGTATACGGGAGAACCCCCAATTCCCGCAAAGGTCATCGATCCGAGAGGTCGGATATTGTTCAAGCGCTCCGATATTGTCGGCGGCCAGGAAGCCTTCTTGCGCAACGGCCTGATGGAGTACGGCTCGATTTTCGGTCACGGCGCTTATCTTGGACCCGACTTCACGACAGACTACCTGCATCGCGCCGCCGCTATCGTGAACGATGGCTATCGCGGTCTGGGGTCCGACAGGGCGAGAGCCCAAACCATCGCCGACTTCAAAACCAACCGGTACGACGCAGTCGCCGATACGCTCACGTTCACCGCGGCGCAGACCGCTGCCTTCGCTGACCTGGAGAATTACTACCGGACCTTCTTCACCGAACCGACTACGAAGTACGGTCTTCGTCCCAACCCAATTGGCGACCCCGGCGAGATCCACGAACTCACCGCGTTCTTCAGTTGGTCTGCGTGGGCGGCGTCCGCATTGCGGCCCGGGCTTTCGTATTCCTATACGAACAATTGGCCACCAGAGTCTATGGTGGATAATCACCCGACGGCCGATACGGTCCTCTGGAGCGTGCTTTCGCTGATTGCCCTGCTCGGTGGCATCGGCTTACTCCTGGCTGCTTTCGGGCGCTGGAACTATCTCGGATGGCAGGGCGGCGAGCGCCAAACGATCTCATTCCGTCCGCCCGGCGAGGTCGTGCTAACGCCTTCGCAGCGCGCCTGTGCTTGGTTCTTCTTTGTGATGGCGGTGTTGTTTCTGTTCCAGACGCTGCTGGGCGGCGCATCGCAGCATTATCGGGCGGAGCTCACGGATTTTTTCGGGATTGACCTGGCCCGCATCTTGCCGTTCAATCTGGCCCGAACCTGGCATCTCCAACTGGCCATTTTCTGGGTTGCAACCTCCTTCCTGGCAGCTGGCATCTTTTTGGTCCCCATGATCGCCGGCAATGAGCCCCCTCGCCAGCATTGGCTCAGTTATGCGCTGCTTGGCGCGCTGGCCATCGTGGTGTTCGGCAGCCTCATTGGTGAATACCTGGGAATCCATGGCCGGCTGCGTCACGTTTGGGCATGGTTCGGCAATCAGGGATTCGAATACCTGGATCTGGGGCGCTTCTGGCAAATTCTGCTTAGCGTCGGGCTGATCGCATGGGTGATCATTCTGTTTCGCGGACTGCTCGGTCGTTTGCGCCACGAGCACATCGGCAATATGCCGTGGCTCTTTTTCTACGCGGCTCTTTCCATCCCGGCGTTCTACGCTGTCGGTCTGCTCGCGCAGCCGGCAACTCACTTTACCACCGCGGATTTCTGGCGTTTCTGGGTAGTGCATTTGTGGGTCGAGGACTTTCTGGAATTGTTCACAACCGTGCTGGTCGCCTACATGTTCGTACTGCTGGGGGTGGTGCAGGAACGTGTGGCGCTTACTATGATATACCTCGATATTTTGCTCTATTCGGCGGGCGGCGTCATTGGCAGCATGCATCACGTGTACTTTTCCGGAGAGCCGGCCGTCCATATGGCCTTGGGCGCATTCTTCTCGGCAGCCGAAGTGATCCCACTGACGTTTCTGACGTTGGAGGCCTGGAGTTTCCTCCAACTCGGCACCGAGCAGGAAACACGCGCGCGCACGCCATTTCCGCACTTATGGGCGGTCATGTTTCTGGCCTCCGTCGGCTTTTGGAATTTTCTCGGGGCCGGCATCTTCGGTTTTCTGGTTAACCTCCCCATCGTTTCGTATTACGAGATCGGTACTGCTCTGACTGCCAACCACGCACACGCGGCCATGATGGGTGTTTACGGCATGCTCGCCGTGGGTCTTGCGCTCTTTTGCGTTCGTTATATGATTCCGCCGGAACGGTGGTCTGACCGCGCCGCCAAGATCAGTTTCTGGTCCCTGAATATCGGGCTTGCCTGGATGGTGTTTGCGACCCTATTTCCGCTGGGACTTCTTCAACTTTACACGAGTGTGAACCAAGGCTACTTCGATGCCAGAACTCTGAAGTTCCTCACGAACGATACCAACCGGCTCCTGCAGTGGCTGCGCTTCCCAGGCGATGCCCTCTTCATCGTAGGCGGTGTATTGCCTGTGGTCTATCTGTGCTGGCTTGCCATCCGTTACCGGGTTTCCCCGACCCATCCTATGCCGGAGGAGTCTCGACTCTTTACGGCAGTGGAACAGGAGGCAGGCCGGTGATTGCCGGAGTCCACCTGGAAGTATGGCTGATCTGCGGGTACGCCGTATTCCTAGTTTTCACGGCTTCAGTGCTGGAACACCTGGCCTGGCATTGCCACCGCCGGAGCCATCGTATCCGCACGGCAGGTTTCAATTACCGCCGTGAGTTCGACACTTGGGAGTGTCCCGCCGGACAGTTTCTAGCACGCGCCGCAATCGACCATCGGCGGCAAATAGTGGTGTACCGCGCCCCGGCGCGTGCCTGCAATGTCTGCACTCTCAAGGGCACGTGCACGGATTCGGATGAAGGACGCGAAATCGTGTCCCAGCCGGACGCGTGGCTGCGCTCTGAAATCGGTCGCTTCCACCGAGGAATTTCGTTAACGCTTAGCATTCTCGCTGCCCTGATCACCGCGGTAGAAATGGCCCGGCGTCACGCTCGGGTAGACGGACTGCTCCTCTGCGCGACGCTTCTGTTGGTCCTCGCTGCCGCGAGACGGACCGTCTCGGCGCTCACGCGTCAGATGGATGGCGAGAAGGACGAGCACCCGTACATCGATGAAACAGCCGCTGGCTCGCTATAGTGAGGTTGTTCGCGTTGAATCTTGGTATTACGCTGGTGCTGCCGGGCCGGAAGCGCAGCGTTCAGGGCTGATCATTCGGAGCAAACAGCCCAGCAAGCCTGTTGAATAAATGGGGGCGCTGACTGGCTGTACGCAAAAAACAGCGGGCGATTTTCAGACTTGCTATGCGGCAGCGTACCGCAAGTACAGGTGATTTCCTCGCGCCTTCACGCTGAGGATGTCCAGCCAGGGTGCTGTTCCGGGCAGAAACTCCACGTTTGCGATAAATCCCGGGCGTGGTGGCTGCTTATTTCTGCCTGCAATTTGAGGCGCGACGGTGAGGAAGAGTTCGTCGACGCAGCCGTCCGCCACAAATCTGCCGAACAAGGTAGGGCCACCTTCATGTAGGAGCATAGAGACATCGTATTCTGCGTGGAGCAGCTCGAGAATGGAAGTCGGCGCAATGATGGGGCCTTCGAGCGGCCTAACTTCCGTCGAGGCCAGCGAAGCTACTCCGTTCGTTGCGAGAAGATCTCCGCCGGCTTGGGTGGTGACGATCAAAGTTCGTATGCCCGGTGTCAGAAATATGGCTCTGGTGAGGTCCACTCTGCCGCTTCCGCTCACGACAACCTGGAGAGGCGGGGTCGTCTTTTTCAGAGCCTCCGACCGATAGCACGCATACAGGTCGCAGGCTTCCGGGTATACACGGTCGGCGACGAATAAATGCTCCGGGGCGGTCTGGTGAAGCGTACGGGATCCCACCATGACGGCGTCTGC
>Ga0105240_10012788_pt1 | contig 11565 bp, 5 predicted proteins | sample KBSC54metaG_FD_80426 | JGI IMG/M metagenome (GOLD analysis project Ga0105240, IMG submission 80426) | Corn rhizosphere microbial communities from Kellogg Biological Station, Michigan, USA - KBS C5-4 metaG | ecosystem: Host-associated > Plants > Roots > Rhizosphere > Soil | place: Michigan, USA...
CAGGGAGAGCGTATCGGTGTTGGCAAGGACATGGAGAATGGCGGCGCCCACTGAGGCGATCGCCACACCGACGATGACGAAGAAGCGCCGTCGCCCGATCCGCTGCCCGAGCACGCCCGCGCCGATATAGCTGAAGAAAAGCGCGAAGTAGGCAACGAGCAGCGTTGCGGTGACCTGCAGGCTGCTCAGGTGCAGCGTCTGACTGAGCAGCCCGGTGGGCAGATAGAGAGTGATGATGTTCTGTGTGAGCCAGAAGCCGGTCATCATCAGCAGCACCTGTGCGAGGCTGCGTCCATTGCTTCCGCGCAGCAGCCCGGGGCCGGCGGCATTCCCCCGGCGGCGCTTGTCGAGCCACACCTCCGACTCTGCCACCTCCCGCACGTAGTAACGTGCCAGCGCGAAGGCGAGCAAAGCCCCGATCACGAAGGGAATGCGCCAACCCCATTGCGCGTACGGCGAATCGGGGCCGTCCGGTGGCAGCACGGCGAACATCAGCAGCGCCAGCAGATTGATGCTCAGATACGCGGCGCAGAACGCCGCGATGATCAGCCCGCCGACGAACCCGCGCTCCTGCTTGCGTGAGTATTCGATCGCGAGCGGCATCGCTCCGGTGTAACCGCCGCCGAGGAAAATGCCGTCGATGAAGCGCAGCAGCACCAGCAGCCAGTAGGACGCGATGCCGATGGTTTCATATCCGGGCAAGAGAGCGATCGCGAGCGTCACCACGCCAAATCCGGTCACCGAATAAATAGAGGCCGCCCGCCTGCCGACACGGTCGGCCACCCAGCCGAACAGCAGACCCCCGATGGGCCGGCCCAGCAGGGTGGTGATGAATACCAGCGAGGACAGAATGGCCTGCTCGCCGACGGAGGCCTCCGGTGGCCGGAAGTAAGCCAGCACCGGCGCCAGCACGACCACCGGCAGGTAGATGTCGAACATGTCGATGAATTCGGAGGCAAACGCGCCGCGGATGGCGTTGCGTTTCCTGGCGGCAAGCTCGAGATGACCCGCGTCCGGCAGAGCCACAGTCGCCACGCTGTCGGTCGTTGCCCCCGCCATCAGTGCCCGCCGCCGGCGATCACTTCGGAATATCCTTGCCGCCGAACAGCAGCGCGGTATCGCTCGCGTCCTGCTGCCCGTAGGTGCGGAATTTCTCCAGCACGCGGCGCATCTCGGCCTCGTCGAGTATTTTCAGGTTGCCCAACGCAAGCGCGGCGCAGTACTGAGCAGCGAGATTCTCGACCTCCCCGGCCAGCGCAAGGGCAGCGCGCAGATCCGCACCCAGAGCGATAACGCCGTGGTTGGCCAGCAAACAGGCTTTGCGTCCCTCGATCGCTGCCACCGCGGCACTGGAGAGCTCCTGTGAGCCGAAGGTGTGGTACGGAGCGCAGCGGATGTCGGTGCCGCCGGCCTTCGCGACCATGTAATGAAACGCCGGTATGCCCCGCCCGGTGCACGCAAGCGCAGTCGCGTGCCTGGAATGCGTATGAACGATCGCACCCGCATCGCTGCGCGCAAGGTAGATGTCGCGATGAAACCGCCACTCGCTGGAGGGGCGCCGCCGCCCGAACCACCGGCCCTCGACGTGCACCAGGGGAATGTCCTCCGGCTCGAGGGTCTCGTAGGGCAGGCCCGTCGGACTGATGAAGAAGCTGACGGAGTCGCGACGCACGCTGGCGTTGCCGGAAGTGCCCTCGGTCAGCCGCGGCAACCCGCGGCACGTGGCGATGAGCGCTTCCCTGCGAGCGGCGTCCTCGCGGGTCATGCGGCCTTCTGCCGCTCCGGATACAACCGCTGCAGACCTTCACGGCTTGCAGGACAGACACCGCGCTCGGTGATCAATGCCGTCACCAGGCGTGAAGGGGTGACATCAAAGGCGAGATTGAGCACGGGGCTGGCCTCCGGCACCACACGCACGGTCTCGATGCCCCCGCCAGCCGTCCGACCTGTCATGTGAGTGAGCTCCGCCGCGGCGCGCTCCTCGATCACGATCGAGTGGCCATCCTCCAGCGACCAATCGATCGTACTGACCGGCAGGGCAGCGTAGAACGGGACCCCGTTGTCGCGCGCCGCGAGCGCCTTCAGGTACGTGCCGACCTTGTTACAAACGTCGCCGCAGGCAGTGGTCCGGTCGCTTCCGACGATCACCATGTCAACCCTGCCGCGCTGCATGAGAAGACCGCCGAGATTGTCGGCGATGACCGTATGCGGCACGCCATGACCGGCCAGCTCGAAGGCGGTGAGGGCTGCGCCCTGGTTGCGCGGCCGAGTCTCGTCCACCCACACGTGCACGGGAATCCCGGCCTCATGCGCCATGTACACGGGCGCTAGTGCCGTGCCCCAATCCACACAGGCGAGCCAACCCGCGTTGCAGTGAGTAAGGATGTTGATCGGCGACCCGCGAGTCCCGGCCAGCTTACGGATGATCTCGAGGCCGTGAGCGCCGATGGCCCGGCATTGCTCCACATCGGCATCGCAGATCGAGGCGGCCTCCCGGAAAGCGACGGCCGCTCGCTCGCCCGGCGCGACGTCCGCGACGGCGTTGCGCACTCGCGTCAGTGCCCACGCTAGATTCACGGCAGTCGGGCGAGTCTGGCGCAGCTTCTGGATGGCTTCATCCAGGCCTGCGTCGGAAGGGTTGTCTCGCAGCGCAAGGGCCAGGCCGTAGGCGGCAGTCGCACCGATCAAGGGCGCGCCACGGACCACCATGGTCCGGATCGCCCGTGCGGCATCCGCGAGGCTGTGCAGATCCACCGTCGTGAACTCGAAGGGCAGGCGGGTCTGGTCAATGACGCGGACCGCTCCGGCGGAGCTCAGCCAGAGGGTGCGGTAATGGGTGCCGGAGATGTTCATCGAGCGCGGCCACCCCAGAGGCTTCCGGCGGAAGGGCCCGATTTACTCCGGGCCGGTTGGTACTGTCAATGACTCGGCGCTATCGTCACGCCTCTTAAGGGTCGCCCTTCGGGGCATGAGCCCACTTCGTGGGCTCACTTGGCGACCGTGACGCCCCCTTCGGGCGCGTTCCGGTTGTTCTCCTCGCAGACGTATTCCTGCGGGCGGACGTCGGGACGCCAGTCGTAGACCCGGCGATAGCTGTACGGGTGTTCGAGGGTCACCGGGTCCTCGACCGTCATGATCATCTCGAGCTTGGCGCCGCCGTCGATTTTGCGGAAGTGCTCGATCGTGTGCTCCTGGTCGGAGTGCACACCGCCTTCGTCATCGATGAACGTCCGGTCGTTGAGCCCGGTCGTGTCCACCACCAGCGTGTCCCCTTCCCAGTGGCCCCTCGAGTCCCCAAGGAAGGTGTGCTTCAGGTTCTTCGGGTGAGGCGAGTTCAGATAGATCCGGCGGATGTTATGAGCCACCTCGTGCAGGAAGGTGATCCGCCCCGGGGTCTGCACGATCTCGATGGGATAGGGACTTTCCATCAGGCGCGGCATCCCGTGGGGGAAGCACTGGGTGGAAGCATCCGCCTCCGGGGTGCCGGCATTCTTCGCGCGGATGCGACGCTCCAGGATCTTCATGTACTGGGGCTTCATCGGCGCCGGAATGCCCGGGGCGGGGCCGAGCATGTACTCGTAACCCTCCAGCCACCACACCCCCTCGAGGTTCTTCGGGTCCGGATTGGGCGGCGCGGAGCCCGGCGGAGCCGGCCGGGAGCCGCGCAGCGGCGGCGTCAGCTTCAGGGTCGGATCCCCGCTGTTGAACAGCGTCGTGGGGCGCCAGGGCTGTTCGGCCGCGCCCGGCCGCGCCCCCGCGCGAGCCCCGGGTGTGGCACTCGGCGCGGCTTTGGGCGGAGCGGCATTGGATGCCGCTGGATTGGGGGAGTCAGCCGCATTCGCGGGCTGTCCTGCAATAGCCACCGCGAGCACCAGGCACGCCCCCGCCCCCAGGACGGTGTGCGCCCTGCCCTTGGAAACAACACCTATGGACATGAACCCCCCGGGATCCTCGAGATTACTTGCACAGATCCGTCACACAGATCGAGGCGAGCGTACGACCCTCTGCCGGCACGGGCAAGCCGCGCTGAGTCATGAGTTTTCGCAGCAGGGCGGAAGTCTGCGGGTGCGCAATCGCCGATTGCACGCCAACCCGCACCAGGCCATCGGCATAGTCGATCGCCTGGAAGGTCAGACCCGCGAGCGAGTGGATGCTATCGCGGCTCCCGATGTCGCGCAGGGACATATCTGCGCCGTGATCGACCAGCAGCTGCACGATGTCGTTGCGCCCTTTGTGGGCAGCGCCCATGAGCGCGGTGCGCCCATCGAGCGTGTCCTGCGCGTTGACGTCGGCGCCGGAGTCGAGCAGGAATTTCACCGTGTCATAGGTCTCCTGCGGCGACCACTCGTACGTCACTCCCTCGACCCAGCCGATCCCGCTGGCGACCATCAGCGGCGTCACCTTGTGATCGGTCGTGAGATTCGGATCGGCTCCGTATTGCAGCAACAGCTTCATCAAGACCAGATCGCCCGACTGCGCGGCGCGCAGAAACGGCGTCGCACCCTCCTCCTCCAGCCACTGGTGCGTGAACACCGTACGCGTCTCGGTATCGGAGTGCATCCGCGCGTTCGTGTTGGCCTTGGCGGCCAGCAGGCGTTTGATGTAGTCCAGGTGGTCCATGTCCGGCTTGCGCGTCGGATAGTCGCCACCTTCGATGTTGCGGTTGTCGGTCGCGATGTACAGCGGCGTCCAGCCGCCGTCGTTCGCGATGTTGGGATCGGCGCCGTGCTCCAGCAGGTACACGCCGATCTGGTAAAAGCGATTCTGCGTGGCATCCAGCAGGGCGGTCCAGCCATAGGTGCTGGTCTCGTTCACGTTGGCGCCGGCCTTCAACAGCGCTTTGACCGTCTCCATCGAACCCTGGCGGGTCGCAAAAATGAGCGGCGTCAGACCGCCGAACTTCTCCGGACCGCGCTGATTCCACTTGGCCGTCGGCGGGAAGCGGTCGATCGCTTTCTTCGCCTCGGCGATCTCCTTCTGCAGCCGCGCCTCCTCGGCCGCCTGTTCCTCGGGCGTTTCCTTCTTCTCACCCGGCGGGGCGGTATCGCCCTCTTCAGCGACGGCCTTGCCGCGCAGTCCGGTTCCGTTGACGAACTCCTCGATGCGCTCGCGCCCAGGGGGGGCAACGTAGGGCTTGCGGCCGGGCTGTACGCTCGCCGAGCGCGCGTTGATATCGGCGCCCTTTGAAATCAGGTAATTGACGGCCTCGGTGTTCGAATTCGCCGCCGCCCACATCAGCGCCGTCGTGCCCCGCAGCTTCTCGCGCTGATCGACCTTCGCGCCGTGCCCGACCAGCTCCTTCATCACCGGAACATTGCCCGTGCGGGCCGCCATCATCAGAGGCGTCTCACCATTGGCGAGAACCTGGCTGGCATCGGCGCCAGCGTCGAGCAACATCTTCACGACCGCCGCATTGCCCTCCTCGCATGCCAGGGAAAGCGGCGTAATGCCCGTGTCAGTCAGCGCGCTCGGATTGGCACCGGCGGCCAGCAGCGCTTTGGTGGCCGGGGCATCGCCGTGATGGGCGGCCCAGTGCAAGGCGGTTGACCCATCCGGCTGGGGGGTATTCACGTTGGCGCCGGAAGCGATCAGCTTGGTGAGCTGGTCCAAATCCGAGTGCATCGCGGCGTCCGCCACGCTGCCTCCAGCCGCCCAGGCGCCCGGGCACAGGGCACACAGCAGAATCGGCGCCAATCGTTTGATCCACGCGGACATGGCACCGGAATCGTAGTAGGCGAACCCCGTCCCTGCGCGCCTCTCAGTGCTATTTTCTCGCCTGACGGTGAGCCGGGTCCGGTGTGCGGACACCCCCAGCCTCAAGCCCACGCTCCTCTCCACGGTAGTTCGCTTAACTTAAGGGTTCTTGCTCAAGCGGCGGAAATAGTCCGCGACCGCGGCCTGATATCCGGCCGGCATGGGGGCGGGATTGTCGCTCCTCACCTGACCTGGCTGGCTCTCCGCGGGCTCGTGCCGCAACTGCAGCTCCAGTCGGTCCACGCCGCTCAACACACGCGCATACAACTCATCGAGCATCGCCGGATTGCCCGGGAAACGCCGCGGATCGAGCCTCTGCATGGAGCGCACCAGATCATCCACCTGGCGCCGGGCCTGCGGATCGTCGGTGACCGACTTCTGCAACCGGGTGAGCTCCTTCATCCCTTCCTGATAGACACGCCGGCTCTCGGGTGTGGAGACGATGGTGACGGGGTCGATCCGCACTGAGCCGGCCGCTCCGGACAGCGGCGCTCGACCCGGATCCACCCCGGTATTCCACGCGCCGTCCACCGGTCCACCCCGGTAGGCTCCTCCAATGGGCCCTGCGAGTCGCCCGCCGGCCGCTCCAACAGGCCCCGCGAGTCGCCCATCGACCCCGCGCTGACCGCCGACATCACCCACGCGGCCGCCCGGCTGCGGTCCCCCGAGGGTACCGTTGCGGCCATTGGCATCACCGCCCTGGCCGCCGCCCTGGCCGCCTTTACTGCCGTCCTCGCCGGGGGCGCCGTTCCTGCCGTCCGCGCCAGGGCTGCGATTTGAGGCATCACCCGCGCCTCGCTGTGCGCCGCCGCGCATGCTGTCATCCAAGGCGGCCAGCCGGCTGCGCAGGCGCTCGACCGAGTCCAGCGCGTCATCGGAGGGCGAATGGCCGTCGGCCATCGCCGTTCGGGCCTGCCCGAGCTGATCCTGCAGGTGCTTCAGGTCGGAGGCGATCTGGGTTTCCGCATCGTCGTTGAGCGGTGCATAGCCACGGCGGAGCATGTCGGCGCTACGCTGCAGATGAGTCTCCGTGTCGGCCGACTCCAGATCCCCGAGGGCATCGCGCAGCTTCGCGGCCGCATCGTGATTGCGCTCCTGAGCCTGACTCTGCGCCGTGCGCATGTCGCGCGTGAGGCGTGCCAGCTCGTCCGCGAGACGCTGACGATCATCGATGAGCGCCTGCACGTTGTTGGCGTTCTGCGGATCGCGCAGGCTGCGGCCGCTGCGCAGTTCGCCCATCCGGCCGCTCTGCTCGCGCTGCTCATCGGCGAGCCGGCCGGCCTGGCTGCTCAGGGAATCCAGCTGGTGAGAGATGTCCTGCTGCTGCACACCGGCGAGCAGGTTCATCGCCTCCCGAAGCTGGTCGGCGGCGCGGCGGGCAGCCACGCTGTTGTGCTCGTCCACCGCGCGACGCATCTCGTCCTCGGCTTGCCGCAGGCGGTTCAACGCCTGGCGCGCGCTCGCGGCCGTGGAGTCAGCGCCGGACTCGCCACTGTGACCATCGCTCGAGCCCTGGCTCCCCTGCTGACCGCCGGAAGAGTCCTGCCGGCCGCTGCGTGACTGGCTGCCTTGCTGGCCGCTCTGTGATGAGCTGCTGCCCTGTTGGCCCCCATTGCGGGCCAGCTGCTCGATCTGTTGCTGCAGCTCATCGGCCTTGCGGCGGAGCATCTCCTGCTGCCAGCGCTCCTCGGCCGACTGCTCGGCGCTGGCATTGCGCTGCGCCGCAAGCTCGCTCTGCCGGCGCGCCAGCTCGTCCAGCTTGCGCAGCGCGTCCTCGATCTCCGAGCCGCGCTGGCTGGTGTTGAACGGGGTCTGCGCGCTCTCGTACTGATTCTTCTGGGTATCGAGCTCCAGATCGAACAGGCTCGCCAGATCGCGGCCCGCGGAATTGACCGCGCCGCCCCCGCCCCGGGCCCCGAAAGCGACCTGGATCTGCCGGAACGTCGCCTCCGCGCGCAGCAGATGCTGCAGAGCCTTCTGCTCCTCGGTCACGGCAACGCTCCATTTCTGGTCCGCGAGCTGCTGGGCCGCCGGACCCATGGCCACCGCCGCCGCCTCCATCTCCCGCTGGAAGCTTCCAAACTGCTCGTTGGCGGTCTGCAGGTCGCGCATTCCCAGCCGCCCGGCGAGCGAGTACGCCTGGCTGCGCAGGGTGGTCTGAACGTCGGACAGAAACTTTGCCTGCTCGGCGGCCTGCTTCGCCGCCGCGTTCTTCATCCCATCCTGCTTCCAGGTCGCGGCGATGATCTCTTTCTCGCGCTGCGCGATCTGCGCCTGATCATTGGCCGCTCCGCCACCGCCCCCAGCGCCGCCGGACTGCTGGGATTGCGAGAACTCACGCTCGAACGGATCGACCTGGATGAATGAGATATCCGTGTGCGCCTCGCCACGCGCATCCTTGGCCGCCGCATAGACGCCGACCACGTCGCCGGGAATCAGCTTCAGCCCTTCCAACGCCACCAGACCGCTTCCCTGAGCTTGCTTCGCACCGGGCTCCTTCAGCAGGTTGATGACCTTCTCGGGACCTCCGTTCACCGAGTAGTGCAGCGCGAACTCACTCAAGCCGAAGGGGTCCTCGGCCCGCGCGCCCAGCGTCACCTCCTCGATCGGGCTTGCCCGGTAGTCGCGCTCCGGTCTCAGCAGCGCCACTTCGGGGGGCTTCACGGGGCCGGCTTCGATGAAGTAATCGTCGGAGATGCGCACCGTCTGGCTGCGCTCCCGCGTGGCGACGTGATACGCGCCGTCCTTCTCCAGCTTGATCACACCGCGATAGCGGGTTCCGCCTGCCGCTGTGAGTGGGATCTGCCGTCCGTCATCCAGCGTGAGCATCCCCGCGTCCATCGGCCTGTCGGTGACGATCTCCAGATGCGCCTCGGTGCCCTCCACCGCTCGCAGGTCCCCGCCATGCTCCTCGACCGTGTCGGCGAGCCTGGTCCAGTCGGGGTGGTGATAGGTCACGCGAATCTGCTTGACGGTTGGAATGTCGGCCACGCGCAGATGAAAGTGCGGCGACTCCACAGCGCCGGCCTGGACGAAATACTCCACATCCTCGGGGACGCCGGCGAACAGGAACTGGAAGCCCGGCCCCGCCGGCCGCGGCTGCATACCGGTCTCTTCCCACTTCGTGCTGCCCTGATAGCGAACGTGAATCGTGAGATCGCGGCGCTGAAAGCCCTGCAGCTGGGCGGTCACCAGCTGATCGGCGTGCCGCCGGATCGTGGCGTCGCCGGGACTCACCCGCACGTCATACAAGGGAGCGCGCGGCCCCGTCCACAGCGCCGCCGCCCCATATCCCAGGTAGCCGGGACCGGAGCGGATGAGCCAGATGAGCGCGCCCAGTGAGAGGACCCCGACAGCGAACAGCGCCAGCAGGGCCGCATCCGGCGCGGCCGCTTTGAAGTCGGTGGTCCGAGCGACCCGCAAGGTGTCAGCCGCCAACAGCTCCAGGAAGGGGTCCTTCCCCTGTCCGTCGCGCTCGGCAAAGGTCACCAGCCGTTGCTCGAATTGCGGAAACGCCCGCTCCGCCCGGCGCGTCCACCATCTCTGGCCCAGGCGCCACAGCGGGATTGCCAGCCCAAACACCGTGCCCAGCGTCAGTGCCAGCAGCAACGCCGCCCGCGCGCTCCACAGGCTCACCGTCGAGAAGGCGAATCGATTGATGATGAGCGTCAGAAGAACGGTGGCGATCAGCGCGACCGCCAGAACGATGGCGCTGCCACGCGCGAAGGCGGCCAGCTGGAAGCGACGCTGCAGCCGACTCACGTAGGAACGGAGTTCCTCGATTGCGCTCATGGCTCGTCCCGAAGAGTGCCCAGATACCCACTGCCGATCAGCGATTCGGCCAGTGCGAGGATCAGCAACAGGGAAATAGCGTACCACCACAGGCTGCTCCGCAGGGTGCCGGATGGCGCCACGGTACGGGCACCCGCGGGGGTTCCCGCGGCTGCGGGCGCAGCCGCCTGCGCTTGCGCTGGCGGACTCTCGGCACTGCCACGCCACAGCGCCAGAACGTCCGCCGGAATGGGCGTCAGATCCGACTCCCGGCGGTCGGCATTGGCAGCGACCAGATCGTGGCGGCCATTGGCGAGACGCACCTCGTAATAACCCGTGCGGGAAAGCGGATAGGTCTGCTCGGAGGTGGATTGCTGGAGCGACAATCCGCGCCGTCCGGATGGATCGATCACCTCCACCCCGACCGCGGCGGCTTCCCTCTGCGTGCGCAGCTGCAGCAGCTCGTCGACCCGGCGCGAGCTGTTGCCAACCTCCCCGCCAAACAGGTAGCGCACCGCCCGCTCGACAAAGGCAACGAACACAGGGTGCAGCGGCAGATCGTTCGTCAGGTTGTCGAATCCCGAAGTGAACAGCACGACGCGTCCTTCGCCGACGCGTTTCTCCAGCAGCAAGGGCGTCTGGTCCTGCAGTCGCACGCCTACCCGCGCACCGCGCTCATCGACGGTCGCCGCATAGAAGAACCGCACGCCCTCCCACTCCTCGGGTGAGCCGGCCGGCGGGTAGGCGGCGTCGGCATCACCGACGGCGGCGTAGCGCTCCGGCTCGCGCGAGTAGTTATGTAACGAGACAATGTTTCCTCCAAACAGCGGAATCTGCTTCTGCTGCGCGGCCGTGGTGCCCAGTGCCACCAGGACGCTCCCGCCGCGGCGCACGTATTGGAGGAGTTGGCCCGCAAAGGCCGCCGGCAGGTTGGCGACGTCCGAGATCACCACGAACGAATACTGCGTGGGATCGGCGTCGGCGAGTCGATCGACCGTCACTTTGTCCAGCGCCACGGAGCTCTGCGCGGCCGCCGTCAACGCGTCTCCGAAATACAGCGCCGAGCGGGTGTCGGCAGACTGATAGATGAACAGGCCCCGCTTGCGATCCGATCTCTCGATGACATACAGGTACTCATCGTCTGCCGCGAGCGGGTCGGCGCCGTCGATCCTGACAGCGCCGCGCGACAAGCCATACGGCAGATCCAGCGAATTGAGCTCCACGGTGGCTCGCCCCGAGGCCGGCACATTGACCCGCTGAGTGCTCACTGTCTTGCCGTTGAGGACGAATGACACGGTCCGGGTCGCGGCCGGCGTGCCGTATCCGGCGATGACCGCCTGGATGCGCACGGTGCGCGGATCCCAGATCTGCCTGGGCGCGGCGACGCTCTCGACTGCCCAATTGGGCGCGGCCGCGACGGCCACGTCATGCAGCTGCAGCTCGACCGAGCCAGGCAGCGCCATTTCCGCAAAGCTCGGCGGCATGGAGGTCTTCTGCAGGTCGCTGAACAGGTGCATCTCGACCGGCACGTGCTCGTTGTCCGCGATGGACCTGACGACCGTCGCCAGCGTGCCAAAGCTGGCGCGTGAGTCTCCCGGCTGGATGCTCTCCACCGCATCACGCAACGCACGCCTGTCCTGTGTGGGCTGCGTCAACACATGTACTTGCGACCCAAGGGCGAGTATTTGCGCGCGATCCCCGGAACGCCTGTTGGCGAGCACTTCCAACGCCTGCTGCTTGGCGTCCTCCAGCCGCATCCCCGCGCGCATGCTGAAGGAATCATCGACCACGACCAGCAACAGCTTCTCGGGCACGACCCCGGCGATCGAGCGGCTCACGTACGGCTCGGCGAACGCCAACGCCAGAAACACCAGCACCGCAAGCCGCAAGGCCAGCAGCAACCAATAACGCAGCCTACGCCTCTGGACGGCGACCTGCGGCCGGCGCTCGAAGAACATCAGCGAGCTGAAGGGAAGCGGTGTGCTGGTATTGCGGCGTAGCAGATGCAGGTAGAGCGGCACACCCACCGCGAGGGCACCG
>Ga0105240_10012790_pt1 | contig 11563 bp, 11 predicted proteins | sample KBSC54metaG_FD_80426 | JGI IMG/M metagenome (GOLD analysis project Ga0105240, IMG submission 80426) | Corn rhizosphere microbial communities from Kellogg Biological Station, Michigan, USA - KBS C5-4 metaG | ecosystem: Host-associated > Plants > Roots > Rhizosphere > Soil | place: Michigan, USA...
ACCAGACCGGCAGCAGCGGCTTCCGCTTCGTCCGCCCGATCCGGTACGCGGGCGCGGATTTCGGCAAGGTCGACCTGTTGCTCGGCCGCGCCGCGCTCGACAGCGCGGTGGGCAGCGCCCGTGCGCTGCTGATCGGCCTGTCGCTGTTCATCATGGCGGTTGTGGCGGTGATCGGCTGGCTCAGCGGCACCTACATCGCCCGCCCGCTCCGCCGCCTGCGCCGCGCGCTCGACGACGTGGCGGCCGGCGACTTCGCCTTCCGCCTCTCGCACCATCGGAGCGATGAGCTGGGGGCCGCCTTCGACGCCTTCAACCAGGCCGCCGCCGCAGTCGAGGCGCGCATGGCGGAGGCGCCTGCCGAAACCTCCCCATCGATGGTCGCGACGCTCGTGTCGCGCCGGCAGGCGGCCTGAGGCGCGGCCGATGTACATGCTCCGCCTGTTCGACGAAAGCGATCTCGTCCATCCGGTCGATGCCCGGCTGCTACGTGATGGTACGCTGCGCATCGGGCGCGATCCGTCGGCCGACTGGTCGATCCCCGATCCCGATCGCGAAATCTCGCGCGCCCATTGCGAGCTGGCGGCGGAGCCGGATGGGCTGACGCTGCGCTGCACGGGCACCAACGGCGTGTTCGACGACAGCAGCGGCACGCGCCTGCCCGACGAGGTATCAATCCCGCTCGCCATCCCGAGCACGCTGCGGATCGGCCGCTATCGTCTTATCGCCGCGCTTGCCCCGCACGAGGCGTTGGGCGCCGGTGGCGAGAATCGCACCTTGGTGATGACCCCGCCGCTCGGCGAGTCCACGCTGGTGCCGAGCGAGTGGAGCGACGCACCAGGGCCGGTGCGGACCTTCGCGGAAGGATCGCTGCTCGAGGCTTTCTGCGAAGGCGCGGGCCTCGATGCTTCCCTGCTCTCGCGCGAGGAGCCGACCGAGATCATGCGCCGCGCAGGCGCCGTCTATCGCCAGATGGTGCTGGGCATCGGCGACTTGATGAGCGAGCGCGATCGCGCCCGTGCCCGCTACCACCTCACCCGCACGACGATCAGCGGCTCCGGCAACAATCCGTTCAAATGGGCGCCTACACAGCGGCTTGCGATCGACCTGCTGCTCAGCGGCAGCCACGGCTTCCTGTCCGGCCCGGCCGCGTTGCGCGCCTCGTTCCAGGATATCAAGCGCCATCTCGTCGCCACTTTCTCCGGCCTGCAGGGCTCGCTGCGCGCGGCGATCGACAGCTTCGATCCCAAGCAGGTCGATCAGGCGATCGGCGAGCGCACCTCGCTGCTCAAGAGCCGTGCTGCGCTGCAATGGCAAGAGGTCGAGGCGCGCCACGGTGAACTGCGCCGCCAGATGGACGAGGGCGCCGGCGGATCGCTCGATCAGGCGTTCGTCGCGGGCTATGACGAAGCCGAGCGCAAGGCGCGGCAAGCCGAGGCATGAGCCTGAGGCAAACGCTGGCGCACTGGCTTCGGCCCGCGCCCCGCCCTGCCGCCGCACAGGCTGCGGCCGAGCCGGAGCAGCCAGGCCTGCTTCCGTTTCGATCGGCGAGCCGCACGCATGTCGGTCGGGTCCGCCTGATCAACGAAGATCGCGTGCTCGATTGCCCGCAGCGTGGGCTCTGGGCGATCGCCGACGGCATGGGCGGCCATTCCGCCGGGGACATCGCGGCCGAGGCAGCAATCTCCGCCCTCCAGCAGCTGGCCAATGCGGGGCCTGTGGAAGCCGCCGCCGTCGAGGCCGCGTTGCAATCGGTCAACCGGAGCCTGCATCGCCGGACCCAGAACGGCGCCAGGCTGAGCGGAGCGACGATCGTGGTGCTGCTGGCGACCGCCGAACGTCTCACCGTCCTGTGGGCAGGCGATTGCCGCGCCTACCGGCTGCGCGACAATCGCCTCCACCAGCTGACCCGCGATCACAGCGTGGTGCAGGAGCTGCTTGACGCGGGCGCGATCGACGCCGAGCAGGCCTCCAGACATCCGCAGGCGCACGTCGTCACCCGCGCCCTCGGCGCCGACGATGCGCTCAAACTCGATCGCGTTTCGGCCGACATCGCGCCGGGCGATCTCTATTTGCTCTGTTCGGACGGCATGCCATCGTCCGTGCCGGCTCTCGCCGATATTCTGGCCGGCGACCTAGACCAGCTCGACATTCCGGCCAGCCGATTGCTGGACCACGCGCTCGCCGCCGGCGGCCAGGACAATGTCAGCCTCGTGCTGGTCCGCAAGGACTAGGCAAGCGATCCGTTTACCATTTTGAAATAGCACAAGAATATACTGGATTGACCACGGTACGGGTAGCAGATGATGCGTTCAGGTCGGGACAAGCGCAGCGCGGAGCGGCATTCGATTGCCAGGGAGGCCTCGATCACCGTCGCCAACGACGGATCGGCGCGACCCGCGATGCTCGTCGATATCTCGCCGTCCGGGTTCAAGGCCACGGTCGACGCCAGTGTCGGAGTGGGGGAGGATGTCGAGCTGCTCGTGAGCTCCTCGATCCTCAAGGCGACGATTCAGTGGTGCCGCGGCGATCTGATCGGGTGCGCGTTCGAGCAGAAGCTGCCGCGCCACAAGGTTCTGGCGATCTCCAGAGGCGGCTTCTTCGGAGATACGGGCAGCCCCAGCGCCTGACGTCCGATCCGCCGTCGCCATCCGGAAATCATTCGGCGGCGACGGGTGCCGCGCGTTCGAAACCGCCGCGCCAGTCTCCCTTCGCCGCGCCGGTCCACCGAATTAATGCCGGCGTCAGCGCCAGCGCCACGCAGGCCACCGAAACGCCCGCCAGAATATCCGCCAGATAGTGGGTGCCTTCGATCGGGGTCGCGAGCAGCATGACCCCGTTGAGGCCTGCGATCGGCCATCGCATCGCGGGTATCCGCCAGGCGGTGGCGACGTAGACGACGGCGCTGGCGGCGTGGAAGCTCGGTGCGCATACGAGCCCGTGCAGCGCGCCGAGATCGATATCGTGAATCGTATGATGGCGAAGCGCTTCGATGACCTGCGCCTGATAGAGCGCGCTGAGCGGCATGTAGGGCGCCGATCCGTGCCACAGGGTCGCGAACGGGCCCGCCGCCGGAAACAGCGGAAACAAGGCGAGCGTGATCACGACCGCCACCCAGAAGGTCGCGACGAACTGCCGGCTTTCGGCGCGCCGGTCCGTCCATGCGAAGTAGCCGATGAGCATGGCCGGCGTGACGAAGATGCTGAGATAGGCCAGCCGCTCCGGAATTTGCGCCCAGGCATGGGCCGCAATCCATTCGTACCAGCTGAGCCAATGGAAATGCAGCTTGAGATCGATCCCCTCCAGCTCGGTGTCGACGAAGGGATGGCGGCCCGCCGCGAGTGGATAGCTCGCAATGGCACCGAGAAGACTGACCAGCGCGAACAGCGACACGCCTTCCATGAAATCCCGCGCGATCCTCTGCCGGCGGGTCCGCGGTGCCCGGAAAAAGTAGCAGCAGGCAGAAGCGACGATCGCCCAGCCGACGAAGACGGTAAGCGCGGGCGTCACGTCGAGACCTAGCCCGGCCCCGCGCAGCATGATGACGTCGATCAGAGACGATGCGGCCAGGGCTGTCAGGATCGGGCGGCCGGCCAGTGATGGGGATGCGGGGGTGGAACGCAGGTCGGATCGGGAGGAAAGCATACCGGTCATGCAGCGCGCCTACATAGCGGGGGCGGGTGACGCCATCGGAACTCCCGCCGATCCGCAACTGCTCCCTCCGGCCGTGACCAATTTGTGACACCCTGCGGAGGCATGAAGGCGGGTGTCCGCCTACGCCGAGCGCCGGATCATCGGAAGCCGAGCCCCTTGCCCGACAGGTCGGGAGTGGCGATGCTCGTCCGGCAGGCGACGCGGCTTCGAGAGGATCAGATGACCGAGGGGTTCATCAACACCAACGGTGTGCGACTTCATTATGTCGAGGAAGGCAAGGGCCCGCTCGTACTGCTCTGCCACGGCTGGCCGGAAAGCGCCTACAGCTGGCGCCATCAGGTCGGAGCCCTCGCAGGTGCCGGCTATCGTGTCGTCGCGCCCGATCAGCGCGGCTATGGCGCCAGCGACGCGCCGGACGCGATCGATGCCTACGACATCGCGCAACTGACGGGCGATCTGGTGGGTCTGGTCACTGCGCTCGGCGAAGAGCGCGCGGTGATCATCGGACACGACTGGGGCAGCGCGGTGGCCGCGCACGCCGCTCTTCTGCGACCGGACATGTTCCATGCGCTGGGGTTGCTCAGCGTTCCCTACGTCGCCCGCCATGCGGTCAGGCCGGCCAAACGCTTCGAGCGGGCGACGCGCGACCGGGAATTCTATCAGGCATATTTCCAGCAGCCGGATCGCGCCGAAGCCGAGCTGGAGGAGGATGTTCGTCGATCGCTCCTCGGCATCCTCTATTCCGCCGGTGGCGACCGCGTCCGCGAACGGCCCGGCGACACCCGTTCCTTCGCCTTCTTCCCGAAGGGCGAGCGTCTGGTCGATAACCTCATCGTTCCCGAAACGCCGCCGCCATGGCTTTCGGCACACGATCTCGACGTCTACGCGGCGCAGTTCCGGGCCTCGGGGTTTCGCGGCCCGCTCAACTGGTATCGCAATCTCGACCGGAATTGGGCGATCACGCCGTTCCTGCAGGGCGCGAAGATCGGACAGCCGACGATCTACATCGCCGGAACGGCCGACGGCGTGCCGCTGATGCTGGCCGAGGACGTGATCGCGATGGACAGCAGGATTCCCGATCTTCGCGGCAAGCACATGCTGGAAGGCATCGGTCACTGGACGCAGCAGGAAGCGCCCGAGGAGGTGAACCGCCTCTTGCTGGAGTTCCTCGCCGGTCTCGAACGTATCGGCGGTTGATCCCGCACGAGCACCGGGCTCAGCCGGCAAACCCCCCGGCCCGCGCCACGCTTGAGGTCAGCGGTTTGCCGATGACGCCGGAAAACCAGCGATTGACGTCGATCACCCCGTCCAGCTCCATGCCCGTGGTCACGCCCGACCGCTCGAACAGGTAGATCATGTCCTCGGTGGCCACGTTGCCCGTCGCCCCGGGCGCGAAGGGGCATCCGCCCAGGCCACCCAGGGAACTGTCCAGCACGTCCGCGCCCGCTTGCCAGGCCGCCCAGGCGTTGGCGATGCCGGTCGCCCTGGTGTCGTGGAAATGCGCGCGGAGCCGGATGCCGTCCGGCAAGGCCTCCCGCAACCGCCCGACCAGTTCTGTCACCTGACCAGGTACCGCGACCCCGATCGTATCCGCGACCGCGATCTCGACCGGTTCCGCCTCCGCGAGGCGAAGCGCCATCGCCACGACGCGATCGGGCGATACCGCGCGCTCGAACGGGCATCCGAACGCAACGGCGATCGTGACCTGGGATATGAGCCCTTCGCGCTTCGCCAAGGCCAGCATCCGCATATTCTCCGCGACCGATTCAGCGGAGGTCTGCCCCTGGTTCGCCCGCCCGAAACTGTCGCTGGCGACGGTGACGCAGCCGGCCTCGTCGACGCCTCGCTTGTTGCCCTCCCGCGATTGCGCGGCGCGCTCGACGCCTTTCTGGTTGAGGCACAGGCCGATGTAGCGGACGTCGCTGCGATCGGGCAGCGCGGCGATCACCTCCGGCGTGTCCGCCATCTGGGGAACGCGCTTCGGGTTGACGAAGCTGCCGACCTCGAAGCGCCGGGCGCCCGCATCGATCATGCGGGTGATCAGTTCGACCTTGTCGGCCGTCGATACGATCACGCTCTCGTTCTGGAGGCCGTCGCGCGGCCCGACTTCGACGATCTCCAGCCTGCGCGTCATGCCACCCTCGCCGCCTCGGGCATCCTGTTGGCCGGTTTCGGGCCGGATGCCTTGGCTGCGTCCCGCCCCGCGCGACGGCCCGAGAAGACGCCATCGGCGATCGAAAGCCCGCTGATATAGCCATTCGAGTGCAACCCCACCGCGGCCATGCCCGCCGCATAGAGGCCGCGGATCGGAGAACCGTCCTCCCGAGTGACGGCGCCGCTGTCCTCATCCACCTGGAGCCCGCCCAGCGTCATGAACTTGGTGAGTGCGTGGCGATTGCTCATCGACATGTTGATCGCATAGATGGCGCCCTTGCCCATGGGTTTGCGCAGCTCTTCCGTCTTGCCCACGGCATCGGCCCGCCCGGCCGCGATATCCGCGTCGTGCTGGCGGATCGTCGCTTCCAGTCGCGCCGGATCGACACCGATCCGGCGAGCCAGCGCCGCCACGTTCCGCCCCCGCTTCGTCCCGCCGAGCGCGTAGTTCACCAGCATCGGCACGCCGAAATATTTGAAGCGCTGCCAGCCGCAGGTGATCGCCTCGCGGATAGAGCGCCGGAAACAGCGTGCGTTCACGAGCAGCCAGGCGTCGCCCTCGGGCTGCTTGGCGACCTCGCCGCCGATCAGGCTGACATAGGCGTCCTCGGCGACGAAGCGCTCGCCGTCGCGATTGACCATCACCCCTTCCAACAGCGCTTCGGGCGGCGAGATGTTACGGGCGATGTAGAGCGAATCCATCCGGCCTGCCGCGCCGCCCACCGACAGCCCCATCATCAGGCCCGAGCCGTCATTGCCCATCGTCGAGAGCCGGTGGGTGACGGCATAGTGGCGCGCGAAGGCGGCATCGTGCCGGTCGATCAGATCGCGGCTGTAGGCGAAGCCGCCGGTGCTGAGGACGACGCCGCCGCGGGCGCGGACAAGCATCTTGCTCCCATGGCGTTGTTCCAGCACCTGCATCCGTTTCAGGGCGCGATCGGTTCGCCCGTGATTGTGCGGCACGTAGGGGCTTACCGTCTCGTAGAGCTTCTGCTGCTCCGCCCACTTCTCCTCCGGCAGCTGGATGACCTCGACGCCCAGCACCGTCCCGTCCCGGTCACAGACCAGTCGGCTGGCGCGGGCATGGGGCATCAGATCGATGCCGTTGCGATGGATCGCTTCACGCAGCGCCGCGATATAGTGCGCCCCGCCGAAACCGAGCCCGACCGCGCGGTGCCCGCGCGGCGCCGGCTTCGCCTTCTCGGCAAAGGCCGGGGATTTCTCGTTGCCCGAATAATAGAGGAACTTGCCCTCGGGCGGGTAGGTGATCTTGTCCAGATAGGCGTCGGACGCATAGCGGACACCATGGCCGATCAGCCAGTCGACATCGGCGGCGCTGCCTTCGCAGAAACGGCGCAGCGTCTCCGGCCGCACGGCGTCGCCCACCTCCATCTCAAGATAGGCGTACATATTGTCGACCGTGTCGGCGAACCCGGCCTCGCGCTGGAAGCGTGTGCCGCCGGCATAGATCACGCCGCCGCTGTAGCCGGTGGTACCCCCGCCGCCGAAGCGATCGATCAGGATGACGTCCGCGCCGGACTCCCGCGCTTCGAGCGCGGCGGACGCGCCTGCCCCGCCGAAGCCCACCACCACGACATCGGCCTGCCTGTCCCAGCCTATGGACCCGGCGTCATCCACGATGATCGGCGACATCCCCATCTCCTTTTTTCGGAGCTTAAATCTTCCGTCGTTAGATAACAAGCACGAGGGCGCGCGGCGGTATCACGAATATCGGGCCTCCTCCCACCACGGAAAGAAGTCCGGCATGTCGGTGGAAACCCGGTCCGAGAAGCGCGCGGGGCGTTTCTCCAGAAAGGCGGAGACGCCTTCGGCGACGTCGCCGCTGCGCCCCCGGGCGAGGATGCCGCGACTGTCGACCCGGTGCGCCTCCATGGGATCGGCGCAACCCAGGCCGCGCCACATCATCTGCCGGATCAGTGCGATCGACACCGGCGCCGTATTGTCGGCGATCTCCTGCGCGATCGCGCGGGCAGCCGGCAGCAAATCCGCCGCTGGCAGAACCTTTCTGACGAGCCCGCCGTCGAGGATTTCCGCAGCCGAAAGAACGCGGCCGCCGTAGCACCATTCGAGCGCGCGCGAGATGCCGACGATCCTGGGCAGGAAATAGCTGGAGGCGGCCTCCGGCACGATCCCGCGCCGCGAGAAGACGAGCCCGACCCGCGCCTCCTCGCTCGCAAGGCGGATGTCCATGGGCAGTGTGATGGTGGCGCCGATGCCGACTGCCGGGCCGTTGATCGCCGCGATCACGGGTTTCAGGCAACGATAGAGGCGCAGCGAGATCAGGCCGCCGCCGTCGCGCGCGCTTTCCTTGCCGTAATCGAACGATCCGTCGGCGCGCAGCGGCGAGTCCTCGATACTGTCGCGCTGGAAAATCCGTGCGCCGTCGGAGAGGTCGGTTCCCGCCGAAAAGGCCCGCCCCGCCCCCGTGAAGATCACCGCGCGCACCGCATCATCCGCATCTACCCGGTCGATCGCGTCGAGCACCTCGTCGATCATCGGATAGGTGAAGGCGTTGAGCCGGTCCGGCCGGGAGAGTGTGATCGTGGCGATCGCGCCGTCGACCGCATAGTCGATCGATTGGTAGCGGGCCGGCTCGTTCACAGCGACTGACCGTCGTCGATGGTGAAGACCGCGCCGGTCGTCTGGGCGCTGGCGTTGCTGCTGAGATAGAGAAGCATCGGGTCGAGAGCCTCGAGGTCCATGATCCGGTCGCGGGCGAAGCGCGCCTTCAGGCGCAGGCCGCTCGGCGTGTCGAAATAGCCGTCCGTGAGGTCGGTGGCGATGTAGCCGGGTGCCAGCACGTTGACGTTGATGCCCTTCCCGGCCCAGTCCCGCGCCAGCACTCGGCCAAGCTGCGTCACCGCTGCCTTGGTGGCGCTGTAGACGGCCATACCGGGCGAGACCTGCCGCGCCGTGATCGACGATACGATGACGATCCGGCCGCCGCCGCGCTCCGCCGAACCGGCCGCCAGCATCCGGCGCGCGCCTTCGCGCACGGTCAGGAACACGCCGCGGAGATTGACGGCGACCATCTGGTCGAACCCGTCCATATCGAGGCCGAGCGCACTGCCGGCCACGCTCATCCCGGCATTGGCGATCACCGTGTCGATCGGGCCGAACGCCTGCTCGACGGCATCATAGGCGGCGATCGTGCACGCTTCGTCGGTCACATCCATGCGGATCGCGAGCGCCTTGCCGCCCTGCGCCTCGATGTCGGCGCGGAGCCGATCGAGGTAATCGAGCCGCCGCGCGCCGAGCGCGACACGGGCACCCGCCCGCGCCAGCGTCCTTGCGAAATGCGCGCCGATGCCGGACGACGCTCCCGTCACCAGCACGGTCCGTCCCGACAGATCGAAGCCGGTGACGGCCTCGCATGATCGATCTTGATCCATGACGGTTGGCCACCTCCCCGACCTTTTCTATTATCATACATCGATAGGCATGATAACTTTCGCGGTCAATGCCGAGCCCCTCTGCATGGCTTGACGGCAGGAAACACAATCCCGACGGCATTCAATGTTGCGCCCCTTATAAATCATCGTTAGATAAATACCAAAATCGACAGGAGGTGAGATGTCCGGGGACGACGAACTGCTCGAGCGCGTCAAGCGCGGCCGCTTCCTGATCGGCGGCACCTGGGTGGAACCGGGCAGCCGGCGGTTGTTCGACATCGTGACGCCGTCCGACGAGACCGTCTTTGCCTCCGTGCCCTGCGCCACCGGCAAGGACATCGCCGATGCGGTCGCGGCGGCTCGCGAGGCATTCGACAACGGCCCTTGGCCGATGCTCGCTCCACGGGAGCGCGGCACCTTCCTCTCGCGTCTCGCCGATGCGGTGGACGCGAAGAGCGAGTTGTTCGCGAAAATCTGGACCTACGAAGTGGGCGGCCTGGCCGGCCATGGCGGGCACATGGTCGCCTCGGCGACGACGGTGATCCGCGACTATGCGCGCCTCGGCACCGATTTCGGTTTCGTCGAGCGGCACACGCCCACCGCCGGCGGCCAGGTCGGCATGATCGTCTATGAGCCGGTCGGCGTGGTCGGCGCGATCATTCCGTGGAACGGTCCGATCCTGATGCTCGCTTCCAAGCTGGCGCCGGCTCTGCTCGCCGGCTGCACGGTGGTGGTGAAGATGTCGCCGGAGGCGCCGCTGGAGGCAGTGCTGATGGGTGAGATTTTCCAGGAGCTCGGCCTGCCGCCAGGCGTCGTCAACATCCTGATGGCGGACCGCGAGGAGTCCGAGCTGCTCGTCCACAATCCGGACGTCGACAAGATCAGCTTCACCGGATCGAGCGCGGTCGGCCAGCGCGTCGCATCGATCTGCGGCGGGCGGATGGCGCGCGCCACGCTGGAGCTGGGCGGAAAGTCGGCAGCCGTCGTTCTGGACGACGCGTCGATCGACGATGTCGTCAACGCGGTGGCGCCGCAAGTCGGCATGCTGGGCATGCAGTTCTGCTCCGCGCTCAGCCGCGTCATCGTCACCGATCGACACCATGACGCCGTGTTGGATGGCCTCGCCGCCGCGATGAAGCAGGTGAAAGTCGGCGATCCGTTCGATCCCGCCAGCCAGATGGGCCCGATGTCGATGAAGCGGCAGCTGGAGCGCATCGAAGGCTATATCGCCAGCGGCAAGGCCGACGGCTTCACGCTGGCGACAGGCGGGGGGCGCCCCGCGGACCTCAATCGCGGCTTCTACATCGAGCCAACCTTGTTCGGCCACGTCTCCAACGATGCGAAGATCGCGCAGGAGGAGATTTTCGGCCCGGTCATCTCGGTGATCCCGGCGCGCGACGAAGAGGAGGCGATCCGTCTCGCGAACGCCAGCGATTTTGGGCTCAACAGTTCGGTGTTCACCGCCGACAAGGACCGCGCGATGGCCGTGGCGCGGCGGATGCGCGCGGGCACCGTGGGCCACAACGCCTTCCGCAGCGATTTCGGCATCGGCTTCGGCGGATTCAAGAAATCCGGCATCGGGCGCGAGGGCGGCCGGATCGGCCTGATGCCCTACCTCGAGGCCAAGACGGTGATCATGGAGGAGGAGCCGGCGTTGCTGGCATGAATGGAGCCGGGCCAACCGCCCGGCCCCACTCAATACGCGATCGAGAAACGCCGCCGCGCGTGCCGGGGCGTTTCGAGTTCGTCGACCAGCGCCTTGGCGAGATCCTCGTAGGAGATGCGGCTCTCCCCCTGCGCATCGCGCAGCAGGTCGTCTCCGCCCAACCGGTAGACGCCCGTGCGCTCGCCGGGTGCGAAGCTGAGAGCCGGCGAGAGGAAGGTCCAGTCGATATCGCTCGCGCGAAGGGCCTGCAGGAAATTCCGCCCCGCTGACACTTCGGGCCGGAAGATTTCGGGAAAATCGGGGGAGTCGATGAACTGGACACCGGGCGACACGAAGAGCGTGCCCGCGCCGCCGACCACCAGCAACCGACTTACCCGCGCCATAGCCATGGCGTTCAGCACGGCGGCCGGATCGCTCGATCGGAAGCTGGCCGAATGGAAGACCGCGTCCTGGCCGGCGATAGCGTCCGCAAGCACGGACGGATCCGCCGCGTCGGCGATCCGCATCGGTACGCCGATCTCCGCCGCGTGCCGCGCGATGCCGGTGACGTCATGGCCCCGTCCGGACAGTTCCGCGATCAGGCGCTGGCCCACCTTGCCGCTCGCCCCGATCAGGGCGACCTTCATGACCGCGCGCTCGCCAGCTTGAAGATGTTGTTGCGCTGAACCGCCGACGAACC
>Ga0105240_10012791_pt1 | contig 11562 bp, 9 predicted proteins | sample KBSC54metaG_FD_80426 | JGI IMG/M metagenome (GOLD analysis project Ga0105240, IMG submission 80426) | Corn rhizosphere microbial communities from Kellogg Biological Station, Michigan, USA - KBS C5-4 metaG | ecosystem: Host-associated > Plants > Roots > Rhizosphere > Soil | place: Michigan, USA...
TCGTAGGCGCCGCAGCGGCAGAGATTGCCGGACATGCCGCGCCGGGCTTCGTCGACGGTGGGTGTGGGATTGGCCTTGAGCAGCGCCACCGCCGCCACCACTTGGCCCGAAGTGCAGAAGCCGCATTGCGGTCCCAACTCTTTGATCATGGCCTTTTGCACTCTATGCAATTCGCCATTCGGGCCTTCGACGCCTTCGATGGTGGTGATCTTACGGCCCCGCACACTGTGGGTCAGGGTCGAGCAGGAATAAGTGGAGACATCGTCGATCATCACCGTGCAGGCGCCGCATTCGGAATGGTCGCAGCCCAGCTTGGTGCCGGTCAGCCCCAGCTTGTAGCGGATGGTGTGGATCAAAGTTTCGTTGGGCAGCACATCCACCCGCCGATCCTTGCCGTTCACGTTCAAGGTGACCAGCCGTTCCACCGAGCCTTTGGCCCGGCCCAGGCCTCCGCCGTAGCGGTTATAGGCGAGGTAGCCGGCGGCCCCGATGGCGCCGGAGGCGATCACGCCCTTGATGACGGTGCGCCGGTTGGCGCGAATACCGCCAGAACCGGCGGCGTCGTTTTTGTCAGCGTCTGACATGCGCACTCCCTTGCTAAGAGAGCCGGACAGCTATGGATGCGAAATGAAGCCCATGTGTTTTAGAAACGGCCTGGCCCCAATGCGCCTTCCCTGACCGGCTGATGTTCTTTTTTGTAAGTAAATCATAGGCCGCCCCGGCCAGACAATAGCGTCGGCCAGGCAATGAAGCTGGTAGCGCGCAACATCGCAGTTCCAGGCGTTACAATTGCGCGCAAATGCGTTTTATACAAACGGGAACAACGCTTATTTTCGGGGTGCGCGGCCGAATCGTTGATGCAAATCAACACTGAGTCGAAAGGCCGTTTTCACATCATCCTTTGATTTCAGCGATTGCAGCGCAGCATCGCGGCATGACTGGGCGTCGGCATTGCCGCCATCCTGGGCCAGATCGCACCAGGCATAGGCCTGCACATAACTCTTCTCCACGCCGGTGCCATAGAAATAAAGACTGCCCAGCATGAACTGGCCTTCCGGCTGGCCATGTTCGGCGGCCTTGCGCAGCCAATAGGCGGCCTTGTCGTTGTCGGTAACCACGCCCATGCCGCGGTGATACATAAAGCCGATACCGGCTTGGGCGGCGGCATCCTCCTTTTGGGCCAGAGGCAGCCAGATCTTCATCGCCTTTTGGTAATCGCCGCTGTGATAGGCCGACAGGCCTTGGCGGAATGCTTGATCGACCGGCGCCGCCATCGCCGGTATCACGCTCAAGACAACCAATAGGACGGGGCAAAAGAAGCGGACAACCGCTGCTACCGGCATTGATCCTACCCACTTTGGTGTCTGAGAGTCATTGTCAAGTTGGGCTTTTCCAATGCGTCCGTAGCTTGAAATTTTCATGACAAGCTACGTACCATAATGCGGGGCGCCTTTGATCTGATCCATGCCGCATCTTTCCATCCGTATCGATTTTGAACCTTCCGGCAGCGCGCTGGGACCGGGCATGGCGCAATTGTTGGAGCGGGTTGCCGAAACCGGTTCCATCCGTCGCGCCGCGGCTTCGATGGATATGAGTTATCGCAAGGCCTGGCTGCTGATCCAGGAATTGCAGAAAACCTTTGACGGAGCGGTGGTGACGGCGGAAGCGGGCGGAGTTTCCGGTGGCGGCACCCAACTCACCGAGTTGGGCACCGGTCTGCTGAAAATCTATCGCCGGGTAGAGAGCCGTGCCGCCGATGCGGTCAAGGCGGACTTGGAGACTCTGTCGGCCATGGTCAGAGTCAATGCCGCGCCGCGCCGGACGGGCAGACGCAAAGCCTCAAGCAAGGGCTGACCGCGCTTCATCAAAAAAGTGAAAGACAGCCTTTATCGCTTTGTATTGGCCGGATGTTTCTGCTGTCCGGCAAGGTCATACATTGCCCCTCCCGCCAGCAAGAAAGCGCCGACGCCGAAGGGTTGGGTGTGATCGGGTCCTACTTCGTCCGGCTGGCTGCCGACCTGCTGTACCCAACCCAATTTGCCGTCTGTTTCCACCGCCTTGGTGAGCACCGACCAGCCCCGGTCAGCCGCGGCGCGATAACGCGCTTGCTTCAAAAGGCCGGTCTGCACGCCCCAAGCCAAGCCATAAGTGAAAAAGCCGGTGCCGCTGGTTTCGGGCGGCGTGTCCGGACGCGGGTCCAGCAAAGATGGCGCCCAGGAACCGTCGGCTTTCTGCAAAGTCACGATCTTGCGCGACATCTTGAGAAACAGGTCTCGATAGTAAGGACGCGACGGCGAATTGGCAGGCAGCAACGTCAAAATGCGCGCCAGCCCGGCATAGACCCAGCCATTGCCGCGGCTCCAGAAAATCTTTTCGCCTGCCGCGCCCTTTTTGCCGAAATAACTGCTGTCGCGATAATAAAGCGCCTGGTCGGGATCAAAGAGCAGAGCCGTGGTGGCGCGATATTCCTTGTCGGCATAGGCCTGATAACGCGGATCACCGGTCACCTGGCTGAACGCCACCCAGCCCGGCGGCGCCATGAACAGGGCATCGCACCAGCACCAGCGGCGAAAACAGCCGCCCAATGAGTTGGAAGCCGGCACCATCAAAAGCGAGTCCGTCACATTGGCGGCGATGATTGCATCAAAGCGCTGCCGCACATTGGCGATCATGCGGGGATCATGTTTCTTGCCATAGGCCCAGATCCAATGCTGGGCCACTTCGGTGTCGTCGGCGTGAAAGGGGCGGGGCCCCAGCTTCCAGCCTTGTTGCTGGCCCAGCGAATAAATGGCATCGGCATATTTGGAGTTGGCGGAACGGTCCGCCAGTGCCGTCAGTCCGGTATAAAAAGCGCCCACGATCCAGCTCAACGGCGCCGAGGCCTGCGATGAATTGCGCGGTTGGCTTGCGGTGTCGGCGTGCGCCAGCTCCCAATCCGCCACCCGTTCCATGGCCGAAAGAATTTGCTGTTGTGTGTCCGCAGAGGCGCTGGCGGCAGATGCAAACAGCAGGAGGCCGGCAGTTGCTATGGCGCGCATTCTCATTCTGACGGTCCCATCCATTGCGGCATTTATCCATAACAGCATAACCTGAGTCATAGATTTTCGGGGCGGGGACAGGATGGACACAGAACAGAATGCCGTCCGCCGCGTATGCCGGCGGGTGTTACCGCTACTCTTCGCCGCCTATTTCGTCGCCTATATTGACCGGGTCAATGTCGGCTTTGCCGCCCTGACCATGAACCGCGATCTTGGCCTCAGCGCCGAACAATATGGCTTGGCCGCCGGTCTGTTCTTTGCCGGCTATGTGATTTTTGGTGTTCCCAGCAATTTGCTATTGGCGCGGATTGGCGGGCGGGTTTGGATTCCCGTCATCATGGTTTGCTGGGGCATCGCCTCGCTTTGCAATGCCTGGGTTACAGACGCATCATCCTTTTATCTGGTCCGCCTGGTCCTGGGCATCGGAGAATCAGGGCTTTATCCCGGCCTGCTTTACATCATGGTGATGTGGGCGCCGGAAAAGTACCGCGTTCGCATGCTGATGCTGATGATTCTTTCCACCCCATTCTCCGTCATGGCCGGATCGCTGATTTCACAACCGATCTTGCAGCTGGACGGATCGCTGGGGCTGAAAGGCTGGCAATGGCTGTTCATCCTGCAGGCCATGCCGACTATCGCTTTGGGACTATTTTTCCGGTTCGTCTTGCCGGAAGGACCTGCGGCTGCGCCTTGGCTTCCGCCGCCGGAAAAGAAATGGCTGGTGGATCAGCTGGAGGCCGAGCGCAACAAGCGTGAAGCGGTACGGCATTTTGATATCATGGATGCTTTGCTCAGCCCGGTGGTCTGGATGATCGCCCTGGCGGGCACCGGGATAAATGCGGCCGCCTATGGACTGATCCTTTTTCTGCCGCAGATTATCCACGGACTGGGTGTCAGCAACGCCATGACGCCTCTGATCAATGCCATTCCTTATGCCGTTGCCGCACTGGCGATGGTTTTCTGGACTATCCATTCCGACCGGAAAATGGAGCGCAACTGGCATGCGGCGATTCCAGCGGCCTGCGCCGGGCTCGCTTTGGTGTCATGCGCATTGTTGAAGGATCCCATTGCTATCCTGGCGGCGCTGACCTTCGGGATCACCGGCGTGTTTTGCTATGTTGCCGTGTTCTGGGCGGTGCCATCGGCCATGCTGACGGGCCCGGCCGCGGCCGCCGGGCTGGCGTTGATAAATTCCGTCGCCAATCTGGGAAGTTTTGCCGGGCCGTATTTCGTTGGCTGGATTCGCGATCACACCGGCAGTTTTTCGTTAGGCATCGTCGCTCTGGGTGCGGGCCCGCTGGCGGCGGCGGTGGTCGCGGCGACGCTGCGGTCGGTGCGCAAATTCGCTGCGCCATCCTCTTAGCCGGTGCAGGGAGCGGACTAAGATGCTCTTGCCGCTGTCGTAATTTTCGTCAATCCGAAATTTCCCCTATTTGACGCCTTTCCGGCTCAGTTCTAGCATCGTAGCTGGGAGCAACATGTCATCTCTCATACACGCCACAGGGGGAGGGTGTGACACAGAAAGATCCTTCGCCGGCCAAACTGCGGCACGTGATAGTGGCCGCAGGCATTGGCTCCGTGCTGGAGTGGTACGACTTTAGTCTTTATAGCCTGGCTTCTGCACTGGTGTTCGGGCCTGTTTTCTTTTCCACCTACGATCTTGCCGTCGGCACCTTGGCATCCTTCGCCACCTTCGGCGCGGGATTTCTGGCCCGGCCCCTCGGGGGACTGCTGTTTGGCCATTTCGGTGATCGCCTGGGACGCAAGCCCATGCTGGTGGCGTCGCTGATCTTGATGGGCAGCAGCACCTTTCTCATCGGTCTGCTGCCGACCTATGGGCAAGCCGGCATTTGGGCGCCCCTGATGCTGGTCGCGCTCAGGCTGGTGCAGGGCTTCGGCGCCGGCGCGGAATATGGGGGGGCCGTGGTGATGGCGGTTGAGTTTGCGCCGGAAGGAAAGCGCGGCATTTACGGCGCCTTCGCTCCGATGGGAGCGCAGATCGGCGTGGGACTGGCGGCGGCCACCTTCTGGCTCATCGACACGATGCCAAAAGAAGACATGCTGGCTTGGGGATGGCGTATTCCGTTCCTTCTTTCGTTTCTCTTGCCGGTGTTGGGCGTCGATCTGCGCGCCAAGCTGAGTGAAACGCCGGTATTTCAACAGGCCAGCGCGCGTTCCGCGCTGAAAATGCCGGCCGCGGAGGCAATCCGGCGTTCGCCCCGCAATTTCCTGGTGGTGGTTGGCGCACGTCTCGCCGAAAATGCGCTGGGTTATCTCTACCCGGTTTTTGGCATCAGTTATTTGACGGCGACCTTGCACGTCCCGCGCGGCCAGGCGATCATAGGCGTCATATCCGGCAACATCGCCCTGACGCTCTGTACGCCCTTTTTTGCATGGTTGTCCGACCGCATCGGGCGGCGTCCGGTCTATATCTTCGGCGCCTTGTTTTCCGCCGCCTGTGTCTTTCCTTTTTTTCTTTTGGCGCAGAGCCGCGATCCGCTGCTGATCGTGCTGGCTTTCTGCCTGGCGGTTGGCCCGGGCATCGGCGCCATGTCAGGCCCCCAAGGCACTTATTTCGCCGAATTGTTCGGACCCAGGCTGCGCTATTCCGGTTTTTCCTTTGCCCGCGAGTTGGGATCGATCCTTGCGGGGGGACCGGCGCCCTTGATTGCTGGGCTCTTGCTGGCTTGGATGGGGGGGCGACCCTGGGGTGTCTGCCTGTATGTCATAATACTCTGCGCCATCTCCGCATTCGCGGTATGGTGCAGTCCTGAAACTTATCACAGCGATATCCGGGCGGACGATGCGCAAGACAATGTTCAAGACATGGCCGTGCCGCCTTTGCTTCATCGTCCGGTGGTGTAATTCCACGCCGTGATCCCTCCCGAATTTGTCCTCGCTCTGTCCTGCCCGGACCGGCGCGGCATCGTCGCCGAGGTTTCGCGTTTTCTGTTCGAGAAGAATTGCAACATCCTGGACAGCCAGCAATTCGGCGATCGCGGCAATGGCCGCTTCTTCATGCGGGTGCATGGCCTTTCGGAAGGCGGCATTTCCATTCCGGCGCTGGAGCAGGCCTTTGCCGCCATCGCCCAGGCTTTCGCCATGGAGGCGCAATTCTTCGACCAGACCCGCAAGACGCGGGCGCTGATCATGGTATCGCGCTTCGGTCATGCGCTGGTCGACTTGTTATATCGCATTCGCATCGGCGCGCTTCCCATGGAAGTGCCGCTGATTGTTTCCAACCATACGGATTTCGCCGACGTGGCGGCGGCGGGGAATATTCCCTTTGTGCATCTGCCTATGGGCAAGGACAACAAGCCGGAACAGGAGGCGAAACTCTCATCCCTGATGGCGCAGCACCGCATCGATTTGATCGTGCTGGCCCGCTACATGCAGATTCTGTCGGATGATTTCTGCCGCACCAGGCCGGGCCGGATCATCAACATTCACCACAGTTTCCTGCCCAGCTTCAAAGGCGCCAATCCTTACACCCAGGCGCATCAACGCGGCGTCAAGCTGATCGGCGCCACGGCGCATTATGTAACGGGCGATCTGGACGAGGGGCCGATCATCGACCAGGCGGTGGAGCGCGTCAGCCATGCGCTGGAGCCGCAAGACTATGTTTCGGTGGGCCGGGATATCGAAAGCCGCACCCTGGCGCGGGCGGTGCAATGGCATTGCGAACACCGAATCTTGCTTAACGGCCGCAAAACCGTGATTTTCTCCTGAGAGGAAACTTTTCCATGGGGGATTTTCGCACTTCCCCCGTCCCATGATACGAAGGGCCGTATAAGGCCGACATAAGGAGGCGCTGCGCCTCCACCGGGGACGTTCAGGCGTATGGTTCAGATCGAGGATTGGTTTGTCCGGGAGGTGTTGCCTCTCGAAGCCGCGCTGACCCGGTTTCTGCAGCGCAATTGGCGCAACGAGGCGGAAATCAACGATTTGCGGCAGGAAACCTATGCCCGGGTCTATGAGGCGGCGCAGCGGGAACGGCCTATCTTGGTTAAACCGTTCCTTTTTCAGGTCGCCCGCAATCTGATCATCGATCGCTTACGCAAACAAAGCGTGGTTTCGCTGGAGAGCGTGGCGGATTTCGATTGGCTGAACGTCTCAGATGATAGGCCGTCGTCTGAAGCCCATGTCGCCGCCCGCCAGGAGCTGCGGCTGCTTCAGAGCGCGCTGGATGAATTGCCGCCGCGCTGCCGGCAGGTGGTGGTGTTGCGTAAGGTGGAAGGGCTTTCGCAGAAAGAAGTTGCGGCACGCATGGGCGTCACGATCGAAACAGTGGAGAACCAGGTGGCCAAGGGCATGCGGCTTTTGACCCAGGCTTTGGGGGGCCGCCGCGGCGTTGTGACCAGCCAGAGCCGGCGCTTTAATTTTCTCAGGAAGCCGCGCGATGTCCGCTGACGAAACCGAAATGCAGGCCGCCCAATGGCTGGCGCGCGAAGATCGCGGTCTTACGCCTGAGGAAAGCGATGCGCTGGACTTGTGGCTTGGCGCTTCCAGCCTGAACAAGGTCGCCTATCTCAGGCTGAAGGCCGGTTGGCAGCGGGTGGACCGGCTGGCGGCCTTGAAAAGACCGGCGCTGCGGGTCTCCGAACGCGCACCTATTGTCCTTCCGGCCCTGGTAGCCGCCGGCTTGGTGCTGATGTTGGCCGGTGGTGCTTGGTATTTCTGGCCGGCTTTGAGGACCGCGGTGGATACAAGTTCCTATGCCACCGCGATCGGCCAGAAGCAGGAAGTGCGTCTGTCGGACGGCACGCGGCTGGAGCTCAACACCAACACACGTGTGCGCGCCAGTGTCACCGCCACCGTCCGCACGGTTACCTTGGATGAAGGCGAAGCCTATTTTGACGTGGTGCATGACGCCGCCCGTCCCTTTGTGGTCTATGCGGGCAACCGGCGGATCACTGATCTGGGCACCAAATTTTCCGTCTTCCGCTATGGCGACGATGTGCGGGTGACGGTGCGCGAGGGCCGGGTGAAAGTGGAGATATTGGGTCAGGCCCCCCAACCGGTGGTGACCGATGGCGGCCATGAAGTGGTGACCAAGGGTGGCGAGACCTTGGTCCTGACCAAGCCCGATGCCGATATCGCCGATGACTTGAGCTGGCGCAGCGGCATGCTGGTGTTCAAGGAACAGACCCTGGCGGAAGCGGCCGACCAGTTCAACCGTTACAACACCCGCCAGATTTTGGTGGAAGGCAATGCCCGCAAGATCCGCATCGGGGGAAGCTTCAAGGCGGACAATGTCGATGTCTTTGTCTTGCTGCTGCATCGCGGCTTCGGCCTTTCGGTCAACGATCAGGGGGATCGTATTTTGGTGTCGCGATAGGGAGTGGGACTTCTATCTTCACCGCCCAGGCAAATAACAACAGCAAACCGGGGGGGCATTTTGAGGCAGTTGCGGACCCCGAAAGCGATCCTTTCCGGCGCCCTGTGGCTATTGGCGTCCGCGTCCGCGGCGTTTGCCCAAACCGTCACCATTCCCGCCCAGAATCTGAAATCCGCGCTGGAGGCCTATATCCGCCAGACCGGCATCCAGCTGATCTACAATGTCGACGACATCAACGGCGTCGTCAGTCATGAAGTGCGGGGCGCGTCCGCCGCCAACGCGCTGAACCGGATGCTGGAGGGGACCGGCATTTCGGCCAATCGCGACCGATCGGGGGCGGTGATTATCTCGCGCCTAATCAGCCGTCAGGCGGCGCGCCACGGCGAGCCGGCGGCGGCGGAGCCAGCGACGCCGGAATCGGTTGTGGTTACCGGCACGCGCATCCTCGACAGCGAACAGTTTCCGCCGCCTGTCACCGCCATTCCTGCCCACGAACTGTCGCAATTGACGCCCTCGAGCCTGCCCGACGGCCTCAACAAACTGCCGATTTTCGCGCCCGCTCAGACCAGCAACAGTGCGGTCAGCGGCGCCAATGGACGCGGCTTCAGGCCCAGCGGAAATTTTCTGGATCTGCGCGGATTGGGACCCAACCGTACCCTGATCCTGGAAGACGGTGTGCGGGTGCCGGCCACTTTTTATGACGGTACAGTGGACACCAACACCTTGCCGCAGATGCTGGTGGAGCGGGTGGAGATCGTCACTGGCGGCGCCAGCGCGGTCTATGGTTCGGATGCCGTGACGGGCGTGGTGAATTTCATTTTGGACAAGCACTTTGACGGCTTCAAAGCGGTGGTGCAGGGCGGGGTGTCGCAATATGGCGATGCCAAGTCGTTCCGTTTGGGCCTTGCGGGCGGGCAGGATGTTACGGGTCGCGGCCATATCATCTGGAGCGTGGAATATTACGACCGCGACGCCATTACCGACCAGGCGGCGCGGCCTTACGGAAATATCGGCGCGGCCATTGTCGGCAGCGGCACCAGCGCCAATCCGTTCCTGCTGGTGACCAATATCCGCAAGAGCGATGCGAGTTTCGGCGGCTTGGCGACTTCCGGACCGTTCGCCGGGCAACAGTTTCTGGACGGCGGCGTACTGGCGCCCTTCAATTCGGGCGTGGCCACCGGCACCGGCGGCGCTTCCATCGGCGGCGATGGCGGCGTGGTGCACAATGAATATCTGCTGCCGGTGATCAACACCTTCCAGGCTTTTGCTCGCATGGATTATGCTCTGGCCCCGGATGTCCAAGCCCATATCCAAGCCAGCTATGCCGCCTCACGCACCTTTGAAGCCAACCAGATCATTTTCAACACCCCGTCGGCCTATCCGCTGACCATCTATAGCGGCAATGCCTTTCTTTCGGCGGCGCAACAGCAGATGCTGACCGCCACGGCCACGGATTTTTTCACCTTCAACCGCTTCGACGATGATCTATCGCGCCGGTTGGGCCTGAAATACCAGACCAGCGCGGCGGTCGTTTCGGCCGGGCTGCAGGGCGTTGTGTTCGATCATTACAATTGGAATGCGTCCTTCACCCATGGCGAAACCCGGACCCGGCTCACCACTCTCAACAATGTCAACGCCCAACGGCTTTATGCGGCGGTGGATGCGGTGCGCGATCCCCAGTCCGGCAGCATCGTTTGCCGTGTGACCGTGACGGCGCCAGGGGCCTATCCCGGCTGCGTGCCGCTGGATCTGTTCGGGGCGCATGCGCCGTCGCAAGCCGCGCTGGATTATGTCGACGGCGCCACGGCCTGGACCGCGCATAACGGTCTTGACGATTTCACCGCCAATATCACGGGACGGTTGTTCGAGGGCTGGGCAGGGCCGGTGAAAGCCGCGGCAGGACTGGAATATCAGCAGCAAAACCTGTCGCTGACCACCACGGCGCCGGATTCCGTTTTCAATCCGCAATATCTGCGGGTCGGCGGCGCCACCGGCGCCAGCTTGCCGGTCGGCAATCTCAAATGGATGAAGGAAACCCAGTCGGCGGCGCAAGGCGATGGTTCGGTCTATGAAGGCGATATCGAGCTGAATATTCCGCTGCTGCGCGGCTTGCCGGGTATCGAGCTGCTGTCTTTCGACGGCGCTTATCGTTACACCCATTATTCCACCGCGGGCCCCGCCAATACGTGGAAAATCGCGCTGGATTGGCAGATGATCGACGATATACGCCTGCGCGGCTCCTATTCGCGCGACATCCGCGCGCCCACCCTGTTCGATTTGTTTCAGGGACCGTTGACGTCCAGCGCGGGGATCAGCGATTCCCTCACCAACACATCGGGCAGCGTGAACACCACCCAGGCCGGCAATCCGAACCTCAAACCCGAAGTGGCGCACAATGCCACCGCCGGTTTTGTCTATAGCCCGTCCTGGTGGGATGATTTCAGCCTGTCGGCGGACTATTTCCACATCGCCATCGACAATGCCATCGGCACGGTCAATGGCGGCAATTCCGTCATTCAAAATCTTTGCCTGGCGTCAGGCGGGAGCTCGCCGCTCTGCAACCTGATTGTGCGACCGATTTCCTACAACGACACCTCGCCGGCCAACTTCCCCCTGCAGTTCTTCGCGCTCAAGGAAAATATCGCCAAGACCTATACCGAAGGCTTCGACCTGCAGGCGCATTACCAATCCGATCTCGCCCGTCTCGATCCGTCCTGGAACGGCGACTTACGGCTGGGCTTGTTCTGGACGCACCAGCCGGTGCTCAAGACCCAGACTTTGCCGGGCACCTTAATCACCAATGCCGCCGGGACCGCCCAGACGCCGGTGGACCGCCTGACCCTGACGGCGGGTGTCAAGAGCGGCGGCTTTGCGCTGGACGTGCTGGAACGTTACCAGTCCGCATTCCACCAAAGCGCCAATCCCAGCTTGGTGTTCAATGTGCCGGACGTGCGCGCCTATTTTCAGACCGACCTGGATATTTCATACGATTTCATCAGCTGGGACCAGAATTTCACCGGCTTCCTGAATGTCAGCAATCTGTTCGATGTGCAGGGCGGCATCTACCAGATACCCGCCTATACCGGCAGCCCAGGGCTCAATTATCCGGTGGGACCGGGCGCTGATGTGATCGGCCGCTATTTCACCGTGGGGCTGCGCCTTAACCCGGGCTGAGCGCCAAAATAA
>Ga0105240_10012794_pt1 | contig 11562 bp, 12 predicted proteins | sample KBSC54metaG_FD_80426 | JGI IMG/M metagenome (GOLD analysis project Ga0105240, IMG submission 80426) | Corn rhizosphere microbial communities from Kellogg Biological Station, Michigan, USA - KBS C5-4 metaG | ecosystem: Host-associated > Plants > Roots > Rhizosphere > Soil | place: Michigan, USA...
AATGCTTGAAATAAAACGTATCAAATTTTGTGTAAACACTTACATGGCTGAAAAATACGATGTTCGTTTTTTTCGGTTTCTTACTTTTAATTTTTGAAAAATTTTATTTTTATGATACTGCCTGGTATTTTTAAGGAAAAGATAATCTTCCTATATCCATAAATAGTATTGATTCTATATTATCCTCTAATTATGGAAAACACACTAAAAATATTGCTTATTGATGATAATGAAACAATAACTGAGATGATGTCCAAGTACCTTACTGCTAAGGGTCATCATTGTGCCATTGCAAATGATGGTAGGACAGGTCTTACACTGATAAATGAGAAGAAGTTTGATGTCATACTCTTGGATCTGGCAATGCCTGGTTTTACAGGAGTAGATGTTATAGACAACTTGCATCAGAGTGGGAAAATAAAGGACAATAAGGTCATACTGTTTACTGCCTCTTCTATCTCAGATGGCGAAATTGAAGTCTTGATAAAAAAAGGCGCCCATTCTTGTCTTAAAAAACCAGTCAAACTTTCGGTTTTATTGCAGGTAATAGGGGGCTGAATGAGATTAGTTCAGCCGATGATGGTAACTCAAAAAAAGAAAAATTATTAAACACAGATGCAAGCAAGATTAAGGAACTAGAACAAGAAAAATTTCTACTCCGAGAAATAAGTGATTCAGTATCTGCTCAGGCAGATAGCCTCATCAAATCAAAACTTGACCTTGAAAAAAAACTGGAACTAGAATCTAAAAAATCAAAGGAACTAGAACAAGAAAAAATAATTTTGAAAGAAATAGTAAGTGATGGAGAAAAGATAGGCTACAGGGCAAGCAAGAAATTGTATTCTGTAATAGTGTTAATTGTAGTTACTGCATCTGCAGGCTTTGTTGGTTATTCGTATTATGAAAACCAACTTCTAGTCAATGTCATATCGACTCCAATACACCAAAACTACAACTCCAATTATGTATTGCAGAACTTGCAAGGAGATACCGTGAATACATGGGTTGCATGGAATATTGCGGATGGGAGAATAATCCATATTCACGTTACAAATACTGCAAATATCCCACAAAACATGATTGATGCAATGAAGGATGCAATTTTATCCACAAAAGCTGTTGCTATTGATGATTCTCTAACAGGTAAAGGCCCGAAGGGGACGTCATCAACATATTTCGTTGGCTGGGAGGGTGCAGCTGAAAATGCGTATTCTGACCCAACACAAAGATACATCCCACAAAAGTTTGAGCTAAATGGAGACCCTAACGGAGTGGGCGATATTGAAATAATTCTTACAAATGATGTTAATCCTGATGGATATTCTGGGTATACAAAATCAATCGTAGATGGAAATGAAATTCTAAAATCTAAAATAACCATATTCAAGGCAAACAAACTTGAACCTGATCAACTTGCCTCAATCATGCGACATGAGTTTGGGCATGCGCTGGGCTTAGGACACTCTACAGCTACTGAAGATCTGATGAGCCCTATACTACCTGACTATCCGTATATTTCAGGTTGTGATGTTGATACGCTCAAGGGATTGTACAATGGTGACAAGAACAGTAAAGTGGTGTGCCAGAAATGATTGCCTACATTAATGCCCCGGAGAACATCTGATGTTCAAAAAGACAACGCACACAAAATTGATTGTAATCGCATTACTCCTACCAATTGTATCTTTTGGGATTGTTGGCATCATATCGTATTATGAAATAAACAACTTTGTAGACAATGAAAATTGGGTAAAACATACTTATCAAGTTATAGGGCAAGCAGATGATGTGGAAAAATCTATGCTTGATATTGAAACTGGAGAACGCGGATATCTGCTAACGCACAATATTGTATATTTAGAACCATACAACTCTGGTATAGCACACATTCATGCACAGCTTGATTCGCTACAATCACTTACTGTAGACAATCCTATACAACAGGCAAACGTGAAGGCACTTGCATTACTGATTGACCAAAAAATTGCGTTTGTAAACAAAACTCAAATTTTGGGAGAGCGTGGAAACACGGATGTTGCTGTAACATTAATCAAAAATCTTGATGGCAAAAAAATAATGGACAAAATACGACAAACAATACTTGACATCAAAAATGAAGAAAATAAACTATTAGACCAAAGATCTCAAACATCCGCAAACACTGCACAAAATACCCTGAGTGCTATACTTGCAGGAACTGCTGTTGCCATAATAATTACAGTAATTTCAACTATCGCAATATTTAAAAAAATGAGACAAAGAGATGAGATCGAAAAGGCAAATATCGAACTTCACCTTGAGACCGAAAAACTAAAGGAACGAGATAATGCAAAATCAGAACTTTCTGCAATGATATCTCATGAGCTAAAAACACCACTTGTCACAATCAGTGGATATGCCGAGATGCTAAAAGAAGAAAATGTACTTGGAAAGTTAAATTCAGAACAAACTCATGCAGTGGACACAATTATTTCCCAGACAGTCAAGCTTAGTAGGTTAATCAGTGATATAATGGATGCCCAGAAGATGGACCTCAAGAAAATGAAGTTTAACAAGAGAGATTTTGCAGTAGGAGATATCATGGATGAACAAATTCAGATTCACTATGGATTAATGGCTGAAAAAAATATAGAGTTCCTAAATACAACAAAAACAAATTTAAAAATCCGAAGTGACCCTGATAGGATAAACCAAGTGTTTGCAAATTTGATAAAAAATGCAGTTGATTTTGTACCGCACGACGGAAAAATAGAGATAAATGCAACAACTAAGAATGGAGATGTTTTATTTTATGTCAAGGACAATGGTAAAGGAATTCCAAAAGAAAAACAAGATGACTTGTTCAAGAAATTCTACCAGGTAGATACCTCCCTGAAAAGAAGTCATGGTGGAACTGGCCTTGGCCTTGTAATATGCAAAGGAATAGTGGAGGCATTAGGAGGAACAATCTGGCTAGAAAGCCAGGTTGACAAAGGAACTACATTCTATTTTACAATACCAAAAAATGGAAATGGCGGGTCTACAAATCACGATCAAGAAGAGGTGTGATGCCATTAAGGTAATCTCAAAAACAAGAAAACAGAAAAAAGATGTAAAATCAGATAATGAAATAATATCTCACCGTCTAAATGAGCTAGAACAAGAAACAATAATTTTATCCGGAACAAACAAGTTGCTTGAAGAAATGATGAAGGAGTTTGAGGTGGAAAGTGCACGTCAACTCAAAAATGAAATTCATAAAATCAAAGAACTGGAGCGAAAATATCATAACTTGTATGATGGCTCACCAATATTGTTTCGTACCATAGATCTAAAGGGAATCATAAAAGATTGCAATACTCTCTATGCAGATAGTCTTGGGTACTTAAAAAAAGAAGTAATTGGTAAATCAATTTTTGATCATGTTGCTAAACAAAGTATTGGCCCATTAAAAAAATCCTTTCAGCGATGGAAAAAAACAGGCATTGTCAAAAATACTGAAATTTGGTTACAAAGAAAAAATGGTACCGCATTTCCAGCATTACTCAGTGCGACTAATTTGTATGATGGTAATGATGATCTAATTGGAAGCAATACTGCATTAAGAGATATAACTGAAATTCATGAGGCACAAAAGAAAATTCAAGCACATGAATTACAGATGAAGGTACAACTCACGCAACTAAAAAAACTACACAAGCTCAAAGATGATTTTCTAACAATGATTACACACGAGCTAAAAACACCACTTGTCCCAATAATGAGCTATGTGGACATCTTATTGTCTGAAACATTTGGAAATCTAAACGAGGAACAAAGAAAAAGACTCGCAATAATCCGTGATAGTACCAGTTCTCTATTCAAGCTAATCTCTGATCTTCTGGATATTCAAAAGATCGAGCTAGGTAAACTAACGTTAAACAAAGATGTACATGCTATAGATAAAATAATATCAAGTGTTATTGATAAGATAAAACTACACTTAGATAGAAACAATATTGAACTTGCAATTGACTTGGAAAAAAAAGTCATTGTCTTATGTGATGATTTAAGAATAGAGCAGGTTTTATCAAATCTGATCCTCAACAGTTTGGATTTTTGTCCAAAGCAAAATGGGAAAATCGTCATAAATCTATATTCTGAAAATAATAATGCGCATGTTATTGTTCGGGATAATGGTGTAGGGATACTAAAGGAAAATATTGGAAAAATTTTTGTAAAATTCTATCAAGTGGATCCTAGCATGACAAGAGAGCATGGAGGAACCGGAATGGGGCTGGCAGTGTGCAAAGGGCTGGTGGAAGAACATGGAGGAAAGATCTGGGCAGAATCTAAAGGACAAGGACAAGGAACTGACATTCACATTCTATTACCGCTTGCGCCAACATCTTCACCTATGCACAAAAAATAGATCCTTTGATCCATATTTGAAAAACAAATATGAAATTGATCGATTGTATGTACATAGAAAAATTCCAGTTTGGAATTTATTTTGTGTCAAGTATTCCGCACTTGATATAATATGTAACATCATAAACATACTTGGACATGTATGGTATATGCCTCATATCTAGGATCGAACCTTGAGATTACACGTAAAATATTTTGAAGAAAGACTGGGTCAATTACCTATTGAGGATCTTTGGGTGATAATTGAGAAATTATTATTGCCACATCCTAACTTATTTGACAAAAAATCCATGAGTCATGCTGAGATACTGGAGCTTGCAGTAGTCCTAAAATCCACTGATGAGATATTTCGGAATCTAGAACAGGTTGCAGTTATGAAAAAAGAATTTGATGGTCTAAATAATAAATTGTAGTTTAAATGAGGGTCATCAATCCCGTCAATAATCCATGGCAAGAACTAGAGTTGTCTGCGTTTCACATAAAGAAGATGCTGATGGAGTAAGCGCTGCATCGCTAATACGAAAGGCATTTGGCGGAGAGACAAAACTGGTTGACTATCCTGGACTGATGAATGAATTAGAGGCACTAAAAAACGATGAAAAGCTAAAGACCTTATACATCTGTGATCTTGGACTGAGCAAATCAAACCAGGACCAATTCGTAGAACTACTCAAGGCATTACGTAAAAACAAAGTTTCCATTACTTACATTGACCATCATGATATAGAGGATTCAATAAAAAAGAAGATCAAAGCATTAAAGGTAAAACTGATTCATACTGTTAACGAATGCACAACAGTGCAGGTATACAATGCGTTCAAGTCCAAACTGTCTGACTATGGTTCTTTTCTTGCAGCATGTGCCGCAGTGACTGACTATATGGAAGACAGACCAATAGGTGCTGCGCAATTACAAAGATTTGACAGACAGTTTGTGCTTTTGGAAGCAACAGTTCTTACATTTACAATTACTAGTCATCAAAAAGATCCAGAATTTTTGTTATATCTAGTCGATGAGCTAAGCGAATCAAAATATCCGCATCAGATTAACAACACGTTTGAGTTTGCAAGAATCCAGGCAGAACGAATCTCTGGTGTGATACAAAAAGTCAAAGACAATATGAAAAAGATGAAAAATCTCTCTTACATGGAAGTCACAGATTCTGGTGCAAGCATGGCAGTAAACTTTGTTCTAGGATTATCTGGAAAAGAAGTCGGAGTGTCATACAAACTGCGAGAAGAACAAGGAATCTATGCCGTATCAGTCCGAGGAGCAAAATCCTGCAAGGTACATCTTGGCAGAATTGTAAACCAATTGGCAACAGAGCTTGGCGGCTCAGGTGGAGGACATGACAAGGCATGCGGTGCAGTCATACCAAAAGCAAAGATTGGCATGTTCTTGAAAAAATTTAATTCAAAACTCAAATAGTCTCTGCAATCAAATCGATTTCTACAGCAGAATTCAGAGGTAGGCTTGAAACTCCTAGCGCAATTCGTGTATGTTTTCCCTTTTCTCCAAAGATTTCAAAAAGCAAGTCAGATGCGGCATTGATTATCTTTGGGTGCTCATAAAATTCTGAAGAGCTATTGACAAACCCTGAAACTCTAACAATCTTTGATATTTTATCTAGTGTTCCAAGTTCTGCTTTTATCTGAGCCAAAACATTTGTTATGCACAGCTTGGCAGCCTTTTGAGCATCTTCAACAGATATGCTTGTTGGCACCTGGCCCTTGAATTGTACCTGACCGTCTTTCATTGGAATCTGTCCTGATACAAATATCAGATTACCAGTCCTTACAACAGGAATGTATGAACCTGCAGGCTTGGGTGGTGTAGGAAGTATGATACCAAGTGACTCTAGTTTTTCTTCAATCATGATATGCTCTTTTGCATGACTTATTTTATATCTTCATATAACATGTCACGCAAAACCCAATCTATGGACAAAAAGTCTCACGGTGAGGAACTCAAAAAAGAACTAGACATTTTGATATCAAGGATAAGTGCGTTGGAGGCATCATCTACTGATAAAGAAAAAAAATCCTTGATAGGTGTAGTAAAAGTACTTGCAGAAAATCAAAAGCACTTTGTTGACGAGTTTGAACATCTAAAAAAAGCACTAGATCTGATGATGGTGCAGATCTTCAAAATGGATCAAGCAAAAAATAGACCATGACCCAGTATTTGGGCATCCTGATTCACCGCAATAAAAGATTAAATTCAGCCCCCAATTGTTGGGAAACAAATGTCTCATCCTACAGAGCCATCAGACAGCTCAAAACCTGTTCTAAAAGACAAGAATCCGCATAATTATAGAAAAGTAGGCTATTCTATGATTGTAATTTCAGTATCACTAGTTCTCATAGGCTTGCTAGTCTTGGCAATAGGTAACAATTATCACTTTTCAGGAGATATCATGGCAAAACAAGAGATTGATTCCATGACGCCAAAGAACGGCTACACCATAGTTGTCTTTGATTATACTCAACCAATTGGCGCCAAGCTCAAACTCTTGGATTCTGCAAGTACATTTGAAGATGCTAAAAAACTACAACAACAGTATACTCCAGACTATAATGGTCAGAAAGGCCAAGTCTTGATCTTTGATAAATCAATTCAAAATAATACCAATTCAATTTCTCTTGCTGAGGTATATGCCATGACTCCTACGTCTGGATATGACGTGGTCTCTTTCAATACTGTAATGCCGGTAGGAGCAAGACTTGCTTCACAAACACTTGATTCCTTATCTGGTGCAGCGGCAAATGATTCTGCACGATACAGTTCTGCAAATGTGGATACTCAAGTGCAAATACTGACTCTAACTTCGTCATTTGATGATAACTTGAAACAAATACTTGGCTCAAACTATGATCCTATGTTGGTATCTGAAAACATCAATCAAATCAAGTCCATGCCAGCAAAAATGATTCCACCGCCACCAACTCCTGTGGTACAAGCTAATACTACAAAAATAGCACCTGTTTCACAAAATACCGCAACCATTAACGCTACTGCAACAATAACCAATGGTACTAGTATCAAAAAAACAAATTCGTCAAGTACATCACCTGGCTTGGCAGCAGGTACTAACAGTAGTCTTTCAATGTCTGCAAATGTGACTGCAACTAATTCATCAAATCATACAGCAACCGTATCAAACAATACTTCTTCTAATCATACAAAAACAGTATCTCTCTCAGAGAATCTGGCAGTAAACTCGACTTCTAAATAAAAACTACATCATCTCATCGTCAATTTCTTCAATAGGATCTAAAAATTGTGAACAAGTACAAGTCTTTACAAGACACTTGCCAAATTTTACAAGCGATTTAGATTCTTGGGATGGTATGTGCGCATCACTTGTATGATGACATCTCTTACAATTCATGTTTGAACCATTTTCTAGTTTTATTTAACTCTAGTTTCCTGCTTGGACTATGCCTTTTGAGATGAGCCACTGGATACTTTGTACAAACTCATCATCGGTGGTTTGACCGTCTGCCCACATTCCAGTGCTATTTTTCAACCATGTTGGAATTTTTTGAGTGGGACTAGCTACTGGTACACCATGTGGGATGTGCATTACCCCCTTTGATATCAGATATTGGATTGCATTGGTAAATTCCGAGTCTTGCAGCTCTCCATGAGACCAGCTTTTTGCAGTAGTTTTGATCCATTTTGGTATTGAAACATCATTGTTTTTTATTCCATCAGAATCTGAGTTTATCATGTTGGTACTTGATAGCTTGTCTGAGAAATCAACAATCACTGGATTTCCACCAATTGTGACAATTGATGAATAATGCTCTTCTAACAAAATACCTGTTTGAATATCATATACAATCTTTGATGTGCTGTTTTCAGTTGAATAGAATGCTGCAATACTGGTTCTCTTGAAACCGTTAAACTCTGTGACTAGTGGGGTAATTGCGGTATCTGACTTGTTGTATTGAATTGGCGATGCCAAGACTTCAAGAAACGGTCTTACTTTGCTGGTGTCCTGGTCGATGTGTACAAAACCTGTTCCTAAGTTTAGGATCAATGTGGTGTTTTGAACTCCAGCTGCATTTGCTTGACTCTGTAGCACCTTGATGTTACTTGCATTAATCATGTCTCCAAAAATATAGGTCTGAGAACTTTTGATGTTTCTTGCTGTGACGCTATACTGTAACATGTCTCCAGGATTGGCGCAAATAGTATGAGGCTTGCACGCATTGTCTTGTTGGGCAAATGCATGTTCTGTAGATATCGTGATACCTAGTGCAGAAATTGCCAAAATCAGAAAAACAGGAGTAAATTTCATTATGTATTTCTTACACGAAAACCATGTAACATTATTCTTTCTGTTAAAGAGATCAATACAAATACTGTAATTTTCTTGTATGATATTGTATTGCCAAACAGTCTGATAAAGGAATCTAGTCCGTATCTTTTACAGCATGCCGAAAATCCGGTCCAGTGGTATGCATGGGGAGAAGAAGCATTAGAAAAAGCAAGGCAAGAAAACAAGCCAATCTTTCTTAGTGTGGGGTACAGTGCGTGCCACTGGTGCCATGTTATGGCTCATGAATCCTTTGAAAACGAAGAGATTGCCAAGGCAATGAATGAGAATTTTGTCAACATCAAAGTAGACCGGGAAGAAAGACCTGATATAGATGATATTTATCAAAAGGTCTGTCAGTTGACTACGGGCAGTGGGGGATGGCCACTCAGCGTATTTTTGACTCCTGATCAAAGACCATTTTATGTGGGTACATATTTTCCACCTCTTGACAGTTATGGAAGACCTGGGTTCGGGAGTCTGGTATTACAGCTTGCACAAGCCTGGAAAGAAAAACCTGACAATGTAGAACAAGCCGCAGAAAATTTTGTCAATACTTTGCAAAAAACAGAATCTATTGCACTTGATTCCAAACTTGAGAGGTCAATTCTTGATGAAGCAGCGGTAAATCTTTTGTCAATTGCAGACAATACTAACGGGGGATTTGGTCAAGCCCCCAAGTTTCCAAATGCATCAAACCTATCCTTTATGCTACGATACTCCAAACTGTCTGGAATTGCAAAATTCCAAGAGTTTGTTTTCAAGACTCTAAGCAAGATGGCAAATGGAGGAATGTATGATCAACTCGGTGGTGGATTTCACAGATATTCTACTGATTCTAGATGGCTTGTACCACATTTTGAAAAGATGCTCTATGACAACGCATTGTTGCCACCCGTATATGCAGAGGCATATCAGCTTTCAAAAGATCCACGATATCTTGAGGTGATACATGACACCTTACGATATGTTCTAGGACACATGACATCACCTGAAGGAGGATTTTATTCTGCACAAGATGCAGACTCGGAAGGAGAAGAAGGAAAATTCTATGTCTGGAAGAAAAAAGAAATTCAAGAGATACTAGGAAAAGATTCTGACATATTCTGCCTGTATTATGACGTCACCGATGGAGGAAACTTTGAGGGCCATACGATTTTGTATAACAGCATGAATTTGTCTTCAATAGCATTTCACTTTGGAAAAAGTGAGTCTGAAATACGACAAATTCTCAAGCAATCACGAGAAAAACTCTATGCAGTAAGATCAAAGAGAATACCGCCAGGACGCGATGACAAGATGATGACAAGCTGGAATTCCCTCATGATTACTGCCTTTGTCAAGGGGTACCGTGTCACTGGGGAACAAGACTTTGTCCAGTCTGCCAAAAAATGTATTGAATTTATTGAATCCAGACTGACAAAAGATGGTGAACTACTTCATACTTACAAGGATGGCCAATCAAAGCTTAGGGCATATCTTGACGATTATGCATATTTTGTAAATGCATTGCTTGATTATTTTGAGGTCGAGCCATCTAAAAAATACCTAGATCTTGCGGTATACTATGCAAATTATTTGCTTGATCATTTCTGGGATGCAACTCAAAAGAACTTTTTCTTTACTGCAGACAACCATGAAAAACTGATCATAAGGACAAAGAACATCTATGACCTGTCCTTACCATCTGGAAACTCTGTTGCAGCAGGAGTCATGCTAAGATTGTATCATCTCACACAAGAAAAAAAATATCTTGATGTATCAGTAAAAGTGATGGAGTCACTTGCAGTGATGGCTGCAGAAAATCCGTTTGGATTTGGCCAACTACTAAATGCAATTTATACATACTTGCAAAAGCCAGTAGAGATTACCATGATAAATCCAATAAACGCTGACGTGAAAAATTATCTCTTGAAAAAATTCATCCCTGAGGCAATCCTTGTCATGGTTTCAAAAAAAGAAGATCTTGAATCTCTAAAAGGTTTCCAGTTCTTTGCAGGAAAAGATTTTGATGCTACTAAAACTAAGGTCTACGTCTGCAGAGATTTTACGTGTTCACTACCTCTTGAGACTGTAACCGAAATTGAAAAATTGGTCTAGATCTTTTTTATGTTTATTTCTAGTCTCTGACCTACTGCCGGGCTGCCCATTCTCTCGTACCTACGTTTTGGCATTGTAATCGTAATCGATGTTTGAGCATAGCTCTTGATTGCAATTGTTGGCTGGGCCTGAAGTATTGCCTCTATGAATGGAGCAATTTGGTCTCGTAGTTCTGGGTCTAGTTTCTTGTTTATTGCCTCAAGCATGAGCTGTTTTTGTGAGACTGGCTCTGTCTGGACATCTTCTGTAAGTGTCAATTGGACTGTCTGACCGTTGTCAACTAGTTGTTGGATCTGATAATGGATTAACTCTGACATTGAATTATCGTTGAAAATCTTGCAATTTAACTTTTCACAAAGATCATCTTGTTTTCTATCTCAAGGCTGGTTGATCCTATTGTCTGCCAAATATTGGAGTCCGCTGACAAACTCCTTGTCTGACATCTCACCTGCTGACCATAACCATGCGTCTGTTTTTACCCAATCTGGAATCTTGCCAGAGTGAGTGATACTTGGTTGACTGGATGGAATCTTTACTGTACCTTGATTTATCAAAAACTGTAGTCCACTAGTAAATTCATCATCCGAGATTGTACCCTGAGACCACCATTTTGCATTATTTTTCATCCATGTTGGAATCTGTAATATGGTGTTGGCTTTTTGACTCGAGTTATCTGTTTTGACACTTGGGGTTTCTACGATAAAACTTGTAAAATCAAAATCTCCCGTTGTTGGATTGATGAGCTCCGC